>Ga0335073_10001265_pt1 | contig 33755 bp, 33 predicted proteins | sample Lox_Sample_22_FD_207093 | JGI IMG/M metagenome (GOLD analysis project Ga0335073, IMG submission 207093) | Soil microbial communities from Loxahatchee National Wildlife Refuge, Florida, United States - Lox_Sample_2.2 | ecosystem: Environmental > Terrestrial > Soil > Wetlands | place: USA... | reverse complement strand
GGCGATGCTGACGTTGACTTCCAATACGTCGCCGATGTGATCGACCAGGCGCATCACGCGGGCGTGCAGCGGATTGGTTTGTTGACGAAGAGTCGAACGCCGGAAGAGGAGTGATTTCTCCCGACAGAACTTTGCGATTCAGACCACCTATCGCGCTCTGTTCTTGATCCAGATTGGCGTGCCGAGAAATCCGAAGGATTCTCGAATCTGATTTTCCAGAAAACGCTGGTACGAGAAGTGCAGCTTCACGGCGCGATTGGTGAAAAGCACAAATGTGGGAGGAGCGACCGACGCTTGCGTCATATACAGAATCTTCACGCGCTGCCGCACGGGGACTGACGCCCGCTCAAAGTCCACATGCTCGAGAAAGCGATTCATCTCCGAAGTAGTGACGCGCTTGCGGCGTTCCGTTGCGACCTCCTCCAGCAGGGGAAATATTTTCTCCGTGCCCATACCATTTTGTGCAGAAACGAAAACGATGGGCGCATAATTCAGAAACTTGAGTTCATAGCGCAATCGCTCCTCATAGGCGTTGCGGTCGCCAGGACGTTTTGATTCGCGCATGCGTTCGGCCTTGGTGGGCCGCGACGGCTTCTCCTTGCCGCTGATCACCAGGTCCCACTTATTCACCACGATGATGACGGAGCATCCGCTCTCATGCGCGTATCCGGCAATCGATGCGTCGAGCTGGCTGACACCCTCAGTTGCGTCGATCACCAGCAATGCGATGTCGGCAGCCTCGAGGTGCTTGCGCGCCATCACGACCGACAGTTTTTCCGCCATGAGGTAGGTTTTGCCTTTGCGGCGGATGCCGGCTGTGTCGATGAACCGGAATCGGCGTCCGTTGTGCTCGACGATTTCATCCACGGCATCGCGGGTGGTGCCGGGGATGGGCGACACGATCGCGCGGTCTGATGCCGTAAGGCAGTTCAACAGACTCGACTTGCCCACATTGGGGTGGCCGATAATCGCAACTTTCGTTTCATGCTGCGAATCGTCGGTAGTCGTTGGTTCCTCGCCCTCCTGTTCTTTGCCCCTGCCCCCCGTGTCCTCTGCGGATAAGGACTCGGGAAGACTTGCGACTACCGCGTCCAGTAAATCGTCGATGCCGCGACCATGTTCAGCAGAGATTGGAAACATCCGGGGCACACCGAGGCGATGAAAGTCGTCAATGAGGGACGACTGTTTCTCTGAGTCGACCTTGTTCACTGCCAGAAACAGGGGACGATTGGCCTTGCGCAGCAGGCGCACCAGTTCAAGATCCGGACCCGCGAGTTCGCTGCGTCCATCAACCACCATCACGATGGCCGCGGCTTCATCGAGCGCGACCCGAGCTTGACGAAAAATCTCCGCCGGGATCAGATCTTTCTCTTCTGGCAGGATGCCCCCGGTGTCGACGATCCGCAGCCGCTGTCCCTGCCACTCTGCGTCGCCGTAAAGCCGATCGCGAGTGATGCCCGGTTCGTCTCCGACAATGGCACGGCGCGACCCAACAATACGATTGAATAGCGTGGACTTGCCCACGTTCGGCCGGCCCACGATTGCGATCGTCGGAGTCTTCGCGCCTGTTAGGGCGACCGCACTGCTCGAATTGTACGTAGGTTGGGTCAAGTTCGCGGTGCGAGGCGCCGGGAATCGCTATTATAGAGACTCCTGTGGCGTTAAGTTCCCAGCCCGCGTCCTCTGCTCCCCAGAATCGACCCGCGCCCAGCGGCAGGGAAGCATCCTTGTGCCAGTTCTTTGCGCCCGGCGGATTGCTTTCCCGCACGCATCCCGCCTATGAGTTTCGCCGCGGCCAGTTGCAAATGGCGCAGGCCGTCGAGCAGGCTCTGGAAGAAAAGCGTCATTTGATCGTAGAGGCGGGCACCGGTACGGGCAAGACGCTGGCGTACCTGATGCCAGTGATTCGTTCCGGAAAGCGCGTCATCATTTCCACCGGCACGAAAAACCTGCAGGAGCAGCTTTTCTACAAAGACACTCCTTTTCTGGAGCAAGCGCTGTATGGAGACCCCGCCTCCGGCAGCCGCCTCTCCGTCTGCTACATGAAAGGCCGCAACAACTATCTGTGTCGCAAGAAACTATATGACCTCACGGATCAGCCGATTCTGAGCGGATTGGAAGAGATTGAGCAGTATCGCGCGATTGCCGCTTGGGAGAAGACGACCGCAACCGGCGACCGGGCTGAGTTGGCGGAACTTCCCGAGGCCAGCCTGCTCTGGCCGAAGCTGGACGCGCGTGCCGATGCCTGCATCGGCCAGAAATGCAGCGAGTGGGAACGCTGCTTCATCACAGAAATGCGTCGGCGGGCCATGGAGACCGACATCATCATCGTCAACCATCATCTCTTCTTTGCCGACCTCGCGATCAAACTGCAGGCCGAGGGCGCTCCTGATGCTGGAATACTCCCGGAAGCCGCCGCGGTGGTTTTCGACGAGGCGCATGAACTTGAAGATGTGGCTGGTAGCTATTTCGGTATCTCTGTGAGCAATCTTCGCGTCGAAGAGCTGGCACGAGATGTTGAGAATTTGCTTCAGCATAATCGCATGCTTTCGGCTTCGCTTTCCGGCGCGCTCGGTAGTCTGCGGGAACGGTCGCAATTCTTTTTTTCGCTGCTGCCTGCGGGTGAAGGTCGGTTTGCCTTCGAGAGCCGCCGCGAGTTTCTTGAGGAGAACGGTGATGAATTCCTCGCCTTGAATCAGGCGCTCACGCGACTCGCAGGAGAGCTCGAGGGCATGTCGCAAAAGCCGGAGGAAATCTTCAATCTCGTGCGACGCGCCCAGGAGATCCAGGTGCAGCTTGGTTTCGCGATGGAGTCAGAGGATCGCAACACTGTCTTCTGGATTGAGCGTCGCGGCGGGCGCAGCAGAGGTTTTCCCTCCCAGCGCCTTCGGGATGACAAAGGCCGCCAGAATGTTTTTCTGCAAGCGACGCCAATCGACGTTGGACCAATCCTGCGCGAGTGTCTTTGGTCGAAGCTCGAATGCGCCGTGTTGACATCGGCAACGCTCGCCGTGGGCGGAGGCTTCGAATACATCCGCCAGCGGCTTGGAATGGAGCACGCGCGCGAGTCAGTCCTGCCATCCCACTTCGATTATGAGAGTCAGGCGCTGCTCTACGTGCCTCCTGACCTGCCCGATCCGCGAACGCCGCAGTTCACCGCCAGGGCCGCGGAACGCATTCGCAAGCTGCTCGAAATCACCCGCGGCCGCGCCTTCGTTCTCTTCACCAGCTACGCGCAAATGAATGACATCCATCAAAGGTTGTTGGGAGATCTGCAGTTCCCCATGTTGCGTCAGGGCGACGCCCCCAAGTCCGCGCTGCTTGAAGAGTTTCGCCTCACGCCGAATGCCGTGCTGTTTGCCACATCCTCCTTCTGGCAAGGTGTGGATGTGCAGGGCGAGCAGTTGAGTTGCGTCATCATCGACCGGCTTCCGTTCGCCGTGCCCAGCGACCCGGTCGTGGCCGCTCGCGTCAAAGCGATCGATGCCGACGGCGGCAATGCGTTTTTTCAATATCAGGTTCCGGCAGCGGTAATCACGCTGAAGCAAGGCTTCGGACGGCTGATTCGTTCCCTCCACGACCGCGGCCTGTTAGCCCTGCTCGACAATCGCATCTTGAAAAAGCAATACGGGCGTCTCTTCGTCGAGAGTTTGCCAAAATATAGGAAGACAACAGAGATGCGGGTCGTGGAAGAATTCTTTGGCGTGAGCGAGTAAAGCCGCGCTTCGCGATTAGCGGTCCTCTGCCGCTCCCGGGTTCGACAAAACTTGCACGACGATCCCCGAGGGTTCTGCCTTGCTGTGATACACGTGTTCCGTCGCCTTTACGAAGTCTGAAGGCTTGGCGTCGGGAATATTGACGAAAGTTTGCGGATTTCGGTCGGTGAGCGGAAACCACGAGCTCTGCACCTGCACCATGATCCGGTGTCCACGTTGGAAAGTGTGATTAATGTCCTGAATCGTGAAATCGATCTCCTCGAGTTTGCCAGGCGTGAACGGCTCCGGCTTTTCGAAGCTGTGGCGGAATTTTCCTCGGAAGGGTTCGCCGCGCACCAGTTGCTCATATCCGGCCATGGTGGTTGATGGCGGAGGCACGTCCGTGCGGGGCTTGTTTCGATCTTCCGGCTTCTGGGCATCGAGTTTGCTGTCGGGATAATCCGGCGGATACACGTCGATCAACTTCACATCAAAATCCGAATCCGTGCCGCTGGTTGACACAAAGAGTCGTGGCGAGATTGGTCCGGCGATCGTCACATCCTCCTGCAGAACGGGTGTTTCGTAAACCAGCACATCCGTTCGACGGGCGGCGAAGCGCTGATCCGAGACCATGTATTCCTGCGGCACATTTTGCGCCGTGTAATTTACGAACGGCACGGGATGGGCAGGATCACTCACGTATTCATCGAATGCGGTCGAATCGGTCGTAGGAGGATCAAACGACAGCCCGCCGTTTGCATGGAAGTAGAGAGTTTTCTGTTCCGCGTTTTTCGGAGGCCATGCCGAATACCTTCTCCATACATTCGTGCCCGTTTCGAACACGTATGCCTTCGGCAACTTAGCGTTGTTCGCACCTTTCAAATATTGCTCAAAAAATGGAAAAAGAATGTTCTTGCGGTAGAAATCCCCGGTGTTTGAGGCAAAATCGGCGCGGCCCAAGTGATTGCCATCGTAGCGGGCCCACCCCCCATGCACCCAGGGGCCGACAACCAGGGCGTTGAAAATGCCGGGATTATTCTTATCGACCGAGTGGAACGTAGTGAACGGGCCCTGCAGGTCCTCAGCATCGAACCATCCGCCCACCGTGAGCACAGCGCAATGGATGTTTTTCATGTGCGGCGCGAGATTACGAGCTTTCCAGTAGTCGTCGTAGGTATCGTGATGGATTTGATCGTCCCAGAGCGCGCTCTTGCCTTCGAGGTATTTTGAGAGGTTGGCAATCGGTCCGGCGCTCAGATAGAAGTCGTAGCCATCCTTCGTGCCGTAGTCGAAAGGCACGAAGACCTTGGGCGGAAGCTGCGGATTCTCCTGTGGCTTGAATGAACTGTAGAAACCAAAGTTGGCCGCCAGCATGAATGCGCCCCCATGATAAGCGTCGTCACCCATAAATAGATCGGTCATCGGAGCCTGTGGCGAAGCTGCTTTGAGCGCAGGATGCGAGTCGATCATGCTTGCCGACGTGAAGAAACCCGGATACGAGATACCCCAGATCCCCGCATTGCCGTTGTTGTTTGGGATGTTCTTCAGGAGCCAGTCAATCGTGTCGTAAAGATCGCTGGCGTCGTCCACATCCTTGTTCGACTTCTTGTTGTCGATGTGCGGACGCATCTCTTCGAACGTTCCTTCCGACATGTAGCGGCCGCGAACGTCCTGGAAGACAAAAATGTATCCCGCCCTGTCGAAGTCGGTCGAAGGGCCGAGCTGCGTGCGATATTGATCGACCCCGTAGGGGCTCACGCTATAGGGAGTGCGGTCGATCAGAAACGGATAAGCGCGGGAAGCATCTTTCGGTACATAAACCGCTGTAAACAGGCGCACTCCATCGCGCATTGGAATGCGGTACTCGTACTTTGTGTAATGTTCTTTTACGTCGAAGTCGGGACTATCCGGCCTGTTTTGGCTCAGAAGATTTGGGGTCACAGAGACGATTGCGAGAATTAAAATGCAAATACGCCGACGCATAGAGCTCCTGGGGATGGCGTGGACCAATCGGAAACGCTATATTGTGCGCGCAGAGCCGTCAAGTGCATTCCGCCCCATCGCGGTACAATAACGTTTGCTGGTTGCGCGGTCTGCACTGTGTTGACGCGGGCTGCCGAGGGATCATGTTCGAAGTCACTGTCGAAGACACATTCGCCGCGGGACATTACTTGCGCAATTACAAGGGTAAGTGTGAGAACCCGCACGGGCACAACTACAAGATCCGGGTTACGCTGGCTGGCGCGGAACTGGATAAGGCGGGTCTGCTGCTCGATTTCAAGGATCTGCGCGAAGTGATGAAACACGTTATCGAGCGACTCGACCACCAGATGATCAACGAGATCGAGCCCTTTACCGTGATCAATCCCTCGGCCGAGAACCTGGCAAAATATTTTTACGACGAATCGAATGCACGCCTTCGAACCGTGACCAGCGGGCGTGTCCGGGTGAAGGACGTGACTGTCTTCGAGACCGACACGACCACGGCGAAATACACCGAATAGCCGCTCAGCCGCAACCGCCGAGCCGACCATGCAAATTACGGAAATCTACAAGTCCCTGCAGGGGGAATCAACTCACGCCGGGCTGGCCTGTGTCTTCGTGCGCTTGACCGGATGCAATCTGCGCTGCTCGTGGTGCGACAGTGAGTACACGTTCCAGGGTGGTCGCAAGATGACGATCGAAGAAGTTCGGGACGAAGTCTCCCACCTCAGCCCCAATGGGGGTCTGGTTGAGATCACCGGCGGCGAGCCGATGCTGCAGGAGAGGGAAGTCGTGCCCCTGATGCGGCGCCTTCTCAATGACGGCTACCGTGTCCTGCTCGAGACCAGCGGAGAGCGACCGCTGCTTCGTGTTCCCGCCGGTGTCATCAAGATTGTCGACGTGAAGTGCTCAGACTCCGGCGAGGCCGATACATTTCACATGGAGAATCTGGAAACGCTCACCGCACGGGATGAAGTCAAGTTTGTCTTGAGCAGTCGCGCGGACTACGATTTCGCACGGGACTTCACCACGCGCCATCAGCTCGCGCAACGGGTGAACGCCGTGCTTTTTTCTCCTGCTTTCCGCAAGGATGCCACTGGCGCGCGTGACAGTTCGCATTGTTTGCTTGATCCGCAGGAACTGGCCGAATGGATGATTGCGGATAATGTGCCGGCGCGCCTCGGTCTGCAGCTGCATAAATTCATATGGGACCCGGCGGTAAAAGGAGTCTGAGGCGGCAGTTACATCGAATCGATTCGTGGCGAGCCTCAACAAATCTCGAGCGATCGTTCTTCTCAGCGGTGGCATGGATTCTTGTGTCTGCGCAGCGCTCGCCGTTCGCGAGCATGACGCCGCCGCCCTCCACATCAGCTATGGACAACGTACCCAGGACCGCGAGCGAAAGTCCTTCCTTGCCATCTGCCAGCGCCTGAACATCCGTGACAGACTCATGGTCAGGAATGAGGCGTTGCCCGCCATCGGCGGATCGGCCCTGACTGACCAAGCCATCGCCGTTCCCCACGCAGATTCTGTCGGTCACGCCGTCCCCGTCACTTATGTGCCCTTCCGGAACGCGCACTTTCTCGCCGTGGCCGTGAGTTGGGCGGAGACGATCGGCGCCGAAAGGGTGTACATTGGCGCGGTCGAACCAGACAGCTCCGGATATCCGGATTGCCGTCCTGCCTACTACAAGGCGTTTAATGAAGTCGTGAAAACGGGAACTAGGGATGGCCATATTCAAATCGTTACTCCGCTGATCGCCATGAGAAAAGTGGAGATTGTGCGCCTCGGCCTTGAACTGGGCGCACCGTTCGATTTAACTTGGTCTTGTTACAGCCGTGAGGATCAGGCTTGCGGAGAATGTGATAGCTGTGCCTTGCGCCTGCGTGCCTTTGAGGCAGCAGGGGTAAACGATCCGATCCCCTATGCGGCCAGATAGCTTTCGTTGCCGGGAGGCAAAATGAAAAAGCGTTTCGCAATTCTTCTATTCGCATTACTGGCGCTCGCACTGTGTGTACCTCCGGTCGTGGCCCAGAATTCTGGAACGGTCAAAGGCGTCTGCAAGGACCTTGAGGGCAAGCCCATCGCCGGTGGCGTGGTCGTGTACGAAAATGTGGATAACGGCCAAAAGTACACCATTAAAACCAACAACAAGGGAGAGTACTTTTCGCTCGGCCTGTCGCCCGGAAAATACAAGGTCACACTCTACAAGACTCCTGACGACCAGAAGGCCGGAAAGGAGACATTCCACGTCGGCGGATTCCAGGTGCAGCTCGATGAGAATACGCTGGATTTCGATCTGAAGAAGGAACAGGAAAACGCTGCGAAGGGGCAGGGCCTGACGCCGGAGCAAATGAAGCAGAGGCAAGAGGCTGAGGCCAAACAGCAAAAGGAAGTCAATACCGTCAAATCCCTCAACGAGAAGTTGAACGCGGCGAAAACCGCTGCCGATGCCGGCGACTATGACACCGCTATCGCGGACCTGAATGATGCGAACCAAATGGATCCGTCGCGCGACTTGATCTGGTTCAAGCTCGGCGACTACTACCGTATATCAGCGCCGAAACAGACGGATCCCGCGGAAAAACAGAAACGTCTGGACTCCGCCGTTGCGGCATATCAGAAGGCAGTCGATCTCAAAAAAGCGGTCACGAACGACAAGGATCCCAACGCCGCCAAGAATCTCGCTGCCTATTACAACAATCTTGCCGATGCCTATTACAAGGCAAAGAAAATCGATGACGCCGTGAAGACCTACGAACTCGCTGCTCAGACCGACCCGAGTTCGGTCGCTCAGTCTTACTTCAATATCGGCGCCGTCCTTACCAACTCAGGACGTCCGGATGAAGCCAATGCTGCTTTCGACAAGTGCATTGCCGCGGACCCCACCCGCGCCGAGGCGTACTACCAGAAGGGATTGAACCTTCTGGGCAAAGCTACCCTTCAGGGCGACAAAACCATAGCCCCACCGGGCACCGCCGAGGCTTTCCAGAAGTATTTGGAACTCGCACCGACCGGTCCAAATGCCCAGAGCGCAAAGGATCTGCTAGCCAGTCTCGGGGCCTCCGTAGAAACCAGTTACGGTACCAAGAAAAAGGCTCCGAAGAAATAATTGCCTTCCGAACTCATGCTGAGGCGGCTCTAGCGAGCCGCCTCTCTTGCTTTTGGCGACTCCAATGGTTACCAAGGGCTATGTACTTGCTGTCCTTCGCGCAGGGCATGCGGCGCGGTACAGTTAGACATCCGAGTTTTCTCCCCGTCTGTGGTGCGGTCCGGAGTCCTGACGTACTGAGGAACGAATGGCAGCACCAACCATTGCACCAATTACCGTTGCATTAGAAGACTTTTCGGGAAACGGCAGAGTAGCAACGCCCGCCCTGTTGGGCGCCATGCTGCGCGCCGCGGAAAAAATCAGCGATCTGATTTTCTCGCCGGGGCGTCCACCACAAGTTCAGGTTTATGGGCAAATGATTCCCGTACAAGTGCCGGGACTCACCTCCCTGACGCCGGACGACACGCGCCATATCGCCGCTGATCTGATTGGCGACAACAAGCAGGCAATCACTACCCTGCGGGAGCATGGAGCCTGCGACATATCGTTCGGACTGCCCGGGTTAGCTCGTTTCCGCGTCAACATTTTCATTCAGCGCGGCAGTTGCGCGGTGGTCATGCGCGTCATCCCAACTGCGATTCCCGATTTCGCATCGCTCCGTTTGCCCCAGCAATTGTCTGATATTACGAAGCTCCGGGACGGCATTGTACTGGTGACCGGGCCGGCCGGCTCTGGCAAATCATCGACCCTCGCGGTACTTCTCGACGCCATCAATCGCGAGAAGTATTACCACATCATCACCATCGAAGATCCCATTGAGTTTTTGCACAACCACAAGTGCTCTACCATTCACCAGCGCGAACTGCACAGCGACACACCCAGCTTCGCCCACGCGCTGCGTTCGGCCATGAGGCAGGCGCCCAAGGTCATTCTGGTTGGCGAAATGCGCGACCGTGAGACGATCGAGATTGTGCTCGAGGCGGCGGAAACCGGCCACCTCGTATTTTCCAGCCTGAACACAATGGATGCCTCCAAAACCGTCGAGCGCATCGTGAGTTCGTTCTCGCCCGCCGAGCAGCAATCCGTCCGCGAGCGCTTCGCGAAGTCGTTCCGCTACGTGATCTGCCAGAGGCTGATTCCCAAAGCCGATCGCGGAGGGCGCGTGCCGGCCTTTGAAATTCTGAAGGCGAACGCCCGCACACGTGAGTGTGTTGAAAAGGGCGAGCGCGAAAATAAAACTCTGCTCGACGCCATGAAGGCGGGCGGCTCCGAAGGAATGCAGCATTTTGATGGCGAAATCGCACAGCTCGTCCGGAAGCGCGACGTCGATCTCGAGACTGGCCTGTCCTTCGCCAGCAATCCCGCAGTCCTGGGTCAGGAACTGGCACGATAGTTCCTTCGTCTTCGCGCGGCAATGCATAAGCGCTTGCTCCGCGGAGCGAAAGCATCTGTCATCAGTTCGTAACAGCACTATCTGCCGCCTAAGTGAACACCCCTGTCGTATCATTTCTTCATGTCCGACCCGTCCTCGAATTCCAATATTCTGAGTTTCGAAGACGCCCGCAGAGTAGTGGAGCAGGAAACATCTGGCGTTCAGCCAGGTGAAATTGAGTCGGTGCGCTTGCTTGCGGTTGCTGGCCGAGTCCTGGCAGAGCCAATCACGGCGGATCGTGACCTTCCCCCTTTTCCCCGATCGACACGCGATGGCTATGCACTTCGAGCTGCGGATCTGACCCGAATTCCCGCAACACTGAGAGTGGTTGGCGAAATCAAAGCGGGCGAAAAACAGGATCCTGTCCCCCAGGGGGTCGAGCCGGGGCAAGCAGTTTCCATCATGACTGGAGCGTCGGTCCCTGCCGGAGCAGATGCCGTGGTGATGGTCGAATACACTTCACGGCGCGGTGAACACGTCGAGATCGCGAGAAGCGCGGCTCCTGGAGAAAATGTCGTGCCTCGCGGTGCCGAAGCGCGGCAGGGATCTCTTCTCCTCGACCGTGGCCTGCGATTGAACGACGCTGCCATCGCATTGGCGGCGTCAGTTGGCAGATCCAGCTTGCAGATCTATAGGCGCCCGCGAATCGCGGTGCTTGCTACGGGTGACGAGATCATAGACATCAACGCCACTCCTGGCCCCACGCAAATTCGTAATTCCAACAGTTATTCTCTCGCGGCACAGATTCTCCACGCGGGCGCCGAACCGGTAGTGCTTCCAGTCGCACCCGACAAAGCGCCGGCATTGCGCCGTCTCATCGAACGGGGATTCAAGTCAGACTTGCTGGTTCTAACCGGTGGAGTCTCGATGGGCCGTTACGACCTCGTCGAGCACGTGCTTTCGCAAATGCACGCCGAGTTCTTCTTTACTGGAGCAAAGATTCAGCCCGGCCGTCCCGTAGTGTTTGGAGAATGTGGTTCGGGTGGCGACGGAAGGTCGGTTCGGTATTTCTTCGGCCTGCCAGGGAATCCGGTTTCCACCATGGTGACATTCGACCTCTTCGTCCGCCCGATGGTAGAGGCACTTGCCGGTCAGTCTCCACGCAAGCTCCTGTTCCTGCATGCGAGGCTGAAAGAAGAGATTCGCATCAAGACCGGCCTCAGACGTTTTCTTCCAGCGATCCTGTCGGGTGAGTTCGACAACTCCCGAGTCCAGCTTGTGCCATGGCAAGGCTCGGGCGACATCGCCGCGCTTTCGCGCGCCAATTGTTACCTTGTCATTCCCGAAGACCGCGACCTCATTTCCGCGGGCGAGTGGGTCGCCGTGATGCCGCGTTAAGCTCGCGTCGCAACCTTAATCTCCGATTGCCTCTCCCATGTAAGATAGAGCTACTGCATGCCGAAGAAACTCTCCCATTATGACGGGGCGGGACGTGCGCGGATGGTCGATGTCTCCCGCAAATCAGCAACCAGGCGCGAGGCCGAGGCCAGTGCTTTCGTCGCAATGAAGCCTGCTGTCCTCGCCGCCTTGCCCAGCAACCCCAAGGGCGATACGTTGGAAGTGGCCCGCTTAGCAGGCATCATGGCCGCCAAGCGCACGGCAGAACTGATCCCGCTGTGTCACCCGCTTCCCCTTGCTCTCGTTGATGTCGACTTGCGCCTGTGCGAGAATGGCGTCGCTGTTACCTCCAAAGTTACGACCACTGCCGAAACCGGCGTCGAAATGGAGGCCTTGGTCGCAGTGACTGTCTCCGCCTTAACCGTTTACGATATGTGCAAAGGCATGGATAAGGGAATCGAGATTCGCGAGATTGTGCTCCAACGGAAAAGTGGCGGGAAGAGTGGCGAATACCGGCGGGCAAGGAAATAGCTTGAGCGAATTCAGTGGCCAATACTAACGTCAAGCTTCTGGTAGTAGACGACAATCCGATGGTGCTGGGGATGTTGCAACAGGCGCTGACTCCGCTCGCCCTGGTGACTACGGCAACAGACGCTGCCGATGCGCTCTTGAAGGCAGTCGACGACACGCCGGACCTGTTGGTATGCGACTATCGCATGCCGGGGATGGACGGCCGCCAACTGGTCGAGAAACTGAAGAGCCGGCCGGCAACCGCGAACTTTTCTACCGTGCTGATGGCCAGCAAGGCCGACATCGCTGAAAGGCTTTCACCGCAAGACGCAGCCGATGATTATCTGGAAAAGCCATTCTTTCTGAGAGAGGCTACGCGGCGCATCAAGCGCATGATCGACCGCATCGCCCTCGAAAAAATGGCAAAGACGGCACCCTCTGACGGCGTCGTTCGCGGAAGTCTTTCGCAGATGAATGTAATTGACCTGATGCAGTCGTTAGAGATGGGGCGCAAGAGCTGTCAACTGTCACTATCCAACGAAGGCGACAAATGCGAAGTATTTTTCGTGGAGGGCCAGGTTAAGCATGCGACTTACGGATCGCTCGTAGGGGACGCGGCCGTGTTCAAAGTCCTGCGCTGGACCGGCGGGAATTTCCAACTCGACTTTGAAGGTAAGACCGACAAAGAGTCCACTCAACTCAACACGCAAGGCCTGCTGATGGAAGGCCTCCGCTTGCTCGACGAGTCGCAGCGGGATGGCGGCGGCGAGGCCGAACCGGCCGTGGCTGCTCCCACCGCTTCCAGTTCACCTTCCAGCGTGACAAGAAGTGGAAGGGAAGAAGAGGAAGATGTCCTCCTCGACAACTGAGCCGGCAAACAATCCTACCGCCGCTGTGATCACCGTCAGCGACTCCTGCTCACGCCGGGAACGGAAAGACCTTTCAGGCCCGGCCGTTGCTAACTTACTCCGCGAACTCCAGTTTTCGGTCACAGTATGCGAGGTTGTTCCGGACGACCTCATTCAGATTCAAAATTTGCTGATCCATCTCGCCGACCGCGTTCGACTCGTCGTGACTACGGGCGGAACGGGAATCGCGCCTCGTGATGTCACGCCGGAAGCCACCGTTGCCGTATGCGATCGGCTATTGGATGGCGTGGCCGAGCGCATGCGTAGCGAAGGTGTAAAGAAAACTGTGTTCGCGGCGTTGAGCCGCGGAGTATGCGGCGTGCGCGGCACCACCATCATTCTGAATCTGCCTGGCAGCCCTGCCGGAGCAGTGGAATCTCTCCAGGCTGTTGCGGCTTTGATCCCGCATGCGATTGAGCTCTTGGGCGGGAAGACCGAGCACGTGTAGGCCGGCAAACTGCGGCAGAGACAGCCGCCCTCGTGTGTCCCGAGACGACTGACTTAGCCCCTCGATTTCGAACCCGCGATCATTGCTTTTTTCCGGGCCCTAAGATCGCCCTCCCAGGGAAAACATTGGACACGAGCTTGCCGTCATCGATCAAAATCGTGCCTCCCACCACGAGATAATGGACGCCGACGCTCGGTTCCATCGGTCTTTCGAACGTGGAACGATCGCTGATCGTTTCTGGGTCGAAGACGACGATGTCTCCATCTGCACCTTCCTGCAGCCGTCCCTTGTGGTGCGCGGCGGGCGTGGACCGCTCCAGCATCTGAGCCGGCATCAGAGTCATCTTCCTCAGTGCTTCCATCAGCGTTAATGTCTTTTTCTCGCGCACATATTGTGCCAGGACGCGCGAGTAAGTACCTGCATTCCGCGGATGTCCCGGCGCTCCGTCACTTGCAATCATGATCAGCGGGTTGGGAATAATTGCATCGACAATCTCCTGAGTGTTCGCGAACACAAGCACCCATTGTTGTTTGCTGGAGTTGTGCAATTCGTCAAAGCGTTCCTTAGTAAGGTGTTCGCCAGTATCGGGAACCACGAGGTTGCCATAGTCGATGCCCAGCTTCTCTCGCCATCCCGGATTAAACAGGGCCGAATTGATGGCAGTCAGGCCCGCGATATAGGGATAGGCTTCGGTCGTGACGTCGAGCCCGCGGGCGCGCGCCCCTTCGATCAGCGAAATGCATTCGAGCGAGTCTCGCAAGCACGTGCTATTGATGTGCACGATGTGAAGAGGAGCGCCTGTGATGGCTGCCGCGCCGATCACTTCCTCGACGGACTCGATGGCGGATCCTGGTTCGATGCGTCCGACACTGCGCATGTGGGTATAGACCGGAAGCTTGCGTTCTGCGGCGACTCGAAACATGTCGATCACTTCCAGCCGGGTTGCGCCGGGTGTGTACTGAATCCCCATGCCGATTCCCAGAGCTCCCGCGTCGAGTTCTTCCCGCAGGCGCTGTTGGATGCGCTCAATCTGCTCAGCCGTCGCCGGCTGGTCGGTCGCTGGCCCACTCTGCGGCAGGATGGTCCCGGCCGGCAAAGGTGCGCCAAAAATCAGTGCACGGGCTGCGACGTGGCTCGCGGTTGTGCCGTAATGAATGAGTGAGTGTCCCTCTTTTAACTTCAGGAATTGCGCGACGTCTGGCGCTCCTATCTCCATCTCGAGTGCGGTCGTCACACCGTCAAAAGCTTTTACACGTTGGCTTGCGAGTTCCTGCCCATGCTGGTGCAAATCAACGAATCCCGGAGCGACTACAAGCCCGGCGGCGTGCACAACGCGATCAGCAGACAGTGGCTTGCTCGAAATGCGCGCAATCTTGCCATTCCGAACACCGACATTCCGCACCGCATCGAGCCCTGTTTCAGGATCCATGACCCGGCCACCTTCGATGACAAGGTCGTACTGTTGAGCATTGGCGCAGCAGGCGACGAATGAAAGAAGGCACACAGCTAGGAATCGATTTCTCATAGAAGCTCCAAAGACAAGCGATCATAGCAGGGCTTTGCCACGTGCCACGCCGCGAAGCGAGTGCATTGAGCGATCCTCTTGCCCGGCCCCATCATCCGCCGCCTGACACTAACATTTCAGATCACGTACACTAACTGCTTGCCTTGAAGACAATCGGTCACATTCTGGCGCGCTATACGGCGTGGATCTGGGGGCTGCTTAAAGTTCTCGGAATCTGGGGTGTCTTTGTGATTGCCTTCGCCGACAGCGCGCTATTAGGCATGCCGGTCGATGCCATCGTGGCCGCATATGTCTATCAGGATCGCCCACGACTGCTCTTCTACATTACGATGGCGTCCCTTGGGTCGGCCTTGGGCAGCATTCCGCTTTACATCATCGGGTACATCGGCGGCGAGACGGTTCTGCGCAAGCGGATTTCCGAAGAGCGCTTCCTCAAAATTCATCGCTCTTTTGAACAGCACGAATTTTGGGCACTCATGTTTCCGGGCATGCTTCCGCCGCCGATGCCATTCAAAATTTTTGTGCTGGGCGCGGCTGTCTTTGAGATGCGGTTCAGCCACTTCCTGGGTGCGATTTTCCTGGGCAGGTTTGTAAGGTTCCTGGTGCTATCGGCTCTGGTCCTCTGGTTCGGTCCGCAGATCGTCCAAATACTTGGAGGCTTGTTCAGGCAGCATTTGTACTGGGTGCTTGCGGTGCTGGCGGGCGCCGCGATCCTCTGGCTCCTGATACGAAGTGCCACCCCCGCAGCGAAGAAACTCTAGCGCCAGCCTTACGCGGCAGCCGCGTGATCACCGGATTTGTGCCGCCATTCCGAGAGCGCCTGCAGCAAGACCGGTGTGCCGAACATCGCTACGGAGAAGAAGAGGTCGCTCTCCGCGGTTCCGCGAAAGAACGGAATCCCTGCACTGTACGACATCATCAGTCCACCCAACGTTCTGGGATACATGTCCGGCCACGCCGCCCACACCGCGAAATTGCTGATCAGAAAGAAAGAAACAGAACTCGTGAGTGCCGCGCCCACCACGCGCCAGAAGCCGGCCTTCTCGCGCAAGTTCGTGCCCAGCCACAAAATCGCCGCGTACCAGGCCCAAGTCACCAGCTGATCCCAGGAAAAAGCATAAGAATAGATAAACTTGGTCAGCACCACGTCAGTCGCTGCCAGCAGTACCAGCGGGATCCACATCTGCCGCCGCGAGCCGCGTGCGCCGAAAAACAGCAGCGACGCCGCTAACGGCGTAAAGTGCCATGCGTGAGGCAGGAAATTCAAGGGACCCGCAAAAGGCAGGAAACGCACTGCAATTGCCAGAAGCACGAAGAGATAAGGCAGCATGATCACCTCAAGGACGAAACATTATTTTGGTCGTTGACGAGCCTCACGTCAAGAGACTCCGCTCTCGATAAGTTCTCAGTTACGCTGGCCGGGCTCGGGCACGACAATCTGCTTCTCTGCGCTGCCCACGACGTCACCAACCACCCCAAGGTTCTTATCCAGTTCGACGCTCTGGCCCAGTGGCGATCGATTTCCTCTCGATGCTGGCAACGCCGTGTTTCCGGCATAGCGCAAGTCCTCGAAATGGACGATGTAGCCTTCACCCGGAGGATCAAGGCTCTCCGTCTCGGTGATGGGGTATTGCGCCCAATCGAGAAAGACTCGCCCCGCGTAAGATTTTTTCGCAGCCAGGGTCACAGCCGTTTCCTCCGGCTTGTACCGGATCGCAAGCTGTCCCTCGGGATCGACCTCTGGCGCGAGTGAGTCCACGGGAGCAAGCGCAAAGAACGCCGTTGTTTCCACTACACCATGCCAGTGAAACGGATCGATCATCAACGGGTAGGCCGAAACACGTAGCGGATCGGCGCCCTCATAAGTGCGAGCCTCCAGGGCACTGATCGCCCGGCGATGTTCGTAGTCGCGCACTCCCCACATCGAGACGACTCCCAGCAGGGCGAGCGTGGCCGCGACACGTCCGCGCGGGCTGCGATGGCGCGCTCCGATCTCCTTGTCGATGAGCGCAAACAGAGCCGGGACGACTAAGCCCAAAATCAAAAACAACAGCATGACCGGCTCCACGATGAAGACGATGTCCCACGAATACCATTTTTCGGAAAACGGCCAGAACGGCCGCACCCCGTAATTATTCGTGAAATCGAGCAGGATGTGGCTCAAGCCAGCGAGGCACGCGTAAAGAAACAGCAACCCCCAGCGCGGCGGCAGGTTCGGATCTCTCGTTTTGCGCCCCCGCAGCCGCCAGACTAGATACACGACGCCAAGCACAGCGACCGCGTCGAGCGGAACTCCCATGAACGAATGCGTGAAGCCTCGATGATGCGCGAAGCCGAATATTCGGCCGCGAAAACCTCCAATCACGTCCAGGTCTGGCGCCTCTGCCGCGAGCGTCAGCGTCAGCGTGGCCAGCGCTGTCTTGCGGTTTAGCCCGGCACGTCCCAGGCATGCGCCGGTCAGGAAGTGAGTAATGGGTTCCAAGCAATTCGAAAACTTGGCAGCGTTCTCTAGGGATCTTATCAGGGTGCAAGCAAAGTCAACGCATTTGGAACTACGCTGATCTCCACCGGAAGCGTGCCCAGCAGTTCTCCATCGGCCTCCACGTAAATCTTTTTCTGCCCTCCGCTCTGCGCGGGAGCGGCCGGCAAGTATCGGCAAGAAACGCGCTTGCTATAGACAAGTTCAATACCCGGAATCGTCCAGTGCCGCCGCAGCAAGCTCCGCGTCACATAGGCGAGATACGCAAGGCGGCTGGCCGTCCGGCAGAACACCAGCCGCGCGTCATTGCGATCGAGCGACGCCCCCGGAGCCAGTTCCTGCACCACTCCGCCGAAGTTACGAATGCGCACTGCCATCAACTCTGTGACCTCAGCGCGTTGTTGCGCTTCTGACCCGGTTTCCCAGTATTCCGCCGCAAACCAGGTCATGCGATATGTGAACCAAAGATTCCACGCTGTCGCGTAATACGCGGCCATCCCCATCCTCTGCTTCGCCCCGTGATGGAGCTTGTAGAAAAGGTGGGCGTCAACGCCAACACCGGCTGACAGAACGAAATAACAACGCCCGGGTTCACCTTGCAGTCCGGCATATTCCACGCGCCCGAGTGAGATGCGTCGAGGCGCTGCACGCAGCGCGGCTTTCGCCGCACGCGCCACTTGCAGAGGGAGACCCAGATCGTGCGCCAGCGCATTCGCCGTTCCCATGGGCAAGATGGCGAGCGCGACCGCAGAATCTGCCAGTACTTGCACGATGTTATGGATCGTGCCGTCACCGCCGCAGGCGAAGATCGTATCGCAGCCCGCGGCGATGGCCCGTCGCGCTTCGTCGCCAGCGTGATCCCTGGTTTCCGTCGGAACCAGACTCGCTTCCACACCGCCGCCCGTCAGCACCGCCAGCGCGGCCTCCAACTCACGCTGACGCCGGCGGCTCCCACCAGAATCCGGGTTGTATAGCAATGCCGCCTTGCGCATAAGCGTGATCGATGATGGATTGTACCTGAGGCTATTCGCGTTTCCAGACCACCGATTCGCGGCATCGTTACCGAAATCGATACGCCGCTCAATCTGTCCCCACTCCCACATGAGGAACAACGAGGTTTTCCCGCGACAACGAACCTCCCTGCAAAACGGCGGCAACTTAAGCTCGACGATCTGGTCTGAATCATATTCTGTTTAGCGAACTTCTATCCCGACAGCCGGCTGTCCCGATGCACCCTTTTCCCGCCTATAATCTTTGGGCGATGCCCGCCACGCCCAGAGACGCTGAGAAAAAGATCGAATCCCTCCGCGAAAAGATTCGTCACCACGAATATCTGTATTACGTGCTCGACCATCCAGAGATCGGCGACGCCGAATTCGACAAGCTGATGCAGCAACTGAAAGATCTGGAGGCCGAGCATCCCTCGCTCGTCGCGCCCGATTCGCCTACACAGCGCGTCGGAGGTAAGCCGCGGGAAGGATTCGTCAAGGTTCCACACTCGTCGCCCATGCTTTCGCTCGACAATACCTACAGCGAAGAAGAACTCCGCGATTGGGAGCGGCGAGTCCATGAGCTCAGCGGCCGGCGCGATGTGGATTACGTCTGCGAGCTGAAGCTCGATGGCATGTCCCTGGCGTTGATTTATCAAGATGGAAAACTCGTTCGCGGAGTGACTCGGGGCGACGGCTCCATTGGCGAGGATGTCACGCTCAACGTCCGCACCGTCCGCTCGGTGCCCCTCTCGATCTCAACAGAAAAGCTCAAGAAAGCCGGCATTCCGGCAGACTTCGAGGTTCGTGGCGAATTGTTGATGCCCACGGCCGCTTTCAAAAAGCTCAACGAACAACGGGAGCGTGACGGCCTTCCCACGTTTGCGAATCCTCGCAACTTCACCGCCGGAACCGTGCGCCAGCTGGATGCCACGGTCACGGCGCGGCGTCCCCTCGACTATTTTTCGTACATGCTGCTGGTCGATGGCCGCACCTATTTCGATCTTCACTCGAAAACACTGAATGCGCTCGATGGCGCCGGATTCAAGGTCAATCAGAATCGCAAGCTTGTACATTCCATGGATGAAGTCTGGGAGTTCATTCGCGCTTGGGAAGAAAAACGTGATTCCCTTCCGTACGAGATCGATGGAATCGTCGTAAAGGTCAACCGCACCGCCCTGCAGGACGAACTCGGCTTCACCGGCAAGGCTCCCCGCTGGGCGATTGCCTACAAGTATGCGGCGCGCGCCGGTATCACCAAGCTCGAAAATGTCCGCTGGCAAGTCGGACGCACGGGAAAACTCACTCCCGTCGCTGAACTCGCGCCGGTTCTGATTGGTGGAACCACCGTTCGAAATGCCACATTGCACAATATGGACGAGATTGAACGGCTCGGCGTGAAGATCGGCGACTGGGTGCAGGTCGAGCGTGGCGGCGACGTCATCCCCAAAGTCGCAAAGGTCATCGACGATGACAACAAAGATCATCCCCGCGGTAAGGGCACTGTCGCAGTGCCCGAGAAGTGCCCCGTGTGTGGAACGAAAGTTGTTCGCACCGAAGGCGAAGTCGATTTCCGCTGCATCAATGCGAACTGCCCCGCTAAACTGCTCGGGACCATTCTGCACTTTGCCTCTCGCGGAGTGATGAACATCGACGGCATGGGCGAATCGCTGGTCAATCAATTGATCGAGCGCGGCCTGGTGAAGAACGTGGCCGATATATACGCTCTCACCAAGAGAGATCTCCTTAGCCTGGATCGGTTCGCCGACAAATCGGCGCAAAATATCCTTGACGAAATCGAAAACTCGAAAAAGCTGCCGCTCGAGCGCATTATCTATGGCCTCGGCATTCGCTTCGTCGGTGAACGCACCGCACAATTTCTCGCCGAGCACTTCGGATCGATGGATGCTCTCGCCAGCGCAACCGTCGAAGAATTGCAGGGCGTCGACGAAGTCGGCCCGCGCATCGCCGACAGCATCGCTGAGTTCTTCAGCCTTCCCGCCAATCGCAAGCTCGTCGAACGTTTGGGTGCAGCCGGGCTGGCGTTCAAAGGCAAAAAGAAGGAGCGCGGCACAAAGCTGGCGGGCAAGACGTTCGTGCTAACCGGAACCCTCGCGCACCTCACTCGCGACCAAGCGAAGAAGATGATCGAAGATGCCGGCGGCAAAGTAACGGGCTCCGTCAGCAAGAAAACTGATTACGTTGTCGCCGGCTCCGATGCTGGCTCAAAGCTCGACAAGGCCAGAGAACTCGGCGTCGCCGTCATCGACGAAAAAGAAATGGGAAAACTTATCGGGTGAAATCTAGGGTTGTTGCCTTATCGCCTCGCGCATCCTCCTCCACGTCACGTCCAGCGTTTCCGGTAGCACGCGCGTCTCGCCAACCACCGACATAAAATTCGCGTCCGCCACCCACCGCGGCAGCACGTGCATGTGAATATGTCCTGCAATTCCAGCTCCGGCGGCCTTCCCGATATTCATTCCCAGATTAATCCCGTCCGGCGAATAAAGTTCCCGCAGAACGGTCTCCATGCTCTGCGAGAGCGCCATCATTTCGTTGGCTGCCTCGACCGGAAGTTTCCGCAGTTCGTCCAGATGCGCGTACGGCACGATCATGACGTGCCCTGGAGTGTACGGATATGCGTTCAAAATGACGAAGCAGTGCTGGCCGCGGTATACGATCCGTGCCTTCTGATCGTCGAGCTCTTTCGCGGCATCGCAAAACACGCACCCAGTCGTCTTTTCGGTCGCCGAGACATACGCATAACGCCACGGCGTCCACAAGTAGTCCATAGCAGGGCAGGTTAGCAGATGGCGAGCACGTTCCGAAACCGTAACGCTGAAACCTTCCTGTAACATCGGCGAGATTTGCGTTTGACACTGTTCGCAGCCGGTTGCTATAGTCGTGAAGAGTTCCCATTGGACGCGGGTTTTCTGTAAAACGTCCGACAGCTGGGATTGTCCAAGCTCACTCGCCAGGGTGGGCCCACCACAACCAAACGACTCATCCAGCAGTCCGTAGCGCAGGTCCCGCATCCGTTCATCATGAGAGGCCTAACCTTGTTCGACGAGACCACGCTCGACCACACCACCACCCACGATTCCACTTCAACCGCCGTTAGCGAGGCTGAGCCCGCGGCAGAACAGCAGCAGGCTGACTCCGGCCATTCCGGCGCCTCTTCTGAGCCTCCGCGTGCAGTCTCGGCTTTGGACGAGAAGCCCGCTGGCGGTGAGGACTTCGCGGCCGCTCTGGAAACGTTCACGACCGAGGCCGAAGAGGCTGTCAGCGAGGATCGCGTCATCAAGGGCACGGTGTTGAAGCTGACTCCGACGCACGTCGTCGTCGACATCGGCGCCAAGTCCGAAGGCATGCTGCCGTTGGCGGAAGTGCTCGATCATGAAGGCAAGCCCCGCTTCAAGCCCGGCGATGAAATCGACGTCATGCGCGATAAGGGTGAGGCTGAAGAAGGCTACATCAACCTCTCTCACCAGAAGGCGCAGCGCATTCATGCCTGGGAAGAAATCGAAAAAGCCCATCACGAAAAGAAGCCGATCAAGGCAGTCGTCATCGATCGTATTAAAGGTGGCCTCACCGTCGATATCATGGGGGCTCATGCTTTCCTTCCGGGCTCGCAAGTCGACCTGCGTCCGATCCGCAATCTCGATGGCATGAAGGGCCAGACCCTCGAAGTCGCCGTCATCAAGCTGAACAAGAAGCGTGGCAACATCGTCGTTTCGCGCAAGGAACTGCTCGAAGGCGAGCAGGCTGAAAAGCGCTCCAAAACGCTGGAACATCTGGAAGAGGGCTCGGTCCTTACCGGGGTCGTGAAAAATCTCACTGAATATGGCGCCTTTGTCGATCTCGGCGGCCTCGACGGCTTGCTCCACATCACCGACATGTCTTGGGGGCGTCTCACCCACCCGAAAGATCTGGTCAACGTCGGCGATCAGATTCAAGTCAAAGTCCTCAAGTACGACAAAGAAAAGCAGCGCGTTTCGCTCGGTTTCAAGCAACTCACGCCCGATCCATGGCTCGACGCCGAGCATCGTTATCCCGAGGGCGCGCACGTACAGGGACGCGTCATCAGCGTGACCGATTACGGAGCCTTCGTCGAACTCGAGCAGGGAATCGAAGGCCTCGTCCATGTCAGCGAAATGACTTGGTCGAAACGAATGAAACATCCTTCGAAGCTGGTCAACGTCGGCGATCAGGTCGAGTGCGTGGTGCTCAACGTCAATCCCTCCGAACGCCGCATCTCGCTCGGCATGCGTCAACTCGCGGCCAATCCCTGGGATTCTCTTCACGAGAAATTCCCGGTCGGCATGACCGTCGAAGGCCGTGTGCGCAATCTGACTGACTTCGGCGCCTTCATCGAAATCGAAGACGGCATCGACGGTCTCGTGCACGTCAGCAATCTCAGCTGGACCAAGCGCGTGAAGCATCCTTCCGAAGTCTTGAAAAAAGGTGACCGCGTCAAGGCGGTGGTTCTCGCCATCGAGCCCGACAAGCGCCGTCTGTCGTTAGGCGTAAAGCAGCTCCAACCCGATGTCTGGGAGTCATTCTTCGCCGCGCATCACATCGGAGACGTCGTCCACGGCAAAGTCCTGCGTGTGGCCGCTTTTGGGGCGTTCGTAGAAATCGCCGAGGGCGTCGAAGGCTTGTGCCACAAATCGGAAGCTGTCGACGGAAACGGTCAGCCCCTTCATCTTGAGCCCGGGGTCGAGCACGATTTCAAGATCATCAAGATGAGTCCGGAAGAGAAAAAGGTCGGACTCAGCATCCGCGCTGTCGGCGAAGAAGCTTCGCGCTCGGAAGTCGAGGCTTACAAGCAGCCGGTCTCCAGCACCAGCTCCACCATCGGCGAACTGATCTCCTGGAAGCGCGCCAGCAACGAGAGCAACTGATCAGATAGGAGCCAGCGCTATGGGCAAGGCTGGGCTGATTATTGGAATCGCGTGGTTGGTCGCGGGAATCGGCTGCTTTGTCGCGCTTGCCCCTTTCGCATATTTGTTCAGCGATGCTTTCCGCTCTGCGGTTATGACGGGAGAGAATCCGGTCGGGATCATATTTGCCATCCGGCTAACCGTCGCATTCGCTCTCGGTTGGATTGTGTTTCTCACCATCGGCCTGTCTCGATCGCTGAAACAGTTTTAGATCCCATCGTCATCGGCAGCCGTGGAACCTGTGCGGAACGCTCCGCAGACCAATTTGCGGTAACAGCCGCGATTGCTATCCGCTAAGCTCGGTTTGCTTGGTTCGGCCCTGCTCCCTGTTCTAGAATCATTCGTTTGCCTTTAGTCATCTCTTACGAAGGAAGATCCCCTTGCCAGACACCATCTACGACGTAGCCATCATCGGCAGCGGCCCTGCCGGATATACTGGTGCGATCCGCGCCGGTCAATACGGCCTGAAAACTGCCCTCATCGAAAAAGACGGATTCCTCGGCGGCACCTGCCTTCACGTCGGTTGCATTCCGACGAAAGCCCTGCTCTTCAACGCCGAGCTTTGGGATCACCTCAAAGACGCGAAAGAATTTGGCATCGAAGGCGTCGACGCCCGCAAGTTGAACTGGGACGCCATTCAGGATCGCAAGAACAAGATCGTCACCAAACACACCAAGGGCCTCGATTTCCTGATGAAGAAAAACAAAGTCGAGACCATCAAGGGCTACGGCAAGCTCACCGGCCCGGCGCAAAATGGCATTCACAGCGTCGAGGTCACTAGCGACAGCAAGACCACGACTCTCAGGGCGAAGAATGTCATCCTCGCCACCGGCTCCGAAGCCCGCATGCTCCCCGGCCTCGAAGCCAGTGATCGCATCCTTACCAACATCGAAATCCTGAGCTTGAAAGAGATCCCTAAATCGCTGGTCATCGTCGGCGCCGGCGCCGTGGGCGTCGAGTTCGCCTCCATCTATCGCTCGTTCGATACGAAAGTGACGATTGTCGAAATGCTCCCACGCCTCGTTCCCGTCGAAGACGAAGAAGTCTCCAAAGAACTCGCGCGCGTTTTTCGCAAGCGTGGCATCAACTTCCACACCAGCGCGAAAGTTGACAAAGTCGAGAAGACAAAATCAGGAATCGCGGTCACGATTACCGTCGACGGCAAGCAGCAAAACATCGAAGCGGAGAAAATTCTCATCGCTGTCGGCCGCAAGCCGCGCACCCAAAACATCGGCCTGGAAAAAACGAAGATCAAGCCGGATCGCGAATTCATCAAAACCGATTCCTGGATGCAGACCGCCGAGCCCGGCGTCTACGCCGTCGGCGACATCGTTCTCGGTACGCCCCAACTCGCGCACGTCGGCGCAATGGAAGCGCTCGTCGCCGTCGCCAAAATTGCTGGCAAGCCCGCCAAGCCCATCAACCCCGAGCACATTCCAGGGGCCACATACTGCCATCCCGAAATCGGCAGTGTCGGCCTCACCGAAACCAAAGCCCGCGAAGCCGGATACAACGTCAAAATCGGCAAGTTCCCCTTCACCGCGAATTCCCGCGCCAGCATCGTCGGCCAGCACGAAGGCTTCATCAAGATCGTCAGCGACGCCGACTACGGCGAGATTCTTGGCGTCCACATCATCGGTCCCCAGGCGACCGAACTGATCGCAGAGGCCGTTGCCGCCATGGAACTCGAAGCCACCGTCGAAGATCTAATGTGGACGATCCACGCCCACCCCACACTGGCCGAAGCCATGCTGGATGCATCCAACAGCGTGTACGGAATGGCGATCAACGCCTAGGCTTTTGGCGTATGCAGTAGGAAGAAATTGAGGTCTCAAGATGATCTCGCAGCGCGGAGCCAACATCCTCGGGGGAATCGGAACGGGATGTTTTGTCTTTACCTTGAGTTGGCTGCTGTTGCCGAAATCGGCAACGCGGGTGATGCTCCCGCTGCTCGACTGGATGGGTCCGTTTACATGGCTGATGCTGCTGGCAATGATCATCCTTCCGATCGTCGCCGCAACACGAGGCTCTAAATGGTGGTGGGTTGTTGCGATCATCTCGACGGGGACCTTCGTTCGCCTGCTGTTGATGATCCACTAGATCATACTTGCGCAAACATAAAGTGATCTCGATCCTCCAACTCGGCACCGTCGACTACGCCACCGGGCTCCGCCTGCAGCAGCAACTCGTCGCCTTGCGCAAAGAGGAAAAAATCGGCGACGTGCTGCTACTCCTCGAACACTCTCCGGTCATCACTCTCGGCCGCAACGCCAAAGCCGCGAACGTCGTCGCCTCGCCCGAACTCCTCGCCCGGCGCGGCGTCGAACTCTTCGAGTGCGACCGCGGCGGCGACGTCACTTTCCACGGCCCCGGCCAGATCGTCGGCTATCCCATCTTCGACCTCCGCGGATTCCCTTGCGTCGAAAAGGCGGTGCTTGGCAATGACCATGTAGGGACGGCCGCCCTCGGCCGTCCGGTCGAGCGAAGCTCGACGGTCCGCAAGCACATCGGCGTCGTCGACTTCGTCCGCCGCCTCGAAGAAGTCCTCATTCGCACCTCTGCCGACTTCTCCATCCCCACCAAACGCCTCCACGGCCTCACCGGCGTCTGGACAGAAACCGATGCCAAGCTTGCCGCCATCGGCGTTCACATCTCCCGCTTCGTCACCTCCCACGGTTTCGCCCTCAACGTCAACCCCGACCTCGGCTACTTCAACCTCATCATCCCCTGCGGCATCACTACGAACCCCGTCACCTCGATGCAAAGGGAACTCGGCCGCCCGCTCGATCTCAACGCCGTCGCCGAATCCATCTCCCGCAACTTCGGCACAGTCTTCCAATCCCAAATCCTCTGGGTCGATACCCTCGACGCCCTCCTCGGCCGCACCGTCGGTGTCCCCATGAAGCCACCCACAGAACTCCGCAAGATTCACAAAGAGGACGACACCACCTGGGCGTAAACAGTTTCCTGCACACTCCATCCTGTCGTATATTGCTGTTTCGCCGGGCCCGCGTACTCGATCAGGAACTCCATGAAGGCATCCCGAAAAATCATCGTCTACATCGCTACCAGCGCCGATGGCTACATTGCCCGCCCAGACGGCGATATCGAGTGGCTCAATCGCATCCACACCGTCGACCACGGCATTCGCAAGTTCTATCGCACCATCGATACCATCTTGTGGGGACGCAAGACCTACGACTGGGGACTTGCCTATCAGAAAAAGACCGGCAGCAAAGAAAGCATCTTCGACAAAAACGTCACGAACTACATCTTCTCGCGCAAGCCTCCGAAAAAACAGGCGCCAGGCGTGACGTTTGTCTCCGAGCCTGTTAGAGCTTTCGCGCGCAAGCTGCGTAGCAAGCCCGGCAAACACATCTGGATGATGGGCGGCGGAGAAATCATCGCGTCATTCCTGGATGCCGGCGAAATCGATGAGTTCGACATTCATGTGATGCCAGTCTTCATCGGCAAAGGCATCCCACTGATCGCTCCACGTCACCGCGATATCCAGTTGCGTTTGCTCGCATCCAGGAAGTTTTCCGACGGCGTCGTTCGCCTGCACTACCATGTGCCGAGATCACCCGCACGCCCAAAGCGCACGCCCAAAAATGAAAGCTGAGCCCGCTAGCCCTTCCCCCCTCCCTCGCGATACCATCAATCCATCGCGCTTCTGCGCCGCCTTACATGGGGAATAACAAGAAGAAGTCCAAATCCAGCTCCAACGGCAACCGTCCGCGTAATGGCTCTCGCCGCGCCACTGCTGATGTCGGGACAGCCGCCCCTGGCTGTCCGGCCGAGCGAAGCTCGGCGGAGAATCTCCGCACCTACTCCATCCCCGACCTCCGCCTCGAGCACCCGGCCTTCGCCGTCCGCCAATTCGCCGAAAGAGACCGCCACGGCCACGAGCACGTCCGCTACGAAGTCACCGGCGATCTCGACGCTCCTGTTCCGCCCATCCGCGACTCCCAATATCTCTCCAGGCAGCAAGCCATCGAGATCTACCGCTTCATGCTGCTCAACCGCAAAATGGAGATCGCCCTCGAAAATCTCTACAAGCAGGGCAAAGTCGTCGGCGGCGTTTACTTCGGACTCGGCCAGGAGGCCTGCTCCTGCGCCTCCGCCTACGCCCTCGACAAGGATGACTGGTTCGCGCCCATGATCCGCAACCAGGGCTCGCTGCTGGCCCGCGGATTCGCCGCACGCGACACCATGATGCAATACATGGCCAAGGCCGACTCGCCGACCCGCGGCCGCGACGGCACCTCGCACTTCGGCGACATCGAAAAACGCAACATGGTCTCGCCCATCTCCATGCTCGGCGATCTCATCCCCGTCATGTCGGGCGTCGCTCTCGGCGCGCGCCTGCAGGGACGGAACCTCGCCGTCATGACGTACATCGGCGACGGCGGCCAGTCCACCGGCGTCACTTACGAAGGCATCAACTTCGCCGCTGTGCAGAATCTCGGTCTCGTCCTCTTCATCGAATCCAATCTCTGGGCCTACTCCACGCCGTCCGACATGCAGTACCGCTGCAAAGACCTCGCCGAACGCGCCATCGGATACGGCATCCCCGGCATCATCGTCGACGGCACTGACGCTTGCCAGGTCTACGACGCTGCCCACGAAGCCGTCGAACGCGCCCACCGCGGCGAAGGCCCGACGCTGATCGAAGCCAAAATGATGCGCATGAAAGGCCACGCCATCCACGACGCCGCCAGCTACGTACCCAAAGAAATGTTCGATTTCTGGAAAAAGCGAGATCCGATCGCCAGATTCGAAAATTACTTGATAAAAGAGAAAAAATGGCTGACAGGCAAAGAGAATGCCGAATTGATCGCAGATGTTGAGCGGGTTATCGAAGAAGAGAGAGAGATCGCAGTCAACTCCCCCATGCCAACGCCCGAATCCGCCGAAGGCGGCGTCTTCTGCGAAGACGGCTGCCATGAAATCAAACCGAAATACGGCATGCCGAAAGTGAAGAAGGGCACCGCCGCCTACAAAGCCACCGAAGCAGCGGTCCATTTGAAGTAGCTAGGTGCAGATGTGTGTGTTGATTAGTTCAACCTGTGGATAAGATGTTCGCTCATCACTGACACGATCGCAGTATTGTGAAACGCTCCCAGACATTGTCATCCCGAGCGAGGATTTCGCTTCGCGGAACGCGAAGCAAAACCGCAGTCGAGGGACCTTTTGTTTCTGGGAGCCCCAATGCGCGACGAGTACATCTACTGCGTATACATGATGCAAAGCACTTCGAGGCACGCACTTTACATCGGCATGACGAGCAACCTGCGCAAGCGAGTGTGGCAGCATAAGAATCACCGATACGAAGGTTTCACCGACGACTACAACTGCACGCGCCTGATGTATTGGGAGAGTTTTGACGACGTGACAAACGCGATCAATCGCGAAAAACAACTCAAGCGCTGGCGCCGCCAGAAGAAGCAGTGGTTGATTACGCGAAAGAACCCTCACTGGAAGGATTTAGCCGCCGATTGGTACGAAGCAGAACCAGGGATGACACGTTCTCTTAAGCTGGAAGATTCTCACGCTGCTGACTGCATTGTCATCCCGAGCGAAGCAAAACGATGAGCGCAACGAATCGTTTTACGCAATCGAGGGACCTTATGTTTCCTTCTAGGCTGATTTGAAAAGAAGAGGCTGTAGCTCCACGACTCCGGCAGCGCACCCTGGATCCCATGGGTAGCGGTGCTGGCACAAGAACTGCGTATCGCTCGGTGCTGTAGAATCTTAAATCGTATTGGTAGCAGAGCTCGGAAACCCAGAACCTCTATGCTCCTCACCTACCTCGAAGCCATCCGCCAGGGAATCTGGGAAGAAATGGACCGCGACCCAACCGTCTTCTGCCTCGGAGAAGACATCGGCATCTACGGCGGCGCCTTCAAAGTCACCGACGGATTCATCGACCGCTTCGGCTCCGAGCGCGTCATCGACACGCCCATCGCCGAATCCGCCATCGTCGGCGCGGCTTTCGGCGCATCGCTCACCGGCATGCGCCCCGTCGCCGAATTTCAATTCATGGATTTCATCGGATGCGCCTTCAACCAGATCTCCAACATGGTCGCCAAGACGCACTATCTCTGGGGCGCCCCCGCGCCACTCGTCCTCCGCGGCCCCAGCGGCGGATACGTCCACGGCGGTCCCTTCCACTCGCAGAATCCCGAGATGTGGTTCGTCCACAATCCCGGCCTCAAAGTCATCTGCCCCGCCACGCCCTACGACGCCAAAGGCCTCATCAAATCCGCCATCCGCGACAACAATCCCTGCGTGTTTTTCGAGCACAAATATCTTTACCGCCGCATCAAAGAAGAAGTCCCCGCCGACGACTACATCGTCCCCATCGGCAAGGCGCGCGTGGCGCGCGAAGGCCGCGACCTCAGCATCATCACCTACGCTGCGATGGTGCATACGGCGCTCGAAGCCGCCGAGATTCTGACCAAAGAAGGCATCGACCTGGAAATTCTCGACCTGCGCACCGTCTCGCCGCTCGACCGCGAAGCCATCGCCGCGACCGTGAAGAAGACCAACAAAGTCATCATTCTCCACGAGCACTCTCGAACCGGAGGCCTCGCCGGAGAAATCGCCGCCATCATCAACGAAGAAGCCTTCGACTCGCTCGACGGCCCCATCGTCCGCATCGCCGGTCTCGACTCCGCCATCCCGTTCTCGCCCCCGCAGGAACATCATTACCTGCCGAAGCTGGAAGACGTAGTCCGCGAATCCCGCCGCCTCAAAGCCTACTGAGGGGATTAGCAATAACCGTGTGGGGACAGCCGCCTCGGCTGTCCAGTCGAGCGAAGCTCGACAGAACAATGTGTAAGAGCGGAGATCGTCGGACCACCTCGATTGCGTCACCTTGTCATCCCGAGCGAAGGAGACGATTCGCATAGCGAATCGCTCTCCGCAATCGAGGGACCTTGTGTTCTGGGGGATAATTTTTTCAATGGCTGTCGCAGCCACCCATAATCGAATTTACTGGATATCGTTCGGGATGTCCCTCGTATTCGCTTTCCTCGGATGGAAAGCTCCCGAATGGCGAATGCCGCTGGACTACGACGCGATGATCTCTCGAAGCATACCTTTTGCAGTCGCATGGACTGCCCTACTCACAATTTGTCTTTGGCGTTGCAAGCTGCGTGGGTTGTGGCTGCTTGTGGGAGCGTCTATGGCCCTTTACTGGCCGATTTGGCTGATCTTTAATCACTTTCCGTCTTGCTATTATTCGGGCAACTGTTCTTAACCGCTTCTCGCGCTGAGGCTTCAAGACTAGCCTCTGCCCTCGCCCATCTGCCACAATAACCACGGAGGTCTCATGGGCAAATTCCTTCTCGGCGTTATCGTCACACTTCTCACCCTCGTCCTTGTTGCTCTCGGGTTTGCCATGCTCGGTTTCTTTCCCACTGCCGCCAACGTCGAACCCCCGCACCTTGAGCGCCGCCTGGCCATGGGTACCGTCGACGCCTCTATGGAGCGCCATGCCCCGCGGGTCACCAATCCTCTCATGCCGAACGATCAGAATCTTGAAGACGGCATGAAGATCTTCACCATGAATTGTGCCGGCTGCCACGGTACCCTCGATCGCAAGCCGGTGACCTTTGGCAGTTCGTTCTATCCGCCCGCGCCCAATCTCGTTTCCGATCCCCCCGATGATCCCGAATGGCAAACTTTCTACACCATCCGCACCGGCATCCGCTACACCGGCATGCCCGCATGGGAAAAGAATCTGAGCGAACAGGACATCTGGAAAGTGACCATGTTCCTCTCTCACATGGATAAGTTGCCGCCGGCGGTTCAGGATTATTGGAAAACGAGCTTCAGCACCGCCCCTTCTGCCGAGGCTGACAAAAAGGAAGGCGATAAAAAGGAAGGCGATAAGCACGAAGAGAAAGAAAAACACGAGCACCACTAGAGACGGAAAAAATTCGCCGCGTCGGCATTCGTGCACGGGCATGCAAGGGCGGCCACTCCGGGCCGCGTAAGCGGTCCGCCGAGATTAGGGCTTTAGCCCCCGATTGATCCGTCCACGCCGGCCCATGCTCCCGCTATAATATCCATTTGCGTTCGGCCCTTTACCTCAACTGTGGGCCTCATGGAAGGAACTCATGCCAACTGACATCATCATGCCTCAGATGGGCGAATCCATCGTCGAAGGCACCATCACCAAGTGGTTGAAGAAGCCCGGCGACAAAATTCAGCGCGACGAGCCCCTGTTCGAAATCTCCACCGACAAGGTCGATGCCGAAATTCCCGCTCCCGCCTCCGGCGTCTTGCAGGAAATCAAAGTCACCGAAGGCACCACCGTTGGCGTCAACACAGTCGTCGGAACCATCGCCGTGGATGGCGAAGCCCCCGCCAAACCCGCCGCACCCGCCAAAGCCCCGAGTCCCGCCGCAGCGCCTCAAAGAGAAGAGAAGAAAGCCGCGCCTGCTCCGCCGCCCGCGGCCCCCTCGCCCGCCGCTCACGAAGAGGACGAGGAAGCTCGATCCTCGCCCCTCGTCCGCAAAATCGCCCGCGAGCATGGCATCAGTCTCTCGCAAGTCTCCGGCACCGGACTCGGCGGCCGCATCACCAAGCAAGACATCATGCAGTTCATCGAGAGCCAGGAATCTTCGCAACCGGCTCCCACCCCTGCATCTCCTGCTTCGCCTGCCGCCGCCGCTCCGGCGCCCCGCCCGGCAGCTCCCGCTCCTTATCCAGGCGATCTCGTCCCCATGACGAACATGCGCAAGCTGATCGCCAAGCACATGATCGAGTCCCGCCGTACCAGTGCCCACGTCCACTGCATGTACGAAGTGGACTTCACCCGCATCGTCAGTCTGCGCGCCAAACACAAGGCCGGATTCGAACACCGCCACGGCGCCCGCCTCACCTTCATGCCCTTCTTCGTTCGCGCCGCCGTCATCGCCCTGCAGCAGTGGCCCATCATCAACGCCACTATCGAAGGCGACAACATCCGCTATCACCGCAGCGTCAACATGGGAATCGCCGTTGCTCTCGATTGGGGACTCATCGTTCCTGTCCTCAAGAACGCCGGCGATCTCAACTTCCTCGGCCTGCAACGTGGCATCAGTGATCTCGGCGAGCGTGCCCGCACCAAGAAACTCAAGCCTGAGGATGTCGAGGGCTCCACCTTCACCGTCACCAATCCCGGCCAGTTCGGCGCCGTCTTCGGTCTGCCGATCATCAACCAGCCAAACTCCGCGATCATGGGCGTTGGCGGCATCACCAAAATGCCCATGGTCATTACCGACAAAGACGGAACCGACTCCATCGCGATCCGCTCTGTCGTTCACCTCACTCTCGGCTACGACCACCGCCTCATCGACGGCGCCGTCGCCGATCAGTTCATGGCCCAGGTGAAGAAGAATCTCGAAACCTGGTCTGAAGAAATTGGATAGAAGAAGTCGGCTCGCATTTTCAGCCTTGTCATCCTGAGCAAAGCAAGGGCTTCACGAACTGAAGCATCGCGAAGTCGAAGGACCTCGTGTTTCCGTGCGGAGTGACGGCCTGGAGGTCGCGTTCTTTGCCACAAGGTGGGATTGAATCTCACGGCTGCTCTCCCCGACGCGATCGTACGGCGGAATCCTAATCACCCAATTCCAGGGGATTGCCCCACGCCTCGCCGCTTTTGCGAGACGTGGGTGAATCCGCCTGAACTCCTTACGCTTGGCCTCTCGCCGAAGACTGCGCGCTATTCTTCGCCCAAGTAGACGCATTCAGGCATTCCACCGTCCCGTCGATGATCTTCGAAATGCCGTCCTTGAACTTGTCCGGATCTACGATCTCCCGCGCCGCTACGGCGTCCACCGTCGTCAGTGCACTCTCCAGAAATGACATCGCAGCATCCTTTTTCTCGGCGCCCGATTTGCTCGCGAACATGCTTTCAATTCCGCTCACCAATGCCGGAATGAATGAAATACCTCGTAACAACTGATTCAGAAAATTCACGGCTTCCTCCAATATTCGTTCGGAACCTGTCTCGTATATCACTGCGTGGCTACACCAGACTCGCCAGAATGTTATTGAGCGTCGCTAGATTCGGATCCGCTCCGTCTGTGGCTCGTACCAGCATCGTCAGGCACGTTTTGAGTTCTAGCGCCTTGCACTGCGCCAGCCATAGCATCCCCGCCGCGTCTATGCCCGCTGCGTTGGCTGCCTTCATTGTGTTCGCCGTCGGCAGGGTCGCATTCTTCAAATTGCTGATGATGGTTGTGCTTGCTGTGCTCATATTTCTCTACTCTCCTTGTACGACTTTTCAGATTTCCACAATCTCTTACTTCCACCAATGTCCATGCAGCGCGACCGCGACGCTGATCACTTGTTCCCGCTGAATATCTTCTTGCTTGCGTTGTCATGCTCTTCGATCATGCGCTTGATCTCTGCCTGCCCTTCCCGCAGTTCTCCAAGCTGAACTTCAGTCCGGACCCGG
>Ga0335073_10001264_pt1 | contig 33757 bp, 32 predicted proteins | sample Lox_Sample_22_FD_207093 | JGI IMG/M metagenome (GOLD analysis project Ga0335073, IMG submission 207093) | Soil microbial communities from Loxahatchee National Wildlife Refuge, Florida, United States - Lox_Sample_2.2 | ecosystem: Environmental > Terrestrial > Soil > Wetlands | place: USA... | reverse complement strand
TGTCTTGCCTGACTTTAGCTGATTGACAGCTCTCGTTGATGACCCATTCCAATCATCAGGCGACGTCTTGCCTGATTGTGGTTGATTGATGCTCCTGGTTGACGGTTCATTGCTCCAGGGAGGTAGCGCAGGCTTATTCCTTGGTGGCTCGTTATTCCAGCCGGTTCCTGTCGCAGTGGTTGTCTTTGGTGGCGAATTGTTCCAGCGAGTAGTGGACGTTGTGTTATCCTTCATCGATGAATCGTTATCCCAACGTGTTGACGGATATGCCCTTGTGGCTGATTGCTCATGACCACTACGAGGTATAGTGTTCACGGCTGTCAAGGCCGGCTCTTTGTTCCACCGGCTCACTTCTGCTGACTGCCCTCTGGTCTGGTCTTCGGTGGACCATCTGAAAGTTGGGCTGCCAGAGGTAACTTTACTCATACTCAGGCGTTGTCCGTCAAACTTCGGACCAAGGTTGAGCTCGAGTGGTTTCACACCTGCTGCCGCCAGTCTGGATCCTGAGTCGGTGAGATCGGATCGTGAGAACCCGCTTGATCGGAACGACGGATCGATTGTGTCGACGGTGTCTCTGTTCGGGGAGCGCATCGACGCTAGATTTGTGACGTCGTTGTTTGCGAAGTAGGTACTCCACCCTGTACTACGGCTTCGCTCCGGATCAATCGGAGGATCTGGAGGTACAATTGAGTTTGCTAGCGGTGAAACCGTTTGCACCGGTGCTTCAGGCGTCGTATTTAACCTTCGACTGGTGGGAGGTGATGTCCTCGGACTGCCACTCATTGGTGACATTTCCATGGGCTCACTCATTCCCAGAGGACTCCTGTTCTTGACAATGGGCACTTCATCGCTGGGTAGGGCTCGTCGATGACCACTTTTACCTGATTTGCCTCGGTTGTGGAAGATTTGCATCGAGTTTCTTGAATGAATCGATTGTGAGTATCTTCGTCCCACAGAACCTCCTGCTTCATGCATGAATTCGGCTCCTTGATCTGCAAAGCTGAGTCGGTCGTCATTCTTCTCGTTGACATAGTTTTGAGTGTTTCTCTTCTTCTTGTCCTGCTTCCACTTCAACAGAAGGAGGACGATTACCAATATCGCCGCAAGACCAAATACCGCACCAAGCGCGCCACCGAGTACGGTCAGCGTTTTCGATTTGGAGTTGCCTCCGGCGGCGGCAACGACTGCCGTTGCTGATGATGTTGCGGCTGAGCTTGCGATCGGTGCGACGACGGACACTGAGGGTAGTGTAGATGTCGTTTGTAACGGTGTTTGCTGCCCGCCACCAAGGATTTCCGTCGCGTTCATCCAAGAGTTTTCCTTCGAGTTGAACATTTCAACGGGATTCTGAGAATTTCCTCCTGTAATGACGTAAATGCCATCAGGCGAATCTGCTATTTGGTAACCAGAGCGGGTAGTTGTAGGTGCCAGTGTCCCGTTGTATGTCGGCCAGTCCGCCAAAGTGAGATCTCGTTTCCTCTTCTTCGATGGCTGGCCACCGACGGTCTGACCTGTTGCGCCAGGCGCACCCGATGCCGTTAGCAGAACGTAATCGGTGACATTGTTGGGAGATGTTCCCATGTCGAAAATCTCCAGTACCTTGCTTCCATCATCGCCTATGGCCAGCATGCACTGAGTGGTATTCTGGTATTCGATGCCTTCCGGAAGAACGGTGCCTACGTTAGCGAAACCTTGAGCTAGGCCAAATGTCCATATTTGGGTGTTACTTGAGGCTCCACCGACAATGACAGCGCGATTCTCATCCCATGGCATGACCATTGGAGCGACCAGCGGTGGCGCTTCGGAAGTAAACGACAGGACGCTGTAGGGAGGTGAAGCGGATATGAGGAACGTCTGCGACGACAATGAATAGTCGGGTTGTTCTCCAGCTTGCGTTCCGGCGTAGACGAAAATCGAATCGGTAGAGTTGAGATATGCGGCTCCGTGGTTTTGGCGGCCTTGAGTGACAGAAACTACCGGTGAGATGGTCTCCCAAGAGCTGTTGGTGAAGGTATACTTTTGAAGACCAGGATACGACGGATTACTGGAGTTGGCGGCTCCACCAACGATGTAGAGGGCAGCCTGAGTCGGATCACTGGGCGGAATTGCCTTGACACATACTCCTCCTACTACAGACACACCTGGGCTTAGCACGCTCCAAGTGGCATCCTGCGTTAGAGGCAGTGACTGGAAGCCAGCAGGCGAAAATATGAATAGCGTATTGTTGTAAATAACGGAACAATGACCGGTTAGGTCGATTGGGGGGTTAGGTAGGGACATCGCTCGGTGGAAAAGGGTTATCGACAGTGAAGATCGTCAACCAAAACGACGAGTTCGACAATGGCTTGAGGAGAGGCGTATTGAAGGTCGAGACCAACGGGTTCAACTACGCAGTGTCGCTTTCATGCTGGGTAAGCGTCGCAGGAGTTGTGCGAGTATGGCGCGAGATTCTTTGTTGGTGGTGGTTACGCCGCGGCCACGATGATTGCCTCAGCTCTTTCGCCTAGAATTGAATAATTTGCTCTTGATCAAAGTTGCCTTTTTCTCCCACGTAGCAATTCCTTAGGCGAAGGACCTTGTTGCTTCCACGCAATCGCTCGCTATCGGAAGATGTCGAAACACAGTGACGCTATAGCAGAACGTATTTAAGATGCGGAGAGCGGTGCTGAACCCTAACAAAGCGTAGCTCTCGAGGTCGAGTGCGGAGTATGCGTGTCGGTCGACGGAGCAATGCGAACCAGGTCCAGGATTGGTGTCACAGTTCGAAACTACGGTCGAATGGAGGATTACCACGGCCCGTTTTCTCAAAGAGTGACGACGTGACCAGCAGGTGCGAAATCCAGGTCGGAGTAACGAATGGAAAGGCAAGATGTTTGCGTTATAGAGTGGTGCAACGGTTGAAACGAAGGACTAGGAGTCGGTGTGCTTAGAAAAGCAGTTATCGCGAGTGACGAGAACAGAAGTTGCAGCAAGTCGCGGCAAGCAGCACGCACGAAGCACACTCGCAACGGCCATCCACATAGGCCGCCAACCCTTGCGATTTTTCTTTTCTGCAGGTCACGGCAAGGGTCACCGGCGCCTGTGTCAAGTCGGAGTAAAGAGGAGTGGCCAGGGGGGAACGTTGGCAGTTGGCCAGGGGAATTGGCGAACGAAGAGGCTAAGGGCCTCACAGTCGGTCTTTGGTGTGCAACGCCACCGGCCCAAGCTCGCATTCAATCACTGAGAGACTCACGAGTTGGATGACGCCTCCAGCCGTGCGCGCCGAACCCACCTGGCGCTTTGGGTTGACTGTAATCAGCAATCCCACGAGCGCTCAAACGCCTTCTACCCAAAGCCGGAAGCGCGAGTGCAGAAAGAGCCATGGCTGCGCTAACCACGAGGCGGTTCGCATTTGGAGATACGAACGCCGCCCATCCAACGGGAACTGACACAAGCAATCATTCCAGGCACATCCAAACGGACAGTGCACAAAATGCCGAGACACGAGCAACCTTGGTAGACGAGGAGTACAGCACGACTTCATGGTCTCACAAGCCACCAACGAGTCAACGACGAATCCATGATGATGTTGGGAACTTGGCAGACTTCAGGCATGCTCGGTGGGCGCTACGGCTCGTTGGAGCAGGACAGTAAGACGATCAGGCACGGGTGAGCAGCAGCCAATACGTAGGCTTCACGGCGTTCGGACGGTGGGCCCAGCAACCGAATTGCGAACGTGGGGAGCTCAGGACGGGATGGCAGCAGAGCAGACGATAGCAGATACCTTACGATTCTCCGCGCCAGGGCAGGCATGAAGTGAGGGCTGTGTGGAAGGGGGCAAGATGGACTGAGGTGCGTTCTGGCAAAAAGGGGGGATGGGCGCTCGACCAGGCCGGGATCCTCAAACAAACCAGCCATACTGCTTTGGTGTTGTACCTGAAGCCTCCAGCCGACCATTCAGCGCCGACACCAAACCCGACTTGTGCTCCTGCAGTCTTTTGCTGCTGCTCGGTAAGGTGGAGTAAGGTGTCCATGCCGCCAAATCACCCACTAAAGTCGGCCAATTAACTCGTTAACTTTGGCTTCCAACGCATGCACTTGAACAAAATCTTTCCGCCGCTTGGCGTTCAGGAACGCATGCAGATCTCTTCCCTTGCGAATTCTTTTTCTTTTCTATTCCGATCCAGGTTCATTCTAGATCCCCTTCCACCAAAATGCGACCCATCAGGCCCTCAATTCTTTTAGCCCTTGCCAAGCACCACATCCTCGTCTTGCTGGCGCTACTATTTTGGTTGCAGAAGGGCTGAGGACAGTCGTACAGCGGATTGTACTCAGCAGATGCGGCTTGGCTCCGTTCCACTGCACCAGAATTCATGGTGCCCCTACTGCTCTGCCACTGCCGGCTCTCTCACAATCTCTAAGAATATCATGCGCCACGGTGTGGCATTTGTCAGACAAAGCAATCAATGAGTGCTGGTTGTGGTCGCCTACACGGAAGCGCCCGCACCTCGGTCATCCTCCAGCCCGTCACACTGTCACAGCACTGGCACAGACACAGACTCTCAGTGTATTGGTGTGTTCCTGTACCAACCTCTCGCTGTGACCACTCCCCGTCCGGGAACCATTGATGGCTTCGCGCGGTCTCAAGCCCAGGTCAATTTCCGCCTGACTCCATACGCCAGCCCTATCAGCCCGTTCATCGCCTCGATCGCACTTCTTAAAGGCTTTGTTGTATCGCGACGCGCTCATCTTTCGCGATTGACGCTCCACAAAGGGGAAATTGCACTCTGATCGCGCCATCTGTGTATACTTGTTGTCTTCTCTCACGCCGTCGCGCGGATTCCTGCAGTGATAAATTTGGCTCTTACCGTGCACCGTGCGATCGTCTTGTGCAGCAGCTGGGTCTCCCCAGCCTCAGTGTAGCGGAGAGCCGAATGCCGTCCACCGATTGTTGCTGCTTCTCTTTTCGTCTCAACGTGCCGGCCCGATCTGCGTCTCGTATTCCTTCCTTCGAGCTTCCAGGAGTCTTCTTTCTTCGTACGCTCCTGTCTGCCTCCGTGAAATTTCCTGTCTACCCATACGTCATTTCTTGTCCGCCGTTTCATAAAACCTAGGTGCCTTTACTCCGGACCTACCAAACACAAGAGTCATACTGCCCATGGTGCCGGATTCCGAGGCTTTGAAACCCTCGCCGCAGTGCAAATCGATCAATTGCCATGCTTATGGATGAATTCTCGTGAGAGGTCTCTGCGGTAACGCCGCAGAGACCTTGAACGCAGTACGGATCTCCGAGAGCTGCCAGCTCAACGCCCCATCTCTTGGGCGACGCACATGCTCCGACGTCCGTTCACAGCAACAATCGCAGCGCACTTCTACTCGTCAGCATCGTATCCGTTTTCATTCCTCATTCAGGCTTCCCGCTGGCCAGCCGCAACCTATGACGGTGAGGTCACGAACGCCTTCCGTTTGAGGCGCAATGCATGTCATCGCTTTCCCGTTGCGCTGTGCCCGAAATTTCGAGCGGCGCAGGTCATGTCCGTTGGATCGAGGATGTGTGGGTCCGTTAATCGAGTCGTGAAACGAAACGCACGGCATGATGTCACGAGGATTTTGTTATTGCGGGTTGTCGCATCGACGGCTAGCGCTCCCATTTCTGCGGCGTTGAAATGAGTTGGTACTCGTTTGTTAGCATCTAGGCTGCTCAAACGACGGGATTCAAAGAGAATAACAACCCAGGCCGAACGGTCATGGCTTGGATTCTTGCCGTCTGTTTGTGACAATCAGAATTGATTGCCGCACATGTGATGGATACGAACAATACTCAAAAAGTGTGTATCAGTTCGTCAGCAATCTGACGACTTCAATCAATCGAACGTTCGCTGCTGTTTAGTCGGCGAATACGCCTGTCATACAGTGCAAGCTTCTACCTCTAAAGCGGCTCAACCCATCGTATCCGTCGCATCGGGAAGCTCGTACCTGGACCGATGGCATGGTTCATTTTGCACGTGCAATCCGTATTCCGGTTTCAATGCATTGATCGGGTCGTTTCGTCGAAAATCGCGGCGGGTTGAACGTGTGAAGTGCGGTGGGTTGCGATCCTTCGGACCCTTCAGGAAGTGTCTTACCAGGAGCTGCATGAAGGAATCCTTCGCCATTGAAGTTCGGAGTTGGTTTGACAGCCCCATCCCTCGGCCGATACAGAGTAAAAATAGTAGCATTAGCAAAGACCTACCAGATGGTAGAGTCCCTTCGATGGCATTCTATCAGTCGTTCTATGAAGGCTCAGTGGACACAAGGCATTCAACGTTGCCAGAATGACTACAGGTAGAATTGTGTACTTGGCAGTAGCGAGGAATCTCTAATGACAGTAGAAGAGCAAAGAAATGCAAATGAATTGCACCAATAGTACCTTTAACTCTTGCCTCTTTGTGAGAAATCATGTCCCTTCATCGTGCCCTGCGTAATTCCGAACGACGGATAGGCTCGAACAAATCTACCAATTCAAACATGCTAAGAGAGCTTCAGATGACATACTATCGAAAAACATCTGTAACTGCAAAGAAAATCGATTAGAACAAGGATATACAATGCATACTCCTGGTCATTCCTCTTCATGCCTCTGAAATGTATTGCTCTGCAACCTGTTGCTGTGTTTCGCCGTCCTTCCCCGTCCACCCTGGTGGCGGCGCATGCACGCTGGCATGCCGTGCATCCTCGACGCCCAGCAAGTCACCACCCTTCTCAACGTGATTCGCGCCGCCAAAGAGGACGTCGATCTCCTCAAGCGCGACCTTGCGCGTCTCGGGGATGAAGAAGTACACGAAGAACGCAAGGCAGATGTTGACGGCGAAGAAGAGGAAGAAGCAGTAGAAGCCCTTCTTGTCCAGGAATGTTGGGAAGAACTGCTGCACAATGGCGTTTGCGACGTTTTGTGTTTGCGACGCCATGCCGACGGCTTGCGCTCGAACGTTCATGGAGAAGACTTCCGACGTCCAGATCCACGTCGTTGCGCCTATATGAAGATCACCAATTAGCTACATCGACAATGGAGGATGCTAATCAGAACTTACCCCAGGATGGCTTGTAGAAGAAAGCGAAGAAGTAGAAGATAAATACAATTGCTGCTCCAACCGGTTTGCTCTTGGAGCCGCCAGGTAGATTAGGAGTTTCAATGCCGACGAGAGAGACGCACAGCATGAGGATTGCCATACCAGTGGCACCAACGATGAGAAGGAACTTTCGACCATAACGATCGACAGTCCAGGTTGCATTCAATGTAAAAATGATGCCAAAGGTTGCATTGAGTGCGTTGATGAGTGCGATAGTGGACGCGGACGTGAACACTTTCTTGTAAATCTTCGCAAAGTTAGTAACTAAACTCCACTAAAGCAATGAGGACTCACAATGGTGCTGTATGAATTCAGAGTTCCCTGACCGGTGACTTGTTGGCCAGCGTTGAGTATAAAAGCCAGCAACAGACGCTTGCGAAGGGACTTGTCCTTCCAGAGCGCCGAATAATTGCTTGAAATTGCTTCCTTTTCAAATTCTAGGGCTTCTCGAATCATCAGAATTTCATCCTCGACTTCTTGCTCAGTGTCACGGATCTTTCGAAGCGACGCTTTTGCTTTCTCGATCTTGTCGCCACGTCTAATGTACCAGCGAGGAGTTTCTGGAATGAAAGGAACTTGAGCGATGATTAAGATTGGCATCAGCAACTGCCAGATAATAACCATTCTCCAGTCCCATTCTCCAAGATTCTTTGTATGTTTCTGACAAGCATAGTTCACCCAGTACGCAATGAACGCTCCGACAGAATAAAACATCTGCCAGAAAGACATGATCATGCCACGGATTTCAGGTGGTGACATTTCGCCAATGTAAATTGGACCGGCGGCTTTATTCATGTCAGCAGCTTGTTACTAGGTGAAAGATAGTAAACATACTCAATGCTAGACCCTGGCCGAGACCGATGACAACGCGACCTGCGATAAAGACGCCAATCTTTCCTTTGGGAGAAAAGCATTGCATAAATGTTGCAATGATAACCAGGGCCGATCCTGCAATCATACCTGCTCGACGTCCGGCGAAATCAGCGAGTGGACCGCCAAAGAACCATCCTGCCACGATGGCGCCAACGGTGTAGGCAGTGTTGATGGCAGCATAAAGGTTGGCGTGCTTATGATTGGAGACCTGCCAGATAGGTAAGAAGAGATTGAAACACGAGTTAAAGAATTGCCTTACGATGTCATTAAAGTACGCGTCCCAGTTCTTTGAACCTGAGATGGCATTGAATGTAGCAGCATCATAACCATAAAGAACCATACAACATGCTGCCACGAGAGAAATGTACCAATTGAACACTCTTTTGGAAGATACCATCTTAAAGCGGCTGACCTGCGACAGTCTTTTTCGTACTTCGCTGAATGCGGCCTAATGCTGATAATGAAGCAAGGGACAGTGAAGTGTGAATAGGAGTCTAATTACTTCGATGCAGAAGTCTCAGTTGGAGGAGGGAGTTGCAGTATCAAACCCTGAAGGACTGGCACCATCCTTCTTCGACTAATATATGGACAAAGCATAGAGTAGCGGCAACTATCCCCAGGTTTCTTTCGACATGCGTTCGTAGTCTACTACCGACAAGGTTCAGAAGACCATGGTAAGCCTATCATGAAGTTGTTTTATTGCACCAATGGTATACGGAGAATTCCAGTGGCGAGTGTTGCCCTGAAGTAGCTCAAACCCGGGGGCTCTAAGTTGGAAGCGAAGATCTGGGGTAAAAGAGTGGAACTTTCTCTGCGTGCCATATTCTCTCCACGCTGGAAAGCCACATAGAGGAATTGCTACTGCTTCCAAGACTGGAGCATTGGTTGGGTTCGATGATTTTCCAGCAATCAGAACGAGAACAACCTTGCAAGTTGCAATTAATTAATCTGTTCGCGAACGCGGTGTCTATCCCACTTAGGGCTAGGAACGCCATGGACTACGACCTAAGACGGGGTGTAGAAATGGCGACTGAGAGTCATCTCGCCCATTGGTAGAAAGTAGAATGTGATGTAGCTGGAAAAGGTAAAAACCACTTGGAATTTCCGAACACTCGGAAGTGTGGAGCCTTTAACGAGATGATATTTGCATCCTAGTCGGTGGAATGAAATCCGAAGCAGCTCCCACTGATGGGTAGATGCCGGATTCTCGGTGCAGGTCTTGCCTGCTCTAGATCTTTCAATTAGATAAATATGAAGAAAGAGGTTGTTCTACAGACGTTCAAACTTTCTGAGCTGGTCGGTCTCTTTAGCACTGACAAGGTTTTGAAGCGACTCTACAGCAACTTCACGCTTCCAGTGCGATTGAGATTTGCTGCGTGATATAGTACTCTATGAAAAACAAGAGAGGAGTGACTTCATAAGAGCGTTGACTTGTAAGACGCGAAAGAGCTTGTAATCCAGCAGGAACCGTAACAGATAGTAGTTCTCGAAGCCAAGCTGCGTTCGAACTGTGGGAGAGGAGATGTAGACTCCTTTCAGGTCCTACTAGTATTGGACGTGTAAACCCGCCTATAGACATAGTCCTCGGATCGCCAAGATCTAGAGAGAGCTCTCACCGTTAAGTCTGGCTTCGAAATGCGTAGCTGGATGATGTTTCGTGGTTTTGATGCGCAAAGGGAGCATTCCAGCAGATGACATGCAGGGCAAGACGACAAATGACGAGCTAATAGCAGCCAACTACGATACGGCTAGGGTTCGGCTGACTTCGTGGTTCCGTCGGAGCCTCAGCCGCTAGAACACAAGCAAACCAGCACACCAAGTTATGCGCGTACGTCGCGCTCGGCCCCATATGGACTTCTCCATGCTATGGAATTGAGTCGCCGCCATGTAATCCTCGCAGCTCTCGCAGCTTTTATCGCCTGGGGATACGCCACCTACTATGTACCCTCCCTGCGCTTCATTCCGCACGCTCTTGTAGCTGGAGCTACCCTTACCGTCCTTGGTTTGCTATGGTGGATCCTGTCAACAGCTCAGCCGAAAGAGCGAGATGATGATGACCTGAAGCTGTACGGACCAAGGCACGTTGCCTTTATCGAGCCACAAGCATGGAAGGCGGAAAGTGCGGCGCTGCAACAGAGGTTATTGTACGAAAGCAAGAGCCTGTATCCGGAATCGCCGGTTGTCACTCAAGCAATAGACAAGCTCTTAATACTGATCCTTCGAGACTACGTCAATGGATGGTATTCACACATCAGCCGTAGGCCAACATTCACCAACGAAGTCGATCGATGCATTCGCGCTGCCATCGAGAACATACTAGGACGTCTAAGAGACTTGGATCTGGTGGGAGTTGGCGTATCTCGAATGGTTCCGATATTCACCGAGCATTTAAGCGATACTTACGAAGCGGAAAGAGCCGTCAGGGGAAAGAAACTCACACGCAATGTCACCGAGTCTGAAGAGCTAGATCTTGCGATTGCTCAGAAGTTTCGAAATGGCAAGATACATCCGGCTGCATCTCTGGCATTTGCAGACACGAAAACGGTGCAACAGCAATACCTTAGGAATGTAGTTACGAGACTTCTATCCAAGGTTCTTCCCTCAAACATGACGACAAGTCAAGCAGTGAATGTCTTGATCAAAGAGATTATCGCTTGTGCTATTCTCGCTCCGGTCATGCGCATTCTTGCCGACCCTGACACATGGAATCAGATCTTAGAGGCATACGGAAGAAGTATTCTCGAAGAAAGAAAGACGATACGGAAATTGCGTGCTGCTTTGGATGAGCATGCTCCTCAATCACCTCGTCCGATCAAGTCTATTCCTTTCCTAAAGCTGAGTCGAGACGATAACGAGCGCAAGTTTGAACAGTTTATCAGAGCCATCAGAAAAGTCGTCACCATTTCTGATGCTCGTAGATTCCGCAGTGAAGTTGCAAGCCAGCTTGTGCGAGAATCTGCAGTTGAGGGACAAGATGCTCTCTACCTCCGCCGACTTGAGACCGGGAAACGTATTCTAGACCAAAAGATCGCATTGCTCGGTGCTGGCGGATCAGGCCAGCCGAAGCAGAAACTCCGATTGAAGAACACAGAACAACTAACTCGAAATCGATCTTCATTAGAAGGAGCACCACTGCGACAAGTCCTCTACAATGCTTCTGGATTATCCTACTTCATGGAATTCATGGACCGTCAACATCTCATGCCGCTTGTTCAGTTCTGGATCGTTGTTGATGGCTTCCGCAATCCACTTGAAGAAGATGCTGTTGATGCAAGCATACTCTCTTCAACATCCAAAACATGGACTGACTCTGATAGAGCCGATATTGCTCAAATCAGTGATGGTTATCTCTCAAGGCCAGAAATAAAGATCGCCTCCGAGGATAGAGAAGCCGTGAGAACATACCTCAAAGCTGGACCTTCTGCCACGGATTCTCAGTATCATAACGCTCGGAAAGCAGTTCTCCGAACGCAAACAGCTGTTTATGGAGAGATGCAATCATACTTCGATAGGTTCAAAAAGTCAGATCTATGGTTCAAGCTGCTGGCCTCCGATGAGGGCAATACCATATCTTCAACAACAAAATCAGTAGAGCCACTCTCACAAAGCGTTGATGATCTGATGAGCAGACGGTCCAGTAAGCCGGCCCGGGTCAGTACAGGCCCAGAGAGAGGAAATCTATCAGATCTGCGGAGGACACCAGCATCATCATCCGATCTCAAAACTCTATTCAAACCATCTGGATCCGATACGGAGATTTCAACTCGACGATCGATCGATGTCGCAGCAGAGCGACGTCCGCTATTTGATGATGACCTTGATTCAGACCCTCTTGCCCGTTCGACGGCCAGTCTGGATTCTGATACCACTGACCAGGCCGCTGTTACTGAGGATGCGCAGGTCGTTGATGCCATGCAAGCCGCGCTGAACGATATCATGGATGAAAAACCAGAAGATAAGGACTCACTCTTTTCGGAGCCAAGTCTGAAGTCTCCTAACGACCAGGATTCAGCTCGAGGATCGATAGATTCGGCTCGACCTGCTTCGCCAATGCCAAGGAAGGATAAGGAGAAGCCCAGCATTGCCTCTCTCGGTCTGGTTGGAGACCCAGCGAGACGAAGTTTTCTAGATGAGAAAATATTCGCAGAAGAAGAGAAGTTCTTGGAAGATGAACGCGAAGACTCCGACGCAAATGACAAGTCTGATGAGGAAGAGATTCACCAAGCTGCTCCCGGTGATCTAGGTCTTGCAGAAGCCATTGATGCTCTTACAATGGACATTGAGAAACTTGTCACCCAAGAATCTATAATTGACTCCCTAACGAAGAAAGCTGAGCTCACCAATAACACCGCAGAGCTCAGGATTCTCAAAAAGTCTAAAGCAAGCATCCAACGAGAGATCAATCGCAAGGAACTTCAACGGCAACAGTACATTGTTCAAGAAAGCGACAACAGTCTGTATGGAAGAGCAACGATTTCCATCAAGTCGGTGATGGTTGGTACAGATGATGAAGGCAAAGAGTTCGCCTTGTATGTCATAGAAGTCAACAGAGCTGCCGGTGAACAGATGCCAGCTGCAACATGGGTCGTTGCTCGAAGATACAGCGAATTCCATCTACTGAACAAGAGACTGCGAGGTCGATATCCTTCCATCAAGAATTTGGACTTCCCGCGTCGTCAAGTCGTTTTGAAACTTCAGAAGGACTTTCTTCAAAAGAGACGAGTCATGCTTGAGAGATATCTTCAGGAGCTTCTAAAAGTACCAGCGATCTGTCGTAGCAAAGAACTTCGAGCATTTCTCTCCCAGCAATCTTTACCTACGGCCACTCCCACGGATTCACAGATCGACACGCGAGACTTTGTATCGCGCATATACAACAGCGTGACCGACGGCATGGAAGAGTTCCTCGGCAACATCCCCGTACTCGACCAGCTGTCACTAGCAGGGCAAAACCTGATCTCAGCGGCGACGACGCAGCTGAACGCGACAGCCTCACCCATCCTTCCATCCGCAGGGGCCCAAGACGGTGCCCCCGACGCGGCCACAACAGCCGAAGCGGAGGCCGAGCTGCGCGCCTTCGAGACGCGCGAGCTGGAACCCTTCGTGTCGCCGATCTGCGACGCGTTCCTGGAGGCGTTCGAGCTGAACCGCGAGAACAACTGGCTGCGCGGGCGCGCGGTGGTCGTGGTGCTGCACCAGCTGCTGGGCGGCACCATCGAGCGCAAGGTGCGGGAGAGTGCGGGCGCGCTGCTCGCTGACGACGCCCTCGCCCGCCACGTCAACGCCCTCGTCGACCGCTTGTGGCCCGGTGGGACGATGAGGGCTGCGGGTGCGCCTCGCTCGCCCGCCGAGAGGGCCCGCAGTCGCAAGGATGCCGGCCTCGTGCTCGCGAGCTTGGTGCCTGAGTTGGTGGGCAGCGTGGTTGGCAGGGCTAACGCCCAGCATGCGGCTAGGAGGTTGCTGGCGACGCTGAACAACGAGCGGTTGAACACGCATCTTGTCTTCACGCTGTTGGACGAGGTTGTGAGTATTGTTTTTGGGGAGGCGTCGGTGCGGTGATGTACGACCACGCAATGGCTGGATGGGGTTTCAGTGCAAATAGACGGTGTTTTGTTCCGCGGCATATCTTGGAAGGCGCACTGCAAGCTTGCGGTAATGACTGACTTTTGTATTTGTCCTATCAAGGTAATGTGGATCTTACTGAAGGAGCGTTGATCTCAACCTGGCTTTTCTGGGACAGCCTGTCCACTGTTCCCTCGTCGATGTACCCGTCCCGTTTTAAATATTGCAGCGGTTCTCACGCTCTCAGGTCAAATATCATAATCATGCATCCTGTAACTTGATAAGGACTTTCTTGTGGCCAGCTTTGCCGGTCTGTTGATATGCGTAGGCTTCCAGCACCGCCTCGAACCCGGTCCCCACGATCTCATAATCGGACGTCTTAAACCTACCATCCTCGATCAGCTTCACGATCAGTGGGATGTACGACTCTATTTGAGCGTTGATGGCAGAGCCAGGTCGGCCGATGGGGCCAAGCATGATATGGTTAACGAGCGCGCCGTGGAAGTCTTTGTCGTCCATGGGATCCCAGTCGTTGGTGGTGGTGAAGCGCCTCGGCTTTCCAGGGCCGTCCGAGAGCTTCGCGAAAAGCTGCGCGGCGAGCTTATGGCTCTGGCTAGCCGCGTCGAAGATGAGGTAGAGATTTCCTCCCGTTGTGGAGAGTATCTCCTTCACCTGCTCCTCCTCTGGCGACTTGTAGTTGACGACCGCCGACGCGCCGATGCCCTTCACCACCTCGAATGAACGGGGAGAGGCTGTTGTTATCACTTTGAAACCGAGTACGCTAAGGATCTGTATGAATGTTTAGCATGCTATTCGAAGACGAACCACTTCAACAAACCTGGACGGCGGCTTTGCCAACGCTGCTAGGACCGCCGAATACGAGGACCCATTCTCCGCCACGGTCGGGCAGCTTGGAAAGATCCTTTGGAACATCGATTCCCAGGCCGTGGAAGATTCCGAGGCAGGCGGTGTCGACGCCGCTTCCAATGGTGGCAGCCTGAGCGAAGTCGATGTTCTTGGGCTTGGGGAAGGTGACTTGGGTGTCCATGAGAAGGTATTCTTCGCAGGTTGAGTAGCCTTTGCTACCCAATCTTGAGCATCCACATACTCCATCACCAACTTTCAATGGCCCAAGTGGACCGACAGCGTTTGGGCCAGTCTTTACGACAACACCGCCGACATCACAGCCCAAAACAAATGGCCACTCGACGACAAGTTGGCCGGTGTAGGCCATGTATGCGTCTCTGATGGAGTCAAATCAGCAAAGGCGGAACAGCTCTGTCTGGTGGGATCACTTACACCGGATTAATAGCAGCATAGAGAGACTTGACGAGGACCTGACCCTCTCCAGGCTCCGGCACTTCAAGCGTGTCGACGACCTTAGGTGCGTCACCAACCTTCTCAACGATTACACCCTTCATATTGGGAGTAGAAGGACTTCAGGGTTAGAGTTTGATGATACTTCTTTGACAAATGTTTGTCCGCCGCTCTTCTGCAAGAAGACTTGCTTGAATCGATCAATGGGTCAATTCTATGTGTCCACCATGGCTGCTTTATCACAATCCAAGAGGCGATGCAGTCCGTTGGCCAATTAGACTGACTTCTTGGGATGGGCTCTCGTATTCAACAATGCTCTCAAAGGCAGGATATTTGGGCTACCATTGATGAGCAGCGGGCATGCCTGTTCTGGACATGCGCCACTCATGGGGACCAACGAACGTGCAGGACGTTGCTTTAATGCAAGTCCCATGGTTTTAGCCCAGCCATTAGTTATCTGAACCTCTGCTATGTCAGCGCTCTGCCGCAAAGTTAGAGGGTCGCCACTAGTCTTCCACCTTACGGGTTGGATACCTGCCACGCCCGCTCGTTCCACTTTGAAACCCGATCCTGTGAATAGACAGCATGGTGGCCTATGAAAGTCGTATTGATGCCGTCTCAACCGCCTTACGAATTATGGGACGACAATTCTGCAACATCATCGCCACCATGAATTTACAGTAGGCAACAGTTTGTGCAGGTTACGTGAAGGTTTTGCGGACATTCGGGGTGCGGTTCGGCGTTTGAGATGCGCGAGGCCGCCGATGCGCACTCGCATTTCCAACGCATTCCACGTGAATGTTTCTTCTGTTGACAGCTACATAAGGCGCTGGATGGACGAGTGAGGTTCATATTGATGACCGACAGGATCAATTCAGTGATCAGAACCCTTTGGAGTCACTTCCTGCCAGTGAAGCTGCTTTACGTTATTGGAATAATGAGGAAGAGCAAGGAAGCCAAGCTCAGCCGAAGGGACCACAACTAACATTCAGAAAGAGCCAGGGAACTAAACACACTCAGAGAGGGAGTGTACAGTGAAGACAGTCAGTGGTTTGGCTTATCGACATCTAGGAACCGTATAAGTAACAATTGGCATGAAAATCTGTAAGGGAATTCAAAATAACTTCCCGAGCGATCTGCTTCTGAGAGTATGGGTGCTACTAACACCACACACTAACTACAGCAGTCTCATTAGAGGTAAGGCTTGTTTCTCGGATACAAGGTTCATAACATATTATAGGTCTATGAGGTGAAGCTACCTCTCAGTGGCAAAGTTGCTCGTGAGTGGCCAGCACGGTAAAAACAAGCAAGCGATTGGTTATTTGGACGAGTGGCAAAAAGAAGCTGCCTTGAGAGTCTCAGTGTGGTTTGATTAGAGCACGCATATGGATGAACGGCTCTATTCGGGGAAAGAGTCGGATGCTTTTACTAACCTTGCCCAGAGCTAATCAATCAAACACGATTGGACGAGAGGTGGTTGACTTCGATAACGCTGTTGAAAGGAGTTGGACACAACTACTAACTTTACCCGGCAACGAACCTGCTATGAGGTCTCTTGGATGCTTGAAGCGGCGTTGGATGACTAACAATTAAGCCACGAGACGAGCCGTTTGTCTTTGCTAACTTCAATCAGCTTTCGTTGCAGCAGTCTGTAAAGGCACGGTTGGAATGGAATTGGCTGATTGATGGATGAAGCAATTGAGGCGATCTCATAGTTCTACTAACTTTGACCAGCGTGGGATTTACTATGAGCAGTCTATTTGGAGGAAGCGTCGAAATATTACTCGATGACGGGTAGGAAGCATTGGAGATGTACGATCTACTAACTTGAGCAGCGAGGAGGTCGTTATGCAGCTGGAGTTCGTTGATAGATAGTCGGAGGCTTTGAAGCGATGTTTTACTAACTTTGACTAGCAGCGAGGTTGTTACGTCGTGGTTGAAGTCGAAAAAGAGTTGGCTGATGGACAAACGAAGCGATTGATACTTCTTGGTTCTGCTAACTACATCTAATGTTGAAGTCATCATGCAGGAGACGGTTCGATTAGACTAGAAGTAGGTGATGGAAGGTGAAGCGGGCTCAGAAGAAGAAATCGATATCTGTGCTAATTTACTCCAGGACTGCCCATTCTGATCGACGGAGCAGACCTGCGGGAGGATTTTCGGAGAGATAGCGACCCAACAGAAGCTAGGAACAAAGCGGATAGACTCAGAGGTCGATATTCGGCGGTGAAAGTGGGAAGCTGCTCGCATTCCGTTGGATGGGAAGTCAAGAAGCAGTCAGAACACTATGTGCCGGCTTAGGAGATGGTCGAAGTAAAGAGGCGAACAATGTTGCAACGCGGTTGCAATAAGCAATCCAAAGCAAGAACGGAGAAGGAAACAGTATAGAACTCTCTTACAGCACAATACCAGTACGATTGTGTCCAGCAATGAACAATTCTATATCAATTCAATAGCGACGATATTGCTTTTGCTACCTTAGCACAAGTCTAGCCGAATGCCAATCCAACCGCAACCCAAGAACACCATTATGGCCAGACGTAGCACATATCCCAATCTCCGCATGCCCACGGCCGCATCCAAACCCATCCAGAACCACACCATACCAACCCAGATATACGGCAAAGCCTTTTGTCTAACGCCGCGCCCGACCATCCCAAAGCCAGAAGCGCAGATCCACACCGCAAATCGACAACCCATCCGCCCAAACCCCAAAAGCCAGCTCAGCCACTGAGCAAATCCCTTACGCTCATGCCCCTCCCACCCGTACCCGCCGCAGCCTTCCCCGTGCGGCCCGCCGCGCCCGCCCACGCCCTACGATCAGTGTTGAGCATGAGCAGCGCCGCGGTAGCCTCGCGATCGTCGCGCTCCTCGGCGGCCGCCCCTCCACCCACTCCTCCACCCGAACCTCCGCGCAGCGCTCCCAGCGCCGGCGCGCCGAGCTCGAACGCCGCGGACGAAGCGGGAGTCGCGCCGCCGAAGACAGGGCTTGGCAGGCCGGAGCCTGGGAATGAGGGCGTGAAGGGCGCGTGCGCGGCGCGGATCTGCGACGACGAGATCGCCGGCGAGGACGCCGCGGAGAGGGGCGTGGCGAAGGGCGTGGTGGTGTGTGGGGAAGGGGGGATGGCGGGGGAGAGGGAGGCGGGGTGGTGCGGTTGTGGGTGGGCATGCGGGTGGGAGGGTGCCGGGAGGGCGTAGGGCACCGGGGGGTGGTGGGGAGGTGGTGGTGGCGCGTCGGCCATGGCTTCGTCGGAGGAGCCCGAGGAGTCGGAGGAGGCGTCGACGGCGGAGGGTGCGCGGCTGCCGCCGAGGGCGGAAGACGTGCGCCGGAAGGGCGGCGCCGACGCTGCTTGCGTGTGGGATGGCGCGCAGCGTGCGTGCACCGCTTTCAGTTCCGCCAGGCACTTCTCCAGGTATCGCATGTACTCGATTGACGCGGAGAGCACTTGCAGCTTGTGCATGTCTTGGCCGGCGCACGCCGGTATCATGTCCTTGAGCACGCCGAACTCTTCGTTCATCTTTGAGCGGCGTCGACGCTCGATCAAGCTGTGTGCCGTCTTGCGCGCGATCTTCCTTCCAGCTGCCGTGGTCGGACCATTTGGTTGTTTGCGCTTGGTACCGGCGGATGCCGTACCCTGTTGACTTGCAGTCGGAGTAGAGGAGGCAGAGGCTTTGGGTGTGGTCTGACCGGTGAGGGACGGCGAAGGTTGAGTCTTGCCTGTGAAGACGGGAGAAGTCGTAGCTGACGAAGATTGCGCATCGTTCTGAGTGCGAGGCTTCATCTGGATGATCTTTCGGCTTCTGGTCGGCGGCGGAGGCAGCGTGTATCCTCCACTCAGCCTTGCTGTGTTTGACGACTGGTTATTGGCATTGCTGCTCCTTCTGCGTGGGGCCTTGTCTGTGCGCTGGCCTGATTGTTGCGTGTTGCCGGCTTGTAGAGGCGATATCGGCCGGTAGGAAGAGTCCGAGGCAGCCGATGCAACGGATGAGGTGGAGCTTGCACTGCTGTTCTGCTTGGACGCCGGATTGGCGATGGCAGCTGGTGGTAGCGAAAAGGTATTGTCGATTGTGGAGAACGAGGCTCTTTTGCCCGGTGGTATTTCGGTGCTGGGAGCAGGTGTTGGCAGACTTGGAGACATTGTGGTCATGGTCCGAGCGATAAGAAACACGGAAGAGATGAACAGCGTTGAGCGAGGCGTTTGAAGTCTTGCTCAACACGGAGAGAGGGGATCGAGATGGTCGGCGGGAGCAGATGACGACTTTGGTGGGATTTGGCGGCGGCGGTGCTCGTGGATGATGCTAGCGGTAAGAGCAGAGCGACGAAGAGACAGAAAAGACGAAGATGTTGGCCATTGTCAGGATGGAGAGAGTATGGCAGGAGGAGTGGCAGCGAGAATGGCACAGGAATTGGTCGGGTCGGATGGTTTGAAGGATGAAAGTGCTCGTGTGCCTGGTGTCGCGTGAGCTCGTGGCTTCGGCGGGCTCGATGATTGGCCAGAGTCTTCCGACCTTCTGAATCCAACGTGGGGGGGTTCAACATCGCTAATTCGCAGAACCTTCAACTCAAACAATTTTCGTCTTTACCGCTGTGTGTCAGGCCTCTTACTTACTTGCCATTTAGCCTTGCTCAATCACAAGCCAAACCATGAGGAATTTTCATCGTTGCATCCCGCACTGCGTCCTCCTTCGCTTCCGTACCCGAGTACTCTACCTTACCGGCAAAATACGACTACGCATTCCACAAAAGCCATTTTACCCAATCCATCCCTTAGCTGATTACTAACTCCCTCTTCTCTCGTCATGCTCTAACTTAGCCTATCCGTACCTGTCCATGGCCTCGCACGGTCCATGCAAATGGCTTGATGAACTGCCGGATTTTAAGATCATATCGCAAGGCTGAGCGCCATCTCCACCTCCACCAAATTGCCAATTGCAATCCCGACATGGTCAGCCTTCGCAATTGCCCCATTCGGGAGAAGCCACGAGTCTTAGCTGCGTGACCAGTCAATGGGATCCTTGTGTTGCATCTCTGCTCTCAATCAATGGCGTTTTTGTGCCCGATTCCTAATCTTATCACGGACTTTGCTTGCTGAAGGAAGAAAACGGTCGCTTTTCAGGACATAAGGAGTACATGTATTTCGTGTTCTAGACCTACTCTCTCAAAAAAAGACCATCCGTCCAGAAGTAAGAAGGCAGAAATAGAGCGGAAAAGGCATTATGAAGTATTACCACATTAGAGAGAGCGTCGTCGTCTCACCAGTCTCAATCTTTCTTGATTCCTTGAGTCGTTCCCGTTCTTCCCATCCAAAGCTCCTCAGTTTGAATCCAGACGAAAATTCCAAGTTCAACAGTGACATACTTGTGTATACGGATGTGCGTGTTTGCCCATTCATGAAACCCAAAGACAAGGACCGTATCCAAGCTGGAGAAGAAAAACTCCAATCCTCGCGCCGGTTGCCGTAAAAAAGTTCCCTCGAGTCGACCTTCCATATCGTCATTAAGGAGAGTATTAAAGATTAATTGCGAGTTGAGTCGCCAGTATACGTTGTTAGAATGGCAGCCAGATATCCAAGAACATCGGTGCCCAAGACGAAGATCCATGCAACATTGCGCCAACGCTAACCGGTAAACGAAAAATAAAAAAAAAAAAAAAAACACCAGCCGACTTTTGAACAAGATACACAACATGTGCGTGCGATCGAACCCCAAATTTTGAGAAAAAAGGGAACACGTGTGTGTGGTCGTAGCGGCGGCAGGTGATAAAGCGAAAAGCTGCGGGTGTCTCCAGAGCGAGACGGGGGTATAAGCAGCGCTTCGCCAACCGACAGAGCGAACCAGAAAAAAAAAAAGGCAGCTCGACGCTGCTCCCTCAACCCTTGAAGTCGCGCGGGCCCTGATTCGAAAAGTGGTAGATCTTGGGCGCGCCGTCGCCACGCGGCATGCCAACGGCGACATTGCTTCCTTCGGGCGGCGCGTACTGCAGCACGGCGAACTCCTGCTTCGCCGCGAGAGCGGCGGCGTGCGGTGAGGGTGGAGCACCGGCTGCGGGCCCGCCGAATGGGTTGGTGAATGGTACGCGTGGCGGCGCGGTCACGGAGCCGTCTGCTTCTGCCAGCGCGAGCTCGCCCGTCGCTGTGAACAGCGGGACGGGTGGCCAATGCTGCGGGATGGCGAGGTGCGGGCCGTCGGGGAGCGACGGGCGGCGGAGGTGGCCTAGCTTGTCGGGATGCAGACCGAGGGTTGAAGGCGGGAGTGGCGGGTGGTGCGTGACGAACGACGTTGTGAAGGATTGCTGAGATGCCGGAGCTGACTGTGGCGGAGTGTCGCGGTAGATGGCGAGCGAATGCTGCTGGGCCATCCACGAGCGGTACTGCGCTTGCTGCTCCGCATCCAACGGCGTCGTCGGCGGCGACGAGAATGTCACTCCTCCTGCGCTCACTGCACCGCTCTCCGGATATGACGTCGCCACACCGTTGACGTTGGTTACTTCACCAGCTGCGCTAATAACCTTTGCGCCGGGAGTTTGCCATGCCGGGTACTGGTTGTACTCTCCAGGAGTTGGTGGTGTCGGAGGAGCAATGCTGCTGGCGGCGCTGACGGAGATCGCCGGACTTGTCACGAACGTCGAGCCGTATGAACCATTAGACATGCGTCCCCATTTGGGTGAGGCAGCGGCATCGGCAAAGGCCAGAGTCATCGGTGAGCGTTGTCCTGAGCTGGAGCCTGGTTTCTGGATACGGTTGGGGTTGGTAACTCCGCTGGATCGTATCCTTCGAAGAGCTTGCTCTGGAGCTGCAAGGTTCTGGTTGCCTCCTGGTGATGCTGGCAATCCGGCGCTGTAAGATGCGCTTCGAAGCGATGCAGCTCCCAATGCGGCTGGACGAGGTCGTTGACGGCGCGCCGCGAGGCTGGAAGGCTGGTTTGGTGCCTTGAAGTCAGAGTCGCCATTTGGCACAGCAATTTCAACTGCATTCAAAGAATCCGTGAGACCACTGGTCGACGAGTTTCGTCGAGCATATATGTCTGAGGAAAGCTCCGGAGGAGTCGAATCAATTGGTGCCTCCGTGATGTCACATGATGATAGCAGCGCCGGTGCAGAAGGATTCGGATGATGGAACACAGCATTTTGAGCTTCCCAGGATTGGGCATTCTCCGACTGAGGTGGAACAGGGCCCTCGAAGCCATTGCTATCAGTAGGATCGCAAGGCGAGGTGCTTGTAGCGGCAGTCAGAGCTTGATTCGACTCCTCAGTGTAGCTCGACGGGTGAGAATATGTCGATGCGACGGAAGGTGCCAGACTCGCAGACGATGGCACAGGCTGAAGAGTCATGTGAGCACCTTCAATCGATGGAATTGGAATATTGTATGAGTTGAAAGGCTCGGACATGTCAGGTGGCATGTCTGCAAAAGCTCCCGGGAATTCACCTGGCATCGAGTAGGCAGGATTGACGAAGACGTCATTGGCGAAGAATTGTTCATCCGGACCAGACATGGCTGGATGCTGTACAGCATAACCGGCGTTCTGCAGACTGTGGACTATACCCTCCCTCGAGCCTGGATGGGTCGATTCCATGATGGTTGGGACCATACCGGACATGCCATTGAAGTCTTGTGGATGCGCGTATGCCAAATGCTGAGGAATCGGAGCTTCGGATACCACGGAAGGATGGCCATATGGCTGCATTGGCAGCTCGTTGGACACTGGAATGTATTCCGTAGGACCCGAAGATGGAAGTGGTTGTGACACTGGCAAGAAGGCTTGAGAGTGCATTGGAATACCGGTGGCAGCCTGAAGCATTGCCAGAGCGTTCTGCTGCTTCTTGATGTCTTGCTTGACTTTAGCTCGTCGATTTTGGAACCAGTTCTGGTGAAAGTTAGCAAGTTCAACACAAAATCATCACGGCGTCAAGCCAACATTAATCTTATCCAAGGGAACTCCTAGCATATCGGCAAATCCTTTCTTCGTGTGAGTGCTGGGCTTCGGCTGTTGTTGGAAATGCCTCTCGAGGATGTCATGTTGTTCTTTGGTAAGGCGCGGCTTGACTTCACCGCAGACCTGAAGGATGGCCTGGTTGTGGGTGGGTTGATGCGGTGGTTGGCCGCCTTGAGCCGCGACCGGTACCGAGCTCGAGTTGTTCGAAAGTCTCGAGTTCTGAGGATCCATCGGTTCTGATGGGTTCGGAACCGCTCCCCAAGGCGGCATAGACGGCGGGTAGCGACCCATGGTACTCATATTCGAGTCAAAGGTTTGATGGATGGGCTTGTCATGCAACAAAGATCGATCAGATGCGTGCGTGGACTCGAGCAAGACGTAGCAAAGCCAGATTAAGAATGATTAATTTCCGAGTCGGGTCAGCCGGTATCTTCGGGAAGGTTGGCAGCGAAGGACTAAAGCGACGCGGATGTGGGATTAAGGGTTGCAAAAGCGAATGACTGGCAAAAGCGAAAGGATGGAAGCAAGGTCTGAAAGCGAATGGCAGACGGTGCAGTTCCAGGCAGAGTTTGATGGTGATGATGAAAAGTGAGGATGGAGAGCGGGAGGAGAAAAAAGGGTGCCGTAGGGTGGAAGGTGAGATAGGGCAAGATGGATGGGCTTAGGAAAATTCGGGGAAGATGGACGGGATGAGAGTGGATGAGCGTGGATGGATGAGCGAGCGAAGGGTGCAGTTACGGCGCGGCGCAGTGCAGTGGCAGTTGCAGCGCTGCGAGGCTCGGACGGTGGGTCGGTGGGTCGGGGGAGGAGCAGAGAGAGCGAGTCTGCGTCTGCTTCGCGCTGGGTGTGTCTTGCTGCAACTCTGCAGTACGAGAGCGTGAGAGCGTGAGCTCCAAGCATGCCGTGCTAGTGCTGCCAGGGCCAGCTGGCTGTTCTCCTGGCTCTTCTCTTGGCTCCACGCTCTTCGCAGAGGGGCTGACGGCCAGCCATTGGCCTCCTGACATGCCACCCACCTCGTCAACCCTCATCCCCGTCCGACCTGCGCTGTTGGCTGGCGTTGATCTATATTTGGGCCCTGCACGCTCTCCCCCTCTCCCCCTCTCCCCTTCCCTGAGGCTTTTACGTCTGCCCAGTACGGATGTGCGGATCAGGCTTGGCCGTGATGGGCGGCGACTGTTGACCCACGGCGGGTTTGCTGCATGTATTGTTGCGTGCCGATTGTTGGTTATGGCGGTACGATTTGCAGGATACTTTGCTGGCAGAAGCGCTTCACACTTCCAACTTCGACCGTCAAGGCACCGCCAAAGCCACGCTCCCGCTAATTGGCTTCCGCAATCTGGAATGCATCGATACCGCCGCCCGCCGGCCGGGCAAGCAGCTGAAGGCTTTTTTGCCTGCCTCTTGGCATTCAGGAGTCGTTGAGCTGGTCGTCATTGGTCGCGCTTGACGGCTGATCCGCTCGGATAAGTCCCACACTCCCTTTTCCACCAGCCTGGACTGCTCTCTCTCACCTTTTTCCACGCGAACAATCACCCGTATCGTCGGAATTTAAACAAACTTGGTCACTGTCGCCACGCCCGTGATTACCCTAGACTAGCCATCGTCCGCCTCGGGCCATTTGCAAATGTGGAAATCTACTGTGGCGTCTTCAATTCAAGCCTCCCATTCTCCGTCGCCCTTCACGTCGCGTATGCTGACGGCGTGTATCGTAGGCCCGGAGAAAAGCACACGCGTTCGACGGTCGTGCTGATGGGGTGGGATGGAAAGAAAGTGCTGAGGTAGTGTGTTGCGACCCAGCGTCTCACCGATCATGCGCCCTATCGTACGAGGGAGAGGCCTTGCCTCACGGAACATCCTTACGGAACATCCTGACGAAAAGTACAGTGGGTGTTGGTTTTTACGCGCTGACACACCCGCTGTGGCTCGCTGGCCTGGCGTCTCGCTGCGCTGTTCGTAAAACTTTACGGCGGAATGATCCACTCCTCGACCTCCGTGACCTTCCGTCCGCAATCCCCCTAAGTTTTTGAGCCGCCTGCCAACCCCTGTCCCCCTCTCTCTCGCCTTGAAGGCTGACAGCTCTCCGAATCAAAGCATCCCAGCAAAACCCGGCAATCCCCAGCGCCACCATGGCGAAAGACTACGTAAGTTGAGCCCGTCTTCCCGTACATCGACGGTAAATTGCAGGCAAATCGAGCCTGCTCTTTGCTTGATTCCAACCCTGCGTACCTGCATCACGCACACTCGCCCGGCGTGGCCGTGGCCGTGCGAATGCCACAGCTGGCGTCAGACCACCCTTTTTTAAGGTCTTCGGCACGGCTTGTCGCACGCGGCTCGTAGCACACGGCTTTGCCCGCCCGCCTTGTTTGCCATGAACACGTCTGTTTCCTTTTTCTTTTCGTTGTGACTGAAAGCCATCAATTGGTTGTCCGTCATGATCGTCGGGCGCAAGTCGAGTCCCTTGTTTTGCCTTCCTGATGATCCCTTTGCCACACGTATCATCATGGCGCTTTCATTTTGGAACTTAGGGGCTGTTCAGGGCAATCGCTACACCGCCAGGCTCTGTGCTACCATAACAAAGCAGAGACGCGACAAATTACTCTCGGCGTACCACGAACTAACTAGGATCCACCGGAGCCCAAGAGTCATGATCGGCTGGCAACAGATCAACATGTTTTGTTTCTGTTGTACCTTTGTAGCTTTATCCGTGACTTCGGAATCCTAACGGCTTTGCTTCTCAGCGATTATGCGCTTCATGTTGTAACTCTTGCCATTGACTCTCGATTGAATATCAGTTGATTATCTGTATCGTCAAAGCCATGCTCTTTCATCTATCAAACCTACTAAAGCTCTATTGTGACACTGTCATCCCGAAGGTACTCAAGCTTGTAACCGTTCTAGAAAATCTTCAACTCTATGCCACTGTCTACGTGATGCAAGGTAACCCTCCAAAAACTCCGGAACAATGGTTCGCCGTCATTGAATAACCAAACATCTTCTAGCTTTCCAAAGCACCGGATATCTCTATCGCCACATTGCCAGTTTTCCTGTCGTACTGCTTCAACGCGACGCTGCGCATGTCCTTTACGATCCAGTCCGCACCCGCTTCCCGTAGTTGCTCAACCGAATGAGTCGTAGCAAGGGCAACCACCGAGAAACCCGCGGCTTTGCCAGCACGCACACCAGCCGGCGCATCCTCCAGCACCAGAATCGGCTCATCCCTTGGCAGCCCAAGCTTCTCATGACCAAGCAAGTAGCACGCCGGGTCGGGTTTGCCTCGTGGCACGTCTTCAGCCGTCACAAGGTTCTTCGGCTGCGCCAGCTTCATGACCTCCAGCCAGCCGGTCACCAAAGGCCTCGTTCCGGACGTGACGATGGCCCACGGCGCGCTCACCCTGTCCAAGCGCTCCAGCAGCGCGCGGCTGCCGCGAATCTCGATGGCGTCGGCGCCGTACGTCTTCGGAATTTTGGCCTCCATGGCGCAAACATCTGCAACCCAAGGTCAGCGTCACATGGAGCAAAGGAAGGGGCCAAGCCCGCCATACAGTCCCAGTTTGCCTTGGAAGGGTCGAGGACCGATAGCACGTCCACTGACCGTCGCCCGTGAGAGGTGGCAAGGATCACGTCTGGGTCGATTCCGAGCTCCTTTCCTATTCTAAGCAGCGGTCAGCGTGACCTCGTGTTGGTAGCCCCGCAAACTTACTCGGTCCAGTGCTTGACGATCGCCTGAGTAGAGTCTATAATTGTACCGTCCATGTCGAAGAGCTGTCGAGCTTATTAGTAATGGTGTAGATAGTTGCGATGGTGAACATCATACCAAACCAGCAAAGGTGTGCGATTCCGGCGCTGCCGTGAATGACGGTTCTTCTTGCATGAGAGGCATATTGTGTGATGTTGTGCTGAATGAAATCTTTGAACGATGGCCCGGAGACAGAGCAGACAGCCGCCGCTGTCAGGTTTTATTCTAAGCAACAGCGATTACAAATGATAAAAGAATTGTAACCGTGACATCCATATTCTTCCCACGTTTTCAATCGAAGGTCTGGAAGAAGCGGACTTGCCAATATAGGAAATTTATCCGAACGTCGGCATCAACGGGTTGCAAGTGCCGACCGGCGAAACTAAGAACCGCGAAATCTTGGCAGGTGAATCCTTTTTGAAGGAGTGCGATTACGACGGTGATATGAAGTTGTATTGAAAGATGAAAGTTAGAAGTAAGTCTGAGAGTGAATTACAAGGTAATATCCTGCTGAACATCATCAGAACCTCAGTCGAAGCGAAAACCAGTCCGGTTGCGGCACAATATCGAGAAAGCGGCGGCTTCGAAGAAACGAAAAGATCGAAAGCTTGCCAAAAAGGATCCGACATGGCGAACGAAGTTGAAGAAAGATCCTGGAATACCGAATTTGTTTCCATACAAAGAAAGAATTCTGCAGGAAATAGAAGAGAAGAGACGGCTGAAGGAGGAAGAGATTGCCAGGAAGAAAGCTGATGCCAAAGGAGAGACGAAAGGCGCCAACTCACAAGACGATGATGCTATGGCGGATGACGATGTTCTGGTAGACTTTGGCAGCGATGATGAGCTGGAGGATGAAGACATGAAGGACAGCGTCAATCCTATGGCAGCACTACTGGCATCGGCAAAAGCACGAGCGGCTGAGTATGACAACGTGCGGAATGAGGATGGTAAAGAAGACATGCAAGAAGATGGTGGAGAAGAGTGGGATGGCTTCGATGACGACGAAGACGGTCGAAGAGGCATCTCTGAGCGCTCTGAAAAGCCAGACACATCTCGAAAGGCCTACGACAAGATATTCAAGCAAGTAGTGGAGTCGGCCGACGTCGTGCTGTACGTGCTCGACGCGCGCGATCCCGAAGGCACCCGCTCCCGCGAAGTCGAACGCCAAGTGCTCTCCGCGAGCGGCGGCACCAAGCGGCTAATCCTGATCCTCAACAAGATCGACCTTGTACCTCCGGCCGTCCTTCAAGGCTGGCTGTCGCACCTCCGCCGGTTCTTCCCAACCCTCCCACTACGCGCCTCCACAGCCGCACCCAACGCCCATACCTTCGACCACAAGCACCTCACCGCAAAGAGCACGTCGGAGACGCTCTTCAACGCGCTGAAAGCCTACTCCCGCTCCGCGGCCCTCCACCGCGCCACGACCGCCGCCGTAATCGGCTTCCCCAACGTGGGCAAGTCGTCAGCGATCAACGCGCTGAGCGCGCGACTCGGCCGCGCGCAAGCACCGTGCGCGACGGGCGCAGAGGCCGGCGTGACGACGGACCTGCGGCGCGTCAAGCTCGACGCGAAACTCACGCTGCTGGACGCGCCGGGCATCGTGTTTGGCGGCGGCGGCGGCGGCGCCGACGAGCACGCGCGCCGCGTGCTGCTGGGCGCGGTGCCGTGGCGGGCGGTGGCGGACGCGCGGGCCGCCGTCGCGGCGCTGCTGCGGCGCGCGGCAGAGAGACCAGAGGCGCTGCGGCAGGTGCTCGATGCGTATGGCGTGGCGGCCGTGCTGGGCGACGCGGACGGCGATATCACCACGCCGTTTTTGGTCGAGGTTGCGCGGAAGAGGGGCCGCCTGGGCAGGGGCGGCGTGCCCAACTTGCAGGCGGCGGCCATGGCCGTGCTCACGGACTGGCGCGATGGACGGATTCAGGGATGGGTCGAGCCGCCGCGGCCGCTGGTTGCGAGGGTGGAGGGCGCTGCTGAGGGGGAGGCGGAGGCGCAGGGCGAGCGGAAGATTGTGGTTAAGGAGTGGGCGGCGGAGTTCAAGTTGGGGGGTTTGTGGGGTGATGACGACGACGGTGATGGTGCTGTGGACAGCGCAGATGTGGCGGTTGGCAAGATGCAGTGAATGATTCAGAGCTGCCAGCGAGAAGTTCTGTGAGACAGGATGCTTTAGAGGGGAACAAGCTTCAGCCGACAACTATTTGGTAGGCTGCATGTCGCCGATGAGAATGGCAAGCTCTCTGTAGTCCAGTTCAAGATCCATGAGACGTTGGAAGGGCGATAGATACAACATCAGGCTCATCATATAAGCATATCGCTAGAGAGTCATGGCATTGTTAAGATGAAAAGATATCATAAACTCGTGGGCATAGATCTTCAGTGATCAGGACCAAAAAATGAAGAAAGATATATCAGTTTAATTAAGTCAAAGAGATATTGAGGGTCAACCTCGTGAATGGTGCAATTGTTATCCACAGTGGTCATGACCGGGGTGTTTCAACTTAAACTCGTAACGAAGATTATCCTCATGCTTGCTCACATCAAAGAACCAAGTAATCTTAGAAGCAAATGCAAAGCCTCAAGACTTCAACTCTCCTGCCGGGACGGTCTGTTCGACGTGCTCATGCAATTGCAGCTCCTTCCTCTCGACCGAGAGGGCATTTTCGATATCCTCGGCTCTGCGTTGAGCATCAACAGCACCGAATAGGATGTCCATCTCTTCGAGAGTCTTGAGCTTGGTCTCCTTAACGAAGAACCAGGCAAAACAAAAGTTAGCACAGCAGAAGACACCGAACATAATGAAGGTGCGCCATCCGAGGTGGTTGATGGCATGTGGAGTGAATTCCGTGACAACAAAGTTGAAGAGCCATTGGGTGGTTGCTATGAGGACGTTAGTTGATTGCTAGAACTGGGCTTTCGATTAAAAGTACTTACCAGCTAAGCCGACACCGTAACCGCGAAGACGGTTGGGCATGATTTCGGATACATAAACCCACGGTGTTGGGCCCCAAGATGCCGAGTATCCAATGACATAGAGATAAATCATGCAAACCATGGCAATGGAAGCGTGAGAAACAGTTTTCGATGAGGTGTTCGGAGGATGAGTGTGAAGGACACCGCCAATAATGAACATCATCGTGGCCATCCAAAGTGCACCGGCCACGAGAGCAGGACGACGACCAAGTTTGTCGATACCAATGAGCAAGAAAATACCGGTGGTGACGACCTTGACAGTTCCGTAGACACCAGTAGCAAAGAGTGAGGCATTGGTTTTGGAAACACCAACCGTCTCGAAGATTTCAGGAGCATAGTAGCCAATGCTGTTAGTGCCAGAGAACTGCTGGCAAACCATGATGAGGAACGCAATGAGGAAACGCCAGCGGTTGGCTGCCTGGAAGATCTCTTTCCAAGTAACTCCCTCAGTGGCGTTGAGCTCCTCTTCGATAGCTGCACGAATCTCAGCAAGTTCGTTGACAATCTCGGGATCATCAATGGTGGAGCATCGAATATGGCAGAGAGACTCAGTAGCCTCCTTGTGACGGTTCTTCTTCATGAGCCATCGTGGAGACTCCTTGAGGAAAAATAGACCGATGAACATAAGTCCACCAGGAATAAGCTGAATTCCAACAGGAATGCGCCATTGCTTACTGACGGAAGCAATATGTAGAGAGACACCGTAGTCAAGCCAGTAGGCAAATGTGCTACCGATGACCAACATGAACTGGAAAACACCAGCAATGCGACCACGGATCCTGGCTGGTGCGTTTTCGGTGACAAAGACAGGAGTAACAGCACTCATGCCTCCGATACCTAGACCGGCAATGACACGACCTGCATAGATCTGGCCAATGGCATGGAATGCAGTCGTTTGGATCAGGGCACCGATGAGGAAGATAACAATGAATATCATAAGAGTGTAGCGACGTCCGATGGCCTCGTTGGTGAAGGCAGCTCCAATGGCGCCGAAGAAGCAGCCGGCCGTGAGCAGAGATACAACGTTTGCAGAAATGTCTGCATTTTTGGAGCTGGCAAAGCCAGAAGAGCCAAGCGGTAGACCGAAATCCCTTTTGAAGCTGTTCAGAGCCAGCACCGAACCCATCACACCGGTATCATAGCCTTTGCCAGAAATTAGCTCGTGGTTACCATCGAAGTGTGAGACGAATCCTACCAAACAGCAATGAACCCAGATACGCGATGAAGGTCAATAGATAGACCCTGTGATTTCTGAAGGAACCCATGGTTACAGATTAGAAATTCTTGACCGTCGAGATGTCAGAGACAAAGGGGATGAAGTTGAATAGAAGAGAGCTTTGCAAGAACAAGTCGCCAAGTCCCCGCTCGATGAATATATGCTCTGGCGGTGGATATCCCATGCAGCTTATAACTACGCCCCGGTCAAATTCAAAATCCACCGCGGCAAGACGGCAGAGCATCTGGCCATGCTTGTAGCGGGCCAGGAATCCCCGCCGCGCGTGAATTCGTCCCCGGACTGGCCTTTCCATGGAGAGGCGCCCAAAACATCGTTGTTCCCGATCACACATGAAGCCCCAGACTCGCCATTTCGCGGTGGCTGATTGGACGGAGTCTGGGGAAGACATGCGGAGTGGATGGTTCAGAAAATCCCGTCAATCGATGTATCCGACCCCAGACGGCGAAATCAGTTTCCATCAATCAAAACGTTTTGCGGCTTTGTGGCGTCAAATCAGCCGCCTCCACTCCAACGTCTTCAGCTTTTCACCACCATCGACCTCTTCCACTTTCGGCTGCTGATTTATGTTTTGTGTACGTGATGTGATTTCCAGGGTATACGAACGCCTTGACGATGGACCTGGTTAGTGGATATGGGAGGTCGTCCGCGAGGCTAACTGGTGCGTCAGGATTTTCTAGCTTAGCGATAGTCAGTCCACACTCATGCTCTCTCATCGTTCGTGGGAAGTCCTTGGCTTGACATGGTTTTGGTATTAGAATTACCTAGTAGTTTGTATGGTTGGTACAGTATTCAAACAAAAGAAATGGGTTCCAGTGCAAAATATTCTGCCATCATAGCGTATTGTTCCTCCATTGAGCAACCGTCCCTTAGCTAAATTTTTTTTCGATTGATCGAAGCTAAGATGAAGATTGTCAAATGGTTCTTTGTGAGGTATGATGCGAATACAGAAACTCGTGAAAAGAGGTCCTTTAAGGTTATGTACAATTGCATCCGTTTCTGCCAAAGGACCGTCAGGTGAGTCCGCTCACCAGTTCACTCATCACAAATATTTGTCACAAGTATGTTCAAAAGATGATATGTACAGAGAAATGAGCCGCAAGAACGTTTTTACTGACACTTTCATAGTCGTTACTGACCTCGTCGCATCGTCGTTCTCGCTCGCCCGTAGAAGAAGGTGCACTCTGATACCAGTGATGTCATCGTTTACTCTAAGCAGCTGGCACCACTCGGGACGTTCTCACAGCCAGTGCTCACCTTACCACCAGTGACATCTACGTCTTCGAAAGCCGAATCTGAGCAGGAACCGGATCCGCAGAGAATGAAGATATCAGTAGCACTGCTGTCAATGGAACCGGTCACACCGTCCAGAATAAGATCAGTGATTGGAACTCCATTGGTCGGAGTGCCGGTGGGTGAACCATTCTCGTAGTCCTGACGGATAACAATACCGTAGTCTGAAATTCCAGAGAGTGTGATGTCCTTGTACGTAACACCGCTGACTGACCCAGTGGCACCGTAGACGATCTTAATGCGGCACCCATTCTGAGAGCTTGAGATCTTTGAGTTCTCAAAGAGAACTGCCTTGACGGTATTATCGCTACGGCCACCAACGGATCCAACAGAAAGACCATGACCACCAGAGCAAGTTCCTCCAGTGAAGGTGATATTTGTACCTGAGTTGATAGCGACACAATCGTCTTGATTTGAACATTGACACCGGATATGTAGATGTTTGTCGACTCTCCAATGTCGAAACCATCAGTGTTGGCACCAAGACCGTTGGAAGTACCTTCGGAATCATTAATCGTAATATCGATTAGATTTAGGTTGGTGCTGCTATCAATGCTGAAGACTTGGACCGGGCTGTTAAGAATACTAATGCCGGTAATGGTGGACGAGGTCATTCTGTGTGCATAAAAGAACTTGGGTTTCGTTTTTCCACCGTTGGAACCTTTGCCATCCCAATAATCGGGCCCAAGGCCGTTGAGGACGCTTCCGGATGCGCCTGTAACGGTTATACCAGTCCCACTGACAGAAACAAGAGGTCCACTCCATTCCTTGTAGCCGAATGTCGTCTCGCCTTCGAAAATGACATGAGTTCCTTCATTGAGATCGGTCAAATCAAGAGTAGTACCCGATGAAACCGCGAGAGCCGAAAGGATGATGGTAGAGCGGGACGTTTTCGACTTGCTTGCCGACGAAGCACCGCCCGATCCAGAGAAGGTAGATGTTGTGGCACGTTTGTCCTTTTCGAGTCTCGCAGCTGTATCGTAGTGATTTGAGGTTCAGGTGCTGGAGCAGCGAGTACAGATTGGATTCCCAGGCCGATCAAGGCAATTAGTAGTGCTTTGGAAAGCATAATGATAGCAATGTATCTGTTGCAGGAATGACAACCCAAGGAAATCTCCACGAAGTAGATACTGACTGGAGTGGCTGATATCAATTGACACGTATTTCAACCATGTCTACCACCGCTACGAGAGTTTATAAGCTACGCTCGAACCGCCTAATTTTACACGGAAAATTTCATAATTGTGGTCCCTCATCTCCGCGCATTGTTCGTCTTGGCCGGAAAGCTCAAATTTCGCCGACTTTTGGCTGAAGTCGGCGGCATGATCGTTGGCGGTATGTGAGCTACTCCCCGCCCCCATTAATAAACATGCCCCTCATAGATGTCCCCAGACCCAAATGTTAGCACCAGTACTGCAGGAAGATCGAACAAAGCAATGGATTGGTGTGAAAATCGTACTGTTTCTAGTCCTATGACTCTTTGAGCCTGACAGGCTCTCTCGGTTTCTCTTTTCGTTGATGGAAAAGCTTCTTATCTGTGCGGTGCCAAGGAGATTCGTAAGATGTACCTGAAACATCGCAGTCAGCCACAGATATTTTGTAAACAACTATAGGCGCCGAATATCTGGGACAGTGATGCGAGTTCTGTGCCCTGAAATCTCATCTAGTCATTATGTTTCCTGCATTTTGATCATTGTATAGATCCAATCTCAGCCGGTTACATTTCACATCTTATCTTTCTCACATACGGTCAA
>Ga0335073_10001259_pt1 | contig 33825 bp, 33 predicted proteins | sample Lox_Sample_22_FD_207093 | JGI IMG/M metagenome (GOLD analysis project Ga0335073, IMG submission 207093) | Soil microbial communities from Loxahatchee National Wildlife Refuge, Florida, United States - Lox_Sample_2.2 | ecosystem: Environmental > Terrestrial > Soil > Wetlands | place: USA... | reverse complement strand
GCTTCTTCTCCGGCGACAGCCGGCCGCAGTGCACGAGCAGCGTCTCGCCCGGCGCGGCGTAGGCATCCCGGACCCGCCCGCCCGGCGCGGCGAAGGTGGTCAGGTCGACCCCGAGCGGGGCGCGCAGGAGGTTACCGGCCCCGATTCGCTCGAACTCGGAGGCGGCCCAGGCGGTCGTGCAGATGACCCGTTGGTATGCCCGCACCGTGCGCCGGTTGACCGCGTCGACCAGCGCCAGCGCCGGTCCCCACCGGGCCAGCGCGGGCAGGTCCAGCCCCGGTACGGCCAGCCGCATCAGCGCGGTCAGGCTCTCGTGCGAGATCATCACGGCCGGCACGCCGTGCTCGCGCGCCCATCGCCCGGTCCAGCGCAGCGTGGTCCGGTCCGACACCTCGAGCGCGTCCGGCCGTAGCTCGCCGAGCAGGGCGGCCGCTCGCCGCTTGCGCAGCAGCGCCCGGTATCCGCCGGTGAACGGCAGCCGGGGTCCGCTCAGCGTGATCACCCGGCCCTGCGGGGTCTGCTCGTCGCTGTCCCGCTCGCCGGGAATGATCAGCACCGGCTCGTGGCCGGCCGCCAGGTAGCCGGCGCCGAGTTCGCGCAGCGATGTGCGCAGCCCGCCCGAGTGGGGGGCGACGTAGTTCGCCAGCCGCACGATCCTCATATCGTGACCTTGTTTTCTGGGAAAATGGTCGCGTTACGCAAGGAACCCTCCGGGGTTGCCGCCTGTGCCACTAGCACCGGTCGCTCGCGCAGGCCCTGTTGCCTTGCGGGGGGACGACCCCCCGCGCCCCCCGAAAGACCCCACTGGCCTGCGCTCACAATCCGGTTTTGCGTAACGCTCCGGCGCGGGGCTCTTGCGGCCCAGGACCGCGGTGTAATGGCCGATCAGCTCCTCGGTCAGCGCGGGCCAGCTGCGGCTGAGAACCTTGCGCCGTCCGGCCGCGCCGAATGCCGCGCGGGCCGCCGGGTCGGCGGCCAGCCGCGCCACCGCGGCCGGGAAGGCGTCCGCGTCACCGGGCCGCACCAGGTAACCGGTCACGCCGTCCTCGACCAGGTCCAGCGGCCCGCCCGCGGCCGGGGCCACCACCGGGAGCCCGCTCGCGGCGGCTTCCTGCAGGGTCTGCCCGAACGTCTCGTACGGCCCGCTGTGCACGAACACGTCGAGGCTGGCGTAGATGGTCGCCAGATCGTCGCCGTGGCGCTCACCGAGGAACACGGCCTCGGGCATCTGCTGGCGCAGCGAGGCCTCGGCCGGCCCGGCCCCGACGATGACCAGTCGCACGCCCGGCATGGCGGTGATCCCGGCCAGCAGCCCGACGTGCTTTTCCGGGGCCAGGCGGCCCACGTACCCGGCGATCAGCTCGCCGCCGGGTGCCAGCCGGGACCGGACCTCCGCGCTGCGCCGGGCCGGGTCGAAGCGGGCCGTGTCCACCCCGCGGCCCCACAGCCACACGTTGGCGATCCCGCGGCCGAGCAGGCCGGTGGCGGTGACCGTGGACGGGGCCAGGGTCCGCGCGGCGCGGTTGTGGATGCGGCGCAGCCAGCGCCACGCGAACGCCTCGCCCGGCCGGCCGAGCCGGTAGGCGTGAGCGTAGGACGGCAGGTCGGTCTGGAACACGGCGATCGTGGGCAGGCCCAGCCGCGCCGCCACGGCGGCGCCGTGCGCGCCGAGCACGACCGGGCTGGCCAGGTGAACGACCTCGGTCCGGTGCTTGACCAGCGCGCTGCGCAGGCGGCGGCTGGGCAGGCCGAGCCGGAAGCTGGGGTAGCCGGGCAGGGGCACGGCCGGAACCCGCACCACGGGGTAGGGAAACGGTCCGGATCCGTTGTCCTCGCGTAGCAGCCGCTTGGTCCGCGGCGGCTTCGGCGCGATGACAAGTGGCTGGTGGCCGCGGGTGGCGAGGAGTTCTGCCACTCGCACCACGCAGTGCGCGACGCCGTTGACGTCGGGTGGGAACGATTCGGTGATGATCGCGACCCTCATGCTCACAAGGTGCGATACGCAGGATCGAATCCGGTACCGCCGCCATGACTTCCAAGCGAAGAGTCCGTGACTTCTTAGCGGCGCTTGCCCGGGGGGACACCCCCCGGACCCCCCTTGGAAGAATGCCCCCCATGGATCGCAACGACGGCAGCCCGACCTGGATTGTGCGACTGGATCCCGCCGGGCCGGGTGTGCGGCTCGCGGTCAAGGATTGCATCGACGTCGCGGGCCTGCCGACTACGGTCGGCTGCCCGGTGATCGCCGAGCGGGGCCGCCCGGCCGACCGGGACGCCGCCGTGGTGGCCGCGGCCCGCCGGTCCGGCGCCCAGATCGTCGGCAAGACCAACCTGTCCGAGCTGTGCTGGTCGGCCGCGGGCACGAACCCCTGGTCGGGAATGCCGGTGAACCCGGCCGACCCGCGGCGCCTGCCGGGCGGCTCGTCCAGCGGCTCGGCGGTCGCCGTCGCCGCCGGGGAGGCCGACGTGGCCCTGGGCACCGACACCGGCGGTTCGGTCCGGATACCCGCCGCCTGCTGCGGTGTTGTCGGCTTGAAGACCACCTGGGGCCGGGTCCCGGTGCAGGGCGTGTACCCGCTGGCACCGTCCCTGGACACCGTCGGCCCGCTCGGCGCGGACGTGGCCGCCGTCGAACTGGGCATGCGGCTGATCGAACCAGGCTTCGCGGCCGGGTCCGGCGAGCTCCCGGTGGCCCGGATCCGGCCGGAAACCGACCCGGCGGTCGACCCGGCGATCGAGGCCGCCATCGACGCCGCGCTGGCCGCCGCGGGCATCGCGGCCACCGAGATCGCCGGGCCCGACTTCGCCGGCATCAACGAGGCCGGCAACCTGCTCATCGACGTGGAGGCCTACCGGGTGAACGAGTACCTGATGCCCGACCTGGCCCGGCTCAGCTCGTACAACCAGCGCAACCTGCCCGAAGCGGCCACGGTGACCGAGGACCAGGCGGCCGCCGCCCGCCAGGCCAGGGCCTCGATCCGTGAGTGGTTCGCGGGCCTGCAGGCCCGCCATCCCTTCCTCGCCCTGCCGACCCTCATGGGCGCTCCGCCGCTGATCGGCGAGCGCGGCATGTCACTCACGCTGCTCACCATCCCCGCCAACGTGACCGGCCTGCCCGCGCTCGCCCTGCCCGTGCCCGGCGGGCCTGCCGGGCTCCCCGCGTCCTTGCAGCTCATCGGCCCGGCCGGGAGCGAGGAGCAGCTTGTCGCCCTCGGCCGCCTGATCGAGGCCGCCGTCTCCCGCTAAGCCGCGGGTCAGAACCAGTGGAAGTCAGGGTGGCCGTTGTGCCACACCAGCAGCACCACCTTGCCGATGATGGTCGAGCCCTCGATCGGCCCCCAGTACCGGCTGTCGCACGAGTCGGACCGGTTGTCGCCCATCATGAAGAACTCCCCGGGCGGCACGCGGTAGGGGTGCTGCCGGCTGGCGATCGGCGGCCCGAGCGGGTCGTAGTGCGGCAGGTAGGGCTCGGCCAGCAGCCGGCCGTTCACGTAGATGCTGCTGCCGGACGAGTAGATCGTCTGCCCCGGCAGCGCGATGACGCGCTTGACCAGGTCGCCTGCCCCCGGGCACTGGTCCCGCGGCGGGTGGGTGAACACCACGATGTCGCCCTCGCGGACGTCGTGCCAGCTGAAGAACGCCTTCTGCACCACGACCCGGTCGTACACGTCGAGCGTCGGCACCATGGACGATGAGGGGATCCAGAAGACCTGGACCGCGAATCCTCGCAGCAGGCCGGCCAGCGCCACCGCCACCAGGAGGACGACGGCCATCTCAGTCAGCACCCGCCTCCGTGGCCGGCGTCGCGGACTGCCCTGGGCCGCACTGGCTTCGGCCGGGCCGGCGTCAGCCGCCCCGGCGTCCGCACCCCCGGCGTCCGCACCCCCGGCGTCCGCAGCCCCGGCGTCCGCAGCCCCGGCGTCAGCAGGATCGGCCATGGCCGGCCTCCCAGATGATCACCTGCGGGCGGCCCACGGCGGCGATGACGCCCGGAACGCGCGCCGACGTCCCGGGCTGGCACTGCGTTCGCGCCCGGCTCGTGCTGGCTGCCCCGGCCGGCGCGGCCGAGCCCTGGCTCGTGCTGGCCTTGGCCGACGCGGCCGGCGCGGCCGAGCCCTGGCTCGTGATCGCCGCCCTGGCCGGTCCGGCCGAGGCCAGTAGCCCCGCCGACAGGCCCAGCGAACAGGCCGCGACCAGCAGCGCGCAGGCCGCTGTGCCCAGGCGCCGGCCGCCGCGCGGCGTCAGCCACTCCCGCGCGGCGCCGGCCAGATAGCTCCAGGCGATCGAGCCCGCCGGTGTCCCGTCCCTGATCAGCAGCGCGGCCAGCTCGGCCGCCTCATCGCCGTGCCGCCGCCGCCAGCCGGCCGGGTAACACCGCAGCACGATCTCGAGCAGCCGGGCCGTCCGGGAGTCATCCATCAGATGCCGCCCAGCTGCAGCCGCAGCCGCCCGGCCGCGCTGACCCGCTCCACGGCATCGAGGTGCACGCGAAGCGCCGCCGCCCCGGGCGCGGTAATCCGGTAGGGATGGCGCCGGTCCTCGGCGGGCAGCGACTCGATCAGGCCGAGCCGCTCGAGCCGGTCCAGCGAGCCGTAGAGGGTGCCGGGCCCGAGCTCGACGCCGGCCAGCTCCTTGATGTCCTGGATCAGCGCGTAACCGTGCTTGGGTCCGTCGGCCAGGCTGATCAAGACCAGCACCGACGCCTCGCCGACCCGCCGCAGAACGTCCTGCCCGGCGCGGCCCCCCCGTGTCCCTACGGCCATCTGTCCTCCTAATACGTCGACCAATATATCAGTCAACGTAATAGTCTTCGACGGTAGCTCGATGACGCGTTGTCCGCTTCCGCCCGCGGCGGCGATGATTTCCGCTCCGCTGCGACGTCCAAGCAGATGGGTCCGGCCGGCACGGGGGCACGGCCGGACCCGGCCCCGTCGGGTGCGCATTCCTCGCGGTCGCGACCGTAGGTGAGAATGGTCGCAAGGAGGGAGCCGCCGATGAGCGCGCCAGTTGACACGCGGACGATAGCGGGCTCCTCGCTGCGGGACTTCCTGCACGGGCTGCCCGGGGTGGACCAGGTCGGGGCCGAGGCCCGCGCCGCCATGCTCGCCAGCCGGTCGATCAAGACCACGGCCAAGCAGTGGGCGCTCGACACCGCGATCTCGATGATCGACCTGACCACGCTGGAGGGCCAGGACACGCCGGGCAAGGTGCGGGCCCTGTGCGCCAAGGCCAAGCGCCCCGATCCCGCCGACCCGGCCGCGCCTCAGGTCGCCGCGGTCTGCGTCTACCCGGACCTCGCTCACCTCGCGGCGGCCGAGGTCAAGGGCACCGGCATCCACGTGGCCAGCGTGGCCACCGCGTTCCCGAGCGGCCGGACCGCCCTGGCGGTCAAGCTGGCCGACGCGCAGTACGCGGTCGAGGCGGGCGCCGACGAGGTGGACATGGTCATCGACCGCGGCGCCTTCCTGGCCGGGGACTATCAGCTCGTCTACGACGAGATCGCCGCGGTCCGGGAGGTCGTGGAGGGCGCCGCTCACCTCAAGGTCATCCTGGAGACCGGCGAGCTGGTCACCCTGGATAACGTGCGCCGCGCCTCATGGCTGGCCATGCTGGCCGGCGCCGACTTCATCAAGACCTCGACCGGTAAGGTCACTCCGGCCGCCACGCTGCCGGTCACCCTCGTCATGCTGGAGGCCGTCCGGGATTTCCGGGACACCCACGGTCGCCAGGTCGGCGTCAAGCCGGCCGGCGGCATCCGCACGTCCAAGGACGCCATCCGCTACCTGGTCCTGGTCAACGAGACGGCCGGGGAGGACTGGCTGGATCCCAACTGGTTCCGCTTCGGCGCCTCCAGCCTGCTGAACGACCTGCTCATGCAGCGGACCAAGCTGGCCACCGGCCGCTACTCCGGTCCCGACTACTTCACCGTGGACTGAGGGATCAGGAGCCTGACCAGCCAGGATGCCTACTTATCGCGGCCAGGGGGCACAATGAGGGCACATGGCGTATGACCAGTGTCCTCCCGGGTCGGTGCGAAGAACGCGTTCATGATCTCCCGGGCGCGGTCGTCATCGTCGGGCATGAAGTGCGCGTAGGTGGCCAGGACGACTTCCTTCGTGTCGCCAAGGAAGGCGGCGACCTTGGCGATGCTGAGCCCGGCTGACAGCCAGGCAGACGCGGCGGTATGCCTCAGCACGTGACAGCCGTTCTGCCGTCCCCGCTCGGGGTCAACGCCAGCAGCCCGCCATGCGGCCTGCCAAACGCGGTTGAAAGCGTTGCGGTTAAGCGCCCGGCCGTCCGCGGCTGTGAACATCAGCTCGCGAGTAACCGGCTTGCCGTCCGGCGCACCCCACGGCAACGTGACCTTGACCGGCGGGTACTGGCGCACATGCTCGGCCAGGACAGGGAGAACCGGGTCTGCCACAGGCACGTCTCTGGTCTTCCTGTTCTTCACCGGGGCGAAGAACAGGTGTCCGGCCAGGTACTTGACCTGGACGTCAACGTGCATGACCTTGCGCAGAAAATCCAGGTCACCGAGCGCGGCGGCGAACAGTTCTCCCTGCCGCATGCCGCACGCCGAGCCGAGGTAGGGCAGCGCGGCGAGACGTCCGGGAAGCTGGTCAGCGACTGCCTCAACCTCGGCGGCTGTCCACGGGGTTGCTTCCGTCTTAACCGCTTGAGGCCTCTGCACCGACCGTGCCTTAAGCGGATTACGGGTGATGATCCCGTCATCGAGCGCGGCTGCGAACACCTGGGACACGTCCGCGATGACCTTCCGCGCAGTGTTCGGCCCCAACCTTAGGCCGCTGATCCAGCCCTGCATCAGGGAAGTACGCTTTGCGAGGGCGCGTAGCTCCTGGTCACCGATTGCGGGAGCCCCGAGCGGCGTCCTGCCGGGCGTCCCGTCAGCAGCATAGGCATGATTACGGAATGCGATCTCGATCCGGGTTGCGGTGGCGAGATCATGAACGCGGTTCTTGCGCCATTCCTCCGCGTCCTGCCGGAACGTGACCCTACCGGCATCGGGGTCAACGTAATTCCCGGCCCGGAGCGAAGCCTTGACAGCGGCATCCCGCGCGTCGGCCTCGCTGCGCCGGGCGAAGTTCTCTTTGCGCTGCCTACCGCTGTCATCACGCCAGCGGACCTGCCACCGGTCACCCCGGCCGTGGTCGGCTGCAGTGGCTCATCAGCACGTCCAGGGCGGGTCTTATGCCACCGGTCGTAAACGCTCACGCGGCCTCTTGCTGCTATCGGAACCAGGCGATGACCTCGGCCGGGTCATAGCGAAGATGCCGCCCGACGCGGCCAGCCTTCGGACCGATACCAAGGGCGCACCTTCGGCGCGCCGGGCCTGACGGCCCCAGGCCGTGAACAGCAAGGACGGGACGCGAGCAGTCGAGAGGGAAGACCGGCCAGGGTGAGCCGCCGTAGGCGGCCGAGGTTCACCCGGGGATCTCGCCGTTGCGGGGGCGGCAGCTTTTCGCCGCGTCCTTCGGCCGCAAGCCCTACGGCGCGGCGGCTGCCGCGCATGGCACCCCGGTGACCGGCCGCCAGCGGTCCCCGCCGTATCCCGCTGCCGCACCCGCCAGCACCACGGTCAGGCCGTCGACGTCGCGCCGAGTACACCAGTAGCCGGGAGAATGTCACAGCCACGGACCGGAACGCCGCGCATTGTCCGGGCTGGCCCCTCCAGCCTCAACGGTGCTTCGCATCCCGCTACGCGGGACGCGCCTGCGGCGCGCCGTTGACCCTGGAGCCTCTACCAGCCCAGCGGGCCTGACGGCGAGGGCCAGGCCAGAGGCCAGGCCCGGAATGCGCGCGGCGAGCCTCAGCACCTATCGAAGGGATGACCCCCATGGATCCGGAGCGAAGGTGCGGCCAGGCTTCATGGAATGAGGCGAGATGACCTGCTACCTCTCGCTACCCTAGGACTCTGGATATCCTATCTTTGCGGAGTGCTGACATGTCGACGTCTGACCTATTGGGCATTATCGCCATAGTCGCGGGTGTCATAGGAATCGGCGTGGCTGTCTTCTATGGCAGGCGGGCACTTCGCCCACCGAAGCGACTAATACAGTGGCATAGCGATGCGACGCCACTGATATCACGTCGTGGTGCACAGTATCATGGTGTTATAGAAGTTAGCGTCTCCGGCCAAAGAGTGAACGATCCGTATATCGGCAGGCTCACCGTCGAGAACGTCGGACAGCACGACATTGAGTCAAGTTCATTCGACCAGGGACGTCCGATACGATTTCTAGTGCATCACGAAGGAGAGATGGGAACATTCCTAGGTCAAGAGAATGACCCGCCAGAGCTTCGGGTTGACGACGATTTTATCCTCGTTGGACCTGAATTGCTACGTTCAAGATCCAAATGGACACTCTCATTCATCACCGATGGGCGGCCAACGGTAGAGCTGGCCGAATCGTACTTGATAAATGTAAAGATAAGCCAGAAGCCTGCGATTGATCAACGCCAAACCTCGATGGCATCCTACGTGCTCGTTGTCAGTGTAATCGCCGCCATAATAGGTCTAGCTATAACGATAATAGGCATTATTGGGGTAACCATCCATTGAGTGGAAGCTCAGCCCTCACCTTCTGCTCGGCGGGGAACCTGGCGCGGGCAAATCCTCCGGGCGCACACCTCCGTACAGCTGTTAGGTACAGCAACCCACGTGCGCTACGACCGTCGTGAGCAGCCGTCCGCAAACGGATTGAGCTGCATCGTTGGACCCCGAGCAGCAGCGTGCCAGTAGTTTGCATCCAGAAGGCCAGGGCCGAGCTGGTCGCCTGTGTAGCGGAATAACGATGGTCCGGCGTGCGTTGCACCCCGTACTTAGGAGGTGGTGTCCAGTGCCCCTGTCTCTGGCCGCCGCCCGAACTCCAGAGCCGTAACAATTCGGCGCGAGAGCTGTTACTTGAGGGCTGTCCCGGACGGTAACGGCAAACCATGGGCCACAACGTAAACCAAGGAAGCTGGAGCACCCGCGGGGTACCAATTAGGTGAATAGCGGGCGAAGGAAACTTCGAGGGCCCACTAGTAGAGGCCACCGCCTTACGCGGTGGCCTCTACCATTTCATGGCTGACCACACTCCATCCGTGCCACGTCCGTGCCAGAACGAGCAGAAAACTCCGGTCACCAGCGGTCAGTCGCGGACACCTCAGACGGCCTCCGATCTGGGCAAGGGCAGGTTGACCCGCTGCGTGAAACGACCTTCTAAGCAGCCGGTCACTTTACGCGAGCTTTGCCTCGCCGAGCTGAGACTAAGGCGGCGCCTTCGGCGCGCCTGCAAAGAAGACAGGAAAGGACTAGGATAGCTTTTTGCAGGTTGACCAAGTCTGAACGACTGCTGTTTATTGAGCGGCTGGATTGACCAAACTACTCAATTACTGTGTCATAGTCCTGAATCTCGGTATTATCGACCTCGATACCAGTGTCATTTCCGACCGCCCTAATGCGCAAGTCCCGTAGATCGAAGCCGCCAGGTCCGGTGAATTTTACGCCGGTGCTGCAGTTAGTGGCAGTGATGCCGCCAGTTATCTTCATCAGCTTCGGTACAAGTGGCGCTATGACGTCGAACTTTACCGATGAGGTCGCGGAACCTAGCTCGGTGACCAGCTGGTATGAACCCGGCTGAGGTACCCGCAAAGGACTGAACCCGAATACGGCGGGAATAATAGGTTCCTGTCCGACGCGCTCACCGAGCGGTGCGCCCAGGCTAAGCGTTCCTACTATCTTTCCGACATCCTGAGGGCCAATCTCCGGGCCTTGATTTTCCATTATAGTGACACTATTACCATTGGGGTCTAGAATCGAGATACGAATCTGATGCTGACCCTCATCCTCATGGCTTGCCCTAATCGTAATTGCCAAGTAAAATCGCACGATATAGAAATCGCCATCAGGCGTGGCGCTAATCAGATTAATTCCTGCGCCGGAAATAAACAGTTTCCGTTCGTGCACCTGGGCGAAGTCGGCCAACATTTGGTCTATCTTCAGCATTCGTTCATCCTAACCGTTCCCGATCTACGATTGTGAACCGCAATTATCGAGTAAAGCGTCTCAACCGATATCACTGTCGGTGTCATCGATTTCACCATCGTCGCGAACGTCGAAAGCCACGTCCTGATTGCGGATGTGTGCCCTCACCGGGCGGGCCTTTCCTCGGCCAGAGACCCGATAGCCAATCCTCTCCCGAGCAGCTTCGGCTTCACTCACTGGCTCATCGCCCATCTCAGGATCAGGTTTGATCCCCTCCTGCGTCGCAGGCGCTTGAGTACCCACCGGCTTGCCGGTCGAGCGAGATCGCTTGCCGAGGAGCGGTACCACGAAGAAGTACAAGGCTACGACAAAGAAGATCGCTGCCCCGGCCACGCCCAGCCATACCCACCACGGGGTCCTCTTGTACTGTTCGGCCACCACAAGCGACAGAATGCCGAAGATCAGCGCTAGCGCAACGCTCAGCGCGCCCCAGGCATGAGTTGCCCAGTCCCGATTTCGCAACGTGATCTGCTTCACCATCGGCACACCTACTAAGACTTCACGTACTGGCCCGTCCGTGCGATCCGCGTGCGACAGCGTACGGCGTGCGGGGGTGACGAACGGTCATTCGGATCACTCAGCAAGATCGCCACACAGAGACATAAGGATTCGTTTGCCCAGGCAAACGAGGTGTGGGGCGAGTGGTCAGGAGCAGGGTCAAACAGCCGACCTTCCGCTTTTCAGGAAGGAAGACCCCTCGACGTGTCCGTCTTTGGCCGGAGAGTAGTTTAGCTGAGATCCGTCGTCTGTGGACCAGAGAGGCCAACCCAAGCGGAGGTGGCATTGAGACCGGCGCGCCTGACCGATCTGACTTGACACCTGAACGCCGACTCCGTACGGAAGAACGTGCAGCTCAGGGATACACAACCGCTTGCATGCACGACCGTAGACAACACTTGCTTGCTGCCCTGGCAGTCCGGAGGTCGCACGCGCCGGTAGTTCACATCGAGGTCGTCTGGCCGATCGGCCGTCCGATGCGTCGAGTCCCCTGCGAGGCCGACAGGGCGGGCAGGGAAGGAGCAACACGGTCACTCACGGGAACTTCGTTTCGCCGCCGAGCAGCAACGCGAGCGATCGCGCCAGCGGGGCACAATGAGGGCACATGGCTGCGGGAAGACGCCGGATACGATGAGAAGTGCCGAGATGAGAAAACGCAGGTCAGAAACTTTGCCGTAGATCTGCCGCAGGGCAGAGGATGCCCTGCCTTATTCCACCGTGGACTGACATGCCTAGGTTCGACTACGCCCCCGCGCCCGAATCCCGCGCCATCGCGCACATCAAGGAGTCCTACGGGCTGTTCATCAACGGGGAGTTCACCCCCAGCCAGGACGGCGGCGCGTTCAAGACCATCTCGCCCGCCAGCGAGGAGGTTCTCGCTGAGGTGGCCGAGGCGAGCCCGGCCGACGTGGACCGCGCGGTGGTCGCCGCCCGTACCGCCTACGAGCGCACCTGGTCCGTGCTGGCGCCCAAGGAGCGCGGCAAGTACCTGTTCCGCATCGCCCGGATCATCCAGGAGCGATCGCGCGAACTAGCCGTCCTGGAGTCGCTGGACAACGGCAAGCCGATCCGGGAGTCGCGCGACGTCGACATCCCGCTCGTCGCGGCGCACTTCTTCTACCACGCCGGCTGGGCCGACAAGCTGGAGTACGCCGGCTACGGCCCCGCGCCCAGACCCCTCGGCGTGGCCGGGCAGGTCATCCCGTGGAACTTCCCGCTGCTCATGCTGGCCTGGAAGATCGCGCCCGCGCTGGCCTGCGGCAACACCGTGGTGCTCAAGCCGGCCGAGACCACTCCGCTGACCGCGCTGGCCTTCGCCGAGATCTGCCAGCAGGCCGACCTGCCGCCGGGCGTGGTCAACATCGTGACCGGCGCGGGGGAGACCGGCCGGGCCCTGGTCACTCATCCCGGCATCGACAAGGTAGCCTTCACCGGGTCCACCGAGGTCGGCAAGGAAATCGCGAGGGACTGCGCCACGCAACCGCACAAGAAGCTCACCCTCGAGCTGGGCGGCAAGGCCGCCAACATCGTGTTCGAGGACGCGCCGGTCGACCAGGCCGTCGAGGGCATCGTGAACGGCATCTTCTTCAACCAGGGCCACGTCTGCTGCGCGGGCTCCCGGCTGCTCGTCCAGGAGTCCGTCTACGAGCAGGTCCTGGCCTCCTTGCAGCGGCGGCTGGCCACCCTCCGCCTGGGCGACCCGCTGGACAAGAACACCGACGTGGGCGCCATCAACTCCGCGGCCCAGCTGGCCAAGATCCGCGAGTTGTCCGAGATCGGGGAGGCCGAGGGCGCGCAGCGCTGGTCGCCGCCCTGCGAGCTGCCGGTCAAGGGCTTCTGGTTCCCGCCCACCGTGTTCACCGGGGTCTCGCAGGCGCACCGCATCGCGCGGGAGGAGATCTTCGGCCCGGTACTGTCCGTGCTGACCTTCCGGACCCCGGCCGAGGCGGTGGAGAAGGCCAACAACACCCCGTACGGGCTGTCCGCCGGGGTCTGGACCGACAAGGGGTCGCGGATCTTGTGGATGGCTTCCCGGTTGCGGGCCGGCGTGGTGTGGGCCAACACGTTCAACAAGTTCGACCCCACCTCGCCGTTCGGGGGCTACAAGGAATCCGGCTACGGCCGGGAAGGCGGCCGGCACGGCCTGGAGGCCTACCTCGATGTCTGACACCGCGACCGCCCCGGCCCGTCTGGCCGTGCGCAAGACCTACAAGCTGTACATCGGCGGGGCCTTCCCCCGCTCGGAGAGCGGAAGGTCCTACGTGGTGACCGACCACAAGGGGGGGTTCCTGGCCAACGCGGCCATGGCCTCCCGCAAGGACGCCCGGGACGCGGTGGTGGCCGCCCGCAAGGCGTTCGGCGGCTGGTCGGCGGCCACCGCCTACAACCGGGGCCAGGTGCTGTACCGGGTGGCCGAGCTGCTGGAAGGCCGGCGCGCCCAGTTCATCGCCGAAGTCCGCTCCGCCGAGGGCCTGGGCGCCCGGCAGGCCGAAGCGGTGGTGGAGGAGGTCATCGACCGCTGGGTCTGGTACGCCGGCTGGGCCGACAAGATCGCCCAGGTGCGCGGCGCGGCCAACCCGGTGGCGGGCCCGTTCTTCAACTTCTCCACGCCCGAGCCCACCGGCGTCGTCGCGGTCGTCGCGCCGCAGGACTCCAGCCTGCTCGGCTTCGTCTCGGTCGTCGCCCCCGCGGTCGTGACCGGCAACGCGGTCGTGGCCCTGGCCAGCGAGCGCGCCCCGCTGCCCGCGGTGTCCCTGTCCGAAGTGCTGGCCACCTCCGACGTGCCCGGCGGGGTCATCAACGTGCTGACCGGCCGCACGGCCGAGGTCGCGCCCTGGCTCGCCTCGCACATGGACGTCAACGCGCTCGACCTCACCGGCGCCCCGGCCGGCCTGGCCGACGAGCTGGCCGTCGCCGCGGCCGAGAACCTCAAGCGAGTCCTCCGCCCCGCCGACGAGGACTGGACCCAGCCCCCCGGCCTCAAGCGCGTGCTCGCCTACCTGGAAACCAAGACCGTCTGGCACCCCTCCGGCATCTGACCCAAGGCCGAGAACTTAAGGCCGGCTCGGGCTGTTCCGTGATCGTGGCCAGAAATGGCCAAATACAGCCCCAAACTGGCCACGATCATGACCGGCGCCCGGAATGTCTCAATTTCTCGCCGTCCCGGTGCTATCGTATTAAACGAACAATGGTTCGATCGCCATAGACAGGAGAAGGAGATGTTCGATCACCTTGCTTGGCGCCGGGAGTATTACGAGCGCTACCCGCTCGGCCTCGACGATGACGAGGATCTCGACGCCGCGGAGGAGGCTGCCTACTGGGCTGACGCGGAGGGCCGGAGCCATGCCGACTACGACGAGCCGCCCATGGGCAGACTGGCCCAGATGGCGGATGACATCGAAGCCGGCCGCGTCGAACTGCCGCCCCGCTGGAAGCTGGACCGGCCGACCCCTGATGTGCAGGTATGGACCACGCCGTCGGGCAGGCGCTACGCGTGCGACCCGACCGGCGAGTTGCTGCCGCTCCCGGACGGCGAGGCACGGTTCCATTCCTGGGTGTCGTGATCGTCGCTCGTCAGCGAGCAGCCTGGATGTCAGTTTCACGGTGGCGGCCGTGACATCCGTCACCGCCAGGACAGGATCTCTCGCACTGGGCCCGGACCGGGCACCTGCCTAGCGTTGAGGACATGACGACGAGCACCCAGTCTGCGGCCCCCACTCGCGATCGCAGCCGTCTGCGGTCGGTCGCGAAGATCGTGATGTTCGACATCGCCGGCCCGCTGGTGGCTTACCAGTTGCTGCGCTCAGAAGGGCTGAGCAGCGTTTTGGCCCTGGTGCTGAGCGGCGTGCTTCCTGGCGTCGCCGTGCTGGGCGGCCTGATCCGGACCCGGCGCCTGGATGCGGTCGGCGCCCTGGTGCTGGCCGGGATCGCCGTCGGCACGGTGCTAGGCCTGGTCAGCGGCAACGCCCGCCTGGTGCTGATCGAGGGTTCGGTGCCCACCGGGGTCTTCGGCGTGCTCTGTCTGGCCTCGCTGCGCTCACGCCGGCCGCTGATTTTCCGCTTCGCCCATGAGTTCATGGGCGGTGACACCCCGCGCGGCCGGGAATTCGACAGCCTCTGGCAGTATCCCGGCTTCCGCCACGTTTTCTGGCTCTTCACCGTGGTCTGGGGCGTGACCTACCTGGCCGAAGCCGCGGCCCGGGTCGTCATCGTCGAGACCACCTCGACCGGCACCGCGCTGGTCATCTCCAAGGTGATGCCCTACGCCGTCAGCGGCGTCCTGGTCGCCTGGATGGTCCTCTACGGCCGCCGCGCCCGCCGCCAAGGCGAGCGGATGGCCGCCCAGGCCCAGGCCGCCGCCGAGGCCATGACCGCCGAGGCCATGACCGCCGAGGCCCAGGCCGCCGCCGAGGCCATGACCGCCGAGGCCCAGGCCGCCGCATCAGACCCGGCGGCCAGCGACCGCAGCCTCATGGCCGCACGCTAACGCCGGTGCCCCGCGGGGGCCGCCTTCGCGATCAGCAGCCGGTCCCCGGCCGCCACCACCGGGTCATCGCCGATGCCGAGGGTGAACCGGCCCTCGTGGACCAGGCCGAGCACCAGCCCGGCTCGCTCGTCCCGCACCGCGCTGAACGCCTTGCCGACCGCCGCCGGATCCGCGTCGACCTCGGCCAGGACGTCCCGGCCCGACTCGATGAGCTGGGCGATCAGGTCACTCGCGTGCGGCGCCTCTAGGGACGCGGCCAGCGTGCGCGCCACCAGTTCCTGCGCCGACACGGCGTACTGGACGCCGAGTTCGTGCAGCGCCTCCCGCACCGCCGCCGAAGTGACCAGGGCGGTGATCCGCAGGTCGGGCGCCTGCTTGCGCAGGATCACCGCGCTGACCAGGACGTCGCCGTCGGTGCTGCCCGTCAGGAGGGCCTGCTGGGCGCCGGCGGGCTTGGCCTTGCGGATCGTGGACGGCTCGGTCGGATCGCCGCGTACCAGGTGCACGCCGTGCCGGACGCTCCCCGGTTCCACGTCGGCGACCAGCACGACAGGAATCCGGGCCCCTTCCAGCTCCTCCAAGATCGCGGGCACGGTAGGGTTCATCCCGACCACGAGCCGGTAAGTGCCCTGCGGGAACTGGCTTTCCATGCTGAGTATCCTCCGGATTCCGGCGGCGGCGGCCCCGCCCGTGACCAGCGCGAACACCGCGGCCAGCAGCGGGATGGCGGTCAGCATGACCAATGAGGAGATCACGCGCCCGCTGGCGTTGTGCGGGGTCACATCGCCGTACCCGACCGTCGTCGCGGTCGTGATCCCCCAGTACAGCCCGGTGCTGAACGGAAGCTTCTGGGTCAGTGCGAACAACCAGCCACCAACCAGCACGCAAGCCACGGCGGTGGCCAGCAGCGCGGCTATATGCTGCCGGTTCCGCTGGCCCAGCAGCCGCACCAGGAGAGCTATCACGGCCCTTATCGTGCCCTATCGCAGGGCGCGCGGGCGTGTCATCCGGCGTGATGCCGCCGGTAGTGCTCGGCCAGCACGTCGTCGCCGAAGTCGTCGGCCGGATCGCGCCACGCCGAGTGGATGTGGTTGCCGTTCCCCTGGGTGTTGTCGTGCTCGATGAGCAGCGTCGGTCCCTGGACCCGGAAGTAGTGCCGATCCCCGGGCGACGTGCCGCCCGCCCAGGCGAAGGACAGGTTGTCCAGCCCGGCCTGCTCGAGCTGGTGCAGCTGCGCTCCGGCCACCTCGTCGGGCAGCCGCCGTACGAACGACCCGACCAGGCCGGCCAGGTCGTCGAGCTGGATCCGGTTCAGCGCGGAACCGGGGATGCCCTTGGGGCCCGAGCGGACGTAGCTCAGGATGTCCCGCTCCTCCTCGCTGATCACGTAGTCGGGCTCGGGCGCGAACACCCGGTCGGGCCGCTCCACCTCGCCGATCTTGGGCACCATCCGGGTCGCCAGATCCGGCGGCGGCCGGTGGTGGATGATCGCGGCCTGCCGTTGCGCCGCGTCCAGCGAGTTCACGAAGCGGAAGCCGAGCTCCTCGTCGTCGGCCAGCGGGGCCAGCAGGCCGTAGGACGCGGGCTCGGCGCCGAGCATGCACGGGGTCGGCGACACCCACCGGCCATCTACCACGGTGAAGTTCAGGGACACGTGGTGCCCGGCGACCTGCCAGCCCCAGACCGCGTCTCCCGGCGACCCGAACACCCTGAAGCTGTACCGCTCGGGATCGAACAGGTCAGCCAGCCCGGGAACCAGCGCCCGGAGCACGTGCTCCATGGCGATCACGGACACGACCTTGGTGTATCCCGGCAGGCTCGTGCCCACCGCGATCAGCTCATGCGCCCGAGCGCGCTGGCCGTCGTCGAGCGCGCCGAGCGGCAGGCCATCCCGGTCCGGCACCGGCAGGAACGACCAGTCGCGCCGCTCGTCGCCGAACGCCCGGCACGCCCGGCCCCGCTGCGCCTCGGTCAGCGACGCCAGGAACGCGGCCGCCGCCGCGGCCATCCGGCCGGCCGTCTCCGGTACCGGCAGGCGGTCCCCTTCACCTATCGTCATGGTCTTTTTTTACCGAACGGACGGTGGTGCCCGCCGCCCGGGCCGCCTCAAACGAGGCTGCCTCAGATGACGCCCGCGGTGACCAGGGCGCCGATCGCTATCAGGGTGAGCGCGGTGATGAGGTTGGCGCGGCGGTCGATCCACCGAGCGGTGGCCCGGCGGGCGCCGAGAGCGGTGGCGGTGGTCAGGCCGACGATGGTGCCGACCGTGGCCACGGTGAAGGTGGCCAGCGAGCCGAGGGCGGCGGCGGTGCCGAGGGCGCTGCCGGCCAGGAAGACGGGAAGGATCGTCAGGTCCGGAGAGGCGGCCGCCCCGAAGGAGACGAGCAGGCCGGCCAGCCGCCGGGCGGTACGGCTGTCGGGTGCGGGCTCGGGGCGCTCCAGCACGGCGGTGGCGCTGCGGCTGTGCTCGTGCGCGTGGCCGTCGTGGTCGTGGCCGCCGTGGTCATGATGACCGCCGTGGCCTTGGTGGTGGTGGTGGCCCTGTTCGTCGTGGCGGTGGCCGTCGTGGCGGTGGCCGCGGCCGAGCAGGTCGAGGACTCCGAAGACGGCACCGGTGGCGAGCAGGATGCCGCCGACCACGAGGTCGGCGTGGCGGGCGACCGTGGTGCGGAACTGCAGGCCGATGACGACCAGGATGCCGCCCAGCACGAGGGAGACGGCGACGTGGGTCAGGGCGGCGGCGAGCGAGAGCCGTACCACGCGCGTGATGCGGTAGCGCCGGGTGCGAGACAGCACGGCGAGGGGGAGCCAGTGGTCGGGCAGCGCCGCATGGCCGACGCCGACCCCGGCGGCGGCCAGCAGGAGCGCGGGCGGCATGGTCACGGCCCCACGATATATGCTCATCTTCCCATAAATGAAGATGAGCATATATAATGCACGGAGCTTTTACTTGCACTGTCTTTGCAGGTGGGAAGGTGTCGCTCATGGACCTCACGCGCGAGCTCGACCGTCCGGAGGCCGCCGGAGATGGACCCGAAGATGGACGCCGTCACGGACACGGCGTGCCGGGGCAGCCGCTGACCGACGACCAGGTCGCCACCGCCGTGGGTACCCTGGCGATGCTCGCGGAGCCGACCAGGCTGCGACTGCTGTGGGCCCTGCGCGAAGGCGAACGGGGGGTGACGGCCCTGGCGGACGCGGCCGGCTGCACGCCGACCGCGGCCAGCCAGCACCTGTCCAAGCTGCGGATCAGCGGCCTGGTCGACCAGCGCGCCGAAGGCCGTGCCCGCCTGTACCGGCTGCGCGGCGCCCACCTGCACCGCCTGCTCGACGAGGTCGTCGCGCACACCGACCACGCCCTGCGCGGGATCCCGCCGCACGCGTAAGACGGGGGACGACCCCGGCCCCCCGGCTAGACGCGGGGCAGAATCCCGGCCAGCAGGGTGCCCATCCGGCTAGCCGACGCGCGTCCGGCCTCCACCACCTCGGCGTGGCTCAGGTGATGCCCGGCCAGGCCCGCCGCCAGGTTCGTGACCAGCGAGATGCCGAGCACCTCGGCGCCGAGCTGGCGGGCCGCGATCGCCTCCAGGCCGGTCGACATCCCGACCAGGTCCGCGCCGAGCCGGCCCAGCATGGTGATCTCGGCCGGGGTCTCGTAGTGCGGGCCGGGCAGCATCGCGTACACGCCTTCGGCCAGGCTCGGGTCGGCCTCGCGGGCCAGCGCGCGCAGCCGCGCCGAGTACAGGTCGGTCAGGTCGACGAACCGCTGGCCGGCCGAGGGCGCGGGCCCGGTCAGCGGAGACTTGCCGGTCAGGTTGAGGTGGTCGCTGATCAGCACCGGCTGCCCCACCTCCAGCCCGGACCGGATGCCGCCCGCCGCGTTGGTCAGCACCACCGCCCGGGCCCCGGCCGACACCGCCGTGCGCACGCCGTGGACCACGGTGGCGGGCGACAGCCCCTCGTACAGGTGCACCCGGCCCAGAAACACCACTGCTTGCCGCGACCCGGCGCGGACCGAACGCACCGTGGGCGTATGCCCGGCCACGGTGGGCTCGGGGAACCCGCCCAGCTCGGTCAGCGGCACCTCGGCCTCGGCGGGGCCGATCGCGTCGGCGGCCGGGGCCCAGCCCGAGCCGAGCACCACGGCGACATCGGGCCGGCCGGCCAGGGACTCCAGACGGCCGGCGCTGGCCGCCGCCACCACATAGGGATCTTCGCTCACGAGCAGCATCATGGCGTACGGGCGCCCCGTGGCGGTAGCGACCAGCCGTTTCGCCCAGCTGGCACCCTGGTCCGTTCTGCCAAAGATGGAATTACCCCCGTTTGCGGATACCGTGACCTGGTGGACGAGGAGGCGCAGACCCGAGAAGTCGGGGCACCCGAGGGAGCCGATCCGGCGCCGCCTACCGCGGACGGGCCAGGCGGGGTGTGGGACGATCCGCGGATCCCGTGGGCCGGACGGCCGCGCCGCGTCGACATCTTGTGCTGGGCCGGCATCGTGCTCAGCGGCCTGTACTACTGGGCCCTGCTGCCGTTCGTGGCCCCGCTGGTCGGCACCCATCCGGTGCTGCTCGAGGTGCTGAACGGGAACACCGCGGCCATTATCGCCGCCGCGGCCTTCGTCCGGGTCGGGCACGGAACGCTGCTCGTGGTGCTGCTGGCCGCCATTCCGGGGCTGATGAAGTTCGACGTGCTGTACTGGTGGGCGGGCCGGCTGTGGGGCGAGCGCATCATCACGATCCTGTCCGGCCGGCGCAACCGGGGGACCAAGTACATGAACCGGGTCCAGCGCTGGGGCCGCAAGTTCACCTGGCCCGCCGTGCTGCTCGCCAATTTCCTGCCCATCCCGACCGCGATCATCTACGTGGTCGTGGCCTGGGCCGGGATGCGCCTGGTCACGTTCCTCATCCTGGACATCATCAGCTCACTGCTATGGGCGGGGCTGCTCGCGGGCCTGGGCTACGAACTCGGCCACCACGCGGTCGTGGTCGCGCAGACCATCTCGCATTACGGGCTGTGGATCTCGATCGGACTGATCGTCGTCATCGTGTTCTTCCAGGTGCGCTCCCAGCGCCGCATGCTGCGGGTCGCCCAGGGGGCCCGCCTGGCCGCGCGGGCCGGCCGCGATGGGCCGGCCCCCGACGCCTAGCCCTTGACCACGCCCGAGGTCAGGCCGCGGATGTAGTAGCGCTGCAGGGCCACGTACAGCACCACGCACGGGATCATGGCGATCACCGCCCCCGCCCAGACATCGTCGACGCGAAGGCGCAGCGCGTGCCAGAACGGCCGGGGCGACCCCGGCGCGGGCGCGGGCGTCGCGCAGGGCCGGGACGAGCCCGGTCAGGGGCTGGACTGACGGACCACGAGACGGCTGGGAACGGTCCGCACCCCGCGGGCCGGCTCGCCGGCGATCGCGGCCAGCAGCAGCTCCGCGGCGGCCCGGCCGACCTCCTCCAGGCACATGTCGACGCTGGTGAGCGGCGGCTGAGCGCCGAGCGCCATCGGTTCCCAGTTGTCGAACCCGACCAGCGCCACGTCGTCCGGGATCCGGCGGCCCGCCGCGCGGAGCGTGTCCGCGACGCCGCGGGCGATCTGGTCGCTGCCGCAGAAGATCGCGTCGAGATCGGGCCGGTCGGCGAGCAACTGGGCGGCCGCTTCCCGGCCCCACCGCTCGCTCCACTCGCCGAAGCGCACGCCGCCGTGCGGGTCCCGGCCCCCCGCCGCGAGCGCGGCGGAGAACCCGGCGGCCCGCTTGCGGGCGGCCAGGAAGCGCTCGGGGCCGGTGATGTGCCCGATCCGGCGCCTTCCCGCGGCCAGCAGGTGCTCGGCGGCGGCCCGCCCGCCGCCCTCGTCGTCGGGCAGCACGGCCGGCCCGTCCTCGCCGAGCGGCTGGGTCATCGCGTACACCACCGGGATGCCGGGCCCGGCCACCACCGGCGGCCGGGGTTCGACCCGGCGGCCGGTGACGATCAGGCCGTCCACCCGCCGGGCGGACAGCGTCTCGACGTAGCGGCGCTCCCGGTCGGGATCATCCCGGGTGTCGCACATGAAGACCGATACCTGCCCGGTGCCGAGCGCGTCCTCGGCGCCCAGCATGACCGGGATGCTGAACCGGCCGAAGCTGTCGCTGGTGATCAGGCCCACCGTGAACGAACGACCCGCCAGCAGGGCCTGGGCCAGCGTGTTCGGTGCGAAGCCGAGCCGCTGCGCCGCCTCGGCGACGCGCTCCCGCGTCTCGGCCCGGAGCTTGCCCTGCCCGTTGAGCGCCTTGGAGGCGGTGCCGATCGACACGCCGGCCTCCGCCGCCACGTCACGGATGGTCGCCCGCCTCATCTCGTACTCCTCAGCGCTCGCCTGCGGCCTCGGTGCTCGCCATCGGCGCGCGCACCCGGACGCCGCGCCGCGCGCACCCGGACGCTGCGGTGCACACCCCCAGCATCGCTGGGCGTTCGTGCGGGCGCGGTTGACGCCAGTATGGCCAGCCTCTAGCCTACGATTTCGTGAGGAGCGAGGAAAACCTATTCCTCGCTCCTGGAGCCCTGGAGACCGCCCACGTGAACCAGCCCGAACCCTCATCTGCGGCTGCGGCTGCGTCTGCCCTCAGCCCGCCGGTCCAGCCTGACCAAGCGAGCCGGGCCGACCCCGGCCGCCCGAATGGCGTCACGGGGCCCGTCGCGCCCAGCGCCGCCGCGGCCGGGACGCACCGGCCGGTCACCGGGACCCGCCTGACCGGCGGCTTGCTGCCCGGGTGGCAGCAGCGGAGCCTGACCGCGAGCCTGCCGCTCGCCCTGCGCCAGCTCGAAGAGGCCGGCAACCTGGACAACGTGCGCCTGGCCGTGCGGACTCCCGAGCGCGCCGACGCCGACGGGAACGGCGAGCGGCCCGCCGCCCGGAATACGGTGGCCGCCCCGCCCGGATCGGGCTACCGCGGCCCGGTGTTCATGGACTCCGACATCTACAAGACCCTTGAGGCGATCGGCTGGGAACTCGCCCACCGAGACCGCCCGGAACTGGCTTCCTTCGCCGCCGACGTGGCCGGCCTGCTCGAGCGGGCCCAGCAGCCGGACGGCTACCTGAACTCCTACTTCCAGGTCACCGGCGAGCCGCGGTACTCCCGGCTGGCCACCAGCCACGAGATGTACTGCGCCGGGCACCTGATCCAGGCTGCGATCGCGCACCACCGCGGCGCCGCCGACGGCCGCTTGCTGGCCATCGCGGTCCGGCTGGCCGACAACCTGGTGCGCACGTTCGCGGGCCAGGAGAAGGGCCTCGACGGCCATCCGATCGTCGAGACCGCGCTGGTCGAGCTGTACCGGGAGACCGGCCGCCGCGACTACCTCGAGCTCGCCCGCCAGTTCGTCGAGCAGCGCGGCCACGGGCTGGCCGGGGACTCCGGCCTGGGCCGCCGCTACCTCCAGGACCATGTGCCGGTGCGGTCCCTGGACACCACAGTGGGACACGTGGTGCGAGCCCTGTACCTCGAGGCCGGGGTGGCCGACGTGGCCGCCGAACTGGGCGACCGCTCGCTGCTGGAGACCTCGCTGCGCCGCTGGGACGACATGGTGGCCACCAAGACGTACCTCACCGGCGGCAACGGCTCGCGGCACGTCGACGAGGGCTTCGGCGACCGGTTCGAGCTGCCGCCGGACCGCGCGTACAACGAGACCTGCGCTGCGATCGCCAGCTTCCACTGGGCCTGGCGGCTGCTGCTGGCTACCGGCGGCGCCAGGTACGCGGATCACATGGAACGCGTGCTCTACAACGGGTTCGGCGCCGCGGTGGCCACCGACGGGCAGCGCTTCTTCTACGTGAACCCGCTGCAGCGCCGCGCGGACCACTTCGAGAAGGACGACCCGGGGCGGCGGCGGGCCTGGTTCAGCTGCGCCTGCTGCCCGCCGAACATCATGCGCCTGCTGGCCTCGCTCGAGCACTACCTGGCCACGACCTCCGGCGACACCCTGTACGTGCACCAGTACACCGGGTCCCGCCTGTCCGGTGCGGACCTTGAGCTGGAGGTGACCACGGACTACCCCTGGTCCGGCGCGGTCTACCTGCGCGTGCTGGCCGCCCCCGCCGCCGAGCGCGGGATCGCGACGCGGGTCCCGGCCTGGAGCGCGCGCACCCGCATCTCGGTGAACCACGAGGACCAGGAGGCCGCGGCCGGCTATCGCCAGCTTCGCCGCCGCTGGCAGCCGGGCGACGAGATCACCCTGCACCTGGACCTGACCCCGCGCTGGACCTACCCGGACCGCCGCGTCGACGCGATGCGCGGCTGCGCCGCGATCGAGCGCGGGCCCCTGGTGTACTGCTTTGAGCAGGCCGACCAGGCCGACGGCGTCCAGCTGGAGGACCTGGCCGTGCGGTCCGGTACCGTGCTGGGCGAGCGGCCGGTCACGCTGCCCGGCATCGGCCAGACGATCGAGGTCACCGCGGACGGGGTGCACCTGCCTCCGACACCCCCGGCGCTACCGGGTGACCGAGTCACGGCAATCGCGATCCCGTACTTCCAGTGGGACAACCGCGACGGCCGTGCCATGCGCGTCTGGCTCCCCCGTGCCGACGCCTAGAAGCCTCGCACCCCGTAGAGGTACTCCAGCGCGAGCTGGTCCACGCGCTCGTAGCCCATGCCCCGCCGTCCCAGCGCGTCGGCGTCGGCCGTGGCGTCGCGGACGTCCCGCCACGTCTCACCGGGAGCGAGCGTCGGCGAGCGGAGCTGGTCCACCCGGGACGCGCGCAGCGCCTCGGCCACCTCCGGATCGGCCCGGAACGCCCGGACCTTCGCCCGCAGGATCAGGTAGTTGCGCATGCACGCGGCGGCCGACACCCAGACGCCCTCGTCGTCCTCAGTGCGCGGCGGCTTGTAGTCGAAGTGAACCGGGCCGTCGTACCCGCCGGCCTCCAGCGTGTCCACCACCCAGAACGCGCCGCGCACGTTCCCGGCGCCGAATCGCAGGTCCTGGTCGTAACGCGGCCCATGCTGCCCGTTCAGGTCGATGTGGAACAGCTTGCCGTGCCACAGCGCCTGCGCGATCCCGTGGGCGTAGTTCAGCCCGGCCATCTCCTCGTGCCCGACCTCCGGGTTGATCCCGACCATCTCCGGATCGGCGAGCCGGTTGATGAACGCCAGCGCGTGGCCCACGGTGGGCAGCAGGATGTCGCCCCGGGGCTCGTTCGGCTTGGGCTCGATCGCGAACCGGATGTCGTAGCCCTGCTCCCGCACGTACGCGCACAGCAGGTCCAGCCCTTCGGCGTACCGGTCCAGGGCGGCGCGGATGTCCTTGGATGCGCCGGACTCGGCGCCCTCGCGGCCGCCCCAGAAGATGTAGGTGCGCGCGCCCAGCTCCGCGGCCAGGTCCAGGTTCCGCATCACCTTGGCCAGCGCGAACCGCCTGACCTCGCGCTCATTCGCGGTGAACGCCCCGTCTTTGAACATCGGATGCCCGAACAGGTTCGTGGTCGCGGTCGTCACCACCAGCCCGGTCTCGGCCAGCGCCTTGCGGAACGCGCCGATGCGCTCATCCCGCTCGGCCGGCGTGGCGTCGAAGGGGAAGACGTCGTTGTCGTGGAAGTTGACCCCGTACGCGCCGATTTCCGCTAGCTTGTACACGGCCCGCTCCGCGGGCATGGGCGGCCGTACGGCCGTCCCGAAGACATCCACGCCCTGCCATCCGACCGTCCAGATCCCGAACGAGAAGCGGTCCTCGCGCGTAGGGACGTAATCCGTGCTCACCCGGCGTTCCTTTCCCGTGCTGCCACCGACCCCTCCATGCTGGCACTGCCTCCCGCCACCTTCCACGACCATCCGAACTTTCGAGAAACTATCGCCCTCCGCGTCGCCCACGTCGCCTCCGCGTCCGCTTGAGGCCAGCGGCCACGGCCAGCGTCAGATCCCGTCCCACACACCACAATCGCCCCGATAGATGCCACCCATCACATTTGGAATGCATGCCATCGGCGCTGCCCGCCGCGATCCCTAGGTCCGGCTCGGGTCGATGGGCCATCGGGCCACCTAGAACTGGCCCGCCGGCACCATCGACCTGCTAAGCGGCGACGGCATCCCGGGTCCTGGACGCCGCCGATCATCGGCCAGGCCCCACCCGTCCCGCCGGCCCCGGTACTAGCTCAATAATCCGTTGCCTGACCGATGAGGGGACCCTTCTACCGGATAGAGCCGGCAGAAGGGTCCCACCACTGGTTGCACGCGGCCAGCGGCACCGACCCGCAGCGCCTCAGGCGCCCCAGCCGACCGTGGCGTCACGCAGGGCGGCGTAACGCTCGCGGACCAGTGGGGTGGGCTCGGCCGTGTACTCGGCACTGGATCCCGGCAGCGGCCAGTCCGGGGGCGCAGCGGCTCCGGACAGTGCCCAGGCGGCCTGCCGGGCCGCGCCGAGCGCCACGTACTCGGCCGGCTGGGGCACCGTCACCGGCGCCCCGAAGATGGCGGGGGCGATTAGCCGCACGGCCTCGGACCGGGCGCCGCCGCCGATGAGAATCACCCGCTGCGCGGCGATCCCGCAGTCGGCGAGGTTGCCGATGGCGTCCGCGAGTGAGCACAGCAGGGCCTCGACCGCGGCCCGCGCGAGGTTCTCCGGAGTGGTGTTGGTGCTGGTCAGGCCCTGCAGCACCCCGCTGGCCCCGGGGCGGTTGGGGGATCGCTCGCCGTCCAGGTAGGGCAGCAGGGTCAGGCCGTGCGCCCCGGGCCGCGCGGCCAGCGCGAGGCGGGACAGCCCGGCGGGGTCGGTGCCGAGCATCCGGGCCGTGACGGTCAGGATCCGCGCCGCGTTCACCGTGGCCACCAGGGGCAGGAAGCGCCCGGTGGCGTCCGCGAAGCCCGCCACCAGGCCCGATTCATCGGCTGCAGGCTCGGCCGCGACCGCGTACGCGGTCCCCGAGGTGCCGATCGAGACGACCACCTCGCCCACGCCCACGCCAAGGCCGAGCGCGGCGCCCATGTTGTCGCCGGTGCCCGCGGACAGCGCCGTGCCGCCGGGAGTCCGGGCCACGATCTCGGCCGGAGCCGCCAGCCGCGGCAGCGCGACCGGGTGGCCGAGCGCGGCCTGAGCCAGATCGGGCAGCCAGCGGTTGGCGGCGGGGGAGAAGTAACCGGTGCCCGAGGCGTCGCCGCGGTCGGTAGTAGGCTCCACTGGTCCGCCGCGCCAGCCGGTCAGCCGCCAGGTCAGCCAGTCGTGCGGGAGCAGGACGTGGGCGGTGCGTCCGGCGGCGTCCCGTTCGTGCTCGGCGAGCCAGCGTAGCTTGGTTACCGTGAACGACGCGCTGGGAACGCTCCCGGTGCGGCGGGCCCACTCCGCCGGGCCGCCGAGTTCGGCGATGAGCTCCCTCGCCTGCGGCGCGGAGCGCATGTCGTTCCACAGCAGCGCGGGCCGGATGACCTTCCCGGCCTGGTCCAGCACGACCATGCCGTGCTGCTGCGCCGCGACCCCGATCGCGTCGGCGCGGTCCAGCAGTCCGCGCCCCGCCTCGCCCAGGGCCCGCCACCACAGCTCCGGATCGCATTCGGTGCCGTCCGGATGCGACGCGGTGGCCTGCTCCACTATGAGGCCGTCCTCGGCCTGGCAGAGCAGCACCTTGGTGGACTGGGTGGATGAGTCGACGCCCGCGACCAGCATCAGCGGCTCCCTGCCACAACGAATTCCACACCGGACTACAGCCCTGAACCACGGCCCCACTAGGGCGGCACTCTACTTGAGCGGCACTCGAGCGGCGACTGACCTGTCAGCAAGAGCAGTTGCACGTAGCAAATGAACGTGCATACGGTCTTGCATGAAGTGCCGGGAGTCGGGCAGGATGTCAAATGCGTCGACCAGCCGGGGTCGCCGCACTACGCTTCGCGGGGTCGCGAATGGGCATTAGCCAAGTGGGGTTGCCGACACGTACGAAGGTCGATCCTGCCTTCCGCCGGCCCTTGGACCTGAGCGCGAGGCTGCAGTGCGCGCCGGGTCGCCCGCGGGTGGTCCGGATGCCCTCGGACTGGTGGGATTCTCCGGCGGTGGCTGCCTGCGCGCTCGGCCTCAACGCCCAGTCCGGCCGGACTGCGCGCCGCTTCACCCGCAGTACCCTGCGCGAATGGGGCCTGGCCGCGCTGGCTGACGACGCCGAGGCGATCGTCGGGGAGTTCGTGGCCAACGCGATCTCGCACGCCGCGCGAGCAGCGCTTCCCGGACAGGCCCTCGGCCTGCGCCTGCTCCGCCGGACCGGCGAGGTCATGTGCGCGGTGCTGGATCCGTCGGATAACGCGCCCGTGCTCAGGATGCCCGACCGGGATGAAGAGGCCGGACGTGGCCTGCAGATGGTGGACGCGCTGAGCGACGTCTGGGGCTGGAGTCCGGTGACCGGCCGCGGCAAGGCCGTGTGGGCCATTCTCTTCTGCGCCTGACCGCTCCCGCCCGGCACCGGCCCGCCACGAGCGAGCCGCGGCAAACGGCTCTCAGTGGCGCCGCCTCACGTTAACCTTGGGGCCGGACACCGGCGAGAGAGGCGTGGCATCGATGCCCTGGACGTGGCGATACGAGAAGGCGGACGGCACCGTGGTCTCCGCCGACGACCTGCAAGAGGCGATCTTCGTCAGCCAGGGCGACGCGGAGAGCTGGCTCGGCGAGAACTGGCGCGCGCTGCTGGCGGTCGGCGTGGACCAGGTGACGCTGCTCGAGGACTCCCGGGCCGAGTACGGCCCGATGAGCCTGCACCCCGAAGACTGAACGCCCCGGCAGACTGAACGCAGCGACTCGGTGATGTGCTTGCGCGACAGGCCCCGGTCATTCGGCCCGTCGTCGATGGGCCAGAACACCTTGGTGCAGATCTCGATGGACTCGCGCCGCACCCCGTGCAGGGCGCGCCCGAGGACCTCCTCGGCCCGTCCGCGCGCGTAGACGTCAGCGGTGTCGAACGTGGTGATGCCCTCGTCGAGCGCGGCCCGGACACACGCCAGAGCGGCTGTCTCCTCGACCTGGGAGCCGTGGGTGATCCAGTTCCCGTACGCGATCTCGCTGATCCTCAGGCCGCTTCGGCCAAGGTGGCGATAGTCCATGAGCCCCGATCTTAGATTTTGTCTCCGGGCCGGACCCGCGGGGCCGGCATCCGGAACCGGCGGATCTGCAGCGCGCGCATCACCGAGTACATGGTCAGGCCCCGGGTGGATTCGCCCGGCAGCCGCTCGGTCACCAGCTTGTGCAGCCGGCGCCTGATGATCTGCGCGTCGACGACGATGATCGCGACCAGCACCAGGACCAGCGGCGAGACGTACGTCTGCGCCGTCTTGTTACGGACGAACACGGCGGCCAGCAGGAGAATCAGGATGTACATGTAGTACTCGCTGATCCGGCGCTTGGAGTCGATGTAGTCGCGGGCCAGCGCTTTCGCCGGGCCGCGGTCGCGCGGGTTGAGCGCCCAGGCCTCGCCCGCCTTCATGGCCTCGTAACGGCGGGACCGCTCGCTCTTCGACTTGGCCTTGTCCTCCGGGGTGCGCGGCACGGTGGCCTTCCGCGATCCGGTGATCGGCTGGCGGCGGTTGCGCTCGGCCTCGCTGCGCTTGGGCGTGGGCCGCCCCTTGGCCGCCTCGGCGGCACTACGGGGCTGCTTGACTTCTGCCGGGCCGTCCGGGCTCTGCGCGCCCGGGGAATCCTGGGCCGTGCCGTCCGTCGCCCCGGCGCTACGGCGTCGGAACACGCGCATAGCTTAGCCCCGCCAGGCCGCCACAACGGTAGCTCGCACCCTGGCGACCGCGTAGGGTGGAACCGACTAGTCGCACGGGCTCGTCCGCCGTCTAGCCGGGTGCCCGGCCACCTCGGCCCGGTCGCCCGGCCACGCCGGCGGCGTAGATGTAATGAAGGGGACGGCCGCGCGTATGGGCGTGATGAAGCGAGTCTCACTTGTCTTCAAGGCCAAGGCCAACAGGGCCTTGGACAAGATGGAAGACCCTCGTGAGACCCTGGACTACTCCTATCAGCGGCAGCTCGAGCTGCTGACGAAGGTCCGCCGCGGGGTAGCGGACGTCGCCACGTCGCGCAAGCGCGTCGAGCTGCAGATGAACCAACTACAGCAGCAGGCGGACAAGCTTCAGACCCAGGCGCGCAAGGCCCTCGGCATGGGCCGCGAGGACCTGGCCCGGGAAGCCCTGACCCGCAAGGCCTCGGCGCAGACCCAGCTGGACGAATTGCAGACGCAGTACGCCCAGCTGCAGGCCGAAGAGGAGAAGCTGACCGTCGCCTCCCAGCGGTTGCAGGCCAAGGTGGACGCCTTCCGCACGCGGAAGGAGACCATCAAGGCCACCTACACCGCGGCCGAGGCCCAGACCAGGATCAACGAGGCGTTCTCCGGCATCTCGGAAGAGATGGGCGACGTCGGCATGGCCATCCAGCGTGCCGAGGACAAGACCGCCCAGATGCAGGCCCGGGCAGGCGCGATCGACGAGCTGATGGCCTCCGGCGCCCTTGACGACGCCGTGGGCGGCAGGCGCGACGACATCCAGTCCGAGCTGGACATGATGAGCGCCAGCAGCGACGTCGAGCGGGAACTGGCCATGCTCAAGGGCGAGCTCACCACGGGCGCCCCTAAGCAGCTCGAGGGTTCCGCGTCAAACGGCGCCGCCCAGGCCCAGCAGGCGCCCCAGCAGTCGCAGCAGCAGGAACCGTACGCGCCTCAGTACAGCGCGCCGCAGGAGCAGGCCCAGCAGGCCCAGCAGAACCAGCAGGCCCAGCAGAACCAGCAGGCCCAGCAGAACCCGCAGGGTCAGCAGACCCAGCCCGCCGGGCTGCCCGTCTCCGACCTGCCGGGCCTGGCCGACGAGCCGCAGGATGGTGACAGATCGTGATTGTCCGAATTCTTGGCGAAGGTCAGTTCCGGGTGGACGACGCGGCCGCCGCCGAGCTCAACCAGTTGGACGCCGCCCTTGAGAGCGCGGTCGAGCATGGTGACGAAGCCGCCTTCACCGACGCGCTGACCCGCCTGTTGGCTCAGGTTCGCACGCATGGATCACCTTTGCCGCCGGATATCCTTGAATCGTCGGATGTGATCCTGCCGCACGAGGATTCGAGCATGGACGAAGTGCGCAAGCTGCTGACCGACGAAGGTCTCATTCCAGGCTGACCGAAAGGCTGACTGGAAAGCGGATTCGAAGGCGGACTGGATCGGCTGGCCGGGGGTTCGGCCAGCCGGGATAGCCCCGAGCAGACTTGCGGACGACGTTCAGCTAAGGCTCAGCATCCGTCGGGTACATTTCAGCTAGGTATTGCTGGTGGCCCTCGGAGGGTAACACCCGACCGAGGCCGAACGGAGGTGGCGCCAGATGGCGCGTACCAGGTATGCGCCTGACCGGGGGCTAACGGCGCGGATGACCGCGACCATGTTCCTGCTTGGGCTGGTGTTTGTCGGGTTTGTCGCTGCGATCATCGGGATCGGCGCCGCGACCCATGCGTCAGACGGCGTCATCGTGCTGTTCGCGGTGGTCCTCGCCGGCGGTTTCGCGATCGGGTCGCTGTTCTATTCCGACAAGATCGCGCTGAGCACGGCGGGCGCGAAATTGGTCGGCCCGAACGACAGCGAGCAGGCCAGGTACCTGCATGGCATCGTGGACCGGGTGTGTGCGCTGGCCGACATGCCCAAGCCGCGGATCGCCATCGCCAACTCCCCGCTGCCGAACGCGTTCGCGACCGGCCGTAACGCCGACAAGGCCGTGCTCTGCGTGACCACGAGCATCATGGGCATGCTCGAGCCCGAAGAGCTCGAGGGCGTGATCGCGCACGAGATGTCGCACGTGGCGCACAAGGATGTCCAGGTCATGACCATCGCGTCGTTCCTGGCTATCGTCGCCGCGCTGCTGATCAGGTTCTCCTTCTACGGCGAGTTGTTCGGCGGCGGCGGCCGCGGGCGCAGCAACAACAACGGCAACGCGGGCTACCTGTTCTTGATCATCATGGCGGTCAGCATCGTCGTCTACGCGATCAGCTTCCTGCTCATCCGCCTGCTGTCCAGGTACCGTGAGCTGGCCGCGGACCGCAGCGGCGCGCTGCTCACCGGTCAGCCGAGCAAGCTCAAGAGCGCGCTGGTCAAGGTCAGCACGGGCATCAACAGGATCCCGACCAGGGACCTGCGCAGCGCCGAGCCGCTGAACGCGTTCTTCTTCGCGCCGGCCGCGCACCTGCACGCCCAGGCCACTAGCCTGTCCACGATCTTCTCCACTCACCCGAGCCTCGAGCGTCGGCTGGAGGAGCTGGACAAGGTGCAGGCCCAGCTCAACCAGGGCCGGTAAGGACGTAGCGCGTGGGGTTCCTGGACACCCTGCTGGGCCGGACCAAGCCGGTCCAGCCCAAGCTGGACGACCTGTTCGCGCTGCCGTCGGCGGCCATCACGCTGGAAGCCGGAACCACCTTCAAGCCCACCGGCTCCGGCTCGGTCTGCTTCCGCCCGGTCGAGGGCCGGTCCTTCGCCGACGTGCAGAAGGAAGTGCAGGACCTGCTCGACATGAGCTCGGGCGAGGAAGGCGGCCTGCCGATCGAGGTGACCAAGGACTCCTACGGCTTCACCTGGCTGGTCAGCTCGCGCATGTCCGATCAGCTCGACGCGCTGGTCACCGACCTGCACGCGGTCAACTCCTCGCTGGTCGACGCCGGCTTCGGCCCGCAGCTGCTGTGCACCCTGGTCGCCTTCCGCGACGACCAGGAGCGCCGGCTGGCGCTGATCTACCTGTACAAGCGGGGAACGTTCTACCCGTTTGCCCCGGTGGACGGCGAGCGACGGGACAACGCGCTCGAGCTGGAGGTCAAGGGGGTCATCGGCTCGGATCTGAAGTTCGAGCCGGACCTGGCCCGCTGGTTCCCCGTCTGGGGCGCCCCCGGGCTTTAAGCCAAGGAGGGTCCGGGGGATTGGGTCCCCCCAGAATGTAAGGCAGAACGGTACGGTGGCTGGAATGCGGCCGAACCGCTTATCGTTGGGATTGCACGTGGGGTACACCCACAGCACACGAACCAGGCGGGAGCTAAGGTGACTGTTCAGCAAGAGGCCACACAGGGCATCATCCTGACCGATGGCGCAGCCGCCAAGGTGAGCGGCCTGCTCGCGCAGGAAGGCCGGGACGACCTGAGGCTGCGCATCGCGGTCCAGCCCGGCGGCTGCTCCGGACTTCGCTACCAGCTCTACTTCGACGAGCGCGACATCGACGGCGATATCGTCAGCGAGTTCGGCGGCGTGCAGGTCGTGACCGACAAGATGAGTGCCCCGTACCTGATGGGCGCGACCATCGACTTCGTCGACACGATCGAGAAGCAGGGTTTCACCATCGACAACCCGAACGCGACGGGTTCCTGCGCCTGCGGCGACTCCTTCCACTGACGCGCTGACGCGCTGACGCGCCGCATTGATGGTACGGTTAGCCGCCGTGCGCATCGCAGTCACTGGGTCGATCGCGACCGACCACCTGATGACCTTTCCCGGCAAGTTCACCGATCAGCTCATAGCGGACAAGCTGGACAAGGTCTCGCTGTCGTTCCTGGTCGACGACCTGGCCATCCGCCGCGGCGGCGTAGCCGCCAACATCGCGTTCGGCCTGGGCGTGCTCGGCCTGCAGCCGCTGCTGGTGGGCGCGGTCGGGGCTGACTTCGAGGAATACCGGCGCTGGCTGGAGGACCACGGGGTGAGCACGGCGGGCGTGCGGGAGTCTTTGCTGCGGCACACGGCCCGGTTCGTCTGCACCACCGACGCCGACGGGAACCAGATCGGCTCGTTCTATGCGGGCGCGATGGCCGAGGACGCGGAGATCAAGATCGTGCCGCTGGCCGCCGAACACGGCGCCGACCTGGTCCTGATCGGAGCGGGCGACCCCGCGGCGATGGTGGTGCACACCAAGGAGTGCCGCCGGGCGGGCCTGAAGTTCGCGGCCGATCCCTCGCAGCAGCTGGCCCGGATCCTCGACGACGAGCAGGTGCGCGCGCTGGTCGATGGCGCGGACTACCTGTTCGGCAACGAGTACGAGGAAGCGCTGATCGAGCGCAAGTCCGGCTGGGACAGCGCGGAGATCCTGGCCCGGGTCGGGATCAGGATCACCACCCTCGGCCCGGCGGGCGCGCGGATCGACCGGCAGGGCCAGCCGACGGTCACGGTGCCCGCGGTGCCCGACGCCCAGCCCACCGATCCCACCGGGTCGGGCGATGCCTTCCGTTCCGGCTTCCTGGCCGCCGTGGCCTGGGGCCTGTCCCTCGAGCGCGCCGCTCAGCTGGGCAACCTGATGGCCGTGCACGCGCTGGAAGCGACCGGCCCGCAGGAGTACAACCTGAAGCCCGGCCCCCTCACGGACCGCTTCGCCACCGCCTACGGTGACGCCGCGGCGGCCGAGGTCGCCACGTACCTGCCCGCCTGATCACCTTCAGCTTCCTTTTTCGACCGAACGGCCCATCCTGCGTGCCACCGCCAAACCGTGATGCAACCCACCGCGCGGCTTCGCCGTCCTATGGTCCAATGCAGTACCTGAACCTGGACTCGTGGGAGGGATCATGAAACGCGTGCGCCTAGCCGCCCCGATCATCTCGGCGCTGGCCATTGCCCTGCTCAGCATCGGCCTCACCGTACCGGCCCGCGCGGCCGCGGCCCGTCCGGCGTCCGGCCCGATCCGGACCGTCGTGCTGGATTGCCCCGGCCAGTCGGCCCTGGTCCGGCCGAAGACGTACATCCTGTCCTGCGCGGACGGTTACGTCCAGCTGAACAAGCTCTCCTGGACCAGCTGGACGCCCGGCCTGGCCAGCGCGACCGGCACCCTGGTCAAGAACACGTGCACGCCGAGTTGCGT
>Ga0335073_10001258_pt1 | contig 33827 bp, 31 predicted proteins | sample Lox_Sample_22_FD_207093 | JGI IMG/M metagenome (GOLD analysis project Ga0335073, IMG submission 207093) | Soil microbial communities from Loxahatchee National Wildlife Refuge, Florida, United States - Lox_Sample_2.2 | ecosystem: Environmental > Terrestrial > Soil > Wetlands | place: USA... | reverse complement strand
GAACATGGCCTTGCTGGGCATCAGGCTGACCTGGCAGCCGCACAGGTCCCGGACCAGGTGCATGACCGACGGGAGCTGAGTGGACGCGAACACCCGGGCGGCGTACATCATCGGCTGGTTGGGCATGAGCAGCCCGCCCGGGCTGGGCTCGGCGAGCTCGATCGCCGCGGTCAGGTGCGCGTTGATGCCCTCGCGGTAACACGCGATCTGCGCGATCTTCTCCCGCACGCCCTGGTGCATGGTGACCCCGGTCGACCTGGCGCTGGCGTAGGCGACGCCGAGCAGGAAGTCGGCGAACCGGCCGTAGCGCTGGACGTACGGGAAGATGCTGTACCGGTGCAGGGTCGCGCGGATGAACGCGGCCGCCTTGGTGTGCCGGTAGAAGAAGACGTTCTCCCACGGGATCTCGACGTTGTCGAAGACGATCATCGTGTCGATCTCGTCGTACTGGCTGGTCAGCGGGTAGTCGTCGGGGCTGCGCCCGGTGGCGAAGGCCGACCGGCAGATGTGCTTGATGCCCGGCGCGCCCATGTCGGCCAGGAAGCCGACCGCGTAATCGCTGAGCACCTCGTTGTTCCAGTCGCCGATGGTCGGCTTGACGAACGCCTGGTTCGCGTAGGCCGCCGCGGTCTCGAACTTGGCCCCGCGCACCACGATGCCGTTGCCGGTCTCACCGACCACGTGCAGCAGCACGTCTGGATCCTGGTCTTGCGGCCGGACCGAACGGTCGCCCTTCGGGTCGGTGTTGGCCGAGACGTGGAACGGGTCGAGCAGCTGAGCGCGCCGGACGTGATTGGCAATGTTCGCGGAGAACGCCGGGTTGATCTCATTCAGCACGTCCTGCCCGTCGAACAGCGACCACATCTCGCCGACCGTCTCGTCACCGACCCGGGTGACCACGCCGCCGGCGTCGTCCAGGATGACGTCGACCGAGGCCCGCTTGGCCCGCCAGTCATCGCGAGTGCGCGGCGGGCGCGACGTGGTGGCGCAGCGCTCGGCCGACTGTTTGTCGACGTAGGTCAGCAGGCCGGCGGTGTCGTCCTCGTGGCCCAGGTCATAGATGCGCGCGCGCCGGTTGACCATGGGCTTGAAGGCCGGGTGGGTCGGAACGTCGCTGACCCGTTCACCGTCAATCCACACCTCCCGGCCGTCGCGCAGCGACTCGATGTAGTCCTTGCCGGTTCGCAGCACTTTCGTTCCTCAGCTTCCGGTGTTACTGATCAGTTCCTGGCGGTCCGGGGGTTCCAGGACCGCCTGGAGGACGGCGCGCAGTTGCCTGGCCCCGGTGACGATGGAGTCGGCGCGGATCCGCTCGGTCGGGGCGTGCATGTTCTCGCCCTTGCAGGGCCAGAGCCTGCTCAGCCAGGCCGTGCTCGGCGACGGCGACGGCGGTCGCGACCGCGATGGCGTTATCACCGATCCCCGGGCCGGCCAGCCAGCCGTCCCGCTCGGCCACGCCCCGCACCGTGGCCTCGCCGAGCACATCGTCGACGTGAACGAGCACGGCCAGGCGGTAGGGCGGCGGGCCGAACGTCCAGACCAGATTGCCGACGGCATCAACGTGCCGGCTGCCGGGTGCCCCGTCCAGGCGCCGCAGCAGCCAGTCGATGCGTACCCGCTCGCGGCCGGTGCCGCCATCCAGCTCGGCCAGCGTCACGGCGTCCGCGGCGATCGCCGCCGGATCGAAAGCCGTGTTCATCATGTCACCCTGACCAGCCGGAATCCGAGCCGCACCACGCGAACCCCGGAGTACGGCGTACTACTTTGTTAGACCATTGATATAGTTCATTGGCATGGAGAGTCAAGGGCCGGAGCAGGCTTTCGCCGACGTGGGGGATGTCATCGCGGCGAACCTGCGCCGGCTGCGGACGGCCCGCCGGATGTCGCTGGCCACCCTCGCGACCCGCGCGGACGTGGCGAAAGCCACGCTGGCCAACCTGGAGCAGGGCCGGGGCAACCCGACGATCGAGACCCTGTGGTCGCTGGCCCTGGGACTCGGCGTAGCGTTCAGTGATCTTCTCGAAGACCGGAGCGAAACCACCACCGTGGTCGTGCGGGCCCGGCAGGGTGCGCGGGTGCTCGGGTCGACCCAAGGCGGGAAACTCGACCTGCGGCTGCTGGACCGGGTAGAGCGCGGCGGCCTGGTAGAGGTATTCGCCATGTTCCTGCCGGCCAGGACCGAGCACCTGGGCAGCCCGCACGGCAACGGCGTCGTCGAGCGGGTGTTCGTCCACGAAGGAACGATCACGGTCGGCCCGGTCGGTGACCCGCTCACGCTCGGCCCCGGCGACTACGCCCGGTACAGCGGCGACGGCCCGCACGTCTACCGCTCGACGGACGCGGACTGCCACGGCATGCTGCTGGTCGGATACCCGCCGGCCTAGGGGAGTGCCGGTGACCGGGTTCGATTACCTCGTGGTGGGCGGCGGCACGGCCGGCTGCATCGTCGCCGCGCGGCTGGCCGAGGACCCCTCGGTCTCGGTCGGCCTGGTGGAGTGGGGTCCCAGCGACGAGCATGAGCCGCGGGCCCGCTCGCTGCGCCGGTGGGCGGAGATGCTGGAAGGCGAGTACGACCTCGACTACCGCTCGGTACCCCAGGAGCGCGGCAACTCCGGCATCCGGCAGGCGCGGCTGCGGATCCTCGGCGGCTGCTCCACCGGGAACACGATGATCTCCTGGCGGCCCAGGCAGGCCGACCTTCAGGAGTGGGTCGACCTCGGGGCCCGCGGCTGGGACGCGGCCACGGTGCACCCCTACTACGGGCGGTTGCGGACCCCGATCACGCCGGTGCCGCCGCAGGACCAGAACCCGTTCGTCGCCGGCGTGATCAGCTCAGCGAGCTCAGCGCTGGGCCTGCCGGTGCGGTCGGCCTGGAACGACGAGGACGTCATCGACGGCACCGGGTTCTTCGAGGTCGGGTACCGCCCGGAGACCAACACGCGGTCGTCGTCGTCCATCTGCTACCTGCACCCGGCCCAGCGCAGCCGCGCCAACCTGCGCGTGCTGCTGCGGACCCGGGCCCTGCGGCTGATCCTGGACCGCGGCAACCGGGCGGCCGGCGTCCTGGTCCGGACCGGTGACGGCGCGACCTCGGAGGTCCTGGCCCGCCGGGAGGTGGTGGTCTGCGCCGGGGCCATCGACTCGCCCCGGCTGCTCCAGCTGTCGGGCATCGGGCCGGCCGCGGTCCTCCAGGCCGCAGGGGTCGACGTCCGCGTTGACCTGCCGGGGGTCGGCGAGAATCTGATGGATCACGCCGAGGGCATCGTCGTCTGGGAGGTCGCCGAGCCGCCGTCGCGGGTCTGCGCCAGCGGCTGGGATGCCGGGGCGCTGGTCCGCCTCACGCCGGAGGCGGCGAGGCCGGACGTCACCATGCACTTCCCGGTCGAGGCGTGGGTTGACCAGGTCGTCGCTCACGGCGTGCGGATGCCGCCGTATTTCGTGGCGATCGCGCCGAACGTGGCCAAGCCGCGCAGCCGCGGCCGTGTCTGGATCACCAGCGCGGATACCGGCGACAGGCCGGCGATCGACTACCGCTACTTCACCGACCCCGGTGGCGCCGACGAAGCGGTCCTGGTCGCCGCCGTGCGCGCGGCCCGGCGGATCGGCGAGTCGCAGCCCATGGCGGCCAAGCTGCGCCGCGAGGTATTCCCTGGCCCGCAGGCGGTATCGGACGCCGACATCTCGGCCCTGGCCCGCGCGACCCATCAGACCGTCTACCACGTCAGCGGAACCTGCCGGATGGGCGCCCCGGACGACGGGCTCGCCGTGGTTGATCCGGAACTACGGGTGCGCGGCGTGCCGGGGCTGCGGGTGGCCGACGCGTCGGTCTTCCCCACCATCCCGTCGGTCAACCCGGTCGTGACGGTCATGATCACAGCAGAACGCGCCGCTTCGCTGATCCGCCAGGCAAGCTAGCGCGCTCGTTCACCGTTTTTCTACCGCCAGGGCCGGTCCGTTCACCGCGCGGTCACCACGGCCGGAGCGAGGATCGGGCCATGGCTGACTTCCTTGTGGTTATCGGGATCGTGGTGTTCGCCGCCTCGATGCTCGGGCTGATCTGGGGCCTGGAGCGGATATGACCATCGTCCAGGGCATTCTCCTCGCGGTATCGGTCGTCGTGTTTATCTACCTCGGCGTGGCCATGTTCAAGGCTGAGTGGTTCTGATGACATTCGCCTGGACCATCGTGGCCCTCGTCGTGGTGATGGTGATCGCCTGGCGCTTCCTGGGCTCGTACATGGCGGCGGTTTATGAGGGCCGGGTCCGCTGGCTCTCGGCCGTCGAGCGGCCGATCTACCGCGTCTGTGGCGTCGACCCGGGCAGTGAGCAGTCCTGGCAGCGCTACGGGGTATCGCTGATCGTCTTCTCCGCGGTCGCGCTCGCCGTGACGTACCTGATCTTCCGGCTGCAGGGCATGCTGCCGTTCAACCCGCAGCACCTGGACGCCGTGTCCCCGGCGCTGGCCTGGAACACCTCGGTCTCGTTCGTGACCAACACGAACTGGCAGGCCTACTCGGGTGAGACGACGATGTCGTATCTGTCGCAGATGGCCTCGCTCGCGGTGCAGAACTTCCTGTCCGCCGCGGTCGGCGTGGCCGTCGCCATCGCCCTGATCCGGGGTTTCGCCCGCAAGGGCGCCAGGACGATCGGGAACTTCTGGGTCGACCTGGTCCGCGGCACGCTGTACGTGCTGCTGCCGATCGCGTTCGTGGCCGCGATCGTGTTCATGGGACAGGGCGCGCTGCAGACCCTGGCCGGGCCGGTGCACATCCACGACGCGCTCAACGGCGCCAGCCAGGTCATCCCGCGCGGCCCGGTGGCCTCGCAGGAGGTCATCAAGCAGCTGGGCACGAACGGCGGCGGGTTCTTCAACGCCAACGGCGCGAGCCCGTTCGAGAACCCGACCGGGCTCACGAACTTCCTGTCGATCGTGCTCATCCTGTGCATCCCGGTCGGGCTTACCTACACGTTCGGCAAGATGGTCGGCAGTATCCGCCAGGGCATCGCGATCATCGCCGTGATGGCCGTCATCTTCGGCAGCTGGCTGGCCATCGCGTCGGTCTCCGAGCACCAGGCCAACCCGGCCGTCGCCGTGGCCGGGGTGACGCACCAGCCCACCGGCAACATGGAGGGCAAGGAGGTCCGCTTCGGCGATACCTCGTCGGCGCTGTACGCGACCACGTCCACGCAGACCTCCACCGGCAGCGTGGACTCGGCCGAGGACTCCTACACGCCGATGGGCGGGTTCGCGGTGCTCACCGGGATGATGCTGGGTGAGGTCACGCCGGGAGGCGTCGGCAGCGGCCTGTACACGATCCTGCTGTTCGCCATCGTCACGGTGTTCATCGGCGGGCTGATGGTCGGCCGAACACCCGAGTACCTGGGGAAGAAGATCCAGGCCCGGGAGGTGAAGCTGGCGACTCTGGGCGTGCTGGTCATGCCGATCACGGTGCTGATCCTCACCGCCGTAGCGGTCTCGGTGCACGTCGGCCGGGCTGGCCCGCTGAACGCCGGCCCGCATGCGTTCTCCGAGATCCTGTACGCCTTCACCTCGGTGACCAACAACAACGGCTCCGCGTTCGCCGGCCTGTCCGCCAACACCCCGTTCTACAACGTCATCACGACGTTCGGTCTGCTGCTGGGGCGCTTCGCGATCATCGTGCCGGTGCTGGCCCTGGCCGGCGCGCTGGCGGCCAAGCAAACGGTCCCGGCCTCGGCCGGGACGTTCCGCACCGACCAGCCAATGTTCGGCGGCCTGCTCATCGGCGTGATCCTGATCGTGGGCGCGCTCACGTTCTTCCCGGCCGTGTCGCTCGGGCCGCTGGTCGAGCAGCTATCTCACGGGAAGTTCTTCTGACCGTTCACCCGAAGAGGAAGTGACACCTGCATGCGATCCATGGACAAGCTCGCCGAGCCCGTCCGCGAGACGCCAGTCCAGGGCGCCAGCGGCGCGGGCGGGGTCAGCCGCAGCCGGGGCCTGTTCGACCGTGAGATTCTCACCCAGGCCATATTCGACGCCCTGAAGAAGTTCAACCCGCGGGACCAGCTGCGCAACCCGGTGATGTTCGTCGTGCTGATCGGCACGATCGTGACCTTCATCGACTCGATCGCGCACCCGAGCGTCTTCGCCTGGTCGGTCACCGTCTGGCTGGCGCTCACCGTCGCATTCGCCAACTTCGCCGAGGCCCTGGCCGAAGGCCGCGGCAAGGCACAGGCCAACGCCCTGCGCCGGATGCGGACCGAGACCGATGCCCGCCGGCTGCGGCCCGGCGGCGCCGAGGAGCGAGTCGCCGCGGCCGAGCTGGTCAAGGGGGACCTGGTCGTCGCCGAGGCCGGCGACGTGATTCCCTCCGACGGGGAGATCGTCGAGGGCGCGGCGTCGGTCGATGAGTCGGCGATCACCGGCGAGTCCGCTCCGGTCATCCGCGAGGCGGGCGGGGACCGTTCGGCGGTGACCGGCGGCACCACGGTGCTCTCGGACCGCATCGTGGTGCGCATCACCGCCGAACGCGGCCACACGTTCCTGGACCGCATGATCACCCTGGTCGAAGGGGCCAGCCGGCGCAGGACGCCGAACGAGGTCGCGCTGACGATCCTGCTCGCCGCGCTGACGATCATCTTCGTGCCGGTGGTGGTGGTCCTCCAGCCGTTCGGGCACTATGCGGGCGGCACGGTCTCGGTGGTCATCCTGGTGGCGCTGCTGGTCTGCCTGATCCCGACCACCATCGGCGCGCTGCTGTCGGCCATCGGCATCGCCGGCATGGACCGCCTGGTCCAGCGCAACGTGCTGGCCATGTCCGGGCGGGCCGTGGAGGCGGCCGGTGACGTGCAGACCCTGCTGCTGGACAAGACCGGCACGATCACCCTGGGCAGCCGCATGGCCTCGGCCTTCTATCCCGTCGACGGGCACGACCAGCGGGAACTGGCGGCCGCCGCGCAGCTGGCCTCGCTGGCCGACGAGACGCCGGAAGGGCGCTCGATCGTCGTCCTGGCCAAGGAGAAGTTCGACATCCGCGAGCGGGAACTGGGCGGCGAGCACGTCTTCGTGCCGTTCACCGCGCAGACCCGGATGTCCGGGATCGACATGGACGGCCGCGAGATCCGCAAGGGCGCCGCCGAGTCCGTGCGCCGGTGGGTCACCGACCAGGGCGGCTCACCGTCGGCCGAGCTGGACCGGATCGTCGAGCGGGTCGCCCGGTCGGGCTCCACCCCGCTGGCCGTGGCCGACGGCTCCCGCCTGCTCGGCGTGATCGAGCTCAAGGACACGGTGAAACAGGGCATCCGGGAGCGCTTCGCGCAGATGCGGGCCATGGGCATCCGCACCGTGATGATCACCGGTGACAACCCGCTCACCGCGGCGGCCATCGCGCAGGAGGCCGGCGTTGACGACTATCTGGCCGAGGCCACGCCTGAAGCAAAGATGAGCCTGATCAAGGAGGAACAGCAGGACGGCAAGCTCGTCGCGATGACCGGTGACGGCACCAACGACGCCCCGGCCCTGGCCCATGCGGACGTGGGCGTCGCCATGAACACCGGGACGACCGCGGCCAAGGAGGCCGGCAACATGGTCGACCTCGACTCCAACCCGACCAAGCTCATCGACGTGGTCGAGATCGGCAAGCAGCTGCTGATCACCCGGGGCGCGCTGACCACGTTCTCGATCGCCAACGACGTGGCCAAATACTTCGCGATCATCCCGGCGCTGTTCGCGGCCACCTATCCCCAGCTGAACACACTGGACATCATGCGGCTGCACAGCCCGCAGTCGGCCGTCCTGTCCGCGGTGATCTTCAACGCGCTCATCATCGTGGCCCTCATCCCGCTCGCCCTGCGCGGGGTACGGTTCCGGCCAGCGAGCGCGGCGGCGATCCTGCGCCGCAACGTGTGGATCTACGGCGTGGGAGGGGTCATCATGCCCTTCATTTTCATCAAGCTCATCGACATCATCCTCACCGCGACGGGAGCCTACTGATGCTCCGGGCACTGCGACCGGCAATCCTCGTCTCACTCATCTTCCTGGTCATGCTCGGCCTGGCCTATCCGGCCGCCGAGACCGGTATCGGGCAGGCGTTCTTCTCCCACCAGGCCAACGGCTCGCTGACCAGCTACGGCTCCACTCTGGTCGGCCAGTCCTGGACCGGCCCCAAGTGGTTCCAGGGCCGGCCGGATACCGACGACCCGATGGCCACCGGGGGAACCAACCTCGGGCCGCGGTCCGAGGTCCTGGTCCAGGATGTGCGCAAGCAGATCGCCGTGCTGCGCAAGGAGGGCATAACGCCCACCACCGACCTGGTCACCACCTCGGGCAGCGCGGTCGACCCCGACATCGCCCCGGCCGACGCCTACGCACAGGTCAGCGCGGTAGCCAGGGCCAGGGGCCTGTCGGCCACCGCGCTGCGCCACCTGGTCGCCGAGAACGTGGTGCAGCCGCAGCTCGGCTTCCTGGGCTCGGCCTATATCAACGTGCTGCAGCTCAACGAGGCGCTGGCCCGGATGTCATGACTACCTGCGAGCTCATGGGCGCCACCCGGATCACCGACGTTCGCGTCCAGGACCGGGTAAAGGTGACGGGCACCATCATTTCCTCACAGACCACTGCCATCGGCAGCGGCCTCGGTTACCGCTGCGTGCTCGCCGACGGTAGCGGCCAGCTCGACCTGCTTTTCCTCGGCCGCGCGGTCATCGCCGGGCTGGCCGTGGGAACACGGTGCCGCGTTGAGGGCGTCGCGGCGGCGCGCGGCGGCCGGCTCGCCGTGTGGAACCCGCGCTACGAGGTGCAGCCCGGGCCAACGCCTCCGGTCACCGAGCAGATCACCCAGGTGCGGGTCCGCGAGCGTGTCCCCGACTGGGTGGTCCGCCGGGCCGACCAGGTCGAGTTCGTCGACGCCGCGCCCGGGCAGCTGCGCCACCGGCTGCTGCTGGGCGAGATCTACCCGGCCGGGCAGGTGTCCCAGGCTCTCACCCACTTCTTCCGCACCGACAACCTGAACGCGCTGCGGGAACTGGCCCTGCAGTTCCTGGCCGACGAACCCGCGGAGGAATTCGCCAGGCACCTGGCCCGGCTCCGCGCGCGCGGCCGGAATGACGCCGGCGAGCGGATGCTCCTCGGCGTCACTCCCGCGCCGGGAGCCGAAGACATGGTCCGCCGCGCCGCGCGGATGGCCGCCCGGATCGAGGCCGAGCTCCAGGTCGTCAACGTCACCAGCCAGGAACCGGGAACGGGACGCCAGGGGCGCGATGACGGGCTGGCCCGGCTGCGCCGGGCGGCGGCCGATGTGGGTGCCACCTGGCGTGACCTCGACGCGGACGATTTGCCCATGGCCCTGGTCGCATACGCTAAGAGCGAGCAGGTCACCCAGATCGTCGTCGGCTCCAGCCAGCGCGGTCGCTGGCACGAGCTGGTTGGCGGAGGTTCGATCGTGGGGAGGGTCTCACGGCTCGCGGCCCAGGCCGGGATCGACGTCCACATCATGGCCCTGCGCGCGGCAGGTCTGCGATTGGGGTAGGCCGATGAGACGCACCGTGATCGGCACGGCGGCCGCCCTGGCCAGCATGGCGGCACTGACGGCCGCGATGATTCCGCTGCGGGCCCATCTCAGCTACGCCACGACGGCGCTGGTCCTGGTCGTGCCGGTGGTGATCGGCGTGGTCACCGGTGGATTCGCCGCCGGGGCGCTGAGCGTGGTGGCTGGCTTCCTGGTCTATGACTGGTTCTTCATTCCTCCGGTCCACACGCTGTGGGTCGGGGCTCCGCAGAACTGGGCTGCGCTCGTGGTCTACGTCGCGGTGATGGTGCCGGTCGCCCACGTGGTGGCCAGGATGGACGCGGCCCGGGCCACGGCCCGCCGCCAGGCGAAGGAGATCAGGGAGCTCTTCCAGCTCTCCGACCTGCTGGTTGAGGAAAGGCCGCTCGATCAGCTCCTGCCGGCGATCGTGACCACCCTGGCCGACGTCTTCGGGTCGCCTCAGGTGGCGCTGTTCCTCGCCCGGGACGGCCGCCTGGAGATGGCCGCCTCGGCCGGCGAGCCGCTGTCTGATCAGGAACTGGCGCCGGTGCTCCCGGCTCCGGCGGAGCTCGGGACCTTGCGGCCCCACTCCTTCGACACCGACGGGCTGCTGGTCCTGGCCCTGGCCGCGGCCGGGCGCCCGGTCGGGCTGCTCGTCTTGTCGGGCGGGAGGGCGGCCCGGTACGAGCGCGAGTCCCTGCTGCTGTTCGCCAACCAGATCGCGCTGGCCGTCGAGCGCGCTCAGCTCCGCGAGCAGGCGCTGCGGTCACGGGTAACCGAGGAGATGGCGAGCCTGGCCAGAACTCTGGTCGCTGCGGTCTCCCATGACCTGCGCACGCCGCTCGCCTCGATCAAGACATCGTCGTCCACGCTGGCCGATCCCGAGCTCAGCCTCAGCCCCGACGCGGGCCGCAGGCTGGCCACGCTCATCGACACCCAGGCCGACCGCCTGGCCGACCTGGTGCAGAATCTCCTGGACATGAGCCGGATCCAGGCCGGTGTGCTGCAGCCCCGGCGGGCGGTCGTCTCGCTGGCCGACCTGGTGGCCACCGTGGTTGGCGACGTCGTGCCGGGGGAGCGCGGGTACGCGGTCAGGGCCGAGCTCCCCAGCGACCTTCCGCCGGTCGACGTCGACGTGACGCTGATCTCCCGGGTGCTCACCAACCTGCTGGAAAACTCCATCCGGCATGGCCCGAAGCACAGCACGATCACGATCGGCGGCGTCCTGAAGAACCGGCAGACGGTCGTGGCCTACGTGGCCGACCACGGTCCCGGCGTCCGCCCCGAGCGCCGCGATGAGATCTTCGAGCTGTTCGCCCGGCGGCCCGGCGACGCGGGCGCGGGACTGGGCCTGACCATCGCCAAGAGCTTCGTCGAGGCGCACGGGCAGCGCATCTGGGTCGAGGACGCTCCCGGTGGCGGCGCGCGGTTCTGCTTCTCGCTGCCGGTGGCGGCTTCGATACCCGACGAGGTCAGGGAGGGCGGGGGAAACGGGGCCGGCTCGTTGCTGCCTGAGGAGCTGAAGATTGCCGCAGATTCTCGTCATTGACGATGACCCCGGCCTGCTCGGTGTCTGCAGCGTCGGGCTGCAGGCCCTGGGCCACACCGTCCGCACCGCGGAAACCGGGGAGGAGGGAATCAGCGGGGCCGCGCTGTACGCACCGGATGTGATCGTGCTCGACCTCGGCCTGCCCGACCTGGATGGGCTGGTCGTCTGCAAGCGCATCAGGGCCTGGAGCGAGGTGCCCATCATCGTGCTGTCCGCCGACGGCTCGGAGGACCGCAAGGTCGACGCGCTCGAACTCGGCGCCGACGACTACATGACCAAGCCTTTCGGCCTGCGCGAACTGCACGCCCGGGTGCAGGTCGCGCTGCGCCACCGCCGGGCCGAGAACGGTGAAGACTACCCGGCGCAGCTTGACGTGGGGCCCTTGCAGCTCGACCTGGTGCACCGCGAGGCCACCTTCGAGGGCCGGCCGCTGGACCTCACGCCCCGGGAACTCGACTTCCTGGCCTTCCTGGCCCGGAACGCCGGAAAGGTCTGCACCCGCCGGATGATCCTGGAGAACGTCTGGGGTCCCGGCTACGCCAGCGAGCTGCACTACCTGAAGGTCTACGCCTACCGGATCAGGCGCAAGCTCGGCGACGAGCAGGGAAAGTTCCTGCAGAGCGACCCTTCGGTGGGATACCGCCTGGCCTGGCCGGGCGGCCCGGCCAACAGTCCTTAACCAGGCCCCTTACTCCTGTATCGCGATACCGCATCATCTCTTGACAGTGCGGTTCGGGCGAGACTGTAATGAGACACGGTCGGTTGTCGACATTCGACCATATGACCGGGTCGTTTCTGGCCGCCCAGCCGTTCCGGTGAGGAGAGTTGTCGATGGTGCCAACTCGGGTACGTCAGGCTGGATCACGGTCGCGGGCCCGGCGGCGCGTGGTGCTGGCGGGGGCTGGAGTGGTAGCCCTGGCGCTGGTGGCCGCGGGCTGCAGCAGCAGCACCACACCTTCGGGCACGACGCCCGTGAAGGGCGGCACCGCAGTGCTGGCCGAGCCGCCATCGCAGACGCCGGATTACATCTTCCCGTTCATGGACCCGGCGGTCTCGACCAATCAGAACCTGTTCGACTTCACGTACCTGATGTACCGGCCGCTTTACTGGTTCGGACAGGGCAGCCAGCCGGTGGTCAACCCGTCGCTCAGCCTGGCCAGCCTGCCCGTCTTCAGCGGCAGGAATGTGACGATCACGCTGAAGCACTACATGTGGTCCAACGGGACGCCGGTGACCGCGCAGGACGTCGTCTTCTGGATCAACATGATGCGGGCGGTGCCCCAGGACTGGTTCGGCTCCGTGCCTGGCGGGTTCCCGGTCAACGTCTCCGATGTCAGGGCGGTCAGTGCGACCAAGCTGACCATGACGATGAACAAGCCCTACTCGTCCACCTGGTTCCTGTACAACAACCTGAGCCAGATCACGCCGATGCCAGTGGCGTGGGACCGGACCGCGTCCGGGCCCAGCAGTTGCGACACGACGGTCAGCGACTGCGCCGCCGTCTACAGCTACCTGGCCGGCCAGGCCAAGGACCTGAGCGGCTACGCGACCTCGCCGGTCTGGGGCATCGTGGACGGGCCGTGGCGGCTGAGCGCGTTCAACGCCGACGGCCATGTCACCCTCGTGCCGAACAAGTCCTACTCCGGCCCGGTCAAGCCGAAGCTGGCCGCGCTCGAGGAGGTGCCGTTCACCACCGACTCCGCGGAGTACGACGTGCTGCAGTCGCCCAACAGCAGCACCAAGATCGACGTCGGCTACATCCCGGCCGCTGACCTGCCGGCCAAGCCGCCCGGCGCGGCGACCGGGGCCAACCCGCTTTCGGCGAAGGGCTACACGCTGGCGCCGCTGTACGCCTGGGGCATCGGCTTCTACGTGATGAACTTCCAGTCCACCACCGGCAACGGGCCGATCATCCGGCAGCTGTACTTCCGGCAGGCGATGGCCTACCTGATGGACCAGGCCAGCGTGATCAGCGGGCCGTTGCGCGGCTACGCCGCGGCCACCGTAGGCCCGGTCGGCAACGTCCCAGTGACCAAGTTCCTGTCCCCGAAAGGCAGGCAGGGCGACCCGTTCCCGTTCAGCATCGCCAAGGCCAAAGCGCTGCTGTCCAGCAACGGCTGGAAGGTGATCCCGGGCGGGGCCACCAGCTGCGTCGATCCGGCCAAGTGCGGGCCGGGAATCGCCCAGGGCAAGACCCTGAGCTTCAACTTCCCGTATGCCAGTGGCTTGGGCTGGCTCGCGTCGGAGATGAGCGACCTGCAGTCGAACGCCGCGCAGGTAGGCATCAAGCTGAACCTGCAGCCCCAGCCGATCAACCAGATCACCGCGGTGGCCGCGGCTAACTGCGTGGCCGTCAAGATATCGTGCGACTGGGACATGGCGAACTACGAGGGCTTCACGTTCTCGCCGGATTACCTGCCGACCGGCGACGTCCTGTACGCGACCGGCGCCACGTCGAACTACGGCGGCTACAGCAACGCCGAGAACGACGCGATGATCGAGAAGACGCTGACCAGCCCGGACCTGTCCTACATGTATTCCTGGCAGGACTACCTGGCGACGCAGCTGCCGTTCGAATGGCAGCCGTTCCCCGCCTACCAGCTCACTGAGGTCGCGAACAACCTCAAGGGCGTCACGCCGCAATCCACGACGTTGTCCATCAACCCCGAGAACTGGTACTTCGTGAAGTAAGTGACGTCGTCTCGACGGCCGCCGGAGGCCGGCCCGAGGGCAGGAACCGCACGCCGCAGCCGGGCTCGGTGACGAAGTAGCGCGGGTGGGCCGGGTCGGGTTCCAGTTTGCGGCGGATCGTCACCGCGGCCGCCAGCGCCTCGGCCGACTCAGCCGGTGAGCGCACCGGAACGAAGATCCGCTGGAACGAGGGCCCACCGCCGAAATCGGGCAGGTGGGTGTCTGGAACCGCCACCCCGAGGTCGTACGACGCGGACATAAGAAGAATCTCCCGTACCGTCAGCAGAAGCGGCCACGGCGAACTGCCATACGGCCGTGCCTCAATTCCGTTTATAGACACGGCGTGCGCGGCTGGACGATTCTTAGCGCTACGTATGCGCGGTTTGCCGGCGGTGTCACCCGCTACTACCTGGGGTGCATGCTTTTCGCTAGGAATTCGGTAGGCAGGCGCATGGATCGCGTAAGAATCTGGGGATTGACCGCCCCAGATTTGTCCGGCGCGTGCCGGACAAATCTGGGGCACAGGCCGCAGCACTGAGCGTCCCGCGCCTACTTACCGCCCGAGCCAGTCCGGCCCGGGATGCGCCGGGCGGTATCCGGAAGCGCTTAGCCCGTCCCGCTGCAGCGGCCCAGGTTCGCGGCCGGCGCCGATCACGGTCGCGGTGCCGCGTGCCTCATAGAGCAGGTATCCGACCTGGCCGAGATCGGTAACGCCTTTCTCGCGCAGCAGCGCGTACACGTCCGCGGCCGTCAGCCCGGCCCGGGCCAGTTCCCGTCCCTGGAGCTCGCCGCGGGCGACCAGGACACGGGGCGGATGGTCGATCAGGCGTACGGCCCGGCTGTGGCGGCGGAGGATCGCGACGAGGCGATGCGCGACCAGCAAGGTGACCAGCGCGATCGCCGAGTCAGCGAACGACGTGTCCGATGCGGTCGCGCCGCGGCCGACGATCGCGCCGACCGCGACGGCGACCGCGAAGTCGAACGCGCTGAGCTGGGCAATCGTGCGCCGTTCGGCCAGGCGCAGGCCGACAACGGCTACCGCGAAGAGCAGGACAGCCTTGACCGCCACCCAGCCCAGACCGCTCCCACCACCGATCAGTTCATTCACCTGCGTCACCCCTGCGCTCGTCACGCCCGGTTCACCCACACTGGGTGGTGTGCCCGTGGACGTCCGGGGGCACGCTCCTGCTGGTTTTGGCGGGGCATCCGGACGTGTAGCACCAGCAAACGAGCGCAATCACCGGGGGAGCCAGGAATGCCAAAGACAGTGATCCAGCACGTGCTCGGACGGCTCAAGAGCATCGGGATAGATGACATCTTTGGTGTCGCGGGGGATTTCGCCTTTCCCATTCAGGACGCCATCGTGCAGCATCCCGGCATCAACTGGCTTGGCTGCTGCAACGAGCTGAACGCGGGTTACGCTGCCGACGGCTACGGCCGCATCCGCGGCATCGCGGCTCTCAGCACCACGTACGGCGTCGGGGAGCTCAGCGCGATCAGCGCCGTCGGCGGAGCGTACGCGGAGAACGTTCCCGTCTTCCACCTGACCGGCATGCCCGCGACGGCCGCCCAGCACCGGCGCGAGCTGGTCCACCACACCCTGGGAAACGGCGAGTTCGACTTCTTCGCCAAGATGGCCGACCCGGTCGTCTGCGCCAGCGCGATCATCACCCCGCAGAACGCCGTCTATGAGACCGAGCGGCTGATCGCCGAGGCGTTCTACCACCGGCGGCCGGTCTACATGGCGATCCCGCGCGATGTCGCGGACCAGGACGTCCTGGGCTCCGCGCAGCCTCTCGAGCCGCCGCGCAGCAACCCGGCCAGCCTCAAGGCCGCCACCGAGGCGATCATGTCCGCCCTGGACAGCGCCAATACCGCGTGCATGCTGCCCGGATGGCTGGTCAGCCGGCTCGGGCTGCAGTCACAGCTGCAGGCTTTCGTCGACGCCAGCGGCATGCCTTTCGCCACGATGTTCGGGGACAAGTCCACCCTGGACGAGCAGCAGGCCTCGTTCATCGGGATGTATGACGGCAGGCTGATGAACCCCGACGTGCGCGCGTACGTCGAGTCCTGCGACCAGGTCGTGACCGTCGGGACGCTGATGACCGACTTCAACACCGGCGCGTTCACCGCGCGCCTGGACCCGATGAAGACGATCGCCATCAAGCATCACTACACCTGCGTCGGCGGGCAGGAGTACCGCGACGTGGAGATGGGCGACATCCTCGGCGCGCTGGCCAGCCGGGTCAGGCACCGCGACCGGGAGACCTCCGTGCAGCCGGCCTCGCTCGGGCCCGCCACCGGCAGCGGCGGCGACGCGATCACGGCCGACGCGCTGTACCCGCGGTGGGCTGACTTCCTGCGGCCGGACGACATCGTCATCACCGAGACCGGGACATCCTCGATGGGCCTGGCCTTCGCGCAGATGCCGAAGGGCGCGACGTTCCAGAACCAGTCCCTCTGGGGGGCGATCGGCTGGGCCACCCCGGCCGCGTTCGGTGCGGCCGTCGCCGCCCCGGACCGCCGCGTGGTGCTCATCACGGGGGAGGGGTCCCACCAGCTCACCGCCCAGGAGATCAGCCAGATGGGCCGCCGCGGGCTCAAGCCCACCGTCTTCGTCCTGAACAACTCGGGCTACCTGATCGAGCGGCTGCTGTGCAAGGACCCCAACATCGCCTACAACGACCTGGCGCAATGGCACTACTCCGAACTGCCGCACGCCCTCGGCTGCGACGGCTGGTTCACCACCCGGGTCACCACCTGCGGCGAGCTTGACCAGGCCCTGCAGCAGGCCGGCCAGAACGGCTCCGCCTCCTACATCGAAGTCGTCACCGATGAGTACGCGGCGCCGCCCCTGCCGCAGAAGATGCACGAGAACCGCGACTCGCTCTACGCGGCCTGACGCAGCAAACCCGGTCCGGGTGCCCGGCGCCCGGGCCGGTCAATGTACCGAAAGGCGTGCTACGGCGTGCCTTTCGGTACATTCATGCTGGCCGTTGTCTGGCTAGCGGTGGCTTGCTGGGGCTGGTGGGGGCATTGAGGTAGGTGGGACGGCGGAGGCACACCAGCGATCTGACGCCGCCGATTGCGTGACATGCGCTTCAGGTACTCGCCGTTGACAAATAAAATGAAGATAATTTTAATAACGACATGGGCCGTATTGCCGGCGTTACCGCCGCGGAGACCCGCGAGCGCTTACTGCGGGCGGCTGCCGAAGTGTTCGCCGAGCGCGGGTACGACGGCACGCGCGTGGTCGATATCGCCGCGGCCGCCGGGGTCAGCAATGGCGCGCTGTACGCGCACTTCGGCTCGAAGGCGGAACTGCTGGTAGCCGCGCTGCGCGCGCACGGCAGGCAGGAACTGGCCGATCTGCTGGCCGCCGACCCGAGCCGGCCGGTCACCGAACTGCTGCTCGAGGTGGGCCGCAGCCTTCCCCGCCACCAGGACAGCCAGGGCTACCTCGGCGTGGAGGCGATGATCGCGGTCCGCCGGGACAGCGATGTCGCCGCGCTGATGCGCGACTACACGGGCGAGCGCATCGACTGGCTGGCCGGGCTGGTGCAGGCCGGCCAGGCCAGCGGCGAGCTGGACTCTGCGCTGTCGCCGGGCGCGGTCGCCCATTTCTGCTTTCTGCTGGCCATGGGGAGCGCGGTCGTGACGCCCGATCTGCATGCGGTTGACGACGCGGAATGGGCCACGCTGCTGGCGCGCGTAGTGCGTGCGCTGCTCCCGCCGCGGCAGACGTCGGCCCGGGAGGAACCGGCCGAGGAGGAACGGGGCGCGGCTACAGCCGTCGCCACACGATAGGAGGTCGCCGTATGACCGAACGCAAGAGCCCCACGGCTGTGCTCCGTGAAGGCCCCAGAGCGCTGAGCGATGAGGAGGTGCGCGAGATCGAGGAGTCCGACCTGGCCGGAGTGCTCGACATTGATATCGACGACGTCATCGAGTACGTCCACAAGGACCTGAAGTCGCTGCCGGACTTCACGACGCTGTACCGCAAGTACCTCAAGCAGCGGTGGAACGTCTATGACCTCGACTTCAGCCAGGACCGGATCGACTGGACCGAGAAGATGACCGAGGACGAGCGGCAGTCGTTCATGGCCATTTCCTCCGGCTTCCATCACGGGGAACGGCAGGTCGAGATCGAGCTGCCGGTGTTCATGATCGGCGCCAGCGAGGAGGAGAAGCTCCACATCGCCGCGCAGATCGAGGACGAGGCGCGGCACACCGTCTTCTTCGACCGGTTCTACCGGGAGGTGGTCGGCTTCGAGGGCGAGGACATCATGGACATCCTGGATGCCTCGTTCCCGTGGGTAGCGGAGACGTTCGTCGGGCCGTTCGGGTTGCTGGCTTACCAGGCCGACGAGGTGCGGCGGAACCCGTATGACGAGCGGGCGCGGGTGCGGTACGGCACGAATTACTTCCTGTGGATTGAGGGCGTGCTCGCGTTGTCGGTCATGAAGGTGACGCTGTCGTATGCCCGCTGGCGCGGCTTCCTGCCCGCGTATTACACCGGTTTCACCGCGACCTGCCGGGACGAGTCGCGGCACGTGCAGGGCGGCATGCGCTACCTGCAGGACGCGGTCCGCAAGGACCCGACGATGATCAAGGAGATCCACGACACCCTGCGCACGATCCTGTCGGTGTCCGGCATCAACAGCCGTGAGATCTACTACGAGCCGCTCGGCTGGACCGAGGACGAGGTGCGGGTCCTGTTCTTCCAGCAGCTGCGCCGCAAGCTGAACGACGTCGGCATCGATCTTTCACCCGACCTCGAAGAGCTGCTCCAGCAGGTGCAGCCCGTGCTGGCAGGTGGCTGAGCCGTGGCCGAGCCGAGGTTTTTCAGCAAGGAGTGGGCCGACGCGGTCCGTGACGCGCTGGTGGCCGGCCCGTCGGAGCGGGACCGGGCCGGCAAGCTGCAGATGTACTGGGACTTCTTCGAGTTCATCAAGAGCATGTACCCCTCGTCCTGGGCGCTCGGGTGCCGCGACCTGCCCTCCGAACTCGGCCCGGGCCCGGCATACCTGCTTATCCAGTGGGGCGGCGGCACGGTCACCCGCGCTGAGATCGTCGGGCCGGACGACCCTCTCGAGGCCACCTATGTGCTCGCGATGGACTACGCGGACTGGCGGGCGCTGCACGAGGGCTATGACGCGCAGCGCACGGTCATGTACCGCAAGGTCCTGCTCGAGGACGGGGATCTGCTCGAGTTCTTCAAGACCGTCTACTTCTTCGTGGAGTGCCTCGCCCTCATCGGCAAGGTACCGGCCGACTACCCGGCGCTCGCCGCACGCTAGGACATCAGGAACGCGGAGTTGTCAGGTGCGGGGCGTCAGGTGGCGGCTTTCTCCAGGATGTGCACGGCGCAGGCGCTGCCCAGGCCGATGACGTGGGTCAGGCCAACCCTGGCCCCGTCGATCTGCCGCGCCCCGGCCTCGCCGCGCAGGTGGGTGGTCACCTCGTAGATGTTGGCGATGCCGGTGGCCCCGAGCGGATGCCCCTTGGAGAGCAGGCCGCCGGAGACGTTGACCGGGATCTGGCCGTCACGCCACGGGCCGCGGCGGTCGATCCACTCCCCAGCGCCGCCCTCGGGGCAGAGCCGGAGGTTGTCGTAGTGGCACAGTTCGGCGGTGGCGAAGCAGTCGTGCAGCTCGACCAGGTCGAGATCCTCCGGCGCGACGCCGGCCGCCTCATAGGCCTGGTCGGCTGCCTGCCGGGTGAGGGTGTTGACGTCGAACTGGACCGAGCCGCCGTCCACGTAGGGGTCGCTGGTCAGGACCGAGGCCGAGACCTTCACCGCGCGCCGCCGGACCTCGGCGGGCAGCGACCTGAGCCGCTCGCCGCTGGTGAGCACGGCCGCGGCCGCGCCGTCCCCGGTCGGGCAGCACATCAGGACGGTGTTGGGGTAGGCGATCATCTCGGCGTTCATGATCTCCTCGAGCCGGAACGCCTTCTGGTACTGGGCCAGCGGGTTGAGCGTGGAGTGCGCGTGGTTCTTCTCCGCGACCCGCGCGAACTGCTCGAACCCGACCCCGTCATGCTGGCCGGCGTACTCCATGCCGCACTGCGCGAACGTGCCGGGCATCAGGCTGGTGCCGAGCACACCCTCGACCGGGCCGACCGCGTCGTAGCGGCCGGACGGCTGGTAGGTGCCGTCGCCGGGCCGCGCCGGGGAGACACCGAGCAAGCCGCGCTTGCCCATCTGCTCGAGGCCGACGGCCAGCCCGATGTCGGCCTCACCCGCCTTGATGGCCATGGCGGCCACCCGGAAAGCGGTCGCGCCGGTCGCGCAGGCGTTGGCCACGTTGTACACCGGGATCCCGGTCTGGCCGATCTGCTTCTGGATGCGCTGCCCGACGCCGCCGGTGTCGAACAGGCAGCCGGCGGCCAGGATGTCCGTGTCGAAGATCGTCAGCCCCGCGTCGGCCAGCGCGGCCAGGGCCGCCTCGCTGCCCAGGTCGATGAGGTCCTTGTCCTGGTAGCGCATGAACTTGGTCATCGACGCGCCAATGACCCACAGCGAATCAGCCATACAACCAACGTAAACTCGGCGGTCCCTGGATCGCCAGCGACAAGGGAGATGCCGTGGGAGCGCTCGACGGGCGGGTAGCAGTCATCACCGGAGCCGGCCGTGGTCTGGGCCGCGAGCACGCGTTGCTGTTCGCCGCCGAGGGAGCGAAGCTAGTGATCAACGATCTCGGCGGGGGCCCGGACGGATCGGGCAGCGACCCCACCCCGGCTCAGCAGGTGGTCGAGGAGATCCGGGCCGCGGGCGGAGAAGCTGTCGCCAACGCCGACGACGTCACCAGCGCCGACGGCGCGCAGCGGATGATCGAGCAGGCCGTCGGCGAGTTCGGCGCGCTGCACGTGCTGGTCAACAACGCCGGGATCCTGCGTGACCGCACGATCATCAACATGACCGATGGCGAGTGGGACGACGTGATCCGGGTCCACCTGCGCGGCCACTTCATGCCAACCCGGGCCGCCGCCCGGTACTGGCGCGAGCAGTCGAAGGCAGGCATCAGCCTGCAGCCGTCGCTGATCAACACGACGTCGACCTCCGGCCTGTACAACAACCCGGGGCAGTCCAACTACGGGTCGGCGAAAACCGGCATCGCGACGCTGACCATCATCGGCCAGCGTGAGCTGGAGCGCTACGGGGTCAGGGTCAACGCCATCGCCCCGGCCGCCCGGACCAGGCTGACCCTCGCCACCCCGGGCATCTCCGAGGCCATCCGGCAGCCCCCGGCCGAGGGCTTCGATGCGATGGACCCGGCCAACGTGTCGCCCTTTGTCGCCTACCTCGCTACCGCGGACTGCCCGATCAAGGGGCGGATCTTCTTCGTGGCGGGCGGCGGCATCCACCTGTTCCAGCCGTTCGCGATCATCGACAGCGTCACCAAGGAGGGCCGCTGGACCGTCGCGGAACTCGCGGCCGACGCCGCCCGGCTGGCCGACGTCCCGTTCGATCTGGGCCAGCCGTCCCTGTGACCTGCCTAAACCCGGGTGGCGGGTAGCTGCGGATCCGCAAGCCGGGCCACGCCGGCGGCCAGCGCGGTCAGGCCGGGCGGTATCCGAAGCTGACCGCCTCGGTCCCGGCCGCGTCGGTACCCACGCCGAACGTGGTCAGCGCAACCCGCATGCCCACCGCCACCTGGCCGGGCTCTGGGTCCACACCGACGATGTTGGCCTTGACCACTCCGCCGCCGTCCAGGTCGATGATCGCCGAGACGTAGGGGACCTTAATGTCCGGCGTGGCGCGGTGCACGATCGTGAAGGCCCGGACCGCGCCCTCGTTGGCCAGCCGCCGCGGGCCGAACTCGCGGCCGCCGCAGTTGGCGCAGGCGTTGCGCCGGTCGAAGAACAGCGCGCCGCACGACCGGCACTCGCTCGCCACCAGGTGGGGGTCGCTGCCGAGCTTCAGATAGCCCACGAACGGCACCTGACCAGCCATGCAGCGCCTCCATCCCGGACCTGCCCGATCGCCGACGCCGTGCTTACCCCACGGTATCCCGGTCAGCCTCAGGACACCGGCCGGCGATCGCCGGGAAACACCGGCTGTCCCGCTACGGGGACGGAGTGGTGGTGGCGGTCGGCGTCGGGGAGGCGGTCGGGGTCGGCGTGGCGGTCGGGGTTGGAGTCGGCGTCGGCGTGGGGGTTGGCGTCGGCGTGGGGGTTGGCGTGGGGGTCGGCGTCGGGCTTGGGGTCGGCGTCGGAGTCGGAGTTGTGGTCCGGGTCGGGGTCGGGTCAGGGCTGGGGCTCGAGGTCCGGGCCGGGGTGGGTGACGGAGATGGCGTGGGCGGATCGGATCGGGGGACCGGGAGCGTCGGCGCCGGATGCGACGCTGGGATGGAGACCGCGGGCGATCCCGGCTGGGCGCCGCCGCTCTGTCGCTGGCTGGCGCCGCCCGCCGCCAGTGCTGGCTGTGACTGGGACTGCGGCAGCGCGACGTCGCCATCCTGTGACGCACGCGCGGAGTCGCCCTGGCCGGTCACCCGGGCCTCGATCTCGGTCGCCGCCCCGGCGAGTGCGGCCAGCGTAACCGCCACGGCCAGTACCCAGGACACGGGCCGCACCGGGAATCCTTCGGCCCAGGCTCGCCAGGTCACGACGGGCATCTGCCGGCGGGCCTTCAGCCCGGCGTACAGGGCGATGCCAGCCGCACAGACGACACCGCCGGCCGCGGCCAGCTCGATCGCTGTCATGGCGTCAACTGCGGCCACCGGGGGCCAGGATTACCCCGGTGCGAATCCGGACGGATCCAGCCCTGGTTCAGACCCACGCAGACCTCCCGACAGCCCCGGGCACGGGGCTGCGCCCTTCCGCAGCGGTCCGCCAGCGGGTCTCGCTGCCGGAGGCTGCAGCACCATCGTGTCCTACCAAGCCTGGACGCTTGCCTTGCACTCGCCTTGACACCTGTCTTGCACCCCAGGTCACAGCCCGAGCCGGGCCCGCGGCCGCGGCCCGTCTCCGGACAATCAGTGGCATGAGCGGCGAATGTAACACGCAGGCAACGAACGGGGGAACCCGATCGCCGATTTGGCGACCACCGCTGCTGGGTACCGGGGCCATGGTCGTCGGCTGGCCGCCCTAGGCGCCGGGCTCCAGCCCATCCCACGACCAGTGCGGGATGCGCAGCCTGTCCGGCACATCGTCGGCCGACTCGTGGTAGCGGGCCATCGTGACGGTGGTCGCCCACGCGAAGTAGTCGTGCAGCACCTGGGCCAGCCTCTGGTCGCCGGCCAGGCCGCAGTCCGCCAGCGCCTGGTCGAAGCAGCCGATCGCGCGGTGATCCATCTCCTCGTGCGCGCCATTGCCGCTGTGTATCCGTACCACCGAGGTCTCATCGCCGTACTGGGCCGAATACGCCGCCGGGCCGCCGAGGGCCTCGGCCCAGTACGCGGCGAGCCGTTCGCTGTGGTCGGGACGGTAGCCGTGGCTGAACGCGTGGCTCACGATCTCGTCCGCCATCACCCGGGCGTGCCACGCGCCGGCCAGGCGGAGCAGGCCGTCCGCCCCGCCGGCTGCCTCATAGACCGTCCCCATGCCGGGGAGTCTACGGGAACCCGCGGTCACCGGCCTGGAAGCGAACCGGGGCGCGCCGCCTATGCTGACCGGGTGCCAGGCGCCGTTGCTACCAGCATCATCGTGTTCGGGCGGGGGCTGGTGGCCGATCCCGCCGGTTTCCGGCTGACCACGCAGAGCGCCGAGCGGGTCGACGCGCTGCTCGCGTATGTCAAGCAGAACGCCGCCGCGTTCACCGCGCGGCCGGGCCGGATCGTGTTCAGCGGCGGCTGGGCCGGGGCGGCAGAGGGGCTTGGCCGGCCGCCGCGGCAGTTTCGCGAGGGCAACCTGATGCTGGACCGGGCGATGGCGGCCGACCTCGGCGGTGTGAATCTGGCCAGCTACGCCGGCGTGTACCCGGAGATCGAGTCCGACAGCACCCTGGAGAATGCGCTCCGGGTGAAGGAGGACGGCTACTTCGACGGCATTGCCTTCACCGCGGGCAACCCGCTTGGCCTGGTCGCGCACCGGGAACACCTGGCCCGGATCAACTACCTGGTCCGCAAGACGTTCGCCCTCCCCGGCGACGCGACGGTGGGCATAACCGCCGCGGGCACCGACGACCGCAGCGGCGGGATCCCGGAGAGCGTCCTGCTGCCGCTGACCCGCCTGGCGCTCCTCGGCGCCGGGAATCACCGCTCGCTGCGCCGCCGGCACCGGGTGCTCGTCGGCTTTACCCACCGGCTCCGGACCCTGCCTAGCGCGGGCCGCCAGGAACCCGGCAATCTTGAACGGGACGCCCCGGGGTGCTCGTGATCCAGCGGCTGGCGTAACCGTTCAGGAAAATCGGACGGCTCCCGGTCGAGTCATCAGCTCGCCTGCCCGGACATGGCCGCGGCATGGCCGGGGTGGTAGCGGGCCACCGACTGCCGGTAATCCTGGGCATCGGCGGCAGCGCGCACCGCATCCCAGCCCAATGCGGTCTGGGCCAGCCCGGCGATGGCGTCCACGCTGGGCAGCCCGAGGTCGCCGCGAACCCCCAGCATGGTGCGGCGCAAGAACACGTCGGTGAGCGTGACGGCCATCTCCGCGCGCATTGCGAACGGAACTTCCGCGGCGATCGCCGCGCTCTCCGGGATCTGGGCCCGCAGCCGCTGGTCGTCGCCGGCCAGGTCAAGGACATCCGCCGCGCGGACGCCGTAGATGTCCAGCAGGTGATCAGCGATGTCGGCGGGCAGGCCGGACCAGGAGCGGAAGCCGTCGGCGAACCTGGTCCAGTCACCCGCGCGGCCGCCGGGCAGCGGCTCGTCGGCGGTGCGGCACCGCGGCGCGGCCCGGCCCAGGGTCTCGAAGATAAGGTCGACGGCCTCCTCGGCCAGCGACCGGTGCGTGGTGAGCTTCCCGCCGACCACCGAGATGAGATTGCGTACCCGCTCGTCGCGGTGGAACACGTGCTTGCGGGTCACCTTGGCTTCGGGCACGCCAGGTTCATAGGGCAGCGGCCGGACGCCCGAATAGGTCCAGAGCACATCGTCGCGGGTCAGCCCGGCGGCCGGCAGCACCTGGTTGGTGGACTCGATCAGGTAGTCGACCTCCTCCGCCGAGGCGACGACCTGGTCGGGACTGCCGTCGAAGCGCTCGTCGGTGGTACCGATGAGGTAGTTGCCGGCCCACGGCACGATGAAGTAGGGCCGGTTGTCCACCGCCTCGGTGTAGACCGCGGCCTGCGGGGCCCCGGGGAACGGGCGGACGATCAGGTGACTGCCCTTGGTCCCGCCGATCAGCCGGGGCCGCTCACCGGGGAGCCCGGCCAGCACGAGATCGGCCCACGGCCCGGCCGCGTTCACCACCACCGCCGCCGCGACCCGGGTGGCCAGCCCGCTGTGCTCGGCGCGCAGCCGGACCGCGGTCACCCGGTCACCGGAGACCTCAAAATCCTCGACCCGGTGGTAGGTGCGGACCAGGGCGCCGTGCTCGCGAGCGGACAGCGCGTTCTCCAGGCAGAGCCGTTCCGGGTAGACGGCCTGGGCGTCGTAGTACAGCGCGCCGCCGGTCAGGCCGTCGGGATCGAGCCCGGGGGCTAGCCGGAGCGTCTCTTCCGCTGACAGCATCTGGTGATGGCCGGTGCTGCGATCACCTGCGGACAGCACCTCGTAGGCGAGCATGCCGAGCCTGATGATGCCCTGCCGGTGCGCGCCTTCGGCGTAGCCGGGCAGCAGGAAGTGCAGCGGCCGGACCAGGTGCGGCGCGGTGCGCAGCAGCACGTTGCGCTCGTGCAGCGACTCCCTGACCAGCGACACCTCGAAGTGCTCCAGGTAGCGCAGTCCGCCGTGGATGAGCCGGGTGGACCAGCTGGTCGTCCCGCCGCCCACGTCGGCCTTGTCCGCCACCAGCACCCGCAGGCCGCGCATGGCGGCGTCGCGGGCGATGGCCGCGCCGTTGATGCCGGCGCCGATGACGATCACGTCGAACTCGACAGCGCTCGTGCTGTAGGGATATGAGTTCATCCTGATTCCTCACTCTGCTGGCCGGCGCTGACCGGCCCGGCTACCGCCCGCGCACGTGCGCCGTCTCTCGCTCACGTGCCGTCTGTTGCTCACCGGCCGTGTCTCGCCCGCCCGCCGGCTCACCCGCCGCGCCGGGCACCGGCGGCGGGGTTTCCGGGGGCTTGTCCCGGCTTATGAGTACCTGGCCGACGAAGAAGTCGTAGGCCACGATGCCGATCACGGCGCCGGCCAGCGGGCCGACGATCGGTATCCACCAGTAGCCGGAGAACCACTCGTACCGGCCGGGGAAGGCGATGTGGGCCCAGCCGGCCAGCCAGGTGAACAGCCGCGGCCCGAAGTCACGGGCCGGGTTGATCGCGTAGCCCGCGTTCGTTCCGTAACTCAGCCCGATTGCCGCGACGACCAGGCCGATGAGCAGCGCGGACAGGTTGCCCGCGGGAGCCTGGTTACGCCGGTCAACCAGGGCTGCGATGAGCGCGACCAGGATCGCGGTGCCGACGACCTGGTCTATGAACGGCCCGACGGCCGACCCGTGGAAGTAGGAGGCCGGGAAGGTGGCGAAGATCGAGAAGGTGCTCAGAGAATCCGGCCGGGCCAGATGGCTGGTGGAGTTGTACCAGTTGATGGCGGAGCCGTACACCGCGTAGACCAGGGCGGCTCCGGCGAATGCGCCCGCCACCTGCGCCGTCCAGTACGGGATCACCTTGCGCCAGGCAAAGCCGCGGCGCACCGCGAAAGCCAGCGTCACCGCCGGATTGATGTGCGCGCCGCTCACCCCGCCGGCCACGTAGACGCCGAAGGTGACCGCGAACGCCCATCCCCAGACGATGATCAGCCAGTTGGCCGGCCCGAACGGGGCCAGGTGGAGGGTCTGCCGGCCAGAGCCGGGCAGCCCGGCCACGGACGCTGCGACCGATCCATCACCCAGGGCAATCAGGACAAAAGTCCCGAAAAACTCGGCGAGCATCTCACCGCCAAGCCCGGCCCGCAGTCGCAGGAACGGATTACGGCTCTCCCGGGGAGCCGCTACGTGCGTCGCCATCGGTGTTTACGCCTCATCTCGCGCCCAGTGCCTGGCTCGCTCCACCGCCTCCCGCCATCGTGTCTGCAGCGCCTCGCGCTGGTCGGCGCTGATCCGCGGCTCGTATCGCCAGGCGGTCCGCCGGGTGCACTGCACCTCTTCGCGGTCACTGAATACACCGGTGGCCAGGCCAGCCACATAGGCCGAGCCGAGCGAGGTGGTCTCGGTCACCATCGGCACGTCCACCGGAATGCCGCTGATGTCGGACTGGAACTGCATCAGCCAGCTGTTCACCGCCGCGCCGCCATCCGCGCGCAACTCGGTGACCGGCTGGCCCGACTCGGCGTTCATGACCTCGATCACGTCCTGGGTCTGGTACGCCTCGCTCTCCAGCACGGCCCGGGCCAGGTGCGCCCGGCCCGTGCCCCGGGTGGCGCCCAGCAGCGTGCCGCGCGCCTGCGGGTCCCACTCCGGGGCGCCCAGCCCGACCAGCGCCGGCACGAACCACACGTCCTCGTTGCTGTCCAGGCTCGCGGCCAGCTGCTCGGTCTCGGCGGCGTGGCCGATGACCCCCAGGCTGTCCCGCAGCCACTGCACCGCCGCCCCGGTCACGAAGATAGACCCCTCGAGCGCGTACTCGGTAGGCTGGCCGTCAATTCCGCAGGCCACCGTGGCGACCAGCTTCTCCGAACCCAGCCGCGGACCGATACCGGTGTTCACCAGCACGAACGACCCGGTGCCGTAGGTGTTCTTGGCCTGCCCGGGCTCGAAGCAGGCCTGGGCGAACAGCGCCGCCTGCTGGTCACCGAGGATGCCGGCCACCGGCACCGCGGCGCCCAGGAAGGCGGCCGGGTCGGTCTCGCCGTAGACCTGGGAGCTCGGCCGGATGACCGGCAGCACCTGTACCGGCACCTGCAGCAGGTCACACAGGTCGTCGTCCCAGTTCAGCCCGGCCAGGTTCATCAGCAGGGTCCGGGAGGCGTTGGTTTGATCGGTCAGGTGCTCGCGGCCGCCGGTCAGCTTGTAGACGAGCCAGGAGTCGATGGTGCCGACGGCGATCTCGCCGGCCTCCGCCCGCTTGCGCAGGCCGCTGACGTTGTCGAGCAGCCACGCGATCTTCGTTCCCGAGAAATAGGCGTCGAGCAGCAGGCCGGTTTTGTCGCGGAACGTCGGTGTCGCGCCGGCCTCGGCCAGCCGGCGGCACATGCCCGCGGTGCGCCGGTCCTGCCAGACGATCGCGTTGTGCACCGGGCGCCCGGTGTCGCGCTCCCAGGCCACCGTGGTCTCGCGCTGATTGGTGATGCCGATCCCGGCCAGCTCGCCGGGCCGGATCCCGGCTGAGTGCAGGGCCGCATCCGAGGTCTCGGTAACCGTGCGCCAGATCTCATCGGGATCGTGCTCCACCCAGCCAGGCCGGGGATAGAACTGCTGGAACTCCTGGCTCTGGCTGCTGACAACCTGCCCGTCCTCCGCGACGATCAGCGCTTTCGTCCCGGTGGTCCCCTGATCGATCGCGAGTACGTGGCGGCCGGCCATGGCTTGCTCCCATCGTTCACAACGACAGGTCCCTTCCTGGCCGTATCCTCATCCGCCACTGCCAAAACATTAGGAACTCCAGGTCGCTAGTTTGCCAGGATGTACCCGCGGGTAGTGACGGCCCAAACACGACTTGTAATCGAACGCGCTCTCTACTAGCAGGCCGGAGGCGACGCATGAAAGCAGTTGTGTACGAGGGACCGCGCACCGTAACCGTCGAGAACGTCGCCGATCCGAGGGTCGAGCAGCCCACCGACGCCCTGGTGCAGATCACCACGGCCGCGATCTGCGGGTCTGACCTGCACATGTATGAAGGCAGGACCGACGTCGAGACCGGCACGGTGTTCGGGCACGAGAACATGGGGATCGTCGTGGAAACGGGGCCGGGCGTGGTCTCGGTCAGCAAGGGCGACCGGGTGGTGATGCCCTTCAACGTGGCGTGCGGCTTCTGCAAGAACTGCCTGGCGGGCATGACCGGTTTCTGCCTGACCGTCAACCCCGGCTTCGCGGGCGGCGCCTACGGCTACGTCTCGATGGGCCCCTACCGCGGCGGCCAGGCCGAGTATCTGCGGGTGCCGTTCGCCGATTTCAACTGCCTGCAGCTGCCCAAGGGCACCGAGCACGAGACCGACTTCGCCATGCTGGCGGACATCTTCCCGACCGGCTATCACGCCACCACGCTGGCCCAGGTGAAGCCGGGCGAGACCGTCACCGTGATGGGGGGCGGGCCGGTGGGCCTGATGGCCGCCTATTCGGCGCTCATCAAGGGCGCGTCCCGGGTGTTCCTCGTCGACCGGGTGCCCGCACGGCTGCGGCTGGCCGAGCAGATCGGCGCTATACCGGTCAACCTGGATGACGCTGACCCGGCCGAGCAGATCAAGGCCCAGACCGGCGGGGAAGGCACGGACAAGGGCGTCGACGCGGTCGGCTTCCAGGCCACCGTGCACGGCGGCGAAGAGCAGCCCGCCGCGGTCCTCAACAGCCTGGTGGATACGGTCCGGGCCACCGGCATGATTGGCGTCGTCGGCCTCTACGTGCCGTCCGATCCAGGTGCGCCGGACGAGAACGCGGCCAAGGGCGAGCTGCTGTTCAAGATCGGGAAGTTCTTTGAGAAGGGCCTGCGGATGGGATCAGGCCAGGCCAACGTCAAGGCCTATAACCGCCAGCTGCGGGACATGATCATCGCCGGCCGGGCCAACCCGAGCTTCGTGGTTACCAGGGAACTGCCGCTGGAGAAGGCGGCCGATGGCTACGCGCACTTCGACGCGCGCGAGGAGGGCTGGACCAAGGTCGTCCTGCACCCCAGCCGGGCGGCCTGAGCAAGCAGCCATGCCGCCCGTTCAGGCGGGTGGTCGCCTGCTGCTGAGGTACCGGATGAGGTACTCGCCCGCCAGGACGGCGGCGCCGACGCCGCCCAGGAAGAGGATCAGCACCCCGACGGCGTACAGATCGGCCGAGACCAGGCCGAGTGTGCCGGCCACCAGCCCGAGCAGGATGACCAGGGCAACCGAGACAACCGGGGCCGCTCTTGCGTTTCTGCTGCTCATATACCCGGGGCACCTCGCCGTGAGTTGCGGGTATTCCCGGCGTGTACCCGGAGCGCGGTAGCGGTACACATAGCGTGACGGCCTCGCAGCCGCGGTGCGGGCTTGCAGCCAACGGGGGGCGCGATGGGCGCAGTGGCGCACGTGCTGGCCGTGGACCCGGTGCCGGCCCGGTCGCAGATGGGGTCGTCGCTGGGGTTCCACATCATCCTGGCGTGCTTCGGCATCGCGTTCGCGACCGTCACCATGACCGCGGAATGGATCGGCATCAAGCGCCGCGATCCGGCAGCGCTGCTGCTGGCCCGCCGCTGGTCGAAGGTCATGGCGGTGCTGGTGGCGGTCGGCGCCGTGTCGGGAACCGTGCTGTCTTACGAGATGGGCCTGCTGTGGCCGGGCCTGATGGGCCGGTTCGGGGCGGCGATCGGCTTCCCGTTCTCGATGGAGGGGATCTTCTTCTTCCTGGAAGCGATCTTCGTGGGGGTGTACCTGTACGGGTGGCGGCGGCTGTCGCCGTGGGCGCACTGGTGGAGCGGGATGCCGATTGTGGTGTCCGGAATCCTGGGCGCCCTGTCGGTGGTCGCGGCGAACTCGTGGATGAACTCGCCGGCCGGGTTCACGCTCAGGCACGGCAAGATCACCAGCGTCGATCCGGTGTCGGTGTTCTTCAACCCCTCGACCCCGTATGAGACCGCGCACATGGTGCTCGCCGCGTACATGGTGACGGGATTCCTCATCGCCGGCGTGTACGCGGCCGGGCTGCTGCGCGGCCGCCGGGACCGATACCACCGGCTGGGCTTCGCCGTGCCGTTCACCATCGCCGGGATCGCGGCCCCGCTGCAGGTGATGATGGGGGACATCATCGCCCGGTTCATCGCGCACCAGCAGCCGGTCAAGTTCGCCTCGATGGAGTACGTCTCCAGCAGCACCCGCGACGCCCCCGAGTGGGTGGGCGGGATCCTGATCAACGGCCACGTCTACTTCGGCCTCTCGGTCCCGGCGTTCGACTCGATCCTGGTCGGGTTCTCGCCGCACACCCGGGTCATCGGCTGGGACAGCGTGCCCGGGGCGCAGCGTCCGCCGCTTCCTACGCTCATCCACCTGAGCTTCGACGTGATGGTGGGCCTTGGCTTCTTCCTGTTCGCGCTGGCCGCGTGGCAGGGCTGGTGGTGGTGGTTCCACCGCCGGCTGCTGATGACCGCGTGGTTCCTGGTGCCGTCGGCCCTCAGCGGCGTGGCGGCGGTGGCCGCGATGGAGGCGGGCTGGGTCGTCACCGAGGTCGGCCGGCAGCCGTGGATCGTCTACCGCGTGCTGCTGGTCAGCAACGCGGCCACCCCGGCCAGCGGGGTTCCGGTCACGCTGGGCGTGATCCTGGTCCTGTACGCGATCCTGACGGTGGTCTCGATCGGCGTCCCGATGATCATGTCACGGCGGTGGCGGCGGGAAACGCCCGCCGAAGAGGAGGCCGAGCAGGTGCCGTACGGCCCCGCCCCGGCCAGGGCCGGGGCATCAGCCGGGCTGCCGGCGCCACCGGCCCAGCGCCGGGCATCCTCTGGCGGCCCGGAGGCTTCGTGAGCCCATCCCCAGAGGCGATCGCGGTCGCCGCGATCCTGGTCGTGGTCATCTCCGCGTACGCGCTGTTCGGCGGGGCGGACTTCGGCGGCGGCATCTGGGACCTGCTGGCCGGCGGCCCCGAGCGCGGCGCGGCCCCGCGGGAGCTGATCGACGAGTCCATCACCCCGGTCTGGGAAGCCAACCACGTGTGGCTGGTGTTCATTCTGGTGCTGCTGTGGACCGCGTTCCCGCCTGCGTTCGCCGCCATCATGACCGCGCTGTTTGTCCCGCTCAGCCTGTCGGCACTGGGAATCGTTCTGCGCGGCGTCGGGTTCGCGTTCCGGCACACCGCGCAGCGGCTGCAGATGCAGCAGCTCACCGGGGCGGTGTTCGCCGCATCCTCGCTGATAACACCGTTCTTCATGGGCACCACCGTCGGGGCGGTCGCCACCGGGCAGGTGCCGGTGCACCCGGCCGGCAACGTCCTGGCCGCCTGGACCTCGCCCACCGCCATCCTCACCGGGTTCCTGTTCGTCGCGGCCTGCGCCTACGTCAGCGCGGTGTTCCTGGTTCTGGAGGCCCGCCAGCGCGGTCGCGAGGAGCTGAGGCGCTACTTCTCGCTGCGCGCGACCGCGGCCGGGCTGGTCACCGGTGCGCTCGCTGGCGGCACGTTCACGGAGCTGTCGGTAAGCGCGCCACACCTGTACGCCGGCCTGACCGGCCGCGCTCTGCCGCTGGTGGCGATCTCGATCGCGGCCGGGATCGCCGTGCTCGGCATGCTCTGGCGGCGCTGGCACCACGCCGTGTTCCTGCGGATGACGGCCGCGATCGCGGTGGCGGCCGTGGTGTGGGGCTGGGGACTGGCCCAGTACCCCTACCTGCTGCCGACCTCGCTGTCACTCGGTGCGGGCAGCGCGCCCACCGCGTCCCTGGTGGCGGAATTCGTTGTCGTGGGCCTCGCGGTGCTGCTGGTGGCGCCCGGCTTCGCCCTGCTCTACTTGCTGCAGCAACGGGGCATGCTGGCCGCCGCCGAGAGCGACGCCGACCTGCAGCTGGCCGCCCAGCCGCAGCAGGGCGTTCCCGGCCAGCCGGCGGCCGCTCCCGAGCCGGCCGCGACCGCGGTGACGACGGCGCTGGTGCTGGCCGTTCTGGCCATCAGGGCGATCAGGAATGTGCTGTCATCCTCACGCCGCCGGTGAGGGTGGCCGGGCCGCCTGTCCGCTATCCCCGGGGGAGAAGGCGCGGGCGCGCTCGATGAAGATCTGGTGCAGATCCATGACCGCGCGTGTCGCGCGGAGCGACCTGAGCCGCTGGATGACCAGCTCCACCCGCGTATCGTCGCCGGCGATCGGCCGCCAGGTGATGACGCCCCGCTGCTCAAGCGGGTCGCCGACGACGCTGAAATCCGGGAGCACGGTGATCCCGAGCCCTTCGGCGACCATCAGCTTGCCCATCTCCGCCCCGTCGGTGGAGTAGGAGAACCCCGGCAGCTGGCCCTGCATGAGCCGGTGCACGAAGCGGTGCATGACATATCCGGAGCGCATCACGATCAGTGGCTCGTTGTGCAGGTCGCTAGCGCGCACCGCGGCCAGCGAGGCCAGCGCGCTGTCCGGGCGCATGCAGACGACCGGGCGCCCACGCAGCAGCGTGGTGGTGGCCAGCTCGGGCGGCATGTCGTCGCCCTCCAGGTAGTTGACCAGCCCCAGGTCGAAGCTTCCGGCCAGGATCGCCCGGTGGATCTCCTCCTGCTGGGCGCCGATGATCTCGACCTGGGTCGCGTGATGGGTCTCGCGGAACGCGCGTATCGCCGGGGTCAGCAGCGGCACCGTCGCGGTGTTGACGGTCCCGACCCGGATCATGCGGACGCTCCGGTGCTGCTCGCCAGCGGCCTGCCGCAGCCGGTCGACCGAGTCGAGCACGGTGAGGATGTGGGGGAGTAGCTCGCGGCCCGAGTCGCTGACCGTGGCGCCGTGGCGTCCCCGCTCCAGCAGGTCGATCCCGAGTTCCCGCTCCAGGCTGCGCACGGACCCGCTCAGGGCCGGCTGCGAGATGTGGAGCTCTTCCGCGGCGCGGCGTAGCACATCAGCCACCGGCGCCAGGGTCAGCGGCTGCCGGAACGGCGGGCAGACAGCCACCAGCAGCCGGCACTTCCGGCCTTGGTCGCTGGCCAGATACTCGCGGACCAGTCTGCTCTTGCCGATCCCCGCCTCGCCCTCGATCAGCACCACCGCGGGCGGGCCCGCCATTGCATCGGCCAGCGCGGCCAGTTACCGGCCACGCCCCACGAACCCTGGAGCCCGCATCGACGGGAGGCCTCTGACACCGCGCTGTTCGGGAGCCGTCTGATCGGGCATGAAGATCTGCCGCTCCAGCTTCGAAGACCTTGCTCACTGCATTCTGCGCAGTTCACTCGCAG
>Ga0335073_10001256_pt1 | contig 33858 bp, 19 predicted proteins | sample Lox_Sample_22_FD_207093 | JGI IMG/M metagenome (GOLD analysis project Ga0335073, IMG submission 207093) | Soil microbial communities from Loxahatchee National Wildlife Refuge, Florida, United States - Lox_Sample_2.2 | ecosystem: Environmental > Terrestrial > Soil > Wetlands | place: USA... | reverse complement strand
GTGCCTTCGACAGACGCGAAGGGAACCAGCCGAGGGTGGCCCTCCAGTTGCCGTTGCGTAGGGAAGACGGAGCCCTACTCAATCCTCGCTAATTGGACAAACTAATGAACCGAACTACGCAGCGCGCTCGCCGTGTGTTCCTGACCCTCGGTTTGGCGATCGCGGCTAGCCTGTGTGCCTCGACCGCACAGGCGCAGACGTTTGTGCAGGTAAATTCGGCAATACCGGACTCCGCAACACAGTTAAATGTGAGCTATCTGAATGCTCAAGCGAGCGGCGACTTGAACGTGGTCATCGTCGGATGGAACGACAGCACCGCGGTGGCGCAGTCGGTGACCGACACGATGGGGAATACGTATGTGCTGGCAACCGGGCCGGTCAAAGTATCCGGAGCACTGACGCAGTCGATTTATTACGCGAAAAACATTGTGGCCGCGGCGGCGGGCGCGAATGTGGTGCAGGTGACGTTCAATACGTCCGCCATCTCGCCGGACATCCGGATTTTGGAGTACAGCGGCGTTGACACGAACAATCCGTTCGATGGCGGAACAGGAGCAACGGGAACGGCGACCACCACGGACAGCGGGGCGCTGACGACGACGAATGCCAAGGACTTGCTGGTGGGTGCAAACATCGTGCTGACGAGCACGGCGTCGGCGGGCTCGGGATACACAAAACGGGTGATTACGTATCCGGATGGTGATTTGGCGGAAGATCGCGACGTGACCGTAACGGGAGCGTATCACGCGACAGCCAAGCTGAACGCGGCCGGCAAATGGATTATGCAAATTGTGGCGTTCAAGGCGGCTGGCTCGACGCCTTCGCCAACGGCGCCAGGCAATTTGGCCGCGAGTCCGGTTTCGAGCAGCCAGATCAACTTGAGCTGGGCAGCGTCGACAGAAACCGGCGGAACAATTGCGAGCTATTTGATTGAGCGGTGCCAGGGCACCGGCTGTTCGAATTTCGCGCAGATCAGCACGTCCACGACCACGAGCTTCAACGACACGGGATTGACCGCGTCGACGAGCTACAGCTACCGTGTGCGCGCGAAGGATTCGAATGGCAACACCGGACCGTATTCGAACACCGCCAGTGCGACGACGCAGGCTGCGGTGATTCCTACGCCGACGGCGCCAGGAAATCTGGCTGCACTAGCGGGACCGTCCGGCCCATTTGTAGTGGCCACGCAGGAGTATCTGAACGCGACGGCACTGACGGCGCACACCACCTCAGCATTCAACAGCACGGGCGGCGACGTGATCGTCGTTGCCGCGTCCTCGCACGCCGGTGTGACGATGACACCGACCGACAATCTGGGAAACCTCTGGACTTCGATCGCCGGTCCCACCAGTACGACTGTCGGGGCCGATTTGCGCACCGAGTTGTGGTATGCGCGGAACGCCAACGTAGGCGCGGGGCACACGATCACGTTGACCCTGTCCGCAGCGGAACCGTTGGTCATTTCAGTCATCGTGGCCAGAGGCTCCAATGTGGGCGGCCCGATTGATGCGGTGTCCGCGATTGGCAGCGACGGCGGCACGGCGTCAGTCAATGTGGCGAGCCCGAACATCACCACGACGGCCGCGTATGACCTGCTGCTTGGTTTTGCCAAGAGCTCGCAGTCCGAGACTTGGTTGGCGGGAACCGGTTTTGTCGCCCAGCCTGGGGCGTCTTCGACATTTTTGTTCGCCGAAACCGGCTTAGCGACGACGCCGGGCAGCTATGACGCGACGGCGTCGATTCAGGGAAACGACACGTGGCAAGCGGCCGTGGCGGCGGTGAGTCCGTCGACGGCAGCGACCAATCCGGAACAGGTGAATTTGAGCTGGACCGCATCCACCGAGACCGGTGGGACAGTGGCCAGTTATCTCGTCGAGCGCTGCGTAGGGAGCGGTTGCAGCACTTTTACACAGATCGGAACCACCGCCTACCTGTGGTACACGGACACCACTGTGTCGGCCTCCACGAGCTACAGCTACCGCGTCCGCGCAGTGGACACGGCAAACAACACCGGCCCGTATTCGAATGTGGTGACCGCGACAACGCCGGCGAGTGGAAGCGCGACACCTTCGATCAGCGGCATCTCGCCGAGTTCGGGGTCGGTGGGCACGTCGGTAACGATTAGCGGCGCGAACTTTGGAGCGACACAAGGCACCAGCACGGTGAGCTTCGGCGGTGCGACAGGAACGCCGACGAGTTGGAGCGCGAGCAGCATCGTGGTGCCAGTGCCTGCCGGAGCCAACACTGGAAGTGTGATTGTCACGGTTGGCGGACAGACCAGCAACGCGTTGACGTTTACAGTTACGGTGCCGGCGCCGGTTGTTTCCAGCTTGAACCCGACCTCCGGTACAGTCGGGACGTCCGTAACCATCAGCGGCGCAAATTTTGGTGCGGCGCAGGGCACTAGCACCGTGAGCTTCAGCGGAACTGCTGCGGCGCCGACGAGTTGGAGTGCGACGAGCATTGTGGCGCCGGTACCGACGGGAGCAACGAGCGGAAGCGTTGTAGTCACAGTGAGCGGTCAGGCCAGCAATGGTTTGACGTTTACGGTGCCCGCGCCGAGCATCTCGAGTTTGAATCCGGCGTCCGGGGCGGTGGGTACGTCGGTGACGATTAGCGGTGCGAATTTCGGAGCGACGCAAGGCACCAGCACGGTCAGCTTCAATGGAACTACAGCCACCCCTACGAGTTGGAGCGTGTCGAGCATCGTAGTGCCAGTGCCGACGGGAACCACGAGCGGAAGCGTCGTCGTCACGGTAGGCGGTCAGACGAGCAACAGTCTGACGTTCACGGTGACCGTGCCCGCGCCCGTGATCACCAGTTTGAATCCGAATTCGGGCGTTGTCGGTACGTCGGTAACGATTAACGGCACGAATTTCGGAGCGACCCAGGGAACCAGCGCGGTGAGCTTCGGTGGTGTGGCGGCGACGCCGACGAGCTGGAGTGCTTCGAGCATCGTAGTGCCGGTGCCAACCGGAGCGACAAGTGGAAATGTGGTAGTGACAGTGGCCGGTCAGGCCAGCAATGGGCTGGCCTTTACAGTGACGGTGCCCGCACCGAGCATTTCCAGCTTAAGTCCGAATAGTGGACCCGCCGGAACCTCGGTCACAGTCACCGGCACAAACTTCGGCACTTCTCAGGGCACCAGCACGGTGGTGTTCGACGGAGTCGCAGCCACGCCTACAAGCTGGAGTGCGACAAGCATCGTAGTCCCAGTGCCAGCCGGAGCGCCGAATGGCCCCGTGGTGGTGACCGTGGGCGGGATTGCCAGCAATGGAATCTACTTTACGGTTAATCCGCCTAACATCTCGAGCCTGAATCCAACGGCCGGACCCGTGGGCTCTTCCGTCACGATTGCGGGAACAAACTTTGGCCTCACGACGGGCACAGTCACGTTTAATGGAACGGTCGCGGCACCGACGATGTGGAGCAACACAAGCATAACAGTGCCGGTGCCGAGTGGAGCAACGACAGGCAACGTGGTTGTAACTGCCAACAGTGTTGCCAGTAATGGAATGGCCTTCACAGTTCTGATCCCGCCTAGCATCACAAGTCTCTCTCCGACGGCGGGTCCCTTTGGCACGACCGTAACGATCACCGGAGCGAACTTCGGAGCGACCCAAGGCTCCAGCTCCGTGACGTTCGGAGGAGCATTAGCTACCGCTACCAGCTGGAGCGCTACCAGCATAGTCGTAACCGTACCTGCGGGGGGTGCTTCAGCGGGCGGCGCTAGCACCGGCCCGGTCATCGTCACTGTCAACGGTGTCGCCAGCAACGGCATAAATTTCACTGTGAACCCTTCGATCCTTTCCCTTAGTCCAGTCGACGGCCCCATAGGATCTTCCGTCACCATCCAAGGTCAGAATTTCGGATCTGCGCAGGGCAGTAGCAGCGTATCGTTCAACGGAATTGTCGCGACTCCTACCTCTTGGAGCCCCGGCATTGTCAACGTTCCCGTACCCAGCGGCGCAACGACAGGGAATATCGTCGTTACAGTGGGCGGCCTTGCCAGCAACGGCGTGCTGTTCACGGTGACTCCCACGATCGCCAACCTGAGTAGCAATTTCGCACCCGTAGGCGCAGCCATTACAATCACTGGAACCGGCTTCGGCGCAACCCAAGGAACGAGCACCGTGACGTTCGGCGCGACGATAGCGACCCCGACGAGTTGGAGCAGTACGAGCATTGTCGTTCCTGTGCCGCCGTCGAGCTTCTCAGGGATTGAGTTCGTCTCGGTAACGGTCGGCGGTTTAAGCAGTAACGGCTTCAATTTAAGCGTTACGCCCGCCATCTCTGCTCTGAATCCCACATCAGGGCCCTTCGGTACCTCTGTGACTATAACCGGCACCAGCTTCGGCACCCCACAGGGGTCGAGTACGGTTTCATTTAATGGAGTTGCTGCTACGCCGACGAGTTGGAGCCCGACCAGTGTTGTGGTACCTGTTCCCAATGGTGCCACTACGGGCAATGTCGTCGTTACCTCTGGCGGGTCGGCAAGCAACGGTTTTCCGTTCACTGTTACTTCTCCCGGTCCCTCTATTACCAGTCTGTCGGTTGTCTCTGCTCCGGTCGGGACTGCGGTTACCCTTTCGGGCGCAAATTTCGGTGCCACGCAAGGTACCAGCACCGTCACGTTCAACGGCACCGCAGCAACTCCGACGAGTTGGAGCACCACCAGCATCGTCGTGCCGGTGCCGACAGGAGCCACCACGGGAAATGTCGTTGTCACCGTCGGCGGTATACCCAGCAATTCCATACCGTTCACCGTTCTGCCGACGCCGATTATTGCTGGCGTGAATCCTTCTTCCGGCCAGATCGGAACAGCAGTTACTATTACCGGCACGAACTTTGGCGCGACGCAGGGCCTAAGCACCCTTACGTTCAGCGGCATCGCAGCAAGCGTTACGAGTTGGAGCAACACCAGCATCACCGCTGTTGTTCCCACGACTCTCACCGGCAACGTTGTAGTAACCGTTGCTGGGGTAGCGAGTAACGGTTCCAATTTCACTGTTCTTCCGCCCACCATCACCAGCATTAACCCCACTGCGGGACCGGTCGGGACTTCCGTAACCATCACCGGCACCGGTTTTGGCACTCTCGGTAATGTGGGACAGGTTAACTTCAGCGGCGCAGGAGCTTACGCTTCTCCCATAAGTTGGAGTCCAACAAGCGTCGTCGTGTCGGTGCCGGCAACGGCAACGACGGGCAACGTGGTGTTAGTTGTATTAGGCATGTTCAGCAACGACCTTAATTTCACCGTAACACCGCCGCCTCCAAGTATCTCGGTGCTAAGCCCGAATTCTGGTCCTATCGGAACTTCTGTGACGATTGCCGGCGCGAACTTTGGAGCGACCCAAGGGACGAGCACGGTGAGCTTTAACGGCGTACCGGCGACGCCGACCAGTTGGAGTGCGACGAGCATCGCGGTGCCAGTGCCAGCAGGAGCGACCACCGGCAACGTGGTTGTGACCGTGGGCGGACAAGTGAGCAACGGTCTAGCCTTCACCGTGACGCCGCCCGCGCCGGGCATTACCAGCTTGAATCCTTCTTCGGGTCCAGTCGGCACCTCGGTGACGATCAGCGGCGCCAATTTCGGCGCAACGCAGGGCGCCAGCACTGTAAAGTTCAACCTTACAACGGCCACTCCGACCAGTTGGAGCGCGTCCAGCATCGTCGTGCCAGTGCCGACGGGAGCTACGACAGGTAATGTCATCCTCGTCGTTGGTGGGCAGACCAGCAACGGCGTGGCCTTTACCGTCACCTCCGGCTCTTCCAGCCCGACCGCGCCGGGCAATCTGACGGCGGTAGCCAGTTCGCTGGCTCCCGCAGTGATCAGCGAGCAGGGCTACATCAACACGGCCTTCCAGACGGCGCACACCACGCAAGGTTTCGACAGCACGGGCGGCGATTTGCTGGTGCTGTTCACGTCCTCGCATGCCGGAGTGACGTTCACACCTTCTGACAGCTTCGGAAATACGTGGATCTCAATCGCCGGCCCAACCAGCACCAGTGTTGGTTTCGATTTGCGCAGCCAAATGTGGTACGCGCGCAATCCCATCGTGGGCCCGAACCACACGGTGACCATGGGGCTTTCGGCCGCAAATTCACTGGTGATGTCGGTGCTGGTGATCAAGGGATCGAACAAGTCGTCGCCGCTGGATGGCGTGTCGGCGATCGGCAGCGACAACGGAAGCGAATCGGTGAATATCGCCAGCCCGAGCATCACGACGCTGGCCGCGAACGACTTGCTGGTCGGTTTCTCGAAGGTCTCCAGCGGCTCGACGTTCCAGCCGGGCACGGGTTTCGTGCAGCAGACCGCGGCGTCTTCGAACTACCTCGATGCGGAGGCCGGCCTGGCTGCAACTCCGGCGGTGTACAGCGCTACGTTCACGATCGATGGACCCGAGACCTGGCAGGCGGTCGTGGCCGCGGTGAGCCCGGTACCAGCAAGCAATCCGAATTTGGTCAACCTGTCGTGGAGCGCTTCCACCGAATCCGGCGGAACGATTAGCAGTTACCTCGTGGAACGGTGCCTGGGAAGCGGCTGCAGCAATTTTGCGCAGATCGGCACTTCTCCGACCACGACCTACAGCGACACTACGGTGACGGCTTCCACGACGTACATCTATCGAGTGCGAGCGCAAGATGGAACTGGAAACCTTGGACCGTATTCGAACACCGCAACGGTCACGACGCCCTCTGGCGTGCCGCTGCCGAGCATTACCAACCTGTCGCCAAGTTCAGGAACGGCGGGCACGTCCGTCACGATCAGCGGAGCCAACTTTGGCGCGACGCAAGGAAGCAGCGCGGTCAGCTTTAACGGCGTGCTGGCGACGCCCACGAGTTGGAGCGCATCGAGCATCGTGGCGCCGGTTCCGGCGGGAGCCACGAGTGGAAACGTGACGGTAGTGGTTGGCGGCCAGACCAGCAACGGCTTGCCGTTCACCGTGACGCTGCCGCCGCCCGCGATTACCGCATTGTCGCCTGCGTTTGGGCCGGTGGGTACGTCCGTCACGATCAACGGCGCCAACTTTGGAGCGGCACAAGGCAGCAGCACGCTTAGCTTCAACGGCACGCTGGGCACGCCAACGAGTTGGAGTGCGTCGAGCATCGTGGTGCCGGTGCCAACGGGCGCCACAACGGGAAATCTCACCGTGACCGTGGGCGGACAAATCAGCAACGCCGCGCTCTTCACGGTAGGGACAACGCCGCCTCCGGGCACAATTACACACGTGCAGCAGGCGTCGAACAGCGACGTGACGGGAAGAAGCTTTAGCAGCTTCAGCGTTACCTTGCCGGCAGCCACCACCACCGGCGACGCGATCGTCATCGGGCTGACCTACGGCAATGCCAATACGCCGATCACCGCGACCGACAGCCTCGGCAACACCTACACGCAAGCCATCGCGACCTACGACGCCGGGCACAACCAGGGTTGCACCATCCTGTACGCTACCGGCATCAAGGGCAACGGGTTGGATACGGTTACGCTGAACTTCACCTCGCAGCTGGCTTTTCTGGGTGTGGGTGTGCACGAATACAGCGGAGTCGCCGGCCTTTCAGCGCTGGATGGCACCACGGGCTCCCAAGCGTTCAGCGGCAGCCCCTCCACTGGATCAATTACGACGAAGGCTAACGGAGACCTGATCTTCAGCTGCATAACGGAAGATGCCATCGGCAGCGGGATCAACTTCACACCAGGCAGCGGGTTCACCAAACGCGTCGACTTGGGCCAGACCGCCGCCTACGCCGATGAAGACGGCGTGCAGGCGATTGCCGGACCCATCGCGGCGACCTGGACCATGTCGCCATCCAGTCAGTGGGTGACTAACATGGCTGCGTTCAAATCGGTCAATGGAGCCGCGGCGCCGAGCATTGCCAGCCTTTCGCCGACGTCGGGCGCGGGGGACACCGCGGTGACTATCACCGGAACGAACTTCGGAGCAACGCAAGGGACCAGCACGGTGACTTTCAACGGGACGACGGCGACGCCTACGAGCTGGACCGCCACAAGCATCGTTGTGCCGGTTCCGGCGGGAGCGACCACGGGAAACGTCGTGATCAACGTGAGTGGACTGGCGAGTAACGGCGTGAGCTTTACGGTTACGCCGTAAGGCAGAAACGCGAGCTGGTCGGGTAAGATTTCGGGCAACGCCGTTTTGCCCCAAATTGCTATCTGTCAGAATTCACAGAGGTTGCCAGTATTTAACCAACCGGTTAAATACGCTGGACGGCTCGCGTATTTAACCTGGAGGTTAAATGCCGAGCGACACCGGCCTGCATATTTAACCTACCGGTTAAATACGGTCGGTGCACTAAAGCAACCAGCTTGACCGTTAGGGCTGCGGCAATCGATAAGAGGCGTCGGCCCCTCTGACATTTTGGGGCTGCCGTTGCTTAGGAACCTCGGCGGGCGAACAGGTCGCCAACCCAATCCTTTGCTAGATTTCCGGCCTGCACCATACGGATGGCTTCTTCCAACGGTCGCTGCTTTCCATGCAATTCGTCGATGACGGAGATCTTGTTAAAGCCTGCGTCGCGCAGCCAGTTGGGGAGCTCGAACGGATCCTTCCCAATGTCGGCGAGCAAGGGCGGAGCCCATTCGACGATGATGGAGACGCGGCGATTCTCGCGGAAAATCCGCCGCATGCCCTTGAGGACGTCGAGGTCCACGCCCTCGGCGTCAATCTTGATGACGTCCACGCGGCCGCTGACAAGATCATCTACGGGGACCGCAGGAACCGTGACCGTGGTTCCGCTGCCTTGGACGCCGGGCCAGTTGGAGTGCGGAGTGAACCACGACAGGCCGATGGCGGTTACGTTCAGGTCGAGCGTGCTGCGAATTTTGGTGGCAGCGACCGGGTGGATCTGGACATTCTGGAAACGATTGCGCTGCACGTTGCCGCGCAGCACGGCGAGAGTTTGCGGCGAACACTCTACGGCGTGGACCCGACCCGCAGAGCCGACGCGACTTGCCGCCAGCAAGGTGTAATGCCCGATGTTCGCGCCAACGTCGACTACTACGCCGCCGGGCTTCAGCAAGTTGGTGAAGACGCCGGTCGTGAGCGGTTCGTGGTCGAGAAAATCGAAGTAGCCAAAATAAATGGGATGGAGCGGTTTGGGAAGGTACAGGCGCGCTGGATTATGGCGCATCGGGAATCCGGCGTCTTCGAAAACGTCCGAAGCGACCTGGCGGCCCAGCCAATGGCGGTGAAGGGGAGGCAGTTGGCCCCGGATAGACATGGTAAGAACCTGACGCGATAGGACAGGAAAACGTCTAGCGACGCCGGTCACCACTTCACTTTTTTTCACGGCAGATTCTCCTGACAGTTGGTGGTCTCAGAATATTTCTGGCGATTTCCTGGAAAACGTTGAGCGACCCCGGTGAAGAGCGGCTGGCGTTGGCGAAGGAACCGTAGCGCGCGAACCAATGGAATTGAAGCTGATGTTTCGCCGCGGCGATTTTCTCGCGGGAAGATGAATGTGGCGCTGCAGGAGTGTGAACAGACAGAAGCTCATCGGCCAGCGACAAAAGCGACAAACTGCGTGGAGACGACGAAAGGGTTGCGAGAGAATAGACCGGGCCCGAATCAGAGATTGCTCATGCCGCCGTCAATCACGAGTTCGCTGCCGACCGTGAAAGGGGATTCGTCGGAGGCGAAAAACAGGACGGCTGCGGCGACTTCGGAGGGTTTTCCCAAACGGCGCGCGGGGATTTGCACGGAGAAAGACTTGAGGGCCGCATCGTCCATACCGAGCTTCCCATACAAAGGCGTTTCGATGGGGCCCCCGCTGATGGCGTTGACGCGGATGCCGCGCCCGATGAGTTCGCCGGAAAGTGTGCGAGCAAGCGTCAGCAGAGCGCCTTTGGTTGCGCCATAAACGCTGCTGGCGGGCATCCCGATGTGCGAGTTGATGGAAGTCATGAGCACGATGGAAGCGGGATTGGCGAAGACGGGCAGCAGCGATTGGACCAGGAAGAACGGACCTTTGAAGTTGATGTTGAAAGAGCGATCGAAGGCGGCTTCGTCCCATTGCTCGAGCGGGCGCAACTCGGCGATGCCTGCATTGAGAAACAAAACGTCAAGAGCGCCGAACGAATTGCGAATTTGCGTGGACAGTTTCTTTTGGTCAGCCAGGCTGCCGGCGTCAGAATCGAAGACCAGCGCATCCACACCGAGAGCTTTACGGGCCAGGTCGAGTGTCTGAGGATTCTTACCGGTGACGGCGACACGCGCACCTTCCTGGAGGAAGAGGCGAGCTGCTTCGAGGCCGATGCCGGTGGTGCCACCGGTAATGAGAACGCGTTTGTTCGCGAGACGGGCCATAATTTTCTCCGGGTCAACACAAATGAGATTGTGGCTTAGATTCAGCTAAGCAGAAAGAGTTACGCGAGGCGCAGGTGCAGCGAAAAAGAGTTATGGTTTGGCGGGGAGGGTGATAGTGGTTTTGGCCGAGCCGACGTTTTCGAAGCGGTCGTAAGCGCGGACGGCTACGGTATGCTCGCCGGGCGTTGGATTCGCGACGTTGAATTCGTAGTGTTGTTCGGGATTGTCGCTGACGTTGCCGGTGGGCGAGAGCAAAACCCACTCTCCCCCGTCGACGCTGAATTGGGCATGGTCTATGCCGCTGGCGGCATCGCGAGCAGTGAATCTTACGAGAATGGACTGCGTGGAGAGACCGCCGCGTTTGGTTGTGACGAGTGTCGCATCGAGTTGGTCAATGGTCGGCGGCGTATTGTCGACCAGGAAGCGTTCCGATTCGCGCGATGCGCCCAGCGCGAGTTGCGGCGGGTTGGAGGGCGCATCCGAAGCGACGATCTTGAGGTAATAGGCGCCGTCGGGAAGCGTGGTGGTGTCCCAGGCGTAGAATTTCTGGTCGAGTTTGTCCTTCAGCAGTTTCCACTCTTTTTCGTTTTCGCCGCGATAGTAGATCGCGTAGCGCAGGTCATCGTCGTTGTCGTCATGCGCGGACCACAAAACAGATTGATAGCCTTTTTCGCGATAGCCCTGCGGCGGCTGGTCGAACTTGACTGGCGTGCTTTGTGCGATGAAAACGTTCGGCGTGCTCGGAGTCGGCGGCATTCTCAGCGGAACCGTCGGATTCTGGCCGGAGGAAATAATCAAAGTGGCTTGCGCGCGGATTCCAGGATCCTGCACGGCAATGGCATCAATCACTGGGGCCACGTTGCGGGGAAGATACGCCAGGCTGACCCAGTCAATGCCGTCGCCGGGGCGGCCATCGTGGATTACCGCCCTCCACTGAAAGAAGCGCGCCGCGGGAGCTTCTACCGTGCTGGGCTTGATGTAGGGGCCAAACCAACGGGACCATTCTTTGCTGGGTTCCTCGGTGTTGCCGGAGCGGACGAAGAATTCGAGGCGCGGCTCGCCGGAGTCCTTGATCGATCGAACCGCGCGTTTTGCGCTGGCATTGACGGCAGCATCCGCCTGTTCTTCGAGGGCCGGAGGACTCCACCAATCGAGCCGGCCCCATTGCGAGAAGAGTTGCGCGTCGAAGGAGCGCGATTCGAAAGTACCTTCTGGTTCGTAGCCCGGGCCCAGAGAAAAGACTTTGCCAGGGTTCGCAGTGCATAGGAACACGTGGCCATCGGCGCTGCGAGCAATGCCGGTGATCTGCGCGGAGCCGGACTTGGCGAGTTGTGCGAAAACGCCGTGGCCGTCTATGGCTAGCACTGCGCCGTTATTGCCCGTGCCAGCGAGGACGCGGCCATCGGAGGCCAGTCCGAGCGAGTAGACGATATCGTCGCGAGAGGTCCAGATTTCGTCGGGAGCGCCGTCGGCGGCGATGCGATAGATGCTGCTGGAGAGCGCCGGTGGAAACGCGACGAAAGGTGTGGCCGCTTGAGGAGCGCTGGTAATGACGGTCGACCCGGCACTGGTGGTGATGGTGGTTGTCGCGTTCGAGGGAACCATTGGAGTGATCACCGTTCCCGCGTTCCGCTGCTTGTCGCCGATGGCGGAGACATACAGAGAACCATCAGGTGAGACGAGCAGTGCAGTGACTTCGCGTTTGGCGGTTTCGTAGAGCACGAAGCCGTCGGTCGTGATCGCAGCGGGATCGTTTCGCGGAATACCCACGTGGATGGTACGCGTGATACGAAGAACGCGGCCATTGGGTTCGGTTCCCGCGAGCACCTGAGAATTTTTGTCGAACGCCAGAACTTTTACGTGGGCCTCGTCGCTGGTGTAGAACACATCGCCTTTGCCATCAGGCGAGACGGCGAAGATTTGCCCTTTATCTCCGGTGGCGACATAGAGATTGCCATCGGGACCGAACGCGATATCCCATATGTATTTCGTTTTGGGGTCGAAGAAGACCGACTTTTCGCCATTAGAGCTGACGCGATAGATCTTGCCGTCGGGCGAAGTGGCGACATAAAGCATGCCCTTCGAATCGAAGGCGATAGATTGCGCGACAAGATCGCTGGATTCGAAGACGGTGGAGGGCTTGGCGTTGGGGTTCGCCGAATCGAAACGAAAAACCTTGGCGGGCGAGCCCCCTGCAGCATAAAGCGTGCCCTTGGGGTCCAGTTTCAACGACCAGAGATAGGAAGCGTCAGCATCCGAGAGCAAGGTGAATTTCGGCGCCAGTTCGAGCCGGCCGTCGGAGCGCACGGCAACACCGTGCGCAGTCCCTTTGAGGAATTCTTCGTAGGTGGTTTGCAGCCACCGGCGTGTGTGCTCGGCGTGCAATGGAACTAGAAATGTCAGCACACAAAGAGGCAGAAAAAGAAGCGGCAAGCGTGAGAGTTTGCGAGGCGTGAGCATTCGCGTGGTCACCGGATTTGCAGATTCAAAGAGATAACGCCAGAAACGGGGCCACCGAGAGGAATGGAGGCTTCGCTGGCGAGCGATTCGCGGAGCATTTGCACGGAGCCGGGGGTGGGGCGGCCGTCGATGACGTTGATTTGCGAGAGCGGAACATTGGGGAGTTCCTTGTCATCCCACAGCAGCGTCGGCGAGGGAGCGAAAACGCCTACATAAAGCCGGTCATTCCGGCGCTCGCGGTTCAGAATAGCGATAAGTTGGTCGAGGCCGGAATTAGCGCCAGGCCCCGAGAAGCTGAAGCCACGCGACGAGCGATTCAACATTTCTCCATCGCTCACGAGCACGCGAAGTGTGGTGCCTCGAGGCGCCTGATCCGGTACGTGAATCGTAGTTTCTTCAACACGCTCGGCGCCGCGATACGGCCTCACCAGCACGCGCACGCGCAGGTTTTCTCCCGGCGCGGCTTCGCCCTTTTCCAGCCACGCGCTCTCGATGTTGAAGGAGTTGCGGCCCGGTTGGCTGTCCACGTGAACGTCAATGTCGTCGAACTGCGGCGCTTCGTGCGAATTCGTGAAGAGCCGCATGAAGACCGATTGAATGTTGATAGCCAGCGGAATGCCATCGGGAGTGAAAACGTCTCCGGGCGCATAGGTGGATTCGAGTTGGACGGGCTGATGCCCGTGAATACGAATCGTGGCGGCCAGGTGCAGGGTGGTGCCTTCGCCGTACAGACTGTTTTGCGTGAGGCCGTTAAAAAGCGTGATGCCCACGAGAAGCGGCGTGAGCTTGGGATGGTTCATCAGTTCGAAATGCAGCTTTTTCTCGGCGCCGTTCGCTTGTAGCGTGAGATTCAGCGGGATCATCGCGGGAAGTGGGCCGACCTTGCCGGTGACGGCGGTCAGATGGTCGCCGGTGATCGTGCCGATCGCGGAGCCGACATTGATGATCTTGGTGGAGGCCAAGTCAGAGGAAAGCGTCGTGAGCACATCGGTGCGCGCGAGCGGCATTTGCACGTTGCCGAGCGAAAGGAACGGATGGCCGCAAAGGTAGACCTCGTCGGCGCGAACGGCAGTCACGGTGCACGCCGAAGAAATCGAAAGGTCGCCTTGCACCAGCACCATGCCAGCCATGTCGCCGGGAACCAAATGTTTGTCGGCGGAAGCGCCTGCGTCGGTCGAGGAACCGCCCTGGGCGGCGACTAAACCGTAGGACTGCAGCTGGCCGGCGAATTGGCGAAGCGTTTCGGGCTGAATGCCGCTCAAGATGAGCGGAGTTTCGATGGGCTCGAGCGAAGATCCGGTAGGCCAGGGTTGCTGGCGCGGCAAGGGAAGGGCAAGCGTGCGGCTGTCGTCGGTGGACGGATCGTTTTCGCCTTTGTTGGCGTCCGGAAGCGTGAATTGCGCGGGCGCACCCGGCTGACCTTGGGCCGAAGGCGAAGCGAGTTGCCGTTGAGGGTGAATCACGTCTTCGATGGGCGTAACGCCGCCGATGGGTTCTTTGGTAAAGGTCCCCAGTTTCAGCGAAAGTGCGCCGACAAGTTTGCCGTTGATATAGACCGGGCTGCCGCTCATGCCGGCAACGACGCCAGTGTGCTCGGCTTTGGCGCCCTTGAGCTGCACGAGAATGATGGCTTGGCCCGGGCCGAGAAAGTTGGGCATCACGCCGATTACATCGAGCGGAAAGGCTTCAACTTGGGTGCCGGCGAAGATGGTGTAGGCGGTGCCCGTCATGCCGGGGTGGATTTCGGACAGCGGCATCAGGGGAGCGGACACCGGGGCCTGGGCCGGGGTGGCGTCCGAGACTGGGGTTTGGGCGACTTGCGCGTGGGTTGCGTAAGAGCAAGCGAAACAAGCGGTTACCAACGAGGCCGCGGCGAGCAGAAGGCGCGAACGGAGTAGACGGCTGGAAGGATGAGGCCCCGCGGTCAGCATGAATCGCCAATGATACGCGGGGACAGTACGGGGAAGCAATCAAACCGCCGGGAGACGCAAACCGGGACGAAGCAGCTAGGCGTCCTAGAACTGCTTACTCCTGGAATAAACCTCGGAGCTGCTCTTCGGTTCGATGAAAAAATTGGTCTTTCGGTGGCGTGCTACGGCTGTGTTCAAATCGAGCAGACCGAGCGCCGCGCCTGCCCGCAAAATGCCGAGAGTCCCGATCACAGAGACCCCGTGTTGCACTGCCGACTCGCGGCCACGGCGATCGTCGATGATCAACTGTCTTGCGCCCAATTCCAACGCAAGCGCAATCGCGTCGCGCTCGCCGGCGTCCAGTTGTTCGAGCGAAGAGGGCAGTTTGCTGCTGGGAACACGGACGAGCAGCCATTCCGGTGGTCGCGCAATCCATCTGCGGACGACCTCGGGTGCATTCGCTCGCAGCAGTTCTTCGCGAACGGTCTCGGGAACGACGACGGTTCCATAAATGTTTTCCAGGACGTTGATTTGTTCGACGAGAACGAGATAGTTCAGTGGAGAGGTGTCGGCAACGACGATCATTTAGTGCGGCTGTCGCGCACGTAGTTCTGCGACAAGGAGGTCGGCGGCTTTCATATCCTGCTTAAGTTCTTCGGGTCCGTATTGAAGATAGACGCCGTGTTGCTTCAGGAAGGCATGCACTTGTAGGCGGCTCTCAAAACCGAGCATGCGGCGAACTTCGGACTCAGAGAGACGGTCGGAGCGGTAACCTTCGAGGGCCAAGGCTTCGAGAGCCACTCGTGCGGGATCCTCGCCCTCCGAAGCGACCTGTCGGGCGAACTCATCAGGGATCAGTAGCTTAATCTCCATGCGGACAGAATAGCACGGTGCTCAACCGGAGTGATACGAAACGGGGCAGTGATTGCACTCTGAACGAACGATCAGAAGAACACAGGTTGGTATGTTGCCGCTAAACGTGGGCTGCTAAATACTCGGCAACGATGGCGGCGCAGGATTCGATGAACGTTTGCTCAGGTTTGGTGAACGTGTCAGCGAAATAGGATTCGATGTCGAGCTCCGCAGCGAGTTTTTTGTTCGCGAAAATGGGCACAACGATTTCGGACTTGACCAGGCTCGTCTCGCCTGCCAGATAGCGCGGATCCTTGGACACGTCTTGCACGACGACGACCTGCCCGGATTTGGCAGCGGCGCCACAAAGGCCCTTGTCGAGAGGGATTCGTGCGTTCGGCGTGAAGCTGCCGGCAAACGGGCCAACCACGAGAAAATTCGAATCAGCCGGATCGGCCAGGTAGAAGCCAGTCCAGTTGTAGCGCGTCATTTTTTCGTGCAAATGTATCGCCATGTGCTCCATCAGCGCGTGAGCGGAACCGGCCGTTTCGGCGTACGAGCGAAATTCCTGCAGCAGTTCATCGTGAACAGAAGGCATCAAGGCCTCACGAGAGGGCGCGAGCCAGCGCGCTGAAATTTGGGTACCGGAACAGTTTATCCGAGCAACAAAAGTGCTGGAAACTCAAGGATGCGAAAGTGGGCGTCGACGTGTCCAAAGAGGAGATGTAGAATCGGCGGCGACGAGGTTGCCAAATGAGCCGTTTGAAACGATTGAATACCGGGCATTCCGAGAATCAAGTCAGCGCAGGGGATGGCGTATCACGACGCGAATTCGTAGCCAAGACGGCCGCTGCCGTAGCGGGTTGGACGATCGTCCCGCGCCGCGTTCTAGGCGGCGCCGGATTTGTTCCACCCAGCGACAAGGTGAATATTGCGTTCATCGGTGTGGGCGCCCAGGGCTTGCGCGTAATGCTGCACTTCTTGAATGAGCCGGACGTCCAGGGCGTGGCGGTCTGCGACGTGACGAAAAGCGCCGCGAATTATCCGCAGTGGGACACGCACGAATTCACCAAGTCGGTGCAAAAGCTCCTCGCCGTCGATAGCGGTTGGGACTGGCTGAGTCCCGACCAGCCGATCCAACTTTCGCACACGCTGCACGTCACCAGCGGCGTCGCGGGACGCGAGCCGTGCCAGAAAATCGTGGACGGGCTGTACGCCACGCAAACGCGCTCCGGCAAATATAAAGGGTGCGCCGCGTACAGCGATTTTCGCGAGCTGCTCGAAAAACAGAAGGATGTAGACGCGGTCGTTGTCTGCACCACCGACAATTTGCATGCGGCGGCCTCGATTGCGGCGATGAAGAAAGGGAAGCATGTCTTCTGCCAGAAGCCGCTGACGCACACGATTTACGAAGCGCGGCGCACGGCGGAAGTAGCCCGCGAAACGGGAGTGGCAACACAAATCGCGGTAGGGAATCAGGCGTCCGAAGCCACGCGGCAGCTCTGCGAATGGATTTGGGCCGGCGCGATTGGGCCGGTGCGCGAGGTGCACAACTGGTCGATGCGCCCGTTCTGGCCGCAAGGCATGGATCTGCCCAAGACGACGCAGACCGTACCCGATGGGCTGGACTGGGATTTGTGGTTGGGGCCGGCCGAGGCTCGACCGTTTAACGAAGCGTATCTGCCGTTTGTGTGGCGGGGCTTCGCGGATTTTGGCTGCGGCGCACTGGGGGACATGGGGTCGTACAGCTTCGACACCGTCTTTCGCGTAATGAAGCTGGAAGCGCCAGAAAGCGTCGAGGCAAGTTCGAGCGACCGCTACGACGGCGTCTATCCGCTGGCGTCGATCGTGCGCCACAACTTTGCGGCGCGCGGGAGCATGCCGCCGGTGCGGTTTAATTGGTATGACGGCGGTTTGAAGCCGCCGCGGCCGCCGGAACTGGAAGAGGGCAGGGACTTGGTCCACGAAGACGAGGAGGGCGAAGGCCTGCTGTTCGTGGGCGACAGCGGAAAAATTCTTTGCGGCTTCAACGGTTCGAATCCCAAGCTGATTCCCCAGGCCAAGATGGATGCGTTTGTGCCACCGCCGAAGACGTTGCCGCGCTCTCCCGGCAATGAGCGCGAATGGCTGAATGCCTGTAAAGGAGATAAAACCAAGCCGGGCGGCAATTTCGAATTTTCCGGCATGGTCACCGAAACGTTGCTGTTGGGCAACGTCGCGCTACTCACGGGAGAACGTCTCCATTGGGACCGCGCCAATCTGAAAGCAAGCTCCGATGCTGCACAAAAGCTAGTCAAACCCGACCGCCGCAAAGGCTGGGAAATCTGAAAACGCTGCGAACCACGCGGTTCGCGTCACCGGTAGCGCCGGTGTTTCTGCCGGTCCGCTTGTGGCTTTCGCGCTTGTGCCTCCGCGCTAGGCTCAATGGCTGAGCGATCTTTTCGCGTTGTCGCCTCGAATCGTCCGCGAAGGGCGAATTTGCCCTCAGTCCAACCGGGCCGTATACTGTGAAGTTTAGGGTGGGCGCGTTGGACGCGCTGTATAGGCTTGGTTTTGGCTACCACGGAACTCACACCGCAAATCACCGACCAGGAAGTGCTGCGTGTGCGCGGAGCGCGCGTACACAACTTGCGCAATGTGTCCGTCGAGGTGCCGCACAACGCGATCACCGTCGTTACGGGCGTCAGCGGCTCGGGCAAATCATCGCTGGCGTTTGACACCATTTATGCAGAAGGGCAGCGGCGCTACGTCGAATCCCTTTCAGCGTATGCGAGGCAATTTCTCGAGCGCATGGAAAAGCCGGATGTGGATGAAATTTCCGGTATCGCCCCAGCTGTGGCGATCCGGCAGAAAAACTCGACGCGCAACCCACGCTCGACGGTAGCGACGTCGACAGAGATTTACGACTATCTGCGCTTGCTGTTTGCCCGTTGCGGCACTACGTTTTGCATCAAATGCGGCGAGGAGGTTCGCCGGGATACTCCCGAGGCAATCGCCAATCGTGTTTTGGCGCTCACGCCCGGGCGGCGTTTCTACATTTTGTATGAACTGCGGACCGCAACGCAGCCGCAGCCCACTGGGGGACAGCGGCGCGTTCCCAAGGGCAAAGCCAAGCCGCCGGCGCAAGAGTTGTTAAAACAAGCGCTGAGCGACCTGCAGAAGCGCGGATTCAATCGCCTCTATCAAGACGGGCGAGTGCACGAGTTTTCTTCTCCGGAAACGCTGCTCGATGTGGATTTTGCGAAGCCCGTTTATGTGCTTGTGGATCGTTTGGCGGTCAATCCTGAATCGCGCTCCCGGCTCACCGATTCGATCGAAATTTGCTACCGCGAAGGGCACGGCGAAGCCATCTTGGAATTTGTGGCGGATGCGGCGGGAAATCTTGCGCAACGGATGACGTTCAACGAACGGTTCGAATGCAAAAACGATGGCACCGTCTATCAAGAACCGGAGCCGCGCCTGTTCTCCTTCAACAACCCCTATGGCGCGTGCCCGCGTTGTCAGGGGTTTGGCAACACGATTGATTTCGACTTGAATTTAGTGGTCCCGGATTCGAGCAAAACGCTTGATGAAGGCGCGATTGAACCCTGGACCAAGCCGCGTTATCGCGCTCTGCTGCAGGACGTAAAAAAATGGGCGCGCGGCCGCGGGATTCCTTTGAATGTGCCGTGGCGCCAGTTGACGGCAGAACAGCGCCGCCTGGTGCTGGAAGGCGATCCCGAAAACGATTTTGAAGGCGTGAAGGGATTTTTCACCTGGCTCGAACGCAAAAAGTACAAACTGCATGTCCGCGTTTTTCTGAGCCGTTATCGCGGGTACGCCACGTGTCCCGATTGCAGTGGTACGCGTCTCCGACCGGAAGCGCGCGCTGTGCGCGTTGCAGGTCGATCCATCACGGAAGTCTGCAAGTTGACGGTGAAAGAAGCACGAACCTTTTTCGCCACGCTCGCCTTGTCGGAGTCGCAGGCTAAAGTCGCGGAGAAAATTCTCGAAGAGATCCGCACTCGGCTGCAGTTTCTCGATGAAGTAGGTCTCGACTATCTGACGCTCGACCGCTTGACTTCGACACTCTCCGGCGGCGAGTCTCAGCGCATCCAGTTGGCAACTTCTCTCGGCTCACACTTGGTAGGCGCCCTTTATGTTCTGGACGAGCCTTCCATCGGATTGCACCCGCGCGATACGCAGCGGCTGATCGATATTCTGAAGTCGCTGCGCGATTTGGGCAACACGGTTCTGGTCGTCGAGCACGATCCTGACACCATCGTTGCGGCGGACCGCGTCTTGGACCTTGGCCCCGGCGCTGGCGAGCTGGGCGGCAAACTTCTTTTTTCGGGAACCTACGAACAAATATTGCGCGACCAGCATTCGCTCACCGGTCGTTACCTGAACGGTGAGTTGGCTATCCCAGTCCCCAACAATCGGCACAAACCGGCAGGCAAATTTCTTCGGTTGTACGGCGCCACGCTCCACAACTTGCAGAACATCGACCTGATGATTCCGCTGAAGACGCTCACCGTGGTGACCGGCGTCAGCGGCTCGGGAAAGTCGACGCTCGTGCATGACGTTTTGTATCGCGCATTGGCAGCCAAACGCACTGGTGGAAGCGTTAAGGAATTCTGTGACCGGCTGGAAGGCGACCACCAGGTCACCGAAGTGGTGATCGTGGATCAGTCCCCGATCGGGCGAACCCCGCGTTCGAATCCCGCCACCTACTTGAAAGCCTTTGACGCGATTCGCGAGGTGTTTGCCGCTACCCCCGATGCGAAGCGCCGCGGCTTCAGTGCCGGCCACTTCTCGTTCAACGTGCCCGGCGGCCGCTGCGAGACTTGCCAAGGCGATGGAACCGTAACTGTGGAGATGCAGTTTCTCGCGGATGTCGAGTTGATTTGCGAGGAGTGCCGCGGCACGCGCTTTAAAAGCAGCGTGCTGGAAGTGCGCTACCGCGGAAAGAATATTCATGATGTTTTGCAACTCACCGCACGCGAGGCTTTAGCGTTCTTCACCGGCGTTCCCAAGGTCGTGTCGAAGCTCCGCGTGCTCAATGAAATTGGTCTCGGCTATCTTCGCCTAGGGCAGTCCGCGACCACTCTTTCCGGCGGCGAAGCGCAGCGCCTCAAATTGGCCGCCCATCTCACGCGCACGGAAAACAACGGCGTCTTGTACATTTTGGACGAGCCGACGACGGGTCTCCATTTCGATGACATCGCCAAATTGCTCTCGGCCTTCCGCAAGCTGCTGGAATCGGGAGCTTCGCTGTTAGTGATCGAGCACAATCTCGATGTCGTCAAGTCCGCCGATTGGCTGATCGATTTGGGGCCGGAAGGCGGCGATCAGGGCGGCAAGATCGTCGCGACCGGCACGCCCGAGCAAGTGGCCCGCAATCCGCAGTCGCACACCGGGCGTTTCCTCGCGCGAATCTTGAACGGCAACGGACCACCGCGCAACGCCGAACTGCAATCGCGCCTCTTGGATGCGCAGGCAAAGCGCGCCGGCAATCGCGCATCCAAGTCCGCAGCACCCTCGGATACAATTGCCGAAGAGACGGGAACCTCCGCCACAGAACCATGAAGCTCATTGCGTCACGCGCCACAGCGGGTCGGTCCGGCTTGCGAAACGGCTTCGCCCCTTTCATTCGGTTTGCTTTGCTGGCTGGTATTTCCGCGACCACACAAATCGTTACCCTGGCACCCAGCCATGCGCAAAGCACCCATACCGAAAAAGTGAAGAATCCCTTGAATGGCCTTCTCGAAGAGGCCCAGCACGACATCGACAACAGCCAGTTCGACGCAGCCATCGCCGCTCTGCAAAAAGTCATCGCCGAAAAACCCGATATTGCCTGGGCGCACTTTCAGCTCGGCTACTCCTATACCGCATTGCAGCGCCCCGACGAGGCCCGCGTCGAGTATCAACGTGCGACGGCACTCGATCCAAAAATGTCTGAAGCCTACCTGAATCTGGGAATTCTCCTCACCGAGAAAAGCCCCGCTGAAGCCGTCGCGCCTTTAAAACGTGCCGTCGATTTACTGCCTTCGCAAAGCCGCCCCCGTGTTTTGCTCGCCGTGGCGGAAGAGCGCTCCGGCGATATTCCCGCGGCCACGGAATCGTATGAGGGCGCTTTGCGACTTGATCCGCGTGACGCCGATACCGTGGCGCATCTCGGGAATCTTTATTTCGGTTTACACCGTTACCCTGAAGCAGAAGCCAAGTTCCGCGCCGCCCTCGGACTGCAGGCGCAATCGCCCCCAGCGTTGCTCGGCTTGGCCAAGGCTCTTGACGAACAAAGAAAGCCGGAAGCGGCGGATGCGTTTCGCAACTACCTAGCCGTGAATCCCGGCGATGCCGGAACCCGCTCTCGCCTCATCCACTTGCTTCTCGACCAGAAGAAATACGACGAAGCACTGGCAGAGCTGGACCAAGCCGACGCTGGAAAGCCACCCACCCTGGACTCGTTGCGCTCCCGTGCGGACATCCAGATTGCCCAAAAAAAATGGGACGATTCCATCGTCACCATTCACAAGGCCCTCGATCTGGCCCCGAACGACACCCAACTGCGTCAGGGCCTGGGCCGCGTCTACATGCAGAAGCACGACTATCCGAACGCTGAAGTCGAGATCAAAGCAGCACTCCAGCTGGACCGCAACAATCTGGCCAATTGGAAAGATCTGATGTCCGCTTATTACCTCGGCAAAAACTACCCGGCCGCGCTCGCCACCATTGACGTAATTTCCCGAGCCGAGACTCTCGGTCCGGGAGAATGGTTTATTCGCGCGCTCTGCTACGATAGTCTCAAGCAGGTAAAGCCCGCACTCGAGGCCTACCAGAAATTTCTGGAGCTCGACCAGGGCAAGAATCCAGACCAGGTCTGGCAGGCTCAGCAGCGCAGCAAAGTTCTGCAACGGATGCTCGACCAGAAAAGGTAACGGTCATGGGGGCCCGCGTTTTCCGGCGCGTAACCACTGTACTTCTCGCGGCCTTGCTCTGTGGCGCGGCGCTGCGGGCGGATAAGTTGAGCGAGCTGCAGGCGCGCTTCGATGCCGAAACCAACGGAGTCCGCAAAGCCAAGATCTTGCAACACCTCGGCGATGCTGAGTTTGACGAAGCTGTCCGCGCGCAGAAGGCCGGCGACTTCAGTACCGTCGACCTGTTAATGGAGAAATATCGCGACAACGTGGCCTCGGCCTCGGCGGCGTTGACCAGAGAAATTCACGACGGAGAGCACCACCCCGGCGGTTACAAACAACTCGAAATGCACGTGCAAAAAGGCCTCCGCGAGCTGGATCAGTATTTGCTCGAAGCTCCGGATCCCTTCAAGCCGCCTTTGCAACTCGTACGCCAGGATCTGCTCAGGATGGATGACCAACTGCTTCGAATTTTGTTCCCGACCCATCATCCGTCTAAACCACCCGAGAATGTGGCCCCCGGAGCCGCGCCTTCCGGGCCAGGAGTCCAACCATGACCTTTCGCTTTACCGTTGTTGCGCTCGGCTTCGCCGTGCTCGCCGCTCTGGGCACCGCGCGCGCCGCGCAGGCGCCCCAGAAGGACTATCTTTCGGCGCTGGAAGCCGACAAAATTCGCGACGCGGAAACTCCCAACGAACGCATCACCCTCTTTCTGACTTTTGCGGAAGACCGTCTCAAGAAAATTCAGTACGAGATGGAGCATCCTTCGCAGAATAATCACGCCGAAATGATCAATGGCCTGCTGAATGCCTACGTCGGCTGTGTTGACGACGCCGCGGACTTGATACAGTTGGGCATCGAGAAGCAGCAGAACGTGCGCAAGGGCGTTGATTTGATGGCTGCCCGCACCAAAGATTTTTTGGCTGCGCTGCAGAAGGTTCCCACGACGGGGCCCGACGCGGAGATGTACAAAGACAATTTGACGGACGCGATTGAAGGGACGCAAGACGCCTCGAAAGAGGCCCAAGAAGCCAAGAAAAACGTCGCGCCTCCGCCCATACGGCGAAAACAGTGACGCGGCTTCGGACCGCTGTGCGCAAGCAAAAGGCCGCTGTCCCGGGCGGCGCTGCCCTCTTCCAGCGCATGTTTACCCGCATCGGTTGTGACGGGCGCCCGCCGCGATTCCGCGTCGAATTCTATCCTTATGCCAGCCTGGTCTTGACCATTCGCCGCTGCGAAGACGTCGTTTACGCTCGCTTTTCGGATTTGCTGCGGCGTGCGCCTTCGGCCGTATTCGAAGGGGCGGCAGCCCTGTTGCTGGCCCGCGTCTACCGGCGGAAGGCCGCGCGCGAGTTGGTCGATCCCTATTTGACTTATGCGCGTTCGAATCGCACGCGGAGCCGCATCCATCGGATGCGGCAAGGGCGGGTGCGGCTTGCCTCGACCGGTGCGCAAGGCCGGCATTTTGATCTACAAAGAATGTTCGATGATCTAAATGCTCGCTTCTTTGCAGGTGGTTTGCAGCGCCCGCACATAGGATGGAGTACCCGAAAATGGCGCCGCCAATTCGGCTGCTACGATCCCGGCCCGAATCAGATTTTGCTGAATCGCCGTATGGACCATCCCCGCGTGCCCCGTGTCGCCGTGGAATACGTCCTCTACCACGAGATGCTCCACGTGAAGCATCCCACCCGCCGCTCCGGCTGCACTCTGCTTTCCCACTCCCCCGAATTTCGCGCCGAAGAAAAGCTCTTCTCCGAGTTCGCACGCGCCCGCAAAATCCTCGACCAGCTCGCCCGCTGATCACGCCCCTCCGGAAGCCTTTCGCAAAAAGACTTCGCGATCCGCGCGCTCGTTCTAAGTCAGTACTTGATTCAGTAACTGCCCCACCGCGCGGTGCGCCTCCAGTATCGAATAGCGGTGATCCATCGCGCCCGCCAAATCCGTATTCGCAAACGCCACCCTTCCAAACGGGGCCGCACGCAGCACGTCCCGCGGCGCCGGTTGGCCATCCTTTCCAAAGAAAAATCCCGGCTGCGGATTCAAATACGCATGGCCCCAGCGATTCAACACAATTCCCGCAATATCGCGCCCCGCAGCAAACCCCGCTCCGCTGAACATCTCCGCGAACTGCCGCCGGATCCGCCGCTCATACTCGCGAAACGACGTCGTCAGCATTTCGCCGCGCCCGCGATGCCCTTGATTTTCCGTGCTGTCGCCCGGATATGCGTACAAAATCTTCAGCGTCAGCACGATCGGATCATCCGGGCTGATCGTCGGAGAAACATCTCCACAAACTGCCTGCCGCCGCACGTCGAAATAATTTCCGATGCCATCGAACCACCGGCACCCGGTTATCCCCATCTTCCGCAGAAAACGCCAGTTCCGCACCGCAACATTCGCCATCAGGCATGGCGAACGAAAAAACTGCGCGTACGCTTCGCGCTGTGCCGTACCCAGATCCTTCAAAATGTGCTTTGCCGTCCAACTCCCTCCCGCCATGACCGCGCTGCGCGCCTTCACGCGAAAAACCTTCCCGCCTTTCGCATACGCAATCGAAAGCGTCGCCGCCTTCGCGGGATCGCCGTCGTGCTCCACGCTGATCACCGTCGCCGCAAGCCGTACCCGCGCCGCCGCACCCGGCAAATCCAGCGCCGCAAAATTTACCTTCCCACGGCTCACGCCATCCACCGTCGCCGGCCCCTCAATCGAGTCCGGCAGCAGCGTCTTCACCATCAGCCGCGCAATCGTCGTGTTCCCGCCGGGAAACATCTGCACCGGGTCGCCGGAGCCGTCATCCCACGGATGCAACAGATCCGCCGCATATTCGCAGAACGCCGAAAGTGCGTCCGGCCCGAGCCCTGAGCCGCCGCCCTCCACCGGCGAAAGAAACGTTCGGATCGTTTCTCTCGAAATCCCGTACCGCTCCATCATGTGCTGTTCGAGAGAAACCGCATCCAGCCGCCGCGAAGCCGCGTCGCCCTCGTACTGCGGCGCTTCGAATTTCGATTCCTCCGCGGCCCGCCCTGAAAACCACCGATACAATTCCCGCCGCTGCTCCCCTGAAACCGGCGCGCCTTCCATTTTCTTGCCCACTGGATCGAACAGCCATACTCCCGGATTTGTTCCGAATTTTGTGCCGAACCAGAATCCGTACTGCCCGCGTCCCAATCCCGCCGAATCATACGGCGTCCTGCCGATCGCCATCTCTGGCCCCGCACCCGCCCACGTTTGATACGTCAGCTTCGGCGCATGCAGCCCGATCGAATCGTAAAATCGCGCGATAAAACTCCGCGGATACGGCACCAGATAAATCGCCGACCCCTGGTGGCCGATAATCTTCTTCCCATCCATTTCAAACTCGTTTTGCTTCGCTTCGCCGCCAAAAATCGGATGATTTTCTAAAATCAGGCAGGTCTTTCCCGTACCAGCCAGCCGTTGAAAAAATAACGCCGCCGCCAATCCACTGATTCCGCCGCCAATCACCACACAGTCGTAAATTTCTCCGGTCTCCACCGCGTGAGCGGCCAGCGCGCCATACGCTCCGTCGCGCATCGCGTGCCCCGCTTGCATGATTTCGAACGTATTCCCGTTCGAATTCGCGTACTCTCCCACGCCCCCATATCCGGTCCACTCCTCTTTCTCGTCCGCTCTGCTCCCGCCCGCTGCCGCCAGCAGTTCCGCTGGCGCAAATCCGCTCAGCAATCCCGCTCCCGACGCCAGCAGTGTCGAGCCCAGAAAATCCCGCCGCGTAATCTCCGCATCCATCCCGAGCGCGGGATCGCCAGCCAGCTTTTTATCGCGACCGCTCATCGATTCCTTTCGCGAATCCGCCTTTCCCTCACTGCTTCGTATCCAGCGGATGCTTGCTTTTCTCGTAAAACTCATTCTGCAGCCGCAAACTTTCGTTGTCCGCTTTTGCTGCTCGTAGCGCCTCCACGATCGCATCCACCCAATTCTTCATATTCCATTCGCCCAGTTCTTTTGTCGCCACCGACCCATCCCCCGAGTAGTGCTCCGGAAACCTCGCGTACCACCAAATCCCGGTATACACGTCCTCGGGTAAATTCACTCTCTTCTGGTCCGCGCCTGACTCTTGCTTTGCGCGATCCAGATGCACCAGATCCGGCCGCGACACCAGCGTATTCGAAGTTTCATTTTCACCGGCGTGATAATCGATCCCGGCGGACTTCTTCCCTGGCCCTCCCGGTTTGCTCCGTTCCCCGTCCAGCACGTACACCACGTAATCGTGCGGCCGATCCATTTGCGATTGCCCGAAAAGCGGCAGCAAATGCTCGTTCCCGCCGTGGCCATTCACGATCAGGATCTTCTTGCAACCGTTCCGCGCCATTTCATCCGTCGTTTCCTGCAAGAGTTTCAGTTGCAAGTCCAGGCTGTAGGCAATCGTTCCCGGTTCGTGCTTCGCTTCGAAAATCTGTCCGAAATAATATTCCGGGAAAACCACCGCATACTCCTGCGCCACCGCTTGCAGCGATGCGTATCGCACGTTCAGCAAGTCCGTCCCCAGCGGCAAGTGTGGCCCATGCTTCTCCAAAATCCCGAACGGCAGCACGCACGTCCCTTGCGCCTGTTCGATGCCCCGCCGAAAATCAGCGGCCGTCAGCTCTTCCCATTTCGGCGAAAGCTGGGCCTGCGCGGGCGCCACGCGCGGGCAAAACAACGCCGCCAGCAAAGCAGCCGAAACCAACAAAATTCTCCGAACCATCACAAAGCACCTCCATCGGCGCGAAATTCTAACGCCGCGCACTGCAAAGCGCACCCATTAAAACGATTTTATAAAGGCGTATTTCTGCTGTTGAGTTTGGCCGTGTGCGCATGGCTTGGGAGCATCGCGATGTCCTGGGTCGCTCTCGCTAATTTCGCGCCGGCGGATTGCGCTAGAATGGTCGCCGCTCGGGCCGCGCCACGCCAGCCCGGCAGGAGCACGTCTTTTGCGGACCAATCCCTCCCTCGTTGCTTTGACCATCACTCTCGGCGCTTGCGGTTTCTTCGCCCATGCGCGCGCCACAAATCGAACCTCTTCCCAAGATTCCCAGCAGAACACCGCCGCGCCGCCTGTTCATCTCACTTCCGAGCAGGATCATCAGCGTCTTCTCGATTTGCTTCACATCAAAGAGCTACGCAGCGGTCCCAGCGGCGATCCCAAGGCCCCCAACGCCGCCAACACCGATGAATCCAAGGTTCCTCCCTACGCGCTCCCCGACCCTCTCCTCCTTGGAAACGGCCAACGCGTCACTACTCCCGAAGTCTGGAGGAAGCAGCGCCGCCCCGAACTCGTCGAACTCTTCGACCAAGAGATTTACGGACGCATGCCCGCGCACACGCCATCCGTGAAATGGGAAGTCGTCAGCACCACTCGCGAAAAAATCGGCGACGCGGAGGCTATTAGCAAAAAGCTCGTCGGCCACGTGGACAATTCCGCCGATCCGCAAATCACCGTAAATATCCAGCTCTCGCTTACCGTCCCGGAGCATTCGAGCGGCCCCGTCCCGGTGATGATGGAATTTGGCATCAGTCCCGAAATTCTCGAAGCGATCCGCAAGCGCATGGGCGAAGAGCAGTGGGCCAAGCTGCAAGGCTCCGGACCGACCTGGCAGCAACAACTCCTCGATAAAGGTTGGGGAGCTGCGATCCTCCTTCCCACCAGCGTGCAGGCCGATAACGGCGAAGGTCTCACGCAAGGGATCATAGGTCTGGTTAATAAGGGCCAGCCGCGCAAACTCGACGATTGGGGCGCGCTGCGCGCCTGGGCCTGGGGCGCCAGCCGCGCGCTCGATTACTTTGAAACCGACAAATCCGTGGACGCCAAACAAGTCGGCATCGAAGGTCTTTCCCGCTACGGCAAAGCCGCTCTCGTCACCATGGCTTACGATCCGCGCTTTGCCATCGGCTTCATCGCCTCCTCCGGAGAAGGCGGCGCAAAAATCCTCCGTCGCAAATTCGGCGAGCAAGTCGAAAATGTCGCCTCCACTTCCGAATACCACTGGATGGCCGGCAACTTTCTGAAATACGCTGGCCCTCTCACGCCCAACGATCTGCCGGTGGACGCTCACGAACTCATCGCGCTCTGCGCACCGCGCCCCGTCTTTATCAGTAGCGGTTCGCTGCAAGTCGAAGGCGGCTGGATTGATGGCAAGGGCATGTTTCTCGCCGCCGTCGGCGCGGGCCCCGTTTATAAACTTCTCGGCAAAAAAGATTTGGGCACCGCCGAATTTCCGCCGATGGAAACGCCGCTGATTGATGGCGACATCGCGTTCCGCCAGCACAGCGGAGGCCACACCGCCGGCCCCAATTGGCCCACCTTTCTCACCTTCGCCAGCCGCTACATCAAAGCTCCGCCGGTGTCCGCCTCAGAAAATCTCAGTAGCAGCGAAAAACACGAACACCACAATGGCGAAGAGCGCAGCGCTGAGCACCGCGTCGCTCTGACTTTCGACGACCTGCCCGCGCATGGCCCGCTACCGGGAACGCTTTCGCGCGTGGACATCATCAACAGCATCATTCACGCGCTCCAGGCCGCCCACGCGCCGCCCATCTACGGTTTCGTCAACGCTAAAACCATGGAAACCGAGCCAGGCACCGAAAAAGTTTTGCAGTTGTGGCGCGACGCCGGCTATCCCCTCGGCAATCACACCTTCTCGCACATGGATTTGGACACCAATACCAGTGACGCCTGGGAGCAGGATTTGCTGGCCGACGAGCCTGCCCTAAAACAGTTCATGGCTGGTGAAGACTGGCACTGGCTACGCTTTCCGTATCTCCACGAAGGCAACACCGAAGCGAAGCACCTCCACATCGAGAAATTCCTGAAGGAACATGACTATCGCGTTGCTGAAGTCACGCTGAGTTTTGGCGACTACGCGTACAACGAACCGTACGCCCGCTGCGTGGCTAAATCGGACACCGCCGCGATCGATTGGATGAAAGAAGCTTATCTGCGCAACGCCGATGCCTCTCTAACTCACGGCATCCGGGCGGCGGACCGCCTCTTCGGCCACGACGTGCAGCACATCATGCTGCTGCACATCGGGGGATTCGAAACCGTCATGCTCCCGAAACTTCTGGAACTGCTGGAGCACCGCGGCTTCCGGCTCGTCACTTTGCCGGACGCGGCCAGCGATCCTTTCTACGAAAAAGAACAGGAACTCACGGCGCATTTCGGCGGCACGCTTTTGCAGGAACTGCTGGTGGCCCATCACATTCAGGAGACTGACCAGCCGGAAAATCCGCCGGCGAAGCTCAACGAACTCTGCCGCTAGGCTTGAAAGCACTCTGGCGATAACGAGCGAGCCGCGTCCGCACTTTGTTCTTCCCGTTCTTCCAACTGCAGCTGGCTCGAATGAAAATCATTCGGGCCAGCTTGCAGGACGTCTTTTATTGCCCTTGCAAGGCGATTTCGCGTTGCGTCACCGGTGAACCGTGAGCACCGGGCAGGGTGCATGCGCTACGACGTGGTGAATCGTGGCGATGGGCAAGTGCGTTGCCGCTCCGGGAAATCCCGTTGCTTCGTGGACGCCCAGAACAATTAAATCGGCATGCGTGCGCCGCGCCATTTCGAGGATTTTATCCGCCGGCGTGCCCTCTTCGACCATGTAGCGTGGCGCGCAAAAGAACTGTTGCTCGTCCGGTACGAGTTCACGCAGCTTGCGCTCGTCGGCTTCCGCGAACTGTTCCGGAATTGCCAGGTCGTTGGACTTCATTTTCTTCACGACATGCAGAACGGTGAGCTTCGCTTTGGCTTCCCGCGCGAGTTGCGCCGCGTAGCTCGCGGCCGCTTCCGAATCCGCGCCGAAATCCGTGGCGAACAGGATCGAAGCAAACTGGCCTTCCGGCTCACCATGCGCCAGCACGTGCGGGCCGATGGTTAGTACCGGGCAGGTGGCGCAGCGGATCAGTTCTTCTGCTTGGGAGCCGAGCAACGCCTTCCCGATTCCGGTTCTGCCGCGCGTGCCCGCGACGATAAGATCAATTTCGTTTTCCTTAACCGTTTCCGCGAGTGATTCCCAGATGCCGCCCTCTCGTTCAATCATTTCCGCGCGGCTGTGCGGAGCTTCGCGAATCATCCTCTCGCGCAATTTGTCCATTTCGAGTTTGAGTATTTCGTCGTCGCGCTGCCAGGTTTCCGGCGGCAGCGTGTAATTCGCCGGCTCAATGACATGGACCGCCGAAAGATTTCCGCCGAACATGCGCGCGAGTCCTGCGGCATAGGGAAACGCGACGTCCGATGCCGGAGAGAAATCCGTGGCAAAAAGAATGTTCCGGAGCCGGACCGCTGCCCGTGTGGGAACTGCTTGCGTGGCTGTCATGGTGCACCTCCAATTCCACATTAGGTTTCGCGGACTGCCGCGGCGGTGACGCATTGCACGCGAACGAGTGACCGCGCTCACGTTCGGCCATCACAGCTAACGCAGTAAACGAAAGACGTGGCGAGCCATTTCCGCTTCCTCGTCGCTGCGCACAACGCGCACCGTTACGGCGGCACCCTCTTTGCTGATGGTTTCGGCGTTTGCGCCGTTTTTGTGTGCGTCCAGGGTGATACCGAGGAATGCGAGCCCGGCGCAGATTTCTTCGCGCACGGCGTGGTCATGCTCGCCGATGCCGCCGGAAAAGACGAGCAGATCCAGACCGCCGAGCACGGCAGCGAAAGCGCCAAGTTGTTTGCGGACCGTGCGGCAAAACATTTCGATAGCCAGACGCGCTCGTGTTTGCGGACCGGCTTGGTGCAGTTCACGCATGTCCGAAGAAACGCCGGAAATTCCCAGCAAGCCGGACTGTTTGTCGAGCAACTGTTCCAGCTGAGCCTCGTTCAGGTGTTCGGTGCGGAGCAGGTGCAACAACACGCCGGGATCGAGGTCGCCTGTGCGCGTGCCCATGATGATGCCGCCGGTGGGCGTGAGGCCCATCGAAGTGTCCACGGACCGGCCGTTTTCCACAGCAGTGACGCTGGCGCCGTTGCCCAGATGCGCGATCACCACGCGCCGCGGAAGTGGCGCGCCGAGCGTGTGCAGTATGGATTCGCAGGAGAGCCCATGAAACCCATAGCGCCGCACGGCGGCCTGCCAAAACTTTTCCGGGAGCGCAAAGCGTGCGGCCGCTTCCGGCAAGGCGCGGTGAAACGCCGTATCGAAGCAGGCAAATTGCGGAACGCCGGGAAATTGCGATTGCGTTTCACGAATCAGATCCAGCTCGACGGGAACATGCAGCGGCGCGAACGTGGCAGCCGCTGCAAGTTGTTTTACAACCTGCGGTGTGAGTTTTTGATGCTCACGCAGATGCGGTCCGCCATGCACGATGCGATGGGCGATGGCGGCCAGCGGCGGGAGGCCGAGTTTGGCGAGCGCCTGCCCGACGGCACGCATGGCTTGCTGGTGCGTTTCGGATGCGTGCGTTTCTTGCGCGAGGGTGCGGCCATCGGCAGAGCGAATCGCCAGGTGGCTTTCCCGCGCGCCGATGCCGTCCAGCGAGCCGCGATAGATCGCGTGCACGTCGCCGGTGGCAGCAGCAAAGACGCCGAATTTCAGCGACGAGGAGCCGCTGTTCAGCGCCAGCACCGGCGATTCCATGGGATTCGTCGCCACAGGCTAGGCCGGCCATTTCCAATTGCGGATTTCGGGCAAGTCCTCGCCGTGTTCGACGACGTAGAGCTTGTGACGTTGTAGTTGCTCGGTGAGGCGCTGGTGCGCTTGATCGGCGATGCCGCGCAGGCGCGGGACGCGGTGAATGGCGTCAAAGGCCAACTGAAAACGATCCAGGCGATTCAACACGGTCATATCGAAGGGAGTGGTGGTGGTGCCTTCTTCGACGTAACCGCGCACGTGAATATTGTCGTGATTGCGGCGGCGGTAGGTGAGCTGGTGAATTAGGAGGGGATAGCCGTGAAAAGCGAAGATGACCGGCTTATCGGCGGTGAAGAGCGCGTCGAAGTCTTCGTCGGCGAGGCCGTGCGGATGCTCGGTGACCGGTTGCAGGGCCAGCAGGTCGACGACGTTCACGACGCGAATGCGGAGGTCAGGAACTTGTTGGCGCAAGAGTGAAACCGCGGCGAGGGTTTCGAGCGTCGGAACATCGCCGGCGCAGGCCATCACCACTTCCGGGTCGCCGTTGTCATTGCTGGCCCATGGCCACACGCCCATCCCCGCGGTGCAGTGTTGCACAGCGGCGTCCATGTCCAGCCAATTGGGCGCGAACTGTTTTCCGGCGACGATGACGTTCACGTAATTGCGGCTGCGCAAGCAGTGATCCGCAACGGAGAGCAAGGTGTTGGTGTCGGGCGGAAGGTAAATGCGGACGACATCCGCTTTTTTGTTGGCGACGTGATCGATGAAGCCGGGATCCTGATGGGAGAAGCCGTTGTGGTCCTGCCGCCACACGTGCGAGCTCAGCAAATAATTCAAGGAAGCGATGGGTTTGCGCCAGGGCAGGGAACGCGTCGTTTTGAGCCACTTGGCGTGCTGGTTGAACATCGAGTCGACGATGTGAATGAAGGCTTCGTAGCAGGAAAAGAAGCCGTGGCGGCCAGTGAGCAGGTAGCCCTCGAGCCAGCCCTGGCACATGTGCTCGCTGAGGACTTCCATGACGCGGCCATCCACCGATAGATTTACGTCCACCGGAAGGGTGGTGGCCTCCCAGGTTTTTGCGGTGACTTCGAAGAGCGCTTCGAGGCGGTTGGAGGCGGTTTCGTCCGGGCCGACGACGCGAAAGTTCCGGCGCGCCAGGTTCAATTTCATCACATCGCGCAAGAAATGGCCGAGCACGCGGGTCGCTTCCGTTTCGGGCGACCCGGGTGTTTTGACGTCGACGGCATAGTCGCGAAAGTTAGGCAAGTGCAGCGGCTCGAGCAGCAAACCGCCGTTGGCGTGGGGATTCATGCCCATGCGCAGCTGGCCTTTCGGGGGAAGATCGGCAAGTTCGGGAATCAGCGCGCCGTCGGCGTCGAAGAGTTCTTGAGGCCGGTAGCTGCGCATCCAGTCTTCAAGAATTTTGAGGTGGTCGGGTTTTTCGTGCAGCTCGGCAAAGGGCACCTGGTGGGCCCGCCAGGTGCCTTCGACGGGTTTGCCGTCGACCATTTTGGGACCAGTCCAGCCTTTGGGCGTGCGCAGAATGAGCATGGGCCAGCGCGGTCGGTCGGTGTTTTTATCCTGGCGCGCGAGTTTCTGAATGGTGTGAATCTCGCCGAGGATTTTGTCCAGCACTTCCGCCATTTGCTGATGCATGGTGGCGGGATCATCGCCTTCGAGATAGTGAGGGGTGTAGCCATAGCCGCGAAAGAGAGAAAGCAGTTCGTCTTGGGAAATGCGCGCGAGGACGGTGGGATTGGCGATCTTATAGCCATTCAAGTGCAAAATCGGAAGAACGGCGCCATCTTTTTCCGCGTTCAGGAATTTGTTG
>Ga0335073_10001255_pt1 | contig 33866 bp, 29 predicted proteins | sample Lox_Sample_22_FD_207093 | JGI IMG/M metagenome (GOLD analysis project Ga0335073, IMG submission 207093) | Soil microbial communities from Loxahatchee National Wildlife Refuge, Florida, United States - Lox_Sample_2.2 | ecosystem: Environmental > Terrestrial > Soil > Wetlands | place: USA... | reverse complement strand
GTACACGTATCCCGGGCCGAACGCGTCGAGCACGGCCTCCCAGGCGTCCGGCGAGTTGGCGCCGCGGGCGCGTTCGCATTCGGCGTGGCACCGGGCCAGCCAGCCGCGGCCTTCCACGCCGAGCACGGCCCTGGGGCGCCGGGGGAACCTGGCGCCCTCGCGGGCCACGTCGAGCAGGGCCGCCGCGGCGGCGACCTCGGCCGCGGCGGCATCGAGATCGCCGGCCGCCCGCGCGGCCGCGGCCCGGTCGGCTCGGGCGCTCAGCGCCACCGCGGCCACCCGGATGACCGCGGGGGTGTGCGACGGCGACGCGTCGGCGCTGATCGCGGCCTCGGCTTCGGCCAGGGCGGTGTCCGTGTCGCCGCGCCACAGCGCCTGCTCGGCGAGCAGCCCGCGGGCGAGATAAGCGACGAACGAGTCCGTCCAGAACGGCTCGAGCCAGGTCCGCCGCTCGCCGACCGCGGGGTTCCCCCTGGCCACGTCGATGAACAGGGCCATCGCGGCCAGTACCGCCTCCGGCTGCCTGGTCACCCGGACGGTGAAGCCGTCGGCCAGCTCCTGCGCGTGGTCCCACTCGCCGCCGGCGTAGTGCGCCTGGAAGTGCACGTGCTGCAGGTCGTAGCCGAACGGCGCGAGGCCGAGACCTTCGTCGTCCGCCCGCCGTACCCCCTGGTGCGCGATCGTGGCAGCCTCGGCGAGGTGGCCGCGCACCAGGTGCTCGACGGCCAGGTTGTACGCGGCGCGCAGTTCCACGCCGAGCACCCGGGCCGCGGCCGCCTGCTCGAACGCCTCGGTGAACATGCCGATCGCCTCGTCGGTGTTGCCCGCCCGGCTGCTGAGCTGGCCGATCGTGACGAGCGCGTCGGCCTCCACGGACGGCGCGCCGGACTGGCGCGCCACCTGGCGGGCCTTGCGCGCCCAGTCAAGCGCCACGCCCTCGCCGCCCTCGATCATGAGCGCGATCGCGTAGGTGGCCATCGCCCGCGCCAGGTACCAGGTCGGCGGGTCGTCCGGCGTCGCGCGCACCGTGTCCCTGGCGACCTTGATCGCCTCGGCGAACCACTCCATGTCCTCGCCCTGCAGCAGGTAATAAGCCAGCCGTTCCCCGACGCGGCTGCGCAGGCTGGGGTCGCCGCCGTCGGCTCCCGGGGCCGCCAGCAGGCCGCGGATCCGGCGCAGCAGGTGCACCGCGCGCGGCACGTCGCCGCTGGCCGCCGCGGCCAGCGCGGACTTGAGGCCGAGCCTGCCGCGGCTCATCCCGGCCAGCCGCTCGGCGTCGTCCACCCGGTCCCACAGCGCGAGCGCCTGGTCGTAGTGCTGGTGCGCTTCGGTGGGAGCGCCGAGCCGTTCGGCCTCCTCGCCGGCGCGGATCGACGCGGTGAACGCGCCGGGCACGTCATGGCTGGCCAGGCTGTGGTGGGCGAGCTCGGCGGCCGCACCGGGCACGCCGGAAAGCAGCGCGGCGAGCCGCGCGTGCAGCCGGGTCCGCTCCCCCGGCAGCAGGTCGTTGTAGACCGCCTCGCGCAGCAGCGCGTGCCTGAAGGCGTAGCCGTCCGCGCCGTCCGGGACGAGCAACTGGTGCGCGACGGCCTCGCGGACCGCCTCGTCGTAGTCGGCCTCGGGCAGCGCGGCCGCGGCGCGGACCAGGTCGTCGGATGCCCGGCGGCCGGCCACCGCCGCCGCGCGGAGCACCCGCTGGGCCGCGTCCGACACCCGCTCCACCCGGGACATCAGCAGCGCGGCGAGCCCGGAGGGCAGGGCGCCCGAGGGGCCGGACGCGGCGGTGGCGGCGAGCAGTTCCTCGGCGTAGTACGCGTTGCCCTCGGCCCGCTCGACGATGAGGTTGAGCGCGGCGGCGGGGAGCCGGCTGCGTCCGTTCGGGATAGAAGACAAATGCTCAGCCAGCGCGGAGGGCGGCAGCGGGCCCAGCTCTACCTGCACCACCGACGGGAGGCGCTGCCAGTCGGCGAGCACGGGGCGCAGCGGGTGGCGGCGGTGCAGATCGTCGGTCCGGTAGGTGCCGATCGTGGCGACGCGCTCGCGGTGCAGCATGCGCAGCAGGAACGTGACCAGGTCGCGGGTGGTGGCGTCGGCCCAGTGCAGGTCCTCGAGGATGAGCAGCACGGGGGTGTCCGCCGACAGCTCGGCGAGCAGGCCAAGCATCGCGCCGAACATCTGCTGCTTCGTCAGCCCGGACCAGTCGGGCTCCCGGTCCCGGCCGCCGCCGTCGTCGGGCAGCAGCCTGGCGAGCACCGGGCGCGCCTTGACCGCGGCCTCGAGGTCCGCCGGCGCGCCGCGCAGCGCGTCGGCGAACGGGAGGTACGGCACGCTGTCGCCGATCTCGGCGCACTGCCCGGTCAGCACGGTGAAACCCCTGCTCGCCGCCATGTCCGCCACCTCGGCGACCAGGCGCGACTTCCCGACGCCGGCGTCGCCGCTGACCAGCGCGGCGACCGCCCGGCCCGCGGCCGCCTCGTCGAGCAGGTGTGCCAGCCGGGCCAATTCGGCCGCGCGGCCCACCAGTGATGCCATGTCGTCCATTATCTCAGGTGCGGCGTAACACCTCCGAATCAATTAACCTCGCAGGTATGGAGAAGGTCAGCAGGACCGAGGCGCAGTGGCGCGAGCTGCTCACGCCCGAGGAATACCGGGTGCTGCGCCAGGCGGGGACCGAAGCGCCATTCACCGGCGAGTACACCGACGACAAGACCGTCGGGGTGTACCGGTGCCGGGCGTGCGGGGCGGAACTTTTCCGTTCTGATGCGAAGTTCGAGTCCCACTGCGGGTGGCCGTCGTTCTACGAGCCGAAGTCCTCCGATGCCGTCACGCTGCTCGAGGACCGGTCGCACGGAATGATCCGGGTGGAGGCCAGGTGCGCGCGGTGCGACTCACACCTCGGGCACGTGTTCACCGGCGAGGGGTACTCGACGCCCACCGACGAGCGGTGGTGCATCAACTCGATTTCGCTGACGCTGGAGCCGGCGGAGTCCTAGGCTCCGGCGGGTCCGCGACGGCGCCGCTGACTTCGCGGACCCGCAGGCCGAACTCGGGGTAAGCGGCCGGTATCGCGCGGTCGTACCAGCCGCTGAGCGCCTCCGCCGCGGTCGCCGCGGCGAAGACCTCGGCGGTGCGCCCGGAGCTCACGGTGAACAGCAGGCGGGCCACGATCCGGCCCGGCGCGCCGGGGCGCAGCTCGCTGATGCGGGGCGGCTCGCCGAGGATGTCGGCGTCGGCGCCGATCGCCAGGCCCGCGCTGAACAGCCGCGCTATCCCGTCGGTCAGGGCCGCGAAGCACTCGCCCCGCAGCGCGTCGCGGCGCGCCCGGAACGCCTGCACCTCGCGCTGCAGCTCGATCGCGGCCCTGGTGACCTTGTCCTCCTGCGCCTTGATCCCCTCGTACGCGGTGCGCAGCCGCGCGCGCTGCTCGTCGCTCATCGGCTGCTCCAGGTGCAGTTCCAGGGTGGCGCGCAGCGACGCCGCGTCGGCCACTTCCGCCCGCACCCGCGCCATGGCCTTGAGCTGGAGCTGGTAGCAGTAGTCGAGCTCGCGCACCATGTCCCCGCCGGCTGGCGGCGTGTACTCGACGGGAACCACCAGCGGCGGGCCGAGGGCCGCACCGTCGTTCCGCAGCGTGTCCAGGGCCTTGTCGACCCGGCGGGCGTCGGCCTTGCTCTGGTTGCGGAGGGCGGTGAGCCATGACTCGACCTCGGGGTCGACATACAGCTGGTATCCCATGACCCTGCTCCCTGCTGTGCCCTGCTGCGCCCTGCTGCTCCCTGCTGCTCCCTGCTCGGGATCGGCCGTGCTGTCGGGTACTGTCTCACCTTCGCGGCCGGACGGCAACGGCGGGCGCGTCAGCGGTACTCCGCTATTCGCCGCCGGGCTCATAACGGCGGTTGCGCTTGACCTGGGCGCGGCGCCGCTTGGACTCCAGGCGGCGCTCGCGGGATCCGCGGGTGGGCTTGGTGGCGACCCGCGGCGGCGCGGGCGGGGCGATCGCCTCGCGCAGCAGCGAGGCCAGCCGGGCGCGGGCCGCGTCCCTGTTCATCAGCTGGCTGCGCTCGCGCTCCGCCGTGACGGTGACCACGCCGTCCACCAGGCGGCCCGCGAGCCGCGCGACAGCGCGGTTCCGCTCACGTTCGGGCAGGCTGGGCGACTGGCGCACGTCGAACGACAGCTCGACCCGGCTGTCGGTCGTGTTGACGGACTGGCCGCCTGGACCTGACGAGCGGGAGAACCGCTCCCGCAGTTCGCCGCCCGGGATCACCAGCCAGCTGTTCACGCGCAGATCGTCCGCCATACCTCTAGCTTGCCCGGCCCGGCGAGATCATCCGAATCGTGACCTGACGGCGCAACCGGCCCGGCCCGGGCCGCCGTCCAAGGGGCATGCGACGTACATGCAACGCGGCCCCCGTGCCTGCCCGGCTTGCCCGCGCCCGGCTTGCCCGCCCCCGGCTTGCCCGCGCCCGGCTTGCCCGCGCCCGGCTTGCCCGCGCCCGGCTTCTCGTGGCGTCCTCGGCGGGACTGACCCTGATCGCGATGGCGGCGCTGGCCGGCTGTTCGGCCAGCGGCGCCAGCTCCTCGGCCGGCGTGGCCGGCGCCCACACAGGGGCGAACGGCCCGGCCGCCGCCAGCGGCGCGGTCGCCGAGCCTGCCGCCGTCCCGACCGCCGCGGCCGCGGCCGGCGCCAAGAGCGCGCCCAGCGCCTTCAGCGGCGCCAGCGGCGGCGGCGCCGGGCAGGACACCTCGGCCACCCGGCTCGCGCCGACCGGCCAGCAGCTCATCTACACCGCCCAGCTCACCGTCCGCGCGCCTGACGTCGGCGCGGCCGTCTCCCGGGCCACCTCCATCGCGGCGGCGGCCGGCGGGTACGTCTCATCGGAACACGCCACCACCGACCCCGGCCACCCCAGCCAGTCGACCGCGACCGTCGCGGTCAAGATTCCGGTGGCGGTGTACGCCGCCACGCTGGCCCAGCTGTCCGGCGGCGCGCTCGGCACGCAGCTGTCCCTCCAGCAGCAGCCGCAGGACGTGACCGAGCAGGTCGCCGACGTCAACAGCCAGGTGGCCTCCGACGAGGCCGCGATCAGCCAGCTGCGCGCGCTGCTCTCCCGGGCCGGCAACGTCGGTGACCTGCTCAGTGTGCAGGACCAGATCGACGCGGAAGAGTCCAGCCTGGAAGCCATGCAGGCGGAACAGAGCGCGCTGAACCACGAGACCGCGTTCGCGACGGTGACGATCACGATCACCGGGCCCGCGGCCGCGGCGAAACCCAAGCAGAAGCCGAAGCCACCGCCCGGGCTGGCCGCCGGCCTTTCCGGCGGCTGGCACGCGTTCCGCGTGGCGGTGTCCTGGCTGCTGGCCATCATCGGCGCCGTCGCGCCGTTCGCCGCGGTCGTCGCGGTGCTCGGCTTCGCCGCCTACCGGGTCCGCCGCTGGCTCATCGCCCGCGGCCGCGCCGGCGGCGCCGGGCAGGCGAGCGGCGCCGACAGCGCCGGGGGTTAGGCGTCCTGACCGCCGGCGTCGCCGGCGGCCCGGCCGGCAGCGCCGGGGGTGTCCGCACTGGCGGCGTCGCCGGCGGCCCGGCCGGCCGCGGGGGTCCGCTCGAACACGTAGTACACGGCGACCAGGCCGGACAGGCCGAGCGCCACCGGGGCGCTGAGGAACGCGCAGCCGATGACCAGCAGGTACACCAGGCCGCCGGACATGAACCGGAGCCTGGCCACCCACCGCTTGTCCGCCGGCACCGGCGTCCGTGTCCGCCCCTCCCCCATCGACCACTCCGCGATGCCGGCGAAACCGGCCGACATCCCCGCGAGCACGATCCCGTACACGGCGACGGCGAGCTTGGCATCGAAGCCGCCCCGCCCGAGGTAGTCGGCCACGGTTCCGGTCGCGACCGGGATCAGCACGACGAACAGCAGCAGCACCAGGTTGAGGAACAGCAGCGTCCGGGTGACCTGAACCACGTTGGACACGAGAATGTGGTGGTTGACCCAGATGATGCCGATCGTGAAGAAGCTGATCAGGTAGGCCGCGTAGCCGGGCCACTGGTGCCCGAGCAGGTGCGCGAGCGTGCCGTGCCCCGGGCCGGCGACCGTGAGGTTGAGCGCGAGCAGCGTGATCGCGACCGCGAACACGCCGTCGCTGAACGCTTCGAGCCTGCCCCGGTCCATTGGCTGCGGGTCCGGCCGGGTTATGCCAGGTCGGCGACGAGTTCCGCGACCGGCTTGCGGCGCCCGGTGAAGAACGGGATCTCGACCCGGGTGTGCCGCCGGGCGTCCGCGCCGCGCAGGTGCCGCATCAGGTCGACGATCCTGTGCAGTTCGTCGGCCTCGAACGCGAGCATCCACTCGTAGTCGTTGAGCGCGAAGCAGGAGACGGTGTTCGCCCGCACGTCGGGGTACTCGCGCGCCATCATGCCGTGCTCGGCGAGCATCCTCCTGCGCTCGGCGGGGTCGAGCAGGTACCACTCGTAGGACCGGACGAAGGGGTAGACGCTCACGTAGTTCCTGGGCTCCTCCTCGGCGAGGAACGCCGGGATATGACCCTTGTTGAACTCGGCGGGCCGGTGCAGTGCCATCACCGACCAGACGGGGTCGCTCGCCTGACCCAGCTTCGTCCGCCGGAACCTGACGTACATCTCCTGCAGCTCATCGGAGGTCGGCGCCACCCACCACAGCATGTAGTCGGCGTCGGCGCGCATACCCTGCAGGTCGTAGCAGCCGCGGGTGACGATGCCCTTCCCCGCGGCCTGGTCGAGGACCTCGCCGAGTTCGGCCGCCGCCTGCTCACGGTCGAACGCCCGGTCCCGCACCTTGAACACCGCCCACATCGTGTACCTGATGAGCTCGTTCAGGTCCCGTGCCTTCGGCCGTTTCTCGTCATCTGCCACGTCTACGAATCTTAGTGCCTGCCGGTCACGCCCTGCGGCGGCCTGGCCCGCCGGTACGGTGCCGGCAAGCTGGACGCCACGCTGTCCCGCTGGCACCTCAAGTCCCCGATTCCTCTTGCCTCACCGCAGCGCGCCGCGGGCGCGGCCGGCGAATTGGCCCTGTGTCCCACCGGGCCAATAGATATGAGCCGGTGGGACACAGGGCCAAATCTCGTCAGGGCTGTTGGCGCGCGACCCCGGACACTTGTTGCCGGCGTGGTTTTTGAGGTCATTCGGAACGGGGGCGTGGTGACTCGCTCAGGTACTCCAGGACCTGACGGGTGGCGGCCTGCGCGGTGGCGACGCACGCGGGGATGCCGACGCCGTCGTAGGCGGCGCCCGCGACGGCGAGGCCCGGCTCGGCCGCGACGGCGGCGCGGATGGCGGCGACCCGCTCCAGGTGGCCGACGTTGTACTGCGGCAGCGCGCCGCCCCAGCGGGTGACCCGCCGGGCGACGGGTCCGGCCGTCATCCCGGTCGCGTCCGCCAGCTCCGCGGCGGCGAGGTCCGCCAGGTCGTGGTCGTCGCGCTGGAGCAGCGCCGTCTCGCCGATCCGCCCGACGGAGCAGCGGACGATGTGCACCGGCGCGTGCCCGGCGAGATGCGGCCACTTGACCGTGGAGAACGTGGCGGCCTTCACCGCCCGGCCGTCGACGGCGGGCACGAGGTAGCCGCTGCGCTGCTGCCGGGGGAAGTCTTCGGCGCGGTAGGCCAGCGTGATGATCGCCATGCTCGCGTACGGGATCTGCGCGAGCGGGGATGAGGCGCCCGGGACCGTTCGGGATAGCAGGCGAGAAGCGGGCGCGGCGGGGACAGCGATGATGACCGCGTCAGCCGTCAGGTACTCCGGGTCGGCGGCGGAGCCGACGGTGAGCCGCCAGCCGGTCTCGGTGCGGCTGAGCTCGCGAACCATCGCGCTGGTCCTGATGTCCGCGTTCGACGCCTTGGCGACGGCCCCGGGCAGCGAGCCGAGTCCGGTGGTGAGCGTGACGAACACGGGCGGCGGCGGCGCCGCGGGCGCGGGCACCGGCACGGGGGGCGGCGGGAGCAGCGAGGCGACCGCCTCCGTCAGCGTGGGGTGCTTGCCCGCCGCGGCCGCCAGCGGGGCGAGCGTCGCGGCGAAGGAGAGCTCCTCACTGCGGCCGGCGTAGACGCCGCCGAGCAGCGGGTCGACGAGACGGTCGACGACCTCGGCGCCCAGCCGCGCGCCGATGTAGCCGGTGACCGACACGTCGCCGTCGCGGGGTGCGAGCTGGGTCTCCCGCCGGGCGCGCGCGACTCCTTCGGCGGAGACGACCCCGGTGGCGGCCAGCTCGTCGATGTCCGCGGGGACGCCCATGAACTGGCGCCGCGGCAGCGGCCGCAGGGCTCCCCTGGTGTAGATGGCGCTCGACGTGGTGCCGGCCGGGACGAGCTCGCCGCCGAGGCCCAGCGCCGCTATCAGCCCGGTGCCTTCCGGGCGCCGGGCGAGCAGCGCCTCCGCCCCCTCGTCCATCGGCACCCCGGCGAGCTCGGACGCCGACAGCTTCCCGCCCAGCCGCGGCGAGCCTTCGAGGAGCGTCACCCGCACCGGCTGGTCCTTGAGGAAGAAGGCGGCCGCGAGTCCCGCGATCCCGCCGCCGATCACCACCACGTGCGGAGTCGCGCCAGCCGTCATAACCGCAAGCCTGCCACAGCGGGCTCAGTGCCAGAGCCGGACGGTCCCGTCGCTGCCGGCCGAGGCGAGCAGCTCGTCCGTGGGGCTGAACACCACGCGCTCGATCTCGCCGGCATGCCCGGTGAGGTCACGGAGATGCTCGCCGTTCCGCGTGTCCCACACGCGGACGGCCGGGTTCTGGCCGCACGCGGCGAGCATCCGCCCGCCCGGGTCGAACGCCACGCTGTAGGCGGCTCCCGGGTTCATCTTGAACGTGCCAGCGAGCGTGCCCGTTGCCATGTTATTCACGCGAACCGTCATGTCGTCGCTAGCCGACGCGAGCAGCGAGCCATCGGGACTGAACGCCACATCGCGCACCCGCTTGGCATGGCCGTCGATGCGGCGCAGCTCCTTGCCGGCCGTCGACCACAACCCCACCGACCCGCCCGGAACCGCCGAAGCGATCGTCTTTCCGTCGGGGCTGAACGCCATCCCCCTGGCGGCGGCGCCGTGTCCCTCCAGCGTCCGCAGTTCCTTGACCCCCAGGAAGTCCCAGACCACCGTCCCGCCACGGCCGGCCGAGGCGAGCAGTGTCCCGTCAGGACTGAACGCCACACACGTGACCCAGCCGTCGTGGTGCAGCAGGCGGATCTGCTTGCCCGCCGCGTCCCACACGCGCACCATGCCGTCGTCGCAGCCGGTGACCAGAAATTTCCCATCGGGGCTGAACGTGACCGCCCGGATCCAGTCGGGGTGGCCGGTCAGCTCGCGCACTTGTTTGCCAGTCGCCACATCCCAGATCCGCACGGTCTTGTCCGCGGCGCCGGTGGCGAGCACCGTCCCGTCTGCCCGGAAAGCCGCGCCGAGCACCGGGCCGGTATGGCCCTCGAGCACGGTGACCGCGGCGCTCGGCACCCAGCTCTCCCTGCGCCTGGCCGGGGCAGCGGGGTTGGTGGCCGCCGACGCCCCGGGGTCGGCCTCGTCCGTCCCGGCCGAGGCCTCGGCAGCCTTCTGGCGCGCGACCTTGCGCCGGTGCATCGCGTTCGCCGAGGCTGCCGTGGGGGCACGCCCGCCTCGCAGGGGCTTGGACGGCGTCGCTGCCTTGGCGGCCGCCGCAGGCGCGGCCTCCGTCGCCGTGAGCGGCGTCGCCGCCCCGCCCGGGGCTGGCACCGGAAGCTTGATGTGCTCCAGGTAGCCCCGGGCCACTTCGGAAACGCGGCGGACGTCGTTTTCCACGACGTCGTCGAGCACCCGGATCGCGCGCAGGGTCCGGGCCGGATCCGGATCGTCCTTGAGCCATTCGGCGATCCCGTGGACCGCGCCGATGCGCACGAACGGAGACCCGCTTTCCAGCCCCTCTCGCAGGTGCTCGGGGAGCTTGGCGGGGAGGACCGAGCGGCCGGCGACGCTGCGGGCCAGGACGATGGTCCTGCCCTCGCCGCCATGCAGCCAGCGCTGCGGGGTCTGCGGAGCGCCGTCGCGCCTGACATAGCGGAACGCGTACTCGTACGCCTCATCCACCGTGACCTGACCGCTCTTGTCGAGGTCAGCGGCGCCGGTGCGCAGGCCCTCGACGAGCCCGGTGGTGAAGACCGACCCCGTGATCACGTCCTCGAGCGGCTCGCCCTCGTAGGAGTACTCGAAACCGCGGGACGCGGTCAGCACCTCACGGCCCCGGCTGTAGGTCACCAAATGCCGGTCGAGGTCAAGCTCGCCCTTATGCCCGCCCTTGTCATCGCCGAACGACCCGCTGAAGCAGCAGTCCAGGATGAGAATCTGCCGCGACGCCGGGCACTCGTCGAATTCGTCGAGCAATTCAGCCGAGCGGACCGCGCTGGCGTGCGGATACCTGGTGTCGGTGTCGGCGGCCGCGAAGAGCAGGCGGCCGCGCGCGTCCTGGATGCCATGGCAGGAGAGGTAGACAAGGACGGTCTCGTCCTCGCCGCGGTCATGCAGGAACGCGGCGATCTCGCGGCGAATGCGGGACTCGGTCTGATCCAGCATCCGGGTGACCTGGAACCCGCCGATCGCCGGGTCGGCGAGCACGGCGGCCAGGTCGTCGGCGTCCTTCACCGGGGAGCGCAGCTGCCTCAGCCGGGCGTCGCCGTAAGCGGCGGTAGCGATGACGAGCGCGCTTCGCGGACCGGCGGGCAATTCAGGCGCCGGCACGAAAACGGATTCGTCAGCCGACGGCATTTTCCCCTCGCTCTGCGTCGCTATATTGCACGCACTGTATCGCAAAGGGGCGTGAATGCCACCGAAGCCGTCAGCGCCAGAGCCGGATGATCCCCTCGTCGCCGGCCGAGGCGAGCATCCGCCACGTGCACCGGTTACAGCAGCGCGGGGACATCGAGCAGGGAGCCGACGACGGGGAACACCGACCCTGGCACCTGCCCATCCAGTTCCGGGCGCAGGATCTGGATAGCCCGCACGCCGACCGCCTCGGCGCCGGCGCAGAAGCCCGGCTGGTCGTCGATCATGACCGCGTCCGCGGCGGCCACGCCCAGGTCCTCGAGGGCGACGCGGTAGATCTCCGGTGACGGTTTGACCGAGCCCACTTCGCAGGACAAGATCACCGCGTCCGCGAGCGGGATGACGCCGAGGTCCCCGAGCAGCGCCCGCGTGGTGTCACCGCAGTTGCTGACCAGCGCGATCGCCGTGCCCTCCGCCCGGAGCCTGGTCAGGAACGGGACAGCGTCGGCGAAGACGGTGACCCGCTCGCGCAGCAGCTCGGCGTCCTTGCGGACGAGCGCGGCGACCACGTCCGGCTCGGGCTCGATCCCGCAGGCCGCCAGTGCCCGCGCGAGGGAGCTCGCGACGGAGATCTCGCCCCGGTCCCGTTCCTCCCGCGTCGCCATCCAGGCCGCCAGCCAGTCACCGGGATCCAGCCCGGCGAACGCCGCGAGGTCGCGCAGCCGCGAGTCGAACTGCGAGGACACGATCGTGTCGTAAACGTCGATCAGGCATGCCCGCACCATGGACATCAAGGCTGCCGGAGTTTGGCGCGGAGCAGGCTGACTTCCTCGTCGGTGAAGCCGTTGCCGGCCAGCCACGCGGGCAGCCCGCCGTAGCGGACGTCCAGCTGCCCGAGGAACGCCCGCATCGTCTCGGCGCGCGGCAGGTGCGCCTGCACCGGCCGCTCGCTGAGATCCTTCGCGTACGTCCGGGAATTGCGCAGCCGGCCGAGGATCGCGTCGATCCTGTCGGCTGTCGCCATGTAGTCCGCCACGATCGCGTCCGGCTCCACCCCGGCGGTGGTGAGCGCCAGCGCGACGATCACCCCGGTCCTGTCCTTCCCCGCCGCGCAGTGCACGATCGCCGCGCCGTCGGCCGTCGCGATGGCGCGCAGCGCGCCGGCCACCTCGTCCGGGCGTTCCTCCAGGTAACCGAGGTAGTGCCCGGTCGTGATGTCGTCCGGGTACCTGGCGCGGTCCCGTTCGATCTTGGTGACGAGCAGGGCCTCGGAGACCGCCTCGCTGGCGGAGCCGAGTTCCTTCAGGATCGGGTGGTGCTCGTGGTGCACGCCGGCCACCGCGTCGAGCGGCCCCGGGCCCTCCACCTCGAGCTCCCCGGTCGTGCGCAGGTCCACCACCGTGGTCACGCCGATCTCCTTGACCAGCGTCGCGACGTCCGCGGGCGACAGGTCCTGCAGGTTCTCCGAGCGCAGCAGCCTGTGCGGCACGGTGGTCCCGCCGTCCACGGTCGGCAGGCCGCCCAGGTCCCTGACGTTGACGGCGCCCTCAAGATCAATCCACATCATGTCCCCATTGTCCCATTTCGGCCGGCGCGCTCCCGCAAACCCCCGGTGAACAGTGTGGTACGGCAGCGAGCACTGGGACTGCAGTGGCCAGAGGGAGTCAGCGGCCCAGGTAGGCGAGCACCGCCAGGACGCGGCGGTTGTCGTCGTCGGACGGCTGCAGGTCCAGCTTGGTGAAGATGGCCGCGGTGTGCTTGGCGACGGCGCGCTCGGTGACCACCAGCCGGGCGGCGATCGCGGCGTTCGACCGGCCCTCGGCCATCAGCGACAGGACCTCGCGCTCGCGCGGGCTGAGCCTGGCCAGCGGCCCTTCACTCGCCGCGTTGCGGGCCAGCAGCCGGGCGATGACCTCGGGGTCCATCGCGGTGCCGCCGTCGGCGACCCGCTTGACCGCGTCGGTGAACTGGGCGCCGTCGAACACCCGGTCCTTGAGCAGGTAGCCGACCGCGCCCGCGCCGTCGGCGAGCAGCTCGCGGGCGTACAGCTGCTCGACGTACTGGGACAGCACCAGGATCGGCAGGCCGGGCAGCTCGCCGCGCGCCCGCAGCGCCGCCCGCAGTCCCTCGTCGGTGAACGTCGGCGGCAGCCGGACGTCGACGACGCCGACGTCGGGGCGGGACGACCGCACGGCGGCCAGGAAGTCGTCCCCGTTGTCCACCGCCGCGGTGACCTCGAAGCCGTACGCCTCCAGCAGCCGGATCAGGCCGTCACGGAGCAGGAACAGGTCCTCGGCTATGACAACGCGCACGGCACGTCCATGCTGACGACGGTCGGGCCGCCCGCCGGGCTTGACACCACGAGCACGCCGTCGAAGGCGGCCAGCCGCCGCGCGACGCCGGACAGGCCGGTGCCGCGCGCCGGGTCCGCGCCGCCGGCCCCGTCGTCGGACACGCTGATCCGCAGCGCGCCGTCGTGATGCCGCAGATCCACCCCGGCCGCCCCCGCGCCGGAGTGCTTGGCCACGTTGGCGAGCAGCTCGCTGACCGCGAAGTAGGCGGCGGACTCCACCGGCGCCGGCAGCCGGCCGGCCAGCGACCCGGTCACCCGCACGCGCAGCGGGCCGTCCAGGGCCAGCGCCCTGATCGCGTCGGCCAGGCCCCGGTCGGCGAGCACCGGCGGGTGGATGCCGCGGACCAGGTCGCGCAGCTCCGCCAGGGCCCGGCCGGAGGCGTCGCGCGCCTCGTAGAGCAGGGCGCGCGCGGCGGCGGGGTCGGTGTCGATGAGCCGCCCGGCGGCGTCCAGCGTCAGGCCCATCGCGACGAGCCGCGCCTGCGCCCCGTCGTGCAGGTCGCGCTCGATCCTGCGCAGCTCCGCCGCCCCGGTGTCCAGCGTCTCGCGCCGGGTGCGCGCCAGCTGCTCGACCCGGCGCGCGAGCTCGGCCTCCCGCGACGGGCTGAGCACCGCCCACGCCAGGCCGCCGTAGCCGCGCAGCAGCACCGGCCCGGTCCAGGTCCCGACGGCGACCATGGCCAGCCCGATCAGGAACAGCACCGGCGCCGTGTTGCCGGGGAACGCGGGGTGGGCGACGGACGCCAGGTTCAGCGGGCGGAACACGCCCAGGCTGCCGAGCGCGGGCACGATGAAGGCGACCAGGCCCACGCAGAACAACGTCACCGGCACCAGCAGGATCACCCAGCCCACCACGACGTTGACGACCAGCCACAGCAGGTCCCGCCAGGTCCCCACGTCGCCGAGCAGCCAGCTCATCCGCTGCGGGTAGCCGAGCCTGCCGGTCCCGGCCGGCCGGCCCCCGCCCCTGGCGGCCGGCCGGGGCGCGTACGCCGCGCCGATCGGCACACCGCACCAGCGCGCCGACAGCCGTCTGGTGAGCATCGTCAGCCGCCGCGTGGCCAGCAGCGCGACGGGCAGCACGAACCGGCAGCAGACCAGCCCGAGAACCAGGGCGAGCAGGTCGCGTCCCCACTGGCTGTTGACGTCGAGCCCGTGATTCACCTCGTACTTGAGGAACTGTCCCAGGCCGAGCGCGCCGACGAAGACCGGCGCGAGGATCACGAACAGCAGCAGCGCCCCGGTCAGCAGCAGGCCGGTAAGCGCCAGGGCCCGTCCCAGGGAGAGCAGCCGCCCGCCGAGCCCCAGCCGGAGCCGCCGCCCGGGCACCCCGCCCGCCTCGCCGGCGGCCGCGGCCGCCTCACCACGCATCATTCCTCCAGTCTGCCGCCGGCCTGGCCGCGGCCGCAGTGACGCCAGACACCGGAACCGCGGGTGTACCTACGTCCACCCGCGAACGCCGCTCAGCCGTATGTCGCCGTGACCGCGGCGCTTCCTACGGTAACCAGACATGAACGTCATCGAAACCCGCGCGCTCGCCAAGCGGTACCGGCGCACCTGGGCGCTGCGCGACTGCACGCTCGCCATCCCCGGCGGCCACATCGTCGCCCTCGTCGGCCCGAACGGCGCCGGCAAGACCACCCTCCTCACCATGGCCGTCGGCCTGACCAGGCCCACGGCGGGCACGCTCACCGTCCTGGGCAGCGAGCCGCCCGGCTCCCCCGCGGCGCTCGACCACATCGGCTTCGTCGCCCAGGACGCGCCGCTGTACCGGAGCCTGCGGGTCGCCGACATGCTGCACCTGGCCCGCAACCTGAACCGCCGCTGGGACCAGCGGCGCGCGGAAGACCGCCTCGAGCGGCTCGAGATCCCGCTGCGCCAGAAGACCGGCGATCTGTCCGGCGGCCAGAAGGCCCAGCTCGCGCTGACGATCGCGCTGGCCCGCCGGCCAGCCCTGCTGGTGCTCGACGAGCCGCTGGCCGCCCTCGACCCGGTGGCCAGGGAGGACTTCCTCGCCTCGGTCGTCGCGGCGGCCACCGGCGACGGGATCTCCGTGGTGCTGTCCTCGCACGTGCTCGCCGAGCTCGAACGGGTCGCCACGTACCTGATCGTGCTCACCCGCGGCCAGGTGCGGGTCTGCGGACCGGTGCGGGAGCTGATCGCGACGCACGGGGCCGGGCTGGAGGAAATAGCGCTCCGTCATCTGCGGGCACAGGTCCCCTCATCCAGAACGGAGGCGGGTCGATGACCACCCGCACCCTTGCTCCCGGCGCGGGACCGGCCCTCGGGCGGCGTCCCGTCCCCTGGCCGAGGCTCGCCTGGGTGACGCTGCGGCAGCGCCGCGGTGCGCTCATCGGCGTGTCGATCTTTCTGGGCCTGTTCGCCGTCTACCTGGTGATCATGGCGGTCATCCAGAACAACGCCTACGCCGCCGTGGCGGCCTGCCATCCCGCGTCCGCGCTGAAGTGCCAGCAGCTGAACAACGCCTTCTACCGGAACTACTGGGGCGGCAGCGGGTCGGTGATCCAGAGCGGCGGCGCGCAGACCACCTCCAGCCTGATGTACGCGGTGCCGGTGCTGCTCGGCGCGTTCCTCGGCGCGCCGGCCCTGGCCCGCGAGCTGGAGACGGGAACCTTCAGGTTCGCCTGGACGCAGGGCGCGGGCCGGACCCGGTGGGCGCTCAGCACGCTGGTGCTGCCGGCGGTGCTGCTGGTCGCGGCGACCGGGGCGTTCACCGCCATCTTCTGGTGGTACTTCAAGCCGTTCATCGCCGACGGGCAGGTCAGCGTGATGCTGCCGCTGGGCTTCGCGCTGCTCGGGGTGGCGTTCGCGGCCTGGACGCTGTTCGCCTATTCGCTGGCGGCGTTCCTTGGCACCCTGCTGCGCCGGACGGTGCCGGCGATCGTGGCGGCGCTGGTCGTCTACATCGCGCTGGCGATGGAGACGGCGACCGCGATCAGGCCGCACTACGCGCCGCCCGTGACGGTGCAGGGCTGGAACAACGCCGGCGGCGCCGGCTGGGTCATCAGCAGCTGGGTCAAGGCGCCGAACGGCCAGGTGCTGAACCAGCAGGCGATCAGCACCCTGTCCCAGCACCTGCCGGCCAGCGTGCAGAACTCGCCCAGCCCGGACGCTTTCACGAACTGGCTTACCCAGCACGGCTACACGCTGTGGCAGTCCGTGCAGCCGGACTCGCGGTTCTGGCAGTTCCAGCTCACCGAGGGCGGCTGGCTCCTCGTCGTGAGCGCCGCCCTCATCGCGGGCACCGTCTGGCTGGTCCGCCGCCGCGGGGCGTGACGGGTCACAGCTGGGGCTGAGCCGCCAGGCCCCGGCGGCCGGGCAGCAGGCGGCGGTGCGCGGCACCACGCCTGCGCCCGGCGTGCGACGCGGTCCTGGCCTCGCGGACGCGGCGGCCGCGCTCGGCGCGCTGCCTGGCCTCTGTGAGGCGCTCTTCGGCCACGGCCTGGATCAAGGACTGGTACATCATGACTGCTCCTGGTGGTTTCGCTATCGTCGCTCTCGTCAGTTGGACGAGGCGAGCGCACCGCAATTCATCGCGCCGCCGCCGATGATTTCCGGCCGGTCACGCAGTCTTAGCCTGGTGGACCATGACACGGTGCTAGCCGAAAAGACGCTGGTCGAGAAGGCACGGGACGGCGACGAGGGCGCGTTCGGCGAACTGGCGGCGGCCTACCGCGGTGAGCTGCGCCGGCACTGCTACCGGATGCTCGGCTCGGCGCAGGACGCCGAGGACGCCGTGCAGGACGCGCTGCTGCGGGCCTGGCGGAGCATGGGCGGGTTCGAGGGGCGCGCCTCGGTGCGGTCCTGGCTGTACTCGATCGCCACCAACACCGCGCTCGACATCACGCGGCGCCGCTCCCGGCGCGAGCTGCCGGTGGGGTTCGGCCCGGCGGGCGCGCCCGGCGACGAGATCGCGGCCGCGGTCACCGACCCGGTCTGGCTGGAGCCGTGCCCCGACTCCTGGCTGGCCGGCCCCGGCACGGACGCCACGCCTGAGGCGCGGTACGAGCGGCGGGAGAGCGTGGAGCTGGCGTTCCTTGTCATGCTGCAGCGGCTGGCGCCGCTGCAGCGGGCGGTGCTGATCCTGCGCGACGTGCTCGGCTTCCCCGCCGCGGAGGTGTCGGCCCAGCTCGGCACCTCGCTGGCGTCGGTGAACAGCGCGCTGCAGCGCGCCCGCGCCGTGGCCTCGGCCGAGCTGCCGCCGGTGAGCCAGCAGGCGGCGCTGCGCTCGCTCGGCTCCGGCCGGGCCATGCTGCTCGCGCGGCGCTACGCGGACGCGCTCGAGGCGGGTGACGCCGACGCGCTTGTCGGCATGCTCACCGCCGACGGCACCTGGTCGATGCCGCCGCACCCCACCTGGTTCCGCGGGCACGACGCCGTGCGGGACTGGCTGGTCAGGGATCCGCTCACCGTGCGCTGGCGGCACCTGCCCACCGCGGCCAACGGGCAGCTCGCGGTCGGCTGCTACCTGGACACCGGCGGCGCCGGGCGGTACCTGCCGTGGGTGATCGACGTGCTGACCCTGTCGCCCCACGGGCGCGAGATCGCCGCGGTGACGGGGTTCATCGTGGCCGGCCAACCGGACCCGGCGGGGGTCTTCGCGACGTTCGGGCTGCCGCCAGAGATGGCCTGAGCCCGGAAACCGGACAGCGTGGATCAGAAAGCACACCAGGGGGTGCACAGTGATCCATCGTCTGGCAGGCGGACTCGCTTCTTGCTGTTATCAGACGGAGCGTCCGCTATCGGGCCGGGGGGTCGGCGGAGGCGGCGTGGACCAGGTCCGTCAGCCGGGCGAGGGTGTCGGGGTCCGTCTCCGGCAGGACGCCGTGGCCGAGGTTGAAGACGTGACCGTGCCCCTGCGCGGCCCGGCCGCGGGCGAGCACCGCCCGGGCGCGTGACTCCACGACGTCCCAGGGTGCGAGCAGGATGGCCGGGTCGAGGTTGCCCTGCAGCGCCGTGCCAGGCGGCACGCGGCGGGCGGCGGTGTCCAGCGGGACGCGCCAGTCCACCCCGACCACGTCCGCGCCGGCCTCCGCGAGCAGGCCGAGCAGCTCGCCCGTGCCGACGCCGAAGTGGATCCGCGGCACCCCGAAGGCCCCGAGCGCGGCGAAGATCCGCGACGTGTGCGGCAAGACGGCCTGCCGGTAGTCTTCCGGGCTGACCACGCCGGCCCAGGAGTCGAACAGCTGGACCGCCGCCGCCCCGGCCTCGACCTGCACCCGCAGGAACGCGGTCGCCAGGTCCGCGAGCCGCCCGAGCAGCGCGTGCCACAGCGCGGGGTCGCCGTACATCAGCGCCTTGGTGCGGTCGTGGTTGCGGGACGGGCCGCCCTCGATCAGGTAGGACGCCAGCGTGAACGGGCCGCCGGCGAAGCCGATCAGCGGGCGCCCGGCGAGCTCGCCGGTCAGCGACCGCACCGCCGCGGTGATGTAGGGCACGTCGTCAGGGGAGAGCGGGCGCAGCCTGGCCACGTCGGCCTGGTCGCGGAACGGCTGGCCGACCACCGGGCCGACGCCGGGCTTGATGTCCACGTCGACGCCCACCGCCCGCAGCGGCACCACGATGTCGCTGTACAGGATCGCCGCGTCCACGTCGTACCGGCGCAGCGGCTGCAGGGTGATCTCGGTGACCAGCTCGGGCCGCGTGCACGAGTCGAGCATGGAGATGCCCTCCCGGACACGGCGGTACTCAGGGAGCGAGCGGCCCGCCTGGCGCATGAACCACACCGGGGTGAAGGGAACCGGCTCCCCCCGGCAGGCGCGGATGAACGGCGGGGTCGACTGGGGCTGGCTCACCCGTGGATCTTCTCACAGGCCACCGGCCCGGCACCGCGCCAGCCCCGGCGAGCGGGCCGGCGACACGCCGGCCGCCAGATCCCGCGGAAAGCGCGCCGTACATGCCAAGATCGGGACGAGTCCGCCATTGGCCGTCGACGGAGGAGGGCACAGCGATGAGCCAGCCGCTTGGAAACTGTCCCGGATGCGGTGGCGACGAGCCGTTCGAGCAGATCCATCCCGCCGACTGCCCGGACTCCGGCGGCGAGTGTCCCGAGTGGGCGTGCACCGGGTGCGGGGCCGGCGTCATCATGGGCACCACCGGCGGCGCGGCCCCGGCCGAGTACCGGCCCGTTCGTGCGGCGTTACCGTCCGGGCCAGCCAGGACGTACGCTCAGGCCATGAAGCTGGCGGAAGGGTCCGCGCCGTCGCAGGCGGGTGAGCAGCCCCAGGAGGCAGACACCGCCCTGTTCCTGGCGGCTGTCGCCGCCCTCGAGGCGGGGCGGGACGCCGTCGCCGAGGTGCGGGACGACATCACGTTCGAAGACCACCCCGCGCCCAAGCGGCTCGCCCCGTACGCGACCGCCATGGGCGCCGTCGCCTACCGGGACGGCGTGGAGGCGGGCACCGGCCGGATCGTGCTGCTGTACGACCCGGCCGGGCGCGACGGCTGGACCGGGCCGTTCCGCGTGGTCGTGCAGGTCCACGCGGAGGTGGAAGAGGAGATGGCCGCCGACCCGCTGCTCGGCGAGGTCGGCTGGAGCTGGCTGACAGACGCGCTCGACGCCCGCGCCCCCGGCTATTCCGCGCCGAGCGGGACGGTGACCAGGGTGATCACCGAGGGCTTCGGGGTGAAGGAGGCGGACCCGCCGGCCACCGGGTTCGAGCTGCGCGCCTCCTGGTGCCCCGGCGGCGACGACTTCGGCGATGACGTCGCGGCCTGGTGCGACCTGATCGCCGCCGCGGCCGGCCTGCCGGCCCAGCCGCCGGGCACGCGGGCGCTGCGGCCCGGCGGGCGGCGGCGCCGGTGACGGCCGGCGAGCAGCCGGACGAGGCGCAGCTGCCTGGTGAGCCGGCTCCCGGCCCCGGCGAGGCCGTCACCGGACGGGAGGTCGTCAACCTGGTGGCGCCGCGCGAGGGGCTGCCGCCGGTGGTCGCCACGCCGGATGAACTCGCCGCCGCGGTGCGGCGGCTCGCCGCGGGCACCGGTCCTGTCGCGGTGGACGCCGAACGCGCCTCGGGTTACCGCTACGGGCAGAAGGCCTACCTGGTGCAGCTGCGCCGCGCGGGCGCGGGGACGGTGCTCATCGACCCGATCGCCTGCCCGGACCTGTCCGGCCTCGACGCCGCGCTCGCCGATGCCGAGGCCGTGCTGCACGCCGCGTCCCAGGACCTGCCCTGCCTGGCGGAGGTCGGGTACCGGCCGCGCCGGCTGTTCGACACCGAGCTGGCCGGGCGGCTGCTCGGTTACCCGCGGGTCGCGCTCGGCACCATGCTCGAGGAGGTGCTCGGCTACCGGCTCGCCAAGGAGCATTCGGCCGCCGACTGGTCGGTCCGGCCGCTGTCGGCGGAGATGCTCACCTACGCGGCGCTAGACGTGGAGGTGCTGACGGACCTGCGCGACGCGCTGGCGGAGCAGCTGGCGGAGCAGGGCAAGACGGAGTGGGCCAGGCAGGAGTTCGCCGCGGTGGCCACGGCGCCGCCGCCGCCGCCGCGCCCGGAGCCCTGGCGGCGCACCTCGGGCATTCACCGGGTGCGGAGCAGGCGCGGGCTCGCCGTCGTCCGCGAGCTGTGGGCGGTCAGGGACGAGATCGCCAGGGACGCCGACCTGTCGCCGCGGCGGGTGCTGACCGACCAGGCGATCATCGACGCCGCCAGGCAGCCGCCGGCCAGCGGGCCCGAGCTGGACAAGATCGGCGGCTTCCGGGCGCGGAACGCGCGCAGGCACGGCGGGCGGTGGCTCGCCGCGGTGCTGGCGGCCCGCAAGCTCGGCGACGACGAGCTGCCGGAGGTCACCGGCGCCGCGACGGTCAGCGGGCCGCCGCCCGCGCACCGCTGGTCAGAACGCGACCCGGACGCCGCGGCGCGGCTGGCCGCGGCCAGGGAGGCGATCGCCGCGCTCGCCGAGGCGAACCGGCTGCCCGCCGAGAACCTGCTCCCGCCGGACGCGGTGCGCCGGCTCAGCTGGGAACCGCCCGATCCCGCCACGCCTGAGGCGATCGCCGCGGCGCTGGCCGGCTACGGCGCCCGCCCGTGGCAGACGGAGCTCACCGCCGCGCCGCTCGCGGCGGCCCTGGCCAAGGCCGCGGCGGCCCCGCCGTCGGCTACGGCGCCCGGGCCCGGCACGCCGGAGTGACCCAGGGCTCACCGCCCGGCTGCTCGCAGCGGCTTGTCACAGCGGCTCGCTTCTTGCTGTTATCAGCTCCCGCTCATGTCACCCTATTGGCCCTGTGGCCCCCCGGGCCAATAGATGTAGCCCGGTGCGCCACAGGGCCACATCGAGCGCGGGGGGCGCTCCGCGGGGCCGCGGCGTCGCGTTCGCCGGCGTCTGGGCGGGTAATGTGGCGCACAACGCGAACAGAGCAGCTGGATACGACCCAGCGTCGGGGGAGTAAACGTGACCGGACGACTTGCGGGCGCCGCCGTAGCCGTTCTGGTCGCGTCCGGGGCGGCCGGCAATCCGCCGCTGCCCCCGTTCCTGTCGGCCGTGGAAGGGCCGCTCGACCACTACGGACTGTGGGCGGTCGGGCTGCTGATCCTGCTCGAGAACATCGGCGTGCCGGTGATCCCCGGCGAGCTGGCGCTGATCGCCGGGGCCATCTACGCGGGCACCGGGCGGCTCAACGTCGTCGCGGTCGGGGTGACCGCCGTGGTCGCCGCCGTCGCCGGCGCGACGATCGGGTACGGCATCGGCCGCTTCGGCGGCCGGGCCCTCGTGCTCAGGTACGGCAAGTACGTGTTCATCAAGGAACATCACCTGGACCGGGCCGAGGCGGCGGTCGACCGGTACGGCGGCTTCCTCGTGATCATCGCCCGGTTCATCGTCGGGCTGCGGGAGCTGAACGGCATCATCGCCGGGGTCACCGGGATGCGGCTGGTCACGTTCACGATATTCAACGTGGCCGGCGCCATCGCCTGGGTGACCACCTGGCTCAGCGTCGGGTACCTGGCCGGCGACCACATCGAGGCCATCTACACGGACGTGACCAGGTACTTCCTCTACGTGGTCATCGCCGCGGCCGTGCTGCTCGCCGGGTGGATCGGGCTGCGGGTCAGGGCCGCCCGCAGGCGCCGGGCCGCGCGCACTCCCGACGAGGAGGACCCAGCCGACGGGGATCCAGCCGACGGGGACCCGGTCGAGCCTCAGGCGTCCGACAGGTCGTAGCGTTCGGCGGCGACAAGCGCCGGGCCGGCGCTCCGGCCGGGCCGGCCGGGCCAGAACCAGCGCCGCCGCCTGGGCGGCGGCGAGCCGTCCCGGCCGTCCTGGCGCGGCGTCATGTGCAGCAGCCAGAAGCCCGACGTCGGCAGCGGGTCGCCCCATTCGCCTGGCAGCGCGGGGCCGTCGGGCGCTCCGAGCGCCCCGATGGCCGCGGCCTGCAGCACGGGCATGTTCTCCCGGTGCGCGCAGCACAGCGCGGGCTCACCCGCCCGCACGGCCCCGGTGATGATGGCCGCGGAGTCAGCCGCGTTCGTTCCGGGTGATCGGACTTGAAGCGACCGCTCTGCCCGCACCGGTGCGCCGGACAGCTCCGCGTACGGGCGGACCGTGTCCAGGCAGCGGACGGCCGCCGAGCTGATGACCTGCGCCACCGGGGCGAAGCACGACAGCAGAGTCGCCAGCGACTTGGCGTCGGCGCGGCCCGGGTCCGCGAGCGGGCGGTCGCCGTCGTTGCCCGGCCAGCCGTCCTTGGGCAGCGCCTGGGCGTGCCGCAGCAGGATCAGCGGCACCGTGTCGGGCCGCTGGCTGGTGAAGTCGTCGAGCACGCGCACGTCGTGGGCGTAGCTGGCCCGCTCCCTGGCGTCGGCGGCGGAGAGCCAGGCCACCGAGTCGACCTCGCTGTTCGGCACGGCCCTGTGGTCGACCTCGGCGACCCGGGCCGCCCAGAAGTACACCCGCTTGGGCCGGCCGCCCGCCTGGTACCGCACCGAGGTCAGCCGCCGCCCGAGGATCAGCCGCGCGCCGCCCTCCTCGAAGACCTCGCGGACGGCGGTGACCGGCAGCGGCTCATCCGGCTCGGCCTTGCCCTTGGGCAGCGACCAGTCGTTGTACCGCTTGCGGTGCACGAGCAGCACCTCGGGCTCGCCGCCGTCCGGCGCCGGCCGCCAGGCGACCGCGCCAGCCGCCTTGATCAGGCCGGTCCCCTTGCCACCGGGCGGCTTGTCGTCAGGCATCGGCGCCGCGTCCTCGAACTTTCTCTCTGATCAGGTATTCCTGCACATCGGTCAGCGGTTTGCCGTCGGCGCCCCGCGCGTGCCTGGCCCAGTCGCCGTCCGCGTCCAGCCACCACGAGGACATGCCGTCGTCCATGCCCAGGTCGATGAGCGCACGAAGTCTAGCGCAGTGCCCGGGATCGGCCACCCGGACCAGGGCCTCAACCCGCCGGTCCAGGTTCCTGTGCATCATGTCCGCGCTGCCGATCCACACGTCGTTGCCCGCCTCGGGGTCCTCGCCCGGCTGGGGATCCGGGTCCGGCTCCCCGGTGCCGAACGCGTAGATCCGCGAGTGCTCGAGGAACCGGCCGAGCACGCTGCGGACCCGGACGGTCTCCGACAGGCCGGGCACGCCGGGGCGCAGCGCGCACATGCCACGGACCCACAGGTCGACGGGCACCCCGGCCTGCGACGCCCGGTACAGCGCGTCGATCACCACCTCGTCGACGAGCGCGTTGCACTTGAACGCGATCTTCGCCGGCTTGCCCGCCCGGGCCCGCGCCGCCTGCCGCCCGATCCTGCCCACGATGCCGGCCCGCAGCGCCTCGGGAGCGACGAGCAGCCGCCGGTAGCCGATCTTCCTGCTGTAGCCGGTGAGGTGGTTGAACAGGTCGGTGATGTCCTCCCCGACCTCGTGGTCGGCGGTGAGCAGACCGAAGTCCTCATACAGCCGGGCGGTCGTCGGGTGGTAGTTGCCCGTGCCGATGTGGCAGTACCGCCTGAGCGAGCCGTCTGTCTCCTCGCGGACGATCAGCATCAGCTTGGCGTGGGTCTTCATCCCGACGAACCCGTAGACGACGTGGCAGCCGGCCTCCTCCAGCTTGCGCGCCCAGGTGATGTTCGCCCGCTCGTCGAACCGCGCCTTGATCTCCACCACCACGACGACCTGCTTGCCGACCTCGGCGGCGTCGATCAGCGCGTCCACGATCGGCGACACGCCGCCGGTCCGGTACAGCGTCTGCTTGATCGCCAGCACCCGCGGGTCCGCCGCGGCCTCCTCGACCAGCCGTTCCACACTCGTGGTGAACGAGTCGTAGGGGTGCTGCACGAGCACATCGCGCTCGTTGAGCGTCGCGAAGATGCTGGTGTCGGTGGGGACCGCCCTGGTGGACGGGACGAAGGCGGGGTAGCGCAGCTCGCCGATCGGCAGATCCGCGATCGCCTCCAGGCCGGCCAAGTCGAGCGGGCCGTTGACCTTGAAAATCGCCGCCTCATCGACGCCGAGCTCCTTCGCCAGGCGGCACAGCACGTCCTCGGACATGTCCTCCTCGACCTCGAGGCGGACCGCCGGCTCGAAGCGCCGCTTGACGAGCTCGCGCTCCATGGCCTGCAGCAGGTTCTCCGTCACGTCCTCGTCCACCTCGAGCTCGCGGACCCGGGTCACCCGGAACACGTAGTGCTCGACGATGTCCATGCCGCCGAACAGCTGGTTCAGGTGCGCCGCGATCACTTCCTCGATGGGCACGAACCGGTGGTGGTTGACGTTGAGGAAACGCGGCAGGTTCGGCGGGACCTTGACGCGGGCGAACATCGTCGCGCCGGTGCCGGGCTCGGCGAGCGTGACGGCCAGGTTGAGGGACAGGCCCGAGATGAACGGGAACGGGTGCGCCGGGTCGACCACCAGCGGGGTGAGCACCGGGTAGATCCGGTTCCTGAACAGCTCCGTCAGGGCGGCGCGCTCCCGCTCCTGCAGTTCCTTCCAGCGCAGGATCTCGATGCCGTGGCCGGCGAGTTCCGGCTGGACTAGGTCGGTGAACACGTCCGCGTGCCGCCGGGCCAGCTCGCCGGCCCTGGTGAGGGTGTTCCGCAGCACGTACTCGGCCGTCTGGTTGCCGGCGCCCTCGACGGGGAAGCCGGCGACCATCCGGCGCATCAGGCCGGCCACCCGGACCATGAAGAACTCATCAAGGTTGGACGCGAAGATGGCGAGGAACCTGACACGGTCGAGCAGCGGCACCTGATCGTCCTCGGCGAGCTCGAGGACCCGCTGGTTGAACCTGACCCAGCTCTGCTCCCGGTCCAGGTACCGGCCGGCGGGCAGCTCCCCGTGGTTCGCGCCGTCAGGAAGCAGTTCAGGAATCGCGGCTGTCTCCGATCGCTGCTGCTGCTCCTCGTCCGGAAGCAGGGAGGAGTCGACCGGCGCGATTCCCGTCTCGCTGACGCTCATGATCCCCATTCTTCCCGGCGCTGCCAGCGAAGAAAACAGGCTCTTAACCGACTTTCTGCAGCTATCTGGCGGATTCCGTCACGCGGCCTGACCGGCCGCCAGCGCCGTGTGATCGGGGGACGGGTTCGCCCGCGGGCGGCGCCCCGCGCGGGCCGCGCGGGGCGCGCGGGAGCCGGCCGGCGGGGGGCCGAAGACGGCCAGGGCGGACGGGATGGGCTGGACGGCGGTGACGCTGAGGAAGACCGGTGCCCGCGGGCCCGCGGCGGAGCACGCGATCAGCCGGCGCCCGACGTAACGGGCGACGGACTCGCCCGGCGGGACCACGCGCAGTCCCGCCGCGACCACGGGCTGGCAGCCGCCGGTCGCGGCGGCGGGGACGCTGGCGGTCACGGTGGCGCGGGCGGTGCCGCCGGACGGCAGCACGACGTGGGAGGCGATGGTCATGCGGTCCGCGGCCGCCGCGTTGCCGACCTGCACGCCGTCGCCCCGGTAGGCGGCGACCCCGGGATAGCCGTCGAGCGTGCAGGCCGCGCCGGAGACGTTCGTGAAGCCGAGCGTGTAGCGGGTGACCGTCAGGCCGGCGGTCCTGGCGGCGGCGCCGGCGCTCGAGCCCGCGCCCACCGAGATGCGCAGGCTGGACGTGGTGCAGCGCGGCACGCCCGCGCCCTCGTGGCTCCTGGTCACACCGGCGTCGTGCCTGGCGGAGGTCAGCGCCGCGTGCAGCGGCGCGCCGCGGCTGAGGGTCACCGCCAGCGCGGCCGTGCCGCCGAACGCCACGACCGCGGCGATGCGCCAGCCGTAGCGGGCTGTTGCCCTCATCTCCCCCCCTTGGGGGCGGTCCACCCCCAAGGACCATCTTTATCCGGATACCCCCGTTCTGACTAGGCCTGATATCCCTCACCCGCGGGTGAGGGATGACCGATCCGCGCCCGGATTGACCGCGCCGCGCGTATGATCATGACGTTTCCACCCATCAGGCTCGCGAGCCGGCGTTGCGGCCACGCGTAGTAGCGAGATTGTCTATAATTCCTATATGCTTAATAGCGAACTGCTCTTGCCCCGGCCGGGCGACGCGATCCTCGCGATAGTCCCGCCAGGATCCGGTCCCGGATACTGGGCGGGAGGGCCGTCGGCCGTCGTCGCCGGGGACGGTGTCTACCTGGCCTACCGGCTCCGCCGGCCGGTGGGCAGCGGCCGTGGCTACGCCGTGGCGATCGCCTTCGCGCGGGACGGGATGAACTTCGGCGCCCCCGTCGCGGTGATCACCAAGGAAGAGATGAACACCGAGTCGCTCGAGCGCCCAGAGCTCGTCCGGCTGCCCGGCGGCCGCTGGCGGCTCTACCTGAGCTGCGCCACCACCGGCACGAAGCACTGGCGGGTCGAGGTCACCGAGGCGGCGGACCCGGCGGAGTTCGACGCGAGGCGCCGCGACGTGATCCTGCCCGGCGATGTCACGAAGCGGGCGGTCAAGGATCCCGTCATCCAGCACCGCGCGGGCCGGTGGCACATGTGGGCGACCATCCACCCGCTCGCCGACCCGCTCGAGACCGACCAGATGACGACCGAGTACGCGACGAGCGCCGACGGACTCGACTGGACCTGGCAGGGCACCGCGCTCTGCGGCCGGCCCGGGGAGTGGGACGCGCGCGGTGCCCGGGTGACCGCGGTGCGTTTCGCCGGGCAGTCGGTCACGGCCTACTACGACGGCCGGGCCAGCGCGGCGGAGAACTTCGAGGAGCGGACCGGCGTCGCCGCCGGCGGGGACCCGGCCGCGCTGATCGCGACGTCGGCGCCGGGCACCGGGCCCGCGGCCGCCTCTCCCTACCGCGGCGGCGGGCTGCGCTACCTGGACGTGGTCGACCTTCCCGGCGGGCGGACCCGGCTGTACTACGAGATGACCCAGCCGGACGGCTCGCACGCCCTGGTCACCGAACTGCGCTGACGCGGGCAGCCCGGCGGCGGGGGCGTTAGCCCCGGTTGAGCGGGTTGGCGGGGCGGCCGTTCTTGGCCTGGCCCTGGCCGGCCGGGCGGGCGCCGACCATGCCGCCGGACCTGGAGCGGGGGGCCAGCCAGTCGCTGAAGTCCTCGCCGAGCACCTTCTCGAGCAGCTTGATGTCATCGGTGAACGTCGGCAGCAGCGCCTGCCGCTGCTCCCAGCTGAGCGGCTGCCGTTCCCTGGCGTCGCGCTGCAGGAACCGCTCGAGCCGGTGGGTCGCCGCCGCCGCGCCGTTGCCCGGCAGCAGGCGGCCCGCCGCGGCGCCGGCGCGCATGCCGAGCGCGGCGGCGCGGTGGCGCAGCGTGTGCTCCGGGTGCGCGGTGACGTTTTCCCTGGGGATCTCGGTGAGGATTCCGGTCTCGGCGCCGAGGAACGCGCAGATCCGGTCCAGCGTGGCGGCCGGCTCGTCGACGAGCAGCCGGTAGCGCAGCACGAGCACCTGCTCGCGCGGGAAGAGCGAGAACACGTAGTCCAGCTGCCCGCCGTACTTGCCGAGCCCCGTGTAGTGCCAGAACGACGCCCACCCCGCCGCGATCCTGCGTTCCTCCTCGGCGCACGCCCGGACGACGTCCGGCTCGGGCTCGAGGCCCGCCGACCACAGGTGTGTCCAGTTGGAGTGCGCCCGCTCGACCGGGTCGCGCAGGACCACGATGAGCTTCGCCGCCGGGATGAGGTCCCTGATCCGCCGCATCGCGGCCCGGTCGTACAGGTACAGCGGCGTCGACTCGCCGCGCGGCACGCCCGGCGGCGCCGCGGCGAACAGCGCCTCGTACCTGTCACGCTGCCAGACGTGCTCCCGGTAGGTGAGCGCGTCCCCTGGGCCGCCGCGGGTCGGCGGCGGCCCGTCGGTCAGGAAGAACTTGGGCTCCTTGACCGGCGACATGTACAGGCCAGGATGCCGGGAGAGCGCCGCGTGCAGCGCTGTCGTCCCCGCCTTGGGAACCCCGGCCACCAGGAAGTCAGGCAGCGCCATACTCCCCCCTTACCGCCATTCCCTCGCAGGTCGCGGGCCTTGGCACGCAATTCGCTATATTTTCGATGATATTAATCTGGATAGTTCGGACGGGTCAATCTCGCTACCCCGTGGACAAGCTCTTATCCAGATAAGCCCGCATCCATGCGTCACCGGCCGCGCCAGCCGAGGGCGGCGCGGATGGCGGTCGAGCAGTCCCCGAGCAGCGGGAGCAGCGGCTCGAACCCGGACTGCCCGCCCGGTACCCGGGGATCGCGGCAGGCCGGCGGGCAGCCGTCCGGGCACGCCTGGTCCACGGCGCTCGCCAGCCTGTCCACCGGGCACAGCAGCTGGGCGACGGCCGTGGCGTTCAGCCTGGGCAGGATCGCGTGCACCTGGGCGAGCAGGCCGGGGACGCAGGCGAACAGCCGGCTCAGCTCGGCGGCCGGCCTCTCGCGGTCGCCGCCGTCGCCGTCGCCGTCGCCGGCGGCGACGGTCCGGCCGAGGGCCCGGTCAACCGAGTCGGCGAGCTCCGCCGCGACCCGGACCAGGGGGTTGTCGGGGTACTTGCAACAGGTGCCGAGCTCAAGGGCGGTGCACACGTTCGCGCAGTCCGGATGCAGCCACCGCGGGCGCAGCAGGCGGGCGATCTCGTCCGCGATGTCGTCCGCGATGTCGAGGACGATGCCATCCCCGGCATCGTCCTCGCGGTAACCGTCGTCGTCGTAACCGTCCTCGTCGTCCGGCTCGTCGTCGAAGGGGAAATAACCGGCGGCCATGGGATCCTCCTCAATCAATCGAACCTACGTTCTAACCGTACGATGAGGGTCTGACAAAACGGCGCCGCCGAGGTCCGTGCAGGAGGACTGATGATCTTCATTACGGCCAAGTTCAAGATCCGGCCGCAAGACGCCGGCCAGTGGCCGCAGATCGCCGCGGAGTTCACCGAGGCGACGCGGAGCGAACCGGGCTGCCTATGGTTCGAGTGGTCCCGCAGCCTGACCGACCCCGACGAGTACGTCCTGGTGGAGGCCTTCCGCGACGACGAGGCCGGGGCGGCGCACGTCGGCTCCGCGCACTTCAAGAAGGCGCAGCGGGACCTGCCGCCGCACCTGGCGCACACGCCGCGGATCATCAACTTCGCGGTGCCGCAGGACGACTGGTCCCTGCTCGGCGAGATGGCCGTCCCCGGCGAGGCCTAACGCGCTTGCCGGTCCCCGGCTCTCAGGGCTTGCGGGCGACCCCGCCCCATACCTCGGCGGGGTTGGCGGTGTCCGCCGCGGAATCGGGGCGCCATTCGGGGACGCGGACCAGGCCCGGCTCGACGAAATCGAGGCCGTCGAAGAACCGCAGCACCTCCGCGCGGGGGCGGAACGTGATCTTCTGCGGCATCGTCTTGTTGACCTGCGCCAGCATCGCGGCGGCGGTGGCCGGGTTGAAGTCCCCGCTGGGGTGGGTGAGCGCCAGGTAGCTGCCCGACGGCACGGCGCCCATCACCTCCCTGACGATCTTCCACGGGTCGTCCTCGTCGGAGACGCAGTGCAGCACCGCGATCATCATGACGCCGACGGGCCTGCTGAAGTCGAGGGTCCGCGCCGCCGCGTGGAGCACCGCGGCGGTGTCCCTGACGTCCGCGTCCAGGTAGGCGGTCTCCCCGTCGACCCCGGTGAGCAGCGCGCGGGCGTGGGCGAGCACGATCGGGTCGTTGTCCACGTAGACGACGTGGGATCCCGGCGCCGCCGCGTGCGCGACCTCGTGCGTGTTGTTCGCCGCCGGGATGCCGGTGCCGAGGTCGAGGAACTGCGTGATGCCCGCCTCGCCCGCCAGGTAGCGGACCGACCTGGCGAGGAAAGCGCGGTTCCCGCGGACGCCCTCGAAGAGCGCCGGGTTGGCCTCGGCGGCGCGCCTGCCCGCCTCCCTGTCCACCGCGAAGTTGTCCTTGCCGCCCAGCCAGTAATCGTAGATCCGGGCGATGTGCGGGACGGTCGTGTCGATCTCGCGGGTGCTCACCGCGTCGTCGGGCACCACGCTCCGCATGTTCCAGTCGTTGCCTGTCACCGCGAGCCACTCCAGCGCAAGAAAGGGGTACGCGCCGAGCATAGCGCGCTCGGCGCCGCCGATCAGCCGGCGGACCCACTCTCCGGCCAGCACGCGGACCAGATCGCGTCCCTGCCCGGCAGCTTCACCTTCTCACCGCGGCTCAGCGCCCTGGCCAGGTCGGCTTCCGCGGTCTCGATGCGCAGCCATTCGGCGTAGGAGACCGGCCGGACGCCGCGCTCGGCGAGCACCCCGGCCAGCGGCGACCCGGCTTCGGCCTCCTCCTGGCCGTCCGCCGGGGCGTCGGGGAACCGCAGCAGCCCGGGCCGCGGCAGCGGCGCGTCCTGCGCGCCCGGGCCGCCGGCCAGGTCGGCGAGCAGCGCACGGACGGTCTCCGCGGCGTCGGCCTTGTTGGTCCCGATCACGCCGGTCGGGCCGCGCTTCAGCCAGCCGGCCACGTACTCCCCTGGCAGCGGCTCCCCGGTCGGCCCGAGAACGCGGCCCCCGGCGTTCGGGACCGTGTGGGAGCGGGGATCGAACGGGACGCCGGCCAGCGGCACGCTCTGGTAGCCGACCGAGCGGAGCACCATCTGCGCGTCGAGGGTCTCGGTCACCCCGGTGCCTTCGAATACCCCGTCACTGGTCAGATGGGTGCGCTCGAGGCGAAGGGCCGCGACCGTTCCGGATGATGTTGGAAGGATTTCCTCCGGCCGCAGCCAGAAGCGGACCCGCAGCGTCCGGCCAGCGCCAGCCGGCGCGGACTCCCAGGCGCGCAGCGCGACCAGGTTGCCGCGAACGCGGCGGTCCGACTCCGCCAGCTCGGCGGACTCGCCCGAGGCGTCGAACCCGGCCAGGTCCAGCTCTTCCGGGTCTGTCCACACGGTGACGCCGGGCAGTTCGCCAAGCTCGCGCAGCTCCTTGGTGGTGAACTTGGCCTGCGCGGGGCCGCGGCGGCCGATCATGTGCACCTCGCGCACCTTGCTGGCGCGCAGCGCCGCGAGCACCGGCTCGGGGACGTCCGTGCCCTCGAGCTCGGCGGGGTCGCGGACCAGGATCCGCGCCACGTCGACGGCCACGTTGCCGACGCCGATCACCGCGACCGACTCGGCGTCCAGCGTGAACGCGAACGGGTCGATGTCGGGGTGCCCGCAGTACCAGTTGACGAAGTCGGTGGCCGCGAAGCTGCCGGGCAGGTCCTCGCCGGGGATGGCGAGCCGCCGGTCGCGCATCGCGCCGGTCGCGTACACGACCGCGTCGTAGAGGCCGAGCAGGTCCTCGCGCGTGACGTGGTCCCCGAAGTGCACGCCGCCGAGGAACCGGACGTCCGGGCTCTCCAGCACCCTCCGCAGGTAGTTCGCGACCGACTTGATCGACTTGTGGTCGGGGGCCACGCCGTAGCGGACAAGCCCGTACGGCGTCGGCAGCCGGTCCAGCACGTCCACGGCGATCCGGACCGGGACCGGCAGCGCGGCCGCCTGCTTGATCAGTGCCTCGGCGGTATACAGGCCGGCCGGACCCGAGCCGACCACGGCAACTCGCAGCCGGGGGGTACGGGGGGTCATCCCCCCGGGAGACTCCTGCATAAGGGCAAAGTTACTCGGAAAGACGCTCTGGCGTCGAAGCCTGCTGCGCCGTCGCGGGCGCGCGGCGCGCGACCGCCTCGGTCAGCTGCCTGGCCAGATGCTGCGGGCTCAGCCCGGTCGCCTCGAGGATCGCCTCGCGCGAGCCGTGGGCGAGGAATTCCTGCGGGAGGCCGAACGTCTTGACCGGGACGTCGACGTCGTGGTCGCGCAGCAGCCGGGACACCGCGTCGCCGAACCCGCCGGCGCGGCCGTTGTCCTCCACCACCGCGACGAGCCGGTGAGCGCTGGCGGCCGCGATGACCGCCTCGTCGACCGGCTTGACCCACCGCGGGTCGACGACGGTCACGCCGATGCCGTGGTCTTTGAGCCGGGTCGCGACCTCGACGCAGGTGACCGCCATCGGGCCGACGCCGAGCAGGAGCACGTCGCTGGCCGCGCCGTCGGCGGGCGTCAGCAGGACGTCCATGGCGCCGAGCTTGCCGACCGCCTCGGCGTCCTGGGGAGGCTTGCCCTTCGGCCAGCGGACGACCGTGGGACCGTCGCTGACCCGGACCGCCTCGCCAAGCAGCTCGGCGAGGCGGCTGCCGTCGCGGGGAGCCGCGACTCTCAGTCCCGGGATGACCTGCACGATCGAGCCGTCCCACATGCCGTTGTGGCTGGCGCCGTCCGGGCCGGTGACGCCGGAGCGGTCGAGCGTCACCGTGACCGGGAGCTTGTGCAGCGCCACGTCCATGAGCAGCTGGTCGAACGCCCGGTTCAGGAACGTCGAGTACAGCGAGACGACCGGGTGCAGGCCGCCCATCGCCAGCCCGGCGGCGCTGGTCATCGCGTGCTGCTCGGCGATGCCCACGTCGTACACCCGGTCCGGGTAGGCGGCCTTGAACGACCCGAGCCCCACCGGGTGCAGCATGGCCGCGGTGATGGCCACCACGTCGGGGCGGCGGGCGCCGATGGCGACCATTTCCTCGGCGAACACGTCCGACCAGTCCCGCCTGGGCGGCTGCGGCGCGGCGGCCTTGCCCGCGCTGGCGCCGGCCGGCTTGGCGGGGGCGGCGGGGACCTGATGGAGGCAGTCCTCTTCGTTCTGCTCGGCGAGCGCGTAGCCGAAGCCCTTGCGGGTGATCGCGTGCACAAGCACGGGGCCGCCGTACTCGACGGCCTGGCGCAGGGCCTGTTCTGTCATCTGCTCGTCGTGACCGTCGATCGGGCCGATGTATTTGATGCCGAGGTCCTCGAACAGCACCTGCGGCTGGAGGAAGTCCTTGAGGCCCTTCTTGGCGCCGTGCAACGCGCCGTACAGCGGCTGGCCCACGATCGGCGTGCGGGTCACCGAGGTCTTGATCAGGTCGAGCACGTTCTCGTAGCGCTGGCTGACCCTGATGCTCGCCAGGTGACTGGCCAGGCCGCCGATCGTCGGCTGGTAGGACCGGCCGTTGTCGTTGACCACGATGACGATCTTGGAGTCGCGGGCCACCGCGATGTTGTTGAGCGCCTCCCAGGCCATGCCGCCGGTCAGCGCGCCGTCCCCGATCACCGCGACGACCGTGCGATCGTGCTCGCCGCGCAGCCGGTAGGCCTTGGCCATGCCGTCGGCGTAGGACAGCGACGTCGAGGCGTGGCTGTTCTCCACCAGGTCGTGCTCGGACTCTTGCTGGCTGGGGTACCCCGACAGGCCGCCGGCCTGGCGCAGCGTGTGGAAGTCGCCGTAGCGGCCGGTCAGCAGCTTGTGCACGTAGGACTGGTGGCCGGTGTCGAAGACGAGCTTGTCCTTCGGCGAGTCGAACACCCG
>Ga0335073_10001254_pt1 | contig 33871 bp, 29 predicted proteins | sample Lox_Sample_22_FD_207093 | JGI IMG/M metagenome (GOLD analysis project Ga0335073, IMG submission 207093) | Soil microbial communities from Loxahatchee National Wildlife Refuge, Florida, United States - Lox_Sample_2.2 | ecosystem: Environmental > Terrestrial > Soil > Wetlands | place: USA... | reverse complement strand
GCGAGGAGGTCGGGCTCAAGCTGGAGAACATCGGCCTGGAGACGCTGGGCCACGCCCGCCGCGTGGTGGTGACCAAGGACGCCACCACGATCGTGGACGGGGACGGCGACCAGGCGGCGATCGACGACCGAATCCGCCAGCTGCGCACCGAGATCGAGAACTCGGATTCCGACTGGGACCGCGAGAAGCTGCAGGAGCGGGTGGCGAAGCTGTCCGGCGGCGTGGCCGTGCTCCGCGCGGGCGCGGCGACCGAGGTCGAGCTGAAGGAGAAGAAGCACCGGCTCGAGGACGCGATCTCGGCCACCCGGGCCGCGATCGAGGAGGGCATCATCCCCGGCGGCGGCAGCGCGCTGGTGCACATCGCCACTGACCTGGGCGACCTCGGGAAGTCCGGCGACGAGGCGACCGGGGTCCGGGTCGTGCGCGACGCGCTCGAAGCCCCGGCCCGGTGGATCGCCGACAACGCGGGCGCGGAGGGCGGCGTGGTCGTCGCCGCGATCGCCGGCCTCCCGGCGGGCCAGGGGTACAACGCCGCGACCGGCGAGTACGGCGACCTGATGGCGCAGGGCGTGATCGACCCGGTCAAGGTGACCCGCTCGGCAGTGCAGAACGCGGCGTCCATCGCCGGGATGCTGCTGACCACCGAGGTCCTGGTCACCGACAAGCCCGAGCCCGAGGCCGCCGCCGACGGCCACGGTCACGGCCACTCGCACTGAGTCAGCCGCACTGAGCCAGCCGCACTGAGCCAGTCGCACTGAGCCAGTCGCACTGAGCCAGGCAGGCGGGCACGCCACCGCGAAACGCGGTGGCGTGCCCGCCTGCTGTTTCCGGGGCCCGGCCGTGCTGCAGGGCCGGGCCGCCGCCAATGTCAATAGGATGAGACATGGCCAGAACTGAGCAGCCGGAAGGTGACATGACCGACGCCGCCAAGTTCGCCCCGCCGGCCCTGACCTTCGACGACGTGCTCCTGCTGCCCGCCCACTCGGCCATCATGCCGAGCGAGGCCGACACCACCGCGGCGCTGAGCCGCCATATCACGCTGCGGGTGCCGCTCGTATCCGCGGCCATGGATACCGTCACCGAGGCGCGGATGGCGGTGGCCATGGCCCGCCAGGGCGGCGCCGGGGTGCTGCACCGCAACCTGTCGATCGAGGATCAGGCGCAGCAGGTCGACATGGTCAAGCGGTCCGAGGCGGGCATGATCACCAATCCGGTGACCTGCGGCCCCGACGCGACCGTCGCCGAGGCCGAGCAGTTGTGCGCCCGGTACCGGATCTCCGGGGTGCCGGTGACCGGCCCCGGGGGAGCGCTGCTCGGGATCGTCACCAACCGCGACATCCGCTTCGAGACCGACCACCACCGCCGCGTCGCGGACGTGATGACCCCGATGCCGCTGGTGACCGCGCCGGTCGGGGTGCCGCCCGACGTGGCGCTGCGGCTGCTGGCCCAGCACAAGGTCGAGAAGCTGCCGCTGGTCGACGCGTCCGGCCGGCTGCGCGGCCTGATCACGGTCAAGGACTTCGCCAAGAGCGAGCGGTTCCCCCAGGCCACGAAGGATGCCGGCGGCCGGCTCGTGGTCGGCGCGGCCGTGGGCGTGGGGGAGGACGCCAAGCGGCGCGCGCAGGCCCTCACCGACGCCGGGGCCGACTTCCTGGTCGTGGACACCTCGCACGGCCACGCCCAGGCCGTCATCGACATGATCACGCAGGTCAAGGCCAACGTGTCGGTCGACGTCATCGGGGGCAACATCGCCACGCGGGCCGGCGCCCAGGCGCTCATCGACGCCGGCGCCGACGCGGTGAAGGTCGGCGTCGGGCCGGGGTCGATCTGCACCACCCGGGTGGTGGCGGGGGTCGGCGTGCCGCAGGTCACCGCGATCTACGAGGCGGCCCGGGCGGCCCGCGCCGCGCACGTGCCGGTCATCGGGGACGGCGGCCTGCAGTACTCCGGCGACATCGCCAAGGCGATCGCGGCCGGGGCCGACACCGTGATGCTGGGCGGGCTGCTGGCCGGGTGCGAGGAAGGCCCCGGCGAGATGGTCGTCATCCAGGGCGAGCAGTACAAGCTGTACCGGGGGATGGGCTCGCTCGGGGCGATGCGGAACACCGAGCGGGGCGGGTCCTTCTCCAAGGACCGGTACTTCCAGGACGACGTGCTGCGCGAGGACAAGCTGGTGCCGCAGGGCGTCGAGGGCCGGGTGCGCTACCGCGGCCCGCTGGCCGCGGTAGCCAACCAGCTCGTCGGCGGGCTCCGGGCGGCCATGGGCTTCGTCGGCGCGCGCACGATCGCGGAGCTGCAGGAAGCCCGGTTCACCCAGATCACCGGCGCCGGACTGGCCGAGAGCCATCCGCACGACATCCAGATGGTGGCCGAGGCGCCGAATTACGGCGGAGTGGGCCGGGGGCGCACGTGACTCAGGTGGAGATCGGGCGCGGCAAGAGCGGCCGCCGCGCCTACGCGCTGGACGAGATCGGCATCGTGCCGTCGCGCCGTACCAGGCACCCGGAGGAGGTGTCGATCGCCTGGCAGATCGACGCCTACCGGTTCGAGCTGCCGCTGGTGGTCGCGCCGATGGACAGCGTGGTCTCGCCCGCGACGGCCGCGGAGATCGGCCGTCTCGGCGGCCTGGCCGTGCTCGACCTCGAGGGCCTGTGGACCAGGTTCGAGGACCCGGAGCCGCTGCTGGCCGAGGTGGCCCGGCTCGACGATGACGCGGCCACCCGGCGGCTACAGGAGATCTACACCGAGCCGATCTCCGAGGACCTGATCGGGCGCCGGATCGAGGAGATCAGGGCCACCGGCGTGACGACCGCCGTGCGGCTGTCGCCGCAGCGGACCGTGCGCTACCACAAGGCGGTCCTCGACGCCGGGGCCGACATCTTCGTGATCCGCGGCACGACGGTGTCGGCCGAGCACGTCTCCGGCCAGGCCGAGCCGCTCAACCTCAAGCAGTTCATCTACGAGCTCGACATCCCGGTCATCGTGGGCGGCTGCGCCACCTACACCGCCGCGCTGCACCTGATGCGGACCGGGGCGGCCGGGGTCCTGGCCGGGTTCGGCGGCGGGTCAGGCCACACCACGGCGGCGGTGCTCGGCGTCGCGGTGCCGATGGCCACCGCGATCGCCGACGTCGCCGCGGCCCGCCGCGACTACCTGGACGAGTCCGGCGGCCGCTACGTGCACGTGATCGCGGACGGCGGGATGACCCGCAGCGGCGACATCGCGAAGGCCCTGGCCCTGGGCGCGGACGCGGTGATGGTCGGCTCGCCGTTCGCTCGTGCCTGCCAGGCGCCCGGCCGCGGGTATCACTGGGGCAGCGAGGCGGTCCATCCCGACCTGCCGCGCGGCGCGCGGGTGCACGTTGGCACGATCGGCACCCTGGAGGAGATCCTGCACGGTCCCTCGAGCATGGCCGACGGGTCGATGAACCTCATGGGGGCGCTGCGCAAGACGATGGCGACATCCGGCTACTCGGACCTGAAGGAGTTCCAGCGGGTCGAGGTCGTGGTGACGCCCAGCGACCCGCGCCGCCCGGGGGCGGCGGGACGCGCCGGCTGACGTGACCGGTGGCCGCGCCCGGTAGGTTCAGAGCGTGATGGGCGGGACGGGTGTGACGGCGAGGCTGGGCCCTGCCGAGCGGGCGGCGGCGCTCGCCGCGCTGGCGGGCACCGAGCATCAGGTGCTGGTCGTCGGCGGCGGGGTGGTCGGCGCGGGCGTGGCGCTGGACGCGGCCACCCGCGGGCTGTCGGTCGGCCTGGTGGAGGCGCGGGACTTCGGCTCCGGCACGTCGTCGAGATCAAGCAAGCTCATCCACGGCGGCCTGCGTTACCTGGAGCAGCTCAACGTCGGCCTGGTCCGGGAGGCGCTGGCGGAGCGCTCGCTGCTGCTGCAGCGGATCGCGCCGCACCTGGTGCACCCGGTCTCGTTCCTGTTCCCGTTCACCCATCACGGCTGGGAGCGCGCCTACGTCGGGGCCGGGGTCAGCGCTTACGACCTGCTCGGGCTGTCGCTGGGGCAGACCCGGGGCCTGCCCCGGCACCACCAGCTGACCAAGCGCGGCGCGCTGCGGGTGGCACCCGCGCTGAAGCGGTCGGCCCTCACCGGCGCGCTGCTCTACTGGGACGCGCAGGTGGACGACGCCCGCTACGTGATGACGCTGGTCCGGACCGCGGCCGGGTACGGCGCGCACGCGGCGTCGCGCACCCAGGTGACCGGGTTCCTGCGGGAGGGCGAGCGGGTGACCGGCGTGCGCGCCGTCGACCTCGAGTCCGGGTCCGAGCTGGAGATCCGGGCCCAGCAGGTGGTCAACGCGACCGGCGTGTGGACCGACGAGATCCAGGCTATGGTCGGCGGCCGGGGCATCATCAACGTCCGCGCGTCCAAGGGCGTGCACCTGGTCGTGCCCAGGGACCGGATCCACTCCCTGAGCGGGATTATCCTGCGCACCCCGTTCAGCGTCCTGTTCGTCATCCCGTGGGGACGGCACTGGATCATCGGCACCACCGACACCGACTGGTCCCTGGACAAGGCGCACCCGGCGGCGAGCCGGGCCGACATCGACTACGTGCTCGGGCAGGTCAACCGGATCCTCGCGGTGCCGCTGGCCAGGGACGATGTCGAGGGCGTCTACGCCGGGCTGCGGCCGCTGCTGGCCGGCGAGTCCGAGTCGACCTCCAAGCTGTCACGCGAGCACACGGTCGCCCATCCCGTCCCGGGCCTGGTGATGATCGCGGGCGGCAAGTACACCACCTACCGGCTGATGGCCCGGGACGCGGTAGACGCGGTGGCGCACGGCCTGAACGGGCGGGTCGCGCCCTCCTGTACCGACGCGGTGCCGCTCGTCGGCGCCGACGGTTACGTCGCGCTGTGGAACGCCAGGTACTCGCTGGCGCGGTCGTCCGGCCTGCACGTGGCGCGGATCGAGCACCTCCTGCACCGTTATGGATCACTGACCGGTGAGGTGCTCGACCTGATCGCCGCCGACCCCGGCCTGGGCAAGCCGCTGGCCGGCGCCGACGACTACCTGCGCGCCGAGGTCGTCTACGCCGCGTCGCACGAGGGCGCCCGGCACCTCGACGACGTGCTGGCGCGGCGGACCCATGTGTCCATCGAGACCTGGGACCGCGGGCTGTCGGTGGCCGGGGAGGCCGCCGGGCTCATGGCGGGGCCGATGCGGTGGCGATCCCGGCAGGTGGCCCGCGAGGTCGAGAACTACCAGGCCCGGGTCAGGGCCGAGCGGGCTTCGCAGGACGCCGAGACCGACCAGGACGCCGACGCGATCCGGCTAGGCGCCCCCGACATCGTGCCGGTCGTCAACAACGGCGTGGTCGGCGTCTGAGCACGCGGGGGCCGGGGGTCGTCCCCCCGGGCAAGCACAGTCCCCAACTAAACTTCCCGGCATGTCCCGACCCCGAGTGCTGTCCGGCATCCAGCCCACCGCCGACTCTTTCCACCTCGGCAACTACCTGGGCGCGTTGCGCCAGTGGGTGGCGTTGCAGGACACCTACGATGCCTTCTACTGCGTCGTCGACCTGCACGCGATCACGGTGCCCGTCGACCCTGCGACGCTCCGCCGCCGGACCAGGATCGCCGCCGCGCAGCTGTTCGGCGCCGGCCTTGACCCGGACCGCTGCACGGTCTTCGTGCAGAGCCACGTGCCCGAACACGCGGAACTGGAGTGGGTGCTCGGCTGCCAGACCGGGTTCGGCGAGGCCAGCCGGATGGTCCAGTTCAAGGACAAGTCGGCGCGGGCCGGCGCGGAGGCGGCCAGCGTGGGCCTGTTCACCTACCCGATCCTGCAGGCCGCCGACATCCTGCTGTACCAGACCGACCAGGTACCCGTCGGGGAGGACCAGCGCCAGCACCTGGAGCTGACCAGGGACCTGGCACAGCGGTTCAACCACCGGTTCGGGCCGACGTTCGCGATACCCAGCGCGTACATCCTGCCCGAGGTCGCGAAGATCACCGACCTGGACAACCCGACCGCGAAGATGGGCAAGTCGACGTCCTCCCCGCAGGGCATCATCGACGTGCTCGAAGATCCGGTGTCGGTCCGCAGGAAGATCAGCCGCGCGGTGACCGACTCTGGCAGCGAGGTCCGGGCCGATGAGCAGGCCAAGCCGGGCATCACCAACCTGCTGCGGATCTACTCGGCGCTGACCGGGGAGACCGTGGCGAGCCTGGAGCAGCGCTACGCGGGCGCGGGCTACGGAGCGTTCAAGAAAGACGTGGCCGAGGTGGTAGTGAACGCGTTCGCCCCGATCCGGGAGCGGACCGAGAAGATGCTCGCCGACGAGGCCGGGCTGGACCGGCTGCTCGCCCACGGCGCGGCGCGCGCCCAGCGGGTGGCCGGCCCGACCATGACCACCGTCCGGGACCGGGTCGGCTTCCTGGCGGCCACCTAGCCGGGACCGGGTTACGATCTCGGCGTGACCGACCACCCGTTCCCCTACCGTGACGCCCACCGCCACCAGCTCGCCGTGCTGGACCTCGTGGGCGACTGGTCGCAGCGCCACGACCAGCCCGCCCTGGCCGCGCTGAGCCCCGCCGGGCGCGCGGCCCAGCTGACCGCCCGGCGGGCCCTCTGGGCGTACGTCAGCGCGCTGTGGGAGGCGCCCAGGCAGCACGGGGAGAGCCCGGCCGACCTTCCCGACTACGACGCGGTGGGCGCGTTGCGAGAGCTGTTCGCCGAGCTGGTCGCGGCCGCCGAGCAGGCGCAGGGCGCCGCCGGCGATCCGGCCGGGGGCTGAGCCCGGCCGTACCCGGCCGTAACCTGGGGGCATGACGCGCGCATCGGAATCCGGGCTGCCCATCCAGCCGGTCTACGGACCGGACTCGTTGCACGGCTTCGACCCGGCGACGGAGCTGGCCGAGCCCGGCGAGTACCCGTTCACCCGCGGCGTCTACCCGGGCATGTACACCAAGCGACCCTGGACGATACGGCAGTACGCCGGCTTCTCCACCGCCGCCGACTCCAACCGGCGCTACCACCAGCTGATCGAGGCCGGCACCACCGGGCTGTCCGTGGCCTTCGACCTGCCGACCCAGATGGGCTACGACTCGGACGCGCCGGAGGCCCGCGGCGAGGTCGGCAAGGTAGGCGTGGCCATCGACTCGGTCGAGGACATGCGGCTGCTGCTGGCGGGCATCCCGCTGGACTCGGTCTCGACGTCCATGACCATCAACGCACCGGCGGCCGTGCTGCTGCTGCTGTACCAGCTGGTCGCGGAGGAGCAGGGCACCGGCGCCGATCAGCTCACCGGCACGATCCAGAACGACATCCTGAAGGAGTACATCGCGCGCGGCACGTACATCTACCCGCCGCAGCCCTCGCTCCGGCTGGTGGCCGACACGTTCGCGTACTGCCGCACCCAGATCCCCCGGTGGAACACCATCTCGATCTCCGGCTATCACATGGCCGAGGCCGGCGCCACGCCGGTGCAGGAGATGGCGTTCACGCTGGCGAACGCCAAGGAGTACGTGCGGGCGGCCATCGCCTCCGGCCTGGCGGTGGACGAATTCGCGCCGCGGCTCTCGTTCTTCTTCGTGGCGCGCACCACGCTGCTCGAGGAGGTGGCCAAGTTCCGGGCCGGCCGGCGGCTGTGGGCGCGGACCATGCGCGACGAGTTCGGCGCGCGGGACCCGCGGTCGCAGATGCTCAGGTTCCACACCCAGACCGCGGGGGTGCAGCTGACCGCCCAGCAGCCCGAGGTGAACCTGGCCCGGGTGACGGTGCAGGCGCTCGCCGCGGCGCTCGGCGGCACGCAGTCGCTGCACACGAACTCCTACGACGAGGCGATCGCCCTGCCCACGGAGAAGGCGGCGCGGCTGGCGCTGCGGACCCAGCAGGTCCTCGCCTACGAGACCGACCTGACCGCCACCGCGGACCCGCTGGCCGGATCCTACGCGATCGAGTCCATGACCAGCGACATCGAGGAGCAGGCCGAGCAGCTGATCGCGCAGGTCGAGGAGCTCGGCGGGGCCGTGGCGGCGATCGAGCAGGGCTTCCAGAAGGCCGAGATTGAGCGATCGGCGTATCAGATCGCGCGGCAGATCGACGCGGGCGAGCGTGTGGTGGTCGGCGTCAACAAGTTCGTGGTCGCCGAGGAAGAGCCGTACCAGCCGCTGCGCGTCGACCCGGCGATCGAGCGGGCCCAGGCCGAGCGCCTGGCCGTGCTGCGCGACAGCCGGGACCGGGCGGAGGTGACCCGCCGGATCGACGACCTCAGGCGGGCCGCCGAGGGCCCGGAGAACCTGCTCTATCCGCTGCGCGAGGCGCTGCGGGCCCGGGCCACCGTGGGCGAGGTTTGTGACGCCTTGCGTGACGTCTGGGGCGTCTACAAGCCGCCGGACGTCTACTGACGCCCTTTTCGGACTTTGCGGTCGGCATTTGCGTCCTGGGCCCCTAGATAAGGAACGACCCGGCATGGGTAAGGACTGCCCTGGCGGAGGGTCGGCTTCGTCATGAGCGCGGGCAGGCACGCAACGTGGCGTGCCCGACGCGCAGCGCGCCGGCCCCGCCCGAGCAGGCGGGTCTGGGCCTGCTTCGTTCCCTGGCAGAGTTAGCTGCGCGCCTGGCGGCGCGCGGGGAGAGACAGCCCACGGAGGCTCACGGTGGCTATCAGCTGGAACCCATCTCGCGGCGCGACGCTAGGCATCGAGTGGGAACTGCAGCTCATCGACGTCCGCAGCCGGATGCTGCGGCAAGATGCCAGGGAGGTGCTCGCCGCGCTGCCAGCGCTCAGCGAGCCTGGCGAGCACCCTAAGATCCGTTATGAGCTCATGCAGTCAACCGTCGAGGTGGTGACGGGTATTTGCACCACCGTGTCGGAAGCTAAGGAGGATCTAGCGGCAACAATCGCACAACTTGAGCGAATCACCGGCAGTCGCGGTACGATGCTGGCCTGTGCCGGAACGCATCCCGTCAGCGATTGGCGGGACGCCAAGATGGCCCCCATTCAGCGCTATGCCGAACTCGTCGAGCAGTTGCAGTGGCTTGCCCGCAGGATTCAGACCTTCGGAGTCCACGTCCATGTGGGCATCCGCGACGGAAACAAGGCGATTCCCGTCGTCAACGCACTCGCCGCGTACCTGCCGCATTTCCTGGCGCTGACTGCGTCGAGCCCGTTCTGGAGCGGGCACGACACGGGGCTGGCCTCGAGCCGGGCGGTCATCTTCGGGGGACTGCCGACATCGGGGCCGCCGCAACCGCTCGCGGACTGGAGTGAGTTCGAGGAGTACATGGACACGCTGCTACGAGCCGGAACGATCCGGAGCATCAAAGAGGTGTGGTGGGACATCCGGCCGCACCCGGATTTCGGCACGGTCGAGATCAGGATGTTCGACGGAGTTCCGACCCTCCGCGAGATCGGCATGGTCGCCGCGCTCTCGCAATGCCTGGTCCAGCAGTTCGACACCCAGCTAGACCGCGGCTACCGGCTGCCGACCCCGCCCGCGTGGGTCGTCAGCGACAACAAGTGGCGTGCCACCCGCTACGGGCTGGACGCGACGGTGATCACCGATGACTCAGGGTCCACCGCGCCCCTGCGGGACGAGCTTTTCGAGCTGATCCGCGAGCTCGAGCCGGTGGCGGACCGGCTCGGCTGCTCGCAGGAGCTCGACGTTATCTCGGAGGTGCTCGACCATGGCGCCTCCTATGAGCGGCAGCGGGCCCTGGTGGCCGACGGCGGCGGGCTGGAGGACGTCGTAGACGCGCTGGTCACCGAGTTCGCGGAAGATCGTTTCGTAAAGCCGGGGGAGGCAGTGCATGGCCGAACATGACCTGGAGGGTGAGCTCGACGCGTTTCTAGCGGGGCACCAGGCCGAGCTCGTCGACTTCCGGCGCGACCTGCACGCCCACCCCGAGATCGGCTACCACGAGTTCCGGACCACGCGTCGGATCAAGCTCAGGCTGGAGGCCGCAGGCCTGCGGCCGATAGTCCTCCCCAAGGGCACCGGCCTGCTGGTGGACATCGGGGCGGGCACCGAGCCCGTGGTCGGCCTGCGAGCCGACCTGGACGCGCTCCCGATCAGCGACGAGAAGAACGTTCCCTACCGGTCCACGGTCGCCAACGCCTGCCACGCCTGCGGGCACGACGTGCACACCACCGTGCTGCTCGGCACGGGGCTGGTCCTGGCCCGCATGTCGGCGGCCGGAGCCCTGCCCGGCCGGGTCAGGCTGATCTTCCAGCCGGCTGAGGAGGTGCCGTGCGGGGCGCTGGACGTGCTGGCGGCCGGTGGTATCGCGTCCGTGGACCGGGTCTTCGCGCTGCACTGCGACCCCCGGCTGGACGTCGGCAAGGTCGGGACGCGGGTGGGCGCGATCACCGCGGCCTGTGACAAGATCACGGTCCGGGTCACCGGGCCCGGCGGGCACACCGCCCGGCCGCACCTGACCGCCGACCTGGTCTACGCCCTCGGCAAGATCATCACTGAGCTGCCGGCGGCCCTGTCCCGCCGGGTCGACCCGCGGTCGAGCCTGAGCCTGGTCTGGGGCCGGGTCAACGCCGGAGCGGCGGCCAACGCGATCCCGGATGACGGCATCGTCGAGGGCACGGTGCGCTGCCTCGACGACGAGGCCTGGCACGCGGCGCCGGACCTGCTCAAGGCGCTGATCGACTCCGTCGCGGCCGCGTATGGCGTGGTCGCCGACCTCAGCTACGTGCGGAACGTGCCGCCGACCGTCAACGAGGCCATCTCGACGGCCATGCTCGAGGCCGCCGCCGACCGGGTGCTTGGCAGTGACGCGATCGTGCCGGCCCCGCAGAGCCTCGGCGGCGAGGACTTCGCCTGGTACCTGGAGTCGATCCCCGGGGCGCTGGCCAGGCTCGGCACCCGGACCCCCGGCTCCGGCGCCGACTTCGACATTCACCAGCCGGCGTTCGACGTCGACGAGCGGGCGATCGGGATAGGCATCAGGCTCATGGTGGCCACCGCGCTGACCGCGATGGGCGGCACCGGATCGGCGGCGGCCGAGCCGTTGCCGGGCGCCGCCATCGCCTGATCCCGGTTATCCGGACGGCACAGGCCTCCCAGGGCGGATCAGGACCGGGAACCTGGACCTACAGTAGGACGAGCGGGCACCGCAGCGGCGCTCGCCGGTCACCACTGGGAGTGCAGCCGCATGCAGCCGGAGCAGGGTCAGGGCCCGCAGCCGCCGGGCGGCGGGCCGGCCAGCCCCCGGGCCGGCCAGGCCGTTACCCCGGCGGCCGGCGCGGATGGGCCGGCGGCTAGCACGAACGGGGCGGCGGCAGGCGGCGTAGACGGGGCGGCTCAGGCCGCGCCCGCTCCTGCCCAGGGCGCTCCGCCCGCCGTCCAGGGTGCGCCGCTCACCGAGCCCAGGATGTTCCGGCTGCCGGGCGCCATCGTGGCCTGGTGGGTCTGGCTGATCTTCGCGGGCTTCTTCCTGGTGGACATCATCGTCAGCGGCCGCAACCACACGGCCGCGGAGATCGCGGCCACCCTGGTCTTCGTGACCGGCGTGGTGTACGCGTGCGCCCTGCGCCCCCGCGTGATCGCCGATCCCGGTGGCATCACCGTGCAGAACCCGCTGCGCGATCACCGGATCCCGTGGGGGTCGGTGGCCGGGGTGGACCTGAAGGAATCGGTCCGGGTGCACTGCGCGAAGGAACCCGGCGACAAGCGTGCGAAGGTCATCCACAGCTGGGCGCTCTACGCCCAGCGGCGCCGTCGGCTCCGGTCCGAACTGCTCAGTCAGGGCGACCGCAGGCGCCTGCCGCGCAGTTCCTTCGCGCCCGACGAGAAGACATCCGCCGAGGCGCAGAAGCTCATCCATCAGCCCGCCGCGCAGATCATGGCCACGCAACTGGACGACCTGGCCCGGGAGGCACGGGAGCGCGGCGCCGCGGCCGGCCCGCGGGTCGTCAGCTGGGCCTGGCCGGCGGCGGCCGCGATCGTGATACCGGGCATCGTCCTGGTATTCGTGATCACCGTCTTCCGGTAGCGCGAGCACGAGGCTTGCCGGGCCATGCGCCACAATGGACCATCGTGAGCGAGCCGCGCGCGAGAATAGTGATCATTGGCGGCGGGCCCGGGGGCTACGAGGCCGCCCTGGTGGCTGCGCAGCTTGGCGCCCAGGTCACGGTCGTGGACCGGGACGGGCTCGGCGGTGCCTGCGTGCTGACCGACTGCGTGCCCTCCAAGACGCTGATCGCGACCTCGGGCATGATGGCCGCGCTCGACGGCGCGGCGGGGCTGGGTATCCGGGTCGACTGCGGCCACGGCCAGAGCGCAGACCACGACACCGCCATGGCCACCGTGGACGCACCACGGCTGTACGCCAGGGTCCGGGCGCTGGCCCGGGCGCAGTCCGAGGACGTGACGGCCCGGCTGGCGGCCGAGGGGATCGAGGTGGTGAGCGGGAGCGGCCGGCTGGCCCAGGGGGCCGGTGAGCGGGTCGGCCCGCACACCGTCGAGGCGGGCGACGTCCTGCTCAGCGCGGACGTCGTGCTCGTGTCGACCGGCGCGCGGCCCCGCCTGCTGCCCGGCGCGGAGCCGGACGGCGAGCGCATCCTGACCTTCCGGCAGCTGTACGACCTGCCCGAGCTGCCCCCGGAGCTGATCGTGGTGGGCTCCGGCGTGACCGGAGCCGAGTTCGCCGGCGCCTACCAGGCCCTGGGCTCGCAGGTCACCCTGGTCTCGTCGCGCGACCGGGTGCTGCCGCAGGAGGACGCCGACGCCGCCACGGTGGTCGAGGAGGTGTTCCGGCGGCGCGGGATGACGGTGCTCAGCCGGTCCCGGGCGGCGTCGGCGAAGCGCGACGGCGACGGCGTCGCGGTGGCCCTGGAGGATGGCCGGATGGTGCGCGGCTCGCACTGCCTGCTGGCGGTCGGGATGGTCCCCAACACGGGCGGGCTCGGCCTGGAGGAGGCCGGGATCGTGCTGGACAGCCGGGGGTTCATCCCGGTCGACCGGGTGTCCCGGACCCACGTGCAGGGCGTGTACGCGGCCGGCGACTGCACCGGCGTGCAGATGCTCGCCTCGGTCGCGGCCATGCAGGGCCGGATCGCGATGTGGCACGCGCTCGGCGAGGCGGTACAACCGCTGAACCTCAGCCACGTCGCGGCGACCGTGTTCACCGAGCCGGAGATCGCCATGGTCGGCGTGACCCAGCAGGCCGTGACCTCAGGCCAGACGGAAGCCGTGGTCGGCAAGCTGCCGCTGGCCACCAACGCGCGCGCGAAGATGCAGGGCATCCGCGAGGGCTTCGTCAAGCTGTTCGCGAGCCCGCACAGCGGGCGGGTGCTCGGCGGCGTGGTAGTGGCGCCGCGGGCCAGCGAGCTGATCCTGGGCGTGTCGCTGGCCGTGGAGCAGAACCTCTCGGTAGATCAGATCGCGCACACCTTCGCCGTGTACCCCAGCCTGTCCGGCAGCATCACCGAGGCCGCCCGCCGCCTCATGCAGCCCGAGTACCACTGAATTCGCCTCAGGGGAGGGCCGGCCGGGAGCTGGATGCGGGGGGCAGGAGTGCCGCATGCGAAGGCCGGCCGGGTGGGCGATGCGGAGGTTGGCCGGGAATGCCGGATGCGAGGGCCGGCCGGATGGGCGATGCGGAGGTTGGCCGGGAATGCCGGATGCGAGGGCCGGCCGGAGGCTGGCCCGAGCAGACGGCAGGGGGGCTCCGGGGGGCGAAGCCCCCCGTTCTGGGGGTCCGGGGGTTACCCCCCGGACAACTCAGTGGGCTGGGTGGCCCAGGTCCGGGTCGTCCGGGGGCTCCAGGCCGTGCTGGCGCAACCGGGACACGCGGATGTCGTCCGCGTACGCGGCCACCGTGAAGATGCTGCCGGACAGGATCAGCGCCACCATGGTCAGGCCCAGCCACACCGGCGCGGGCAGCAGCGTGGTCAGCACCACGACGAGCACGATGCAGATCGGGACGATGATCGCCAGGTGGCGCAGCACGGTCCGGGTCCGCCATCCGGCGTCGGTCAGCTCGTGCTTGACCCAGTCCCGGTTTTCGGGCGGCAGCCGGAATCCGATCGCGAACCACAACCAGCGGAGCACCCCGGGATCGCCCGGCAGACGAGCCACAGGTCTCAGTCTGGCAGCCGGCAGATGATCTCGCCCGTCGAGACGGCCTGGCCGACCTCGACGGCCAGGCCGGTCACGGTGCCGTCCTTGTGCGCGGCCAGCGGCTGCTCCATCTTCATCGCCTCGAGCACGACCACGGTGTCGCCGGCCGACACCCGCCGGCCTTCCTCGGCGACGATCTTCACGATCGTGCCCTGCATCGGGCTGACCAGGGCATCGCCGCCCGCGGACCCGCTGCCGCCGCCCCCTCCGCCCGCGGCGCGCCTGCGGCCCGGCGCGGGCCGGCGGGCGGCGTGCGCACCGCCGGCCCCGGCGGTGCCGGCCCCGGCCAGCCCGGCGGGCAGCACCACCTCGAGCCGCTTGCCGCCGACCTCGACCGTGATCCGCTCCCGCTCGGCCACGCCGGAGCCGTCTGCCGAGGCCACCTCGCCGGCGTACGGCGGCAGATCACCACGGAACTCGGTCTCTATCCACCCGGTATGCACCCGGAACGGCTCGTCGGTGAACGCCGGGTCGTCCACGACAGCCCGGTGGAACGGCAGCACGGTCGGCATCCCGCCGATCTCGAACTCGGCCAGCGCCCGCCGTGAGCGTTCCAGGCACTCAACACGGTTCGCCCCGGTCACGATCAGCTTCGCGATCAGCGAATCGAACGCCGGGGGCACGGTCATCCCCGCGTCGTAGCCCGCGTCGAGCCGGACGCCGGGACCGGACGGCGGGCGCCAGGCGGTGATCGTCCCGGGCGCGGGCAGGAACCCGCGCCCCGGGTCTTCGGCGTTGATCCGGAACTCGATCGAGTGGCCGCGCAGCGGCGGGTCGTCGTAGGCGAGTTCCTGGCCGTCGGCGATCCGGAACATCTCCCGGACCAGGTCGATCCCGCTGACCTCCTCGGTCACCGGGTGTTCCACCTGCAGCCTGGTGTTCACCTCGAGGAACGACATCGTGCCGTCGTCCCCGATCAGGAACTCGCAGGTGCCGGCGCCCACGTAGCCTGCCTCGCGCAGCAGCGCCTTGGACGAGGACCGCAGCAGCTGCTCCTGCTCGCCGGACAGGAACGGCGCCGGGGCCTCCTCGACCAGCTTCTGGTTGCGGCGCTGCAGCGTGCAGTCCCTGGTGGAGACCACGACCACGTTCCCGCGCGAGTCGGCGAGGCACTGCGTCTCCACGTGCCGCGGCCGCTCCAGGTAGCGCTTCACGAAGACCTCGCCGCGCCCGAAGGCGGCCACCGCCTCACGCACCGCGGACTCGAACAGCGGGGCGATCTCCTCGGTGGTCCGGGCCACCTTCAGACCGCGCCCGCCCCCGCCGTAGGCGGCCTGGATCACGATCGGCAGCCCATACTCGGCGGCGAACGCCGCTGCCTCCTCCGGGCCGGAAACCGGGCCGTCGCTGCCCGGCGCCAGCGGCACGCCAACCGCAGCGGCGATCCGCCGGGCGGCGATCTTGTCGCCCAGCGCGTCGATCGCCTCGGGGCCAGGCCCGATCCAGGTCAGCCCGGCCGCGATGACCTCACGCGCGAACTCGGCGTTCTCGGCCAGGAACCCGTATCCCGGGTGAACCGCGTCCGCCCGGGACTCCGCCGCCGCCTTGAGGATCTTGCTGATGTCGAGGTAGCTCTCGGCGGCGGTCCGGCCGCCCAGCGCGTACGCCTCGTCGGCCGTCCTGACGTGCAGCGCGTCCAGGTCAAGCTCGCCGTAGACGGCCACGCTGGCCAGGCCCGTGTCACGGCACGCCCGCACGATCCGGACCGCGATCTCGCCGCGGTTGGCGATCAGGACCTTGCGCACGACAGCGACTCCTCTCGACTGCGCTAGGAGTCTAGTGACGTTGCGGCAGCCCTCGGCCCGGGGCCGGATCACCGGCTCAGCGCGGCAGCGCGCTGGCCCGCCATCCGCCGGGGCCGCGTACCGTCGGCGCGCGCAGCAACCGGGACCGGGCCGACCATCCATAACGGGCCGTCTCGCCGGTCCTGGCCCGCCGGGCCTGACCTGCCCGGGCGGACAACACGGTCACCACGGCCGCGATCTGCTCGGCCGACGGGTTGCCCCGCACAAAGGCCAGCACCGGCGGCTGGTCATGGTCGTCGCGGAAGGTCATAGGGCCCTCGACTTGCCGGTGCCGATGCCGAACTGCCGGTGCACCCGGGCCCAGAACGCGTCCCGCAGCCACTCCCGGGCTTCCTGGTAGGCCCGCAGCGACAGGCCGAGTTCCTTCTCGGCGTCGACCAGCAGCTCCTTGTCGATGACCGGCGGCAGGATGGGCCCGGGCAGCAGGTCGCGGATGTTGTCCTCGCCGCGGGTCAGGATCCACTTCTGCGCCACGTGCTCGCCGGCCTCCTCGACCCGCTCCTTCTCCGGGCCGCGGCGGGCTACCGCGGCCGGGCCGTAGCCGACGCCAGGCGGATGAGGCGTCCGGTACCCCTGGGCCAGCCGCGGCGGGTGCCGGTCGCCGAACACCTGCGCCGGGGATGGCGCGGACCCGGCCGCCGTCTGGCCGAGCGGCCCCGGGCCGACCCGGGCCACCCCATGGTCCGGCGGGGAGACCGGCTCGGCCGCGACCTGCCTGGCGAAATAGGGCTCGACAAACGACCGCTCGAGCACCTCCACCGTGTCCGACTCCCAGACCAGCCGCTCGGCCTGGTTCGTGCCGTACGGGGGTTCGACGCCCCACAAGTGCACCCGCACGCCGAACGCCTGCGCGGCCTCCACCGCGGGCACCATGTCCTCGTCGCCGGCCACCAGGATCGCGTCGGTGATCGCGCGGTGCCGGGCCAGCGCCTCCATGTCCGCGCGGATCTGGGCGTCCACGCCCTTCTGCTGGCCGCGCGCGTTGAGGTTGCCCAGGCGCAGCTTCACCCAGGGCATCTGGGCGATCACCCGCTGGTCGATGGTGGGCACCCGGTCCCTCGCCGCGTCATACCAGTAGACCCGCAGCAGCTCCCCGCGCACCTGGTCGTCCGCGTGCCGGGTGAGCGCCTGGATCAGCTTGTCCGCATCCACCCGGTAGTCACGGCGCGAGGCCGCGCCGAACAGCAGTTCGCCCGCGGACGCGTAGATGTACCCGACATCGACCATGATGGCGTACCGGCAGAGGAGTGGCAGAGGTGATCCGTTCTCGGTCATGGTGCTCATGACTCTACTTGCGGCAAGCCCCGCCGCCCGCATTCCCCCCGAACCCCCTCCGCATTTTCCTCCCTCCCGCATCCACCCGGAACCGGCGGTTAACCTGCGGGCTCTACCCGCGCATTCCTTACCGAAACCGACGCGGCGCCCTACAGGGGGATGTTGCCGTGTTTGCGGGGCGGGAGGGTCTGGCGCTTGGTGCGGAGCGTCCGAAGTGCCCGGACGACCTGGGAGCGGGTTTCCGCGGGCCGGATGACGGCGTCCACGTAGCCGCGGTCCGCGGCCACGTACGGGTTGGCCAGCGTGTCCTCGTACTCGGTGACCCGGGCCTCCCGCAGCGCGGCCTGCTGCTCCGGGCTGCCCGCCGCCGCGAGCTCGCGCCGGTACAGGATGTTCACCGCGCCCTGCGCGCCCATCACCGCGATCTGCGCGGTCGGCCAGGCCAGGTTGACGTCGCCGCCGAGGTGCTTGGACCCCATCACGTCATAGGCGCCGCCGTAGGCCTTGCGGGTGATCACGGTGATCTTGGGCACGGTCGCCTCGGCGTAGGCGTAGATGAGCTTCGCCCCGCGGCGGATGATGCCGCCCCACTCCTGGTCGGTGCCGGGCAGGAAGCCGGGCACGTCCACGAACGTCAGCACCGGGATGCTGAACGCGTCGCAGGTCCGCACGAAGCGCGCGGCCTTCTCCGACGCGTTGATGTCCAGGCAGCCCGCGAAGTGCATGGGCTGGTTGGCCACCACGCCGACGGGCGCGCCCTCGACCCGGCCGAAGCCGACCACGATGTTGCGGGCGAAGCCCGCGTGGATCTCCAGGAACTCCCCGTCGTCCAGGATCCGGGTGATCACGTCGTGTATGTCGTAGGGCTGGTTCGGCGAGTCCGGGATGAGGCCGTCGAGCTCGGCGTCGACGTCGGTGATCTCCAGCATCGCGGGGTCGCCCCCGCCCGCCGCCGGGGGCTCGTCCAGGTTGTTCGACGGCAGGTAGGACAGCAGCTCGCGGGCAAAGCTGAGGCAGTCGTCCTCGTCCTTCGCCTCGTAGTGCGCGACGCCGGACTTGACGTTGTGCGCGTAGGCGCCGCCGAGGTCCTCGAAGCTGACCTCTTCCCCGGTTACGGTCTTGATCACGTCGGGCCCGGTGATGAACATGTGCGAGGTGCCCTCGACCATCAGGGTGAAGTCGGTGATCGCGGGGGAGTAGACCGCGCCCCCGGCACACGGGCCCATGATCAGCGAGATTTGCGGGATCACGCCCGAGGCCATCACGTTGCGGTAGAAAATCTCGGCGAACAGGCCGAGCGCGACCACGCCCTCCTGGATCCTCGCCCCGCCGCCGTCGTTGATGCCGATCACCGGGCAGCCGGTCTTCAGCGCGTGGTCCATCACCTTGACGATCTTCTCGCCGTACACCTCGCCCAGCGACCCGCCGAAGATGGTGAAGTCCTGGCTGAACACGCAGACCGGGCGGCCGTCTACGGTGCCGTACCCGGTGACGACGCCGTCGCCGTACGGGCGGTTGGCCGCCATGTCGAAGTCGGTCGCACGGTGCCGGGCCAGCTCGTCGAACTCGGTGAACGAGCCGGGATCGAGCAGCCGGTCGATCCGCTCCCGGGCGGTCATCTTGCCCCGGGCGTGCTGCCGCTCGACCGCTCGCTCGGACCCGGCGTGGACGGCCTCGTGCCTGCGCTTCTCGAGGTCGGCTATCTTGCCCGCGGTCGTGTGCGGGGCGGGCTCGCCGGCCGCGTCGGCCGGCGGCAGAACTTCGGTGGCCATGCCGGACAGGTTAGGGCAGAATCCGCACTCGGAGTGACCGGGCCGGGCCTGGTGAGCGGCCCGTGCTCAGCCCAGGTGAGCGTCCCAGCACGGGAACCGGGCCTCGGCGCCGTCACCGGCGATGAGGCTGGCCAGGGCGCGTCGGGTCGGCTCGTCCGCCGGGGTGTAGACGACCATCCGGGTGCCCGGCACGGCCAGCACGGCCAGCGAGTGCGTCGTCATGGTCAGCCGCTCGTGCACCGGGTGACGGAAGATCTTGTGGTAGCTCGCCGGGCTGGCCACCTCGTGCTCGGCCCACATCCGCGCGAACTCGGGGCTGGCCGCCTGCAGCCGCCGGACGAACCCGGTCCAGGCCGGCTCCCCGAGATGGCGCCCGTAGGCGGCGCGCAACTGCGCGACCATCATGCCCAGCTGGTCGGCGCGGTTCAGGTACGGGTGGCAGCAGTCCGGCTGGGTGAAGTTCAGCCAGAGCGTGTTGCGGTCCTCGGGCGCGGCGGCGAGCACGGTGGGGAACAGCGCGGCGAAGGCCGCGTTCCAGGCCAGCACGTCAAAGCGCTCGTTGAGCACCGTGGCCGGCAGGGTGGTCAGCCCGTCCAGGATCTGCTGGATCTCGGGGACGCCCGGCCCGTCCGCCACGGGCGGGGGCGGGGCCGCCGCGGAGTTCGCGAGCCGGTACAGGTGCTCTCGTTCCGCCTGGTCGAGCCGGAGCGTGCGCGCCACCGCGTCCAGGACCTGGGCGCTGGCGTTGATCGGGCGGCCCTGCTCCAGCCAGGTGTACCAGGTGACGCCGACCCCGGAGAGCTGCGCGACTTCCTCGCGCCGCAGGCCGGCCGTCCGGCGGCGCAGGCCCGGCGGCAGCCCGGCATCCTCGGGCGTGATGCGCTCCCGGCGGCTGCGCAGGAACGCGGCCAGCTCCGCCCGGCGGGTGCGGTCGCAGGCCCGGGCCGCGATGGCGGTCATGGCCTCGCCCGGGCGGTCCGCGGTGGTGGTCATCGCGCCGTCACCGTCCTCATACTGCCATCTTGGCGCCACAGAGCCAGCCGTGCCAGGTGGTGCTGGTACCAGGATAAGCAGGCTCTTGGTACTAGCATGACCTGGGCGGCAGGCTCGATCACATGACCGATACCGTCGTTAGCGGCCGGAACCCGGCCGCTCATTCCCTCCCGTCCGAGACACCCGGGCGCCGGCGGGGCAGGCCCGGCGCGCTGCTGGCGATCGTGCTCGCCGGCCAGTTCATGGCGGTGCTGGACGCCTCGGTGGTCAACGTCGCCGCCCCGTCGATTCACGCCGGGCTGCACGCCTCCGGTGCCGGCCTGCAACTGGTGATCGCCGGCTACACGATCGCCTACGCGGTGCTGCTGGTGACCGGCGCGCGCCTGGGCGACCTCCTCGGCTACCGCCGCGTGTTCCTGGCCGGCCTGGCGGTGTTCACGCTGGCCTCGCTCGGCTGCGGGCTGGCCTCGTCGGCCGGCCTGCTGATCGCGCTCCGCTTCATCCAGGGCACCGGCGCGGCGATGATGATCCCGCAGGTGCTCAGCCTGATCCAGCGGACGTTCACCGGAGCCCCCCGGGCCCGGGCCATGAGCGCCTACGCCGCGGTGCTGGCCGGCGGCGTGGTCGTCGGGCAGATCGCCGGCGGCCTGCTGATCAGCGCGAACCTGTTCGGCGCCGGCTGGCGGCCGGTGTTCCTGGTGAACGTGCCGATCGGCGCGGTGCTCCTGGTGGCCGGCGCGCGGCAGTTGCCCGCCGGGCGCGCCGACGCCCGCCGCGGCCTGGACCTGCCCGGCCTGCTGACCCTGGCGCTCGCGGTGCTGGCCCTGGTCGTGCCGCTGGTCCTGGGTCAGCCCGAGCACTGGCCGGCCTGGGGCTGGGCCAGCCTGGCCGGCAGCGCCGTACTGTTCGCCGCGTTCGCGGCCGCGGAGCGCAGGCTGGCCGCCCGCGGCGGGTCACCGCTGGTCCCCGGCCGGGTGCTGCGGCGGCCCGGGGTGGCGCTCGGCATCGTGGCGCTGTTCGCGGTCATGACCACGTTCGGCGGCCTGTTCTTCACGCTGGCGCTGCACCTGCAGGGCGGGCTCGGCGACTCGCCGCTCCGGGCCGGGCTGACGTTCGCCCCGTCGGCGGCGGCGTTCGCCCTGGTGAGCCTGAACTGGCAGCGGCTGCCCGCGCGCGTCCGCCCGTGGCTGGCCATCTGGGGCTTCGCCGCGATGACGGCCGCGCTGCTGGCGCTGGCCGCGGTGCTGCGCGGCGGCGACAGCGGCGGCGTCGCGCTCTACCTGGTGCTCGCCGTGCTCGGAGCCGCCATGGCGTCCGCGTTCAGCCCGCTGATGACCGCGGTGCTGATGCGGGTGCCGGTGGCCGACGCCGCCGACGCGACCGGCGTGATCGTGACGGTCAACCAGCTCGGGCTGGTCATCGGGGTGGCCACGTTCGGGACCCTGTACCTGAACCTGGCCGGCGGCCTGCCCGTCCAGGAGGGCACGGAGGCGTTCCGGCTGGTATCCGCGCACGCCGAGGCCGTGACCTGCGTGGCGCTGGCCGGGGCCGCGGTCGCCGGCGGGATCGTGGCGCAGCTTCGGGCCGCGGCCTTGCGGGCCGTCCAGCCCGCCGAGGCGCCCTCGCCCATCGCCGCTGCGGCAGCGCGGCCGCCGCGGTGAGGCGCACTCCATGACCCGGCCCGGGCTCGGCGCGGATCCGGGCTCGAGGTCAGAGGGGCCGTCCGGGAACGACGAGGCGGCGCGGGCGGGCGGGGAGCGGCGACAATGGCGGGCGTGGCGAGTACGAATCCGGCGGCCCGGCCGCCCCTGGACGCCGCTGCGCTGCGCGAGGCGCTGGTCGTCCCGGGCGGGTTCTGGCGGGACATCCGCGTGGTGGCCGAGACCGGCTCCACGAACTCGGACCTGCTCGCCGAGGCCAAGCGCGGCCTCGCCGAGGGCACGGTGCTCGCGGCCGAGACCCAGTCCGCCGGGCGCGGCCGGCTGGGGCGGCACTGGGTCAGCCGGCCGCGGGCCGCGCTCGCGTTCTCGGTGCTGCTGCGCCCCCAGGACGTGCCCCCGGGCCGCCGGGGCTGGGTGCCGCTACTGGCCGGCGTGGCCGTCGCGCGGGCGCTGCGCGCCGGGCCGGCGGTAGACGCCTGGCTGAAATGGCCCAACGACGTGCAGGTCAGCGGCGCGAAGCTGGCCGGCATCCTGGCCGAGCAGGCCGGCGACGCGATCGTGGTGGGCACCGGGATCAACGTGTCCGCCGGCCGGGACGAACTGCCGGCGGGAGCCACCTCGCTCGCGCTGGAGGGCGCGCGCACGGACCGGGACCGGCTGCTGGCCGGCGTGCTCGCCGAGCTTGGCCACTGGTACCTGGCCTGGGCCGGCCGGCGGGGGGACGCGGACGGGTGCGGGCTCCGCCAGGAGTACCAGCGGCTGTGCGGCACGCTCGGCCGGCCGGTCCGGGTGTCGCTGCCCGGCGGCGCGACGGTGACCGGGGTCGCGTGCGACGTGGACCGCGCCGGCCGGCTGGTCGTCCGGTCCGGCTCGGGGCTGGTCCCGGTCAGCGCCGGGGACGTGGTCCACGTCCGGTGACAGCCCGCTGGCGCGGGAGGGATCGCTGACGGCCGGACGGCGCGATCCGGCTAGCCTGCCGGTATGACTCAAGATGGCGTGAGCGTGCGCAGGCTGCCCGAGGCGGCCGTTGCGGAGATTCTGCTCGACCGGCCCGAGGCCATGAACGCGCTGAGCACGGCCATGGCCGCCCGGCTGGCCGAGGTCTGCGCCGGGCTGGCCGCCGACCGCGAGATCCGCGCGATCGTGCTCGCCGCGGCGGGCCACGCGTTCTGCGTCGGCGCCGACCTGAAGGAGCGGGCGGCGATGAGTGACGCCGCCCTGATGGCGCAGCGGCCGGTGTTCCGCGCGGCGTTCGGCGCCGTGCTCGCCCTGCCCCAGCCGGTGATCGCCGCGGTCCACGGCTACGCGCTCGGCGGCGGCTGCGAGCTGGCGCTGTCGTGTGACCTGATCGTCGCCGACGAGACCGCCGTGTTCGGGTTGCCCGAGACCACCGTGGGCCTGGTCCCGGGCGGCGGCGGGACCCAGCTCGCGCTGCGCCGCCTCGGCCCGGGCCGGGCCGCGGACCTCGTGCTCACCGGGCGCCGGGTCGACGCCGCCGAGGCCGAGCGGCTGGGACTGGCGGACCGCCTGGTGCCGACCGGCGGGGCGGCCGAGATCTCCCGCGAGCTGGCGCTCCGGATCGCGGCGAACTCGCCGGTGGCCGTCGTCAACGCGAAAAGAGCCCTGCGGCAGGGCGCGGGCGTCCCGCTCGCGGTCGGCCTGGAGGTCGAGGATTCCGCCTGGCGGGCCGCGGCGTTCTCGGCGGACAGAAAGGAGGGCATCGCGGCGTTCGTACAGAAGAGGAATCCGCAGTGGCGAGGCGCGTAGTGAAGATGGAAGGGGAAGCAGTGAGCGAGCGGGGGACACGGGATGAGTGACCTTCCGGAGCGGATCTCGGTGCGCGAGGTCGGTCCCCGTGACGGGCTGCAGAACGAGGACCCGGTACCGACCGAGGCCAAGATCGAGCTCATCGACCGGTTGTCCGCGACCGGCGTGCAGCGCATCGAGGCGGTGTCGTTCGTCCGGCCGGAAGCCATCCCGCAGATGGCCGACGCCGACGAGGTCTGGCTCGGGATCGAGCGAGCGCCGTCCGTCCGGTACTCGGCCCTGGTCCCGAACCTGCGCGGGGCCCGGCGGGCGCTGGACCGGGGGCTCACCGAGATCGAGGCCGTGGTGTCGGCCTCCGACACGCACAACCGCAAGAACGTTAACCGGTCCACCGAAGAGTCGCTGGATGACATCGCGGTGGTCATCGACGAGGCCCACCAGCGCGACGCCACCTGCCAGGTGATCGTGTCGACCGCGTGGGGCTGCCCGTACGAGGGCGACGTGCCGGTCGAGCGGGTGGTCCGGGTGGCCTCGCGGGCGGTGGCCGACGGCGCGGACTGCATCTCGTTCGGCGACACCACGGGCATGGCCACGCCGCGGCGGGTCCGCGAGCTCGTCGGCGCGTTCCGCTCGGCTCATCCCGACGTCGCGCTCAACCTGCACTTCCACAACACCCGCGGCACCGGCCTGGCCAACGTGCTCACCGCGCTCGAGCTCGGGGTGTCGGACTTCGACGCCTCGGTCGGCGGGCTCGGCGGGTGCCCGTACGCGCCCGGCGCCACCGGCAACATCGCCACCGAGGAGCTCGTGCACATGGTCGAGGACATGGGCGTGGCGACCGGGATCGACCTGCAGGCGATGATCGAGGCCGCGGCCGACGCGGAGCGGATCATCGGGCGCCCGCTGCCGTCCCAGGTGCTCCGCGCGGGCCCGCGGACCCGGACAATCCCGGCGTAGCTCGCGGGCAGGCCGGGCGGGCGCACGCGCGCCGAGTCGGTACGCTCGCGAGCGTGAGCGAAGAACTGAAGGACGCACCGGCCGGCCTCGACGGCGAGGCCGGCCATCCCGAGCTCGCCCAGCTCAGAGCCAAGATCGAGAAGGGCGGCGCGGCCCGGTATCACGAGGCGGCCGCCGCCCAGGGCAAGCTGTTCGCCCGGGACCGGATCGCCCTGCTCGCCGACCCGGGCAGCTTCACCGAGGACGGCGCGTTCGCCAACGTCCTGGCCGACGGGCTGCCCGCGGACGGCGTGATCACCGGCACCGCGACCGTCGGCGGCCGCCCGGTCGCGCTGATGGCGAACGACTCGACGGTCAAGGCGGGCTCCTGGGGCGCGCGCACGGTCGAGAAGATCATCCGGATCATCGAGAAGGCCTACACGTCCGCCATCCCCATGATCTACCTGGTGGACTCGGCGGGCGCGCGGATCACCGACCAGGTGGAGATGTTCCCCGGCCGCCGCGGGGCCGGCAAGATCTTCCACACCCAGGTGCGCGCCTCCGGGTCCATCCCGCAGGTGTGCGCGCTGTTCGGCCCGTCGGCCGCGGGCGGTGCCTACATCCCGGCGTTCTGCGACTACGTCGCGATGGTGAACGGGAACGCGTCGATGTACCTGGGCAGCCCCCGCATGGTCGAGATGGTGGTCAGGGAGCAGACCACGCTCGAGGAGATGGGCGGCGCCCGGATGCACTGCACGGTCTCCGGCTGCGGGCACTACCTGGCCGAATCGGAAGACGACGCGATCACGGCGGTCCGCAGGTACCTGTCCTACCTCCCCGGCAGCTGGCGGGACGCGCCTCCTGCGGAAAGCGCCCGGGAGCCGGCCCCGGCCGACCTGCGCGGGCTGGTCCCGGCCAGCGAGCGCCAGGCGTTCGACATGCGCCGGTACGTGCGCGGGATCGTCGACGCCGACTCGCTGTTCGAGATCCACGCGCTGTGGGCGCGCGAGCTGATCGTCGGCTTCGCCCGGCTGGACGGGCAGGCCATCGGCGTGGTCGCGAACAACCCGATGTTCAAGGGCGGGGTGCTGTTCGTCGACTCGGCGGACAAGGCCACGCGCTTCATCCAGCTCTGCGACGCGTTCAACGTGCCGCTGCTGTTCCTGGCCGACGTGCCCGGCTTCATGGTGGGCACGGCGGTCGAGAAGCAGGGGATCATCCGGCACGGCGCCAAGATGATCAGCGCGGTGGCCGAGGCCACCGTGCCCAAGATCTGCGTCGTGGTCCGCAAGGCCTACGGCGCCGGCCTGTACGCGATGGCCGGCCCCGGGTTCGAGCCGGACGCGACCCTGGCCCTGCCCACCGCGAAGATCGCGGTCATGGGCGCCGAGGCCGCCGTCAACGCCGTGTACTACAACAAGCTCGCCGCGATCACCGACCCGGCCGCCCGCGAGCAGGAGACCGAGCGGCTCCGGGCGGCCTACGACACCGACATCGACGTGCTCCGGCTGGCCGGGGAGCTGGTGGTGGACGACGTCGTGCAGCCGGACGACCTGAGGGCGGAACTGATCCGCCGGTACGCGGCGGCGCGCGGCAAGGACCGGTCGTTCTCGCGCCGTCGCCATGGTGTTACCCCGGTGTAACCGCAGTTCCGGGGCGTGAGGCTCGAAATAGTTGCGCAGAGCCATACGATCTGAGCATGACCAGCGTTTTGCTTGCCGAGGATGACCCGTCTATTTCGGAGCCCCTGGCGCGTGCCCTGCGCCGCGAGGGCTATGAGGTCGGCGTCTCCGCCGACGGCCCGGCCACCATCGAGGCCGCGTGCGGCGGCGGCGTCGACCTGGTCCTGCTGGACCTCGGCCTGCCCCAGCTCGACGGGCTCGAGGTCTGCCGGCAGATCAGGTCCGCGGGCCACGCCATCCCCGTGCTCATCCTGACCGCGCGCGCGGACGAGGTGGACACGGTGATCGGCCTGGACGCCGGCGCCGACGACTACGTCACCAAGCCGTTCCGGCTCGCCGAGCTGCTGGCCCGGGTCCGGGCCCTGCTGCGCCGCGGCGCCACCGAGAGCCGGGTCGTGCAGGGCGTGCGGGTGGACAACGACGCGCGCCGGGCCTGGCTGGGCGAGGAGGAGATCGATCTCACGTCCAAGGAGTTCGACCTGCTCTCGCTGCTGGTGAGCGAGGCCGGGAAGGTGGTGACCCGGGAGCAGATCATGCGTCAGGTCTGGGACAGCAAGTGGTGGGGATCGACCAAGACCCTGGACATGCACGTCTCCTGGCTGCGCCGCAAGCTCGGGGACGACGCGCACAGCCCGCGGTACATCACGACCGTGCGGGGAGTCGGCTTCCGGTTCGAGCGCGGAGACTGACCAGGGGGTGGAGGCTGAGCCATGCAGCGCCGCTTGCTCATCTCAACGCTCGCGGTCGCTGTGGCCGCAGTGCTGCTGCTCGGCATCCCCCTGGGCTTCGTGGTCTACCGGCAGCGCACCAGCGAGGCCGACCAGCAGGTACGGCGCGACGCGACGCTGCTCGCCACCGGGCTGCAGGACCGGGTGGACGCCGGCCTGCCGCCGGACGCCGCCGAACTGGGCAAGTCGCTCTCTGACCGCTACGTGATCATCAACCAGCACGGCGTCGGCCGCACCACGGTCGGCGCCAGTCCCCCGGCGCACGACTCGATCACCGGGCGCTACTCCACCAGGGACTTCACGGTCAGCGTGGTCGCCGACGATTCGCTCGTGGCCGGCCAGGTGGCCGACGGGCTCGTGGAGATCGGGTCGCTGGTCCTGCTGGCGCTGGCCGTGGCGGTGGGGCTGGCCATCCTGCAGGCGCGGCGGCTGGCCCGGCCGCTGCAGGAACTGGCGAGCGCGGCTGACCGGCTCGGCTCCGGCGACGCGCGGCCGCTCGGGCGGCGGTACGGGGTGCCGGAACTCGACCGGGTGGCGGAGCGGCTGGATGCGTCCTCGGAGCGGATCAACGACCTGCTGACCGCCGAGCGCGAGTTTGCCGTGGACGCGTCCCACCAGTTGCGGACCCCGCTGACCGCGCTGTCGATGCGGCTGGAGGAGATGGTCGCGGCGGCGAACTACCCGGATGTGGTGCGCGAGGAGGGAGCGGCGGCCCTGGCCCAGACCGAGCGGCTCGCCGAGGTGGTCGGCCAGCTGCTCGGCCGGGCCCGCAGGTCGGTATCGGGTACCCCCATCCTGGTCAGCGTCGACGACATCGTCGCGCAGCAGGTCGTCGAGTGGGACCCGGCGTTCCGGCGGGTGAGCCGGAAGCTGGAGGTGGTCGGGGAGAAGGGCCTGTGCGCCCGCGTGACGCCGGGGAACGCGACCCAGGTGGTCGCGACGCTGCTGGACAACGCGCTCGTGCACGGCGGCGGCACGGTCACGATCAGGACCTCGCAGACGCCGCGGTCGGTGGTCATCGAGGTCCGGGACGAGGGGAAGGGAGTGCCGCCGGAGCTGGTGCCGCGGATCTTCGAGCGCAGCGTCAGCGGGAAGCTGGGAGGAACCGGCCTCGGGCTGTCGCTGGCCCGGACGGCGGCGGCCGCGGACGGCGGCCAGGTGGTGCTGGTCCGGCCGAAGCCGGCGGTGTTCGCGCTGTTCCTGCCGCACGCTGCCCCCGGGGCCGGGGACCAGCCCGTCGTGAGCGGCCCGGCTTGACCGGCCCGCGCGCTCCGGTGGTCGGCATGGTGGGGGCCGGGCAGCTCGCCCGGATGACCTGCCAGGCCGCGGTGGGCCTGGGCATCGGGTTCCGCGTGCTCGCGGCCGCCGTCGGCGAAAGCGCGGCGCAGGTCTGCGCGGGAACCCAGATCGGCGACTACCGGTCCCTGGATGACCTGGTCGCCTTCGGCCGCCGCTGCGACGTCGTGACCTTCGACCACGAGCACGTGCCCGGGCCGCACGCCAGGGCCCTGGAGCGGGCGGGCCCGCGCGTCCGGCCCGGGCCGGACGCGCTCCGCTACGCCCAGGACAAGCGCGCCATGCGCGAGCGGCTGGCCGGGCTGGGCGTGGCGTGCCCGCGCTCGGCCCGGGCCGCCTGCCTCGAGGACGTCACCGGGTTCGCGGCCGGGTCGGGATGGCCGGTGGTCCTCAAGGCGGTCAGCGGCGGCTACGACGGAAAGGGCGTCTGGGTCTGCGACGGGCCGGATCAGGCGGCCGAGGTGCTGGCCCACGGGATCGAGCTGATCGTCGAGGAGCACGTGGCCTTCGACCGCGAGCTCGCCGTGCTCGTGGCCCGCTCGCCCAGCGGCCAGGCGGCCGTGTACCCGGTGGTGCAGACCGTCCAGCGGGACGGGATCTGCCGCGAGGTACTGGCGCCGGCGCCGGGACTGGCCGCCGCCACGGCCGTGGCCGCGCAGCAGCTCGGGCTGGCCATCGCGGCCGGGGTCGGGGTCACCGGGATGCTCGCGGTCGAGCTGTTCGAGACGCCGGGCGGGCTGCTGGTGAACGAGCTGGCCATGCGGCCGCACAACAGCGGCCACTGGACCATCGAGGGGGCCAGGACGTCCCAGTTCGAGCAGCACCTGCGCGCCGTTCTGGACCTGCCGCTCGGCTCGCCGGTGGCCGCCGCGCCGTACGCGGTGATGGCCAACATCCTCGGTGGCGACGATCCCGACCTGTACTCGCGGCTGGTGCACGTTATGGCCGCAGATCCCAGCGTGAAGGTGCACCTCTACGGCAAGGCGGTGCGGCCGGGACGGAAGGTTGGTCACGTCACCGCGGTCGGCGACGACATCTGCGATCTCCGTGACCGCGCGGGGCGCGCGGCCGCCTATCTCAGCTCCGGCGTGGAGCAAGAGCGGCCGCAGAGGTGAGGGAGAGCGACATGGACGGCCGGCCGGTGGTGGGCGTGGTGATGGGCAGCGATTCCGACTGGCCGGTGATGGAGGCCGCGGTCACCGCGCTCACCGAGTTCGGCGTCCCCTGGGAGGCCGACGTGGTGTCGGCGCACCGGATGCCACGCGAGATGATCAGCTACGGGTCACAGGCGGCGGACCGGGGGCTGCGGGTCATCATCGCCGGCGCCGGGGGCGCGGCCCACCTGCCCGGCATGCTCGCCGCGGTGACGCCGCTGCCGGTGATCGGGGTCCCGGTCCCGCTGGCGCACCTGGACGGGATGGACTCGCTGCTGTCGGTGGTGCAGATGCCGGCCGGGGTCCCGGTGGCCACGGTCGCGGTCGGCGGAGCCCGCAACGCGGGCCTGCTCGCGGTCCGGATCCTGGCCGCCGCGGACGACGGGCTCCGCGCGCGCATGCTGACCTTCCAGGAGCAGCTTCGCGCCACGGCCCAGGCCAAGGGCGCGGCACTGCGCGCCAATCTTAGTGAGCCCTAACCGACGTCGGCGCAGATCAGGCCCCACGGGCGGCCGCTGGCCCGGGTCAGCACGAGCGTGGCACGGCCCGGGCCGCGCAACCCCAGGCGGCGGTGGATCTGCGGCACGTCCCCGGGCAGCCCGCGGCGCCGGATGTCGGCGGCTCCGATGCCGAGCTCGGCCAGCCGGCGGGCGAACCGCCGCTCGTGCCACGGGGCCGACTCCAGGACGCGGAGCGTGCGCGCGAACGGGGTGCGGTGCTCCCGGTCGTCGGACAGGAACGCGATCGCGGGATCGATCTTCCACGCGCCCAGCCGGCGGGCGAGCTCGGAGACCAGCCCGGCGCGGGTCACCGCCGGGCTGGGATCGAGCAGGAACGCGCCCGGCGCCGCGACCGGGATGTCGGCGTCGGCCGCGCCGGGTGCCGCGGTCAGCGTGTCACCGGACGGCAGGATCGTGGCCCGGGTCCCGGCGGTGACCAGCGCCGGGGACCACAGCAATGCCTCCTTCAGGTGCCGGCCGACCGCGACGAACTCGGCCTCCCAGCCCGCCGGGATCAGCTCGCGCGGCAGGCCGGGGGCCGCCTTGATCCCCACCGCGGGCACCCGGTCGGCCGCCTCCAGGCACCAGCGCAGCGGCGGTTCGGTGCGCCCGGCCGCCAGGCGCCGCCCGCCGGCCCGCCGGGCCGGGTCGATGAACACGGCGTCCACGCCGCCCAGCGCCACGTCGCCGACGTCCGCGCACACGGCCGCGAGCGCGTCGGCCGCGCCGTACACCCGCGCGTTGTGCCGCGCGTACTCCAGACTGACCAGATCACGATCCACGGCCATCACGCGCCGCCCGCGGCCCAGCGCGGTCAGGTTCCCGCCGATGCCACAGCACAGATCGGCCACCAGGGCGCCGGCCGGGTAGCGCGCGGCACTGTGAGCGGCGGTGATCTCGGAGGAGGCCTGCTCCAGCCCGTCCCGGGTGAACAGCATGGCGTCCGCCCGGCTGAACTTGGCCCGGGCGGCGACGCGCAACGCCTGCTGGGTGAGCGCGGCGGCGACGAGGTCGGCCGGGTAGCGGGCGCGCAGGGCCCGCGCCAGTTCCAGCGCGCGGTCCGGGGCGACCTGCTCTCCGGACAACCGGTCCAGCAGCTCGCGGCCGTCGGACGACAGCAGGGCCGTGGTCAAGCCCGATCACCTCCGGTCGGCCCCGAGACCATGTGTTGTGAATCGAACTTAGTTGGACGGCCTACGATCGGGGTCATGAGCCTAGAGTTTCCCGCGTTCGCCTTGTCGCCCGAGCATGACGCGCTGCGCGAGTCGGCCCGTGCCCTGGCCGAGGAGAAGATCGCCCCGCACGCCGCCCAGGTCGACCAGGCGTCGGAGTTTCCCCAGGAAGCCCACGACGCCCTGGTCAAGGCCGACCTGCATGCCGTGCACATCCCTGAGGCCTACGGCGGCGCGGGGGCCGACGCGCTCGCGACCGTGATCGTGATCGAGGAGGTGGCCCGGGTCTGCGCGTCGTCCTCGCTGATCCCGGCGGTCAACAAGCTGGGCACGATGCCGCTGATCCTCGCGGCCTCCGAGGAGGTCAAGCAGCGTTACCTGGCGCCGGTCGCCCGGGGCGAGGCGATGTTCTCCTACGCGCTGTCCGAGCCCGAGGCGGGCTCCGACGCGGCCGCGATGAAGACCCGCGCCGTCCGCGACGGGGACAGCTACGTCCTGAACGGGGTCAAGCGCTGGATCACCAACGCCGGGATCTCGCGGTTCTACACGGTCATGGCCGTGACCGATCCGCCGGCCGGCGCCGGGGGGATCTCGGCGTTCGTGGTGGAGTCCGGCGACGAGGGGTTCTCTTACGGGGCGCCCGAGCACAAGCTGGGGATCAAGGGGTCGCCGACCCGGGAGCTGTACTTCGACAACTGCGTGATCCCCGCCGACCGGATGATCGGCGAGGAAGGCAGCGGCTTCCGCACCGCGCTGGCCACGCTCGACCACACCAGGATCACGATCGCGGCCCAGGCGCTCGGCATCGCCCAGGGCGCGCTGGATTACGCCACCGGCTACGTCAAGGAGCGGCGGCAGTTTGGCCAGCCGGTCGCCGAGTTCCAGGGCGTGCAGTTCATGCTGGCGGACATGGCCATGAAGATCGAGGCGGCCCGGCAGCTGACCTACGCGGCCGCCGCCCGGTCCGAGCGGGCCCTGGCCGGGGAGCCCGCCGCGGACCTGACGTTCATGTCCTCGGCCTGCAAGTGCTTCGCCTCGGACGTGGCCATGGACGTGACCACGGACGCGGTCCAGTTGCTGGGCGGCTACGGGTACGTCAGCGACTACCCGGTGGAGCGGATGATGCGCGACGCGAAGATCACCCAGATATACGAGGGGACGAACCAGATTCAGCGGGTTGTCATGGCCAGACAGCTCCTGAAGTGATCTTGAAAATCGTCGGTCGGCCAGCGGAAGAGGATCTTGACCGGCTGCATCGGGCCAGTCAGCGATTCCCATGGCAGCGCGAGCGGCCGGGGCGGGTACTGCGAGATGTAAGCCAGGGTGGCGTCTTCCGCCCAGGTGCCGAGCGGCACCTGGCGCTCGCGGTCCCGTGACTTCGCCTTGTGGCTGAAGACCGCCAGGAAGCCGGCGGCGGTCCTGTAGGAGCGCGCCGCGTGCGTGTCGGCTGGGCGCGGCGAGCGGGATCCGCAGCGGTTCTGGCCGTCGGTGCGGGCGGCGCCGCGGCAGACGTCCCCGGGGTCGGTGCTGGTGCGGGCGGTGACGGCGGCGCCGGATCTGGATGGGTGGGCGCTGGTGAGTGGCTGCTGGCGGATCTGGCGCCGCTGGATGAGCAGGTCTGGCTGGTGGCCGATGACGTGCACGAGCTGGGCCCGGAGGCGGTGCGGCAGCTGGAGCTGCTGATCATGCGGGCCCGCCGGGCCTGCGGTTCGTGCTGGCCGCCCGGCATGACGTGCAGCTGGGGCGCTGCACTGGGGGCGCCTAGACCTGCGCCAGTACGCGTCCTGGTGCCAGCACCGCCAAGCTGCGGCTCGTGCGGGCGTCCGCGGTCCTGCCGAAGATCATCCTCCAAGTTCTGGCTCGGCGAGCTATCGGGGGTGGCAAGGGGCGGCTCAGCTGAGCGGCCCCGTGCCGTTCAGGATGCGCCCAGCGGCCAGGTCGTCTTCCAGGGCCAGGATGCGCAGCGCGGCAGCCAGGGTGTGGTCCTGGTCGAACAGCTCACTGATTCGGGCGGCGAAGGCGAGCTGGCGGCAGGTGCAGCGGCGGCGCCCCGCCCTCGGTCCGGTCCGGGGTCACCGCGCCCGCCGTGTCGAGGGCGCGCAGAAACGCCTGCGGCGTTAGCAGGCCGTGAACCGTGCGAACCGTCTACCGGGCGCGCCGGGCCTCGGCCTGGCAATGCTCCGGGCCTGATGGCGTCGAGCGCCCTAGGTCAGGTAAGATCATCGCCCCGCACCGCCCGCGCTAGTGCCGCCCGGGCACTTGAGAAGCCCTTCGCCAAGGAGGCACCGATGCCGCTCGCCACGAGCTATAACTATCCGCTGCTGAATGTGTTCTGGACGATCCTTGAGATCTTCCTGTGGGTGATCTGGATCTGGATCCTGATCTGGGTCTTCATCGACATCTTCCGCAGCCACGACCTGTCCGGCTGGGCCAAGGCGCTGTGGTTCCTGTTCGTGTTGTTTATCCCGCTGGTCGGCGTCCTGGTCTACCTGATCGTCCGTGGCGGCTCGATGCACGAGCGGGCGCTGCAGCAAGCGCAACAGCAGGACCAGGAAGCCCGCGCCTACATCCGGCAGGCCGCGGGCACGGGGAGCTCGGCGGACCAGCTGGCCAAGCTGGCCGACCTGCGCGACCGGGGCGTCATCACCCCCGAGGAGTTCGAGCGCGAGAAGGCCAAGATCCTGACCTGACCAAGGCGGCCTGCTCGGTCAGCAGCAGCCGGTGTCGTAGAGCCAGCGTGAGATCTGATCATGCTGATTAACTGTGATTAACTGAGTGTGATCAGCGCGGTGCGCGAGTAGCCGTTCTGGCGTGCACTAGCAGGCTTTCAATGGAAGGCGGGGCCGTCCAGATGCGGCTGTCGTGCATGCGCGCGACCGGCTGGGCGGCGAGCGCTGGCCTGTTCCCTGCTTGCCAGGCCACTAGCCGGCCATCTGCGCGCCGCAGCCAGGCCGGTGGTCATGGCCGCAGGACGATCCGTCGGCTGTCGTCGTGGCGCTGCCAGGCGGACTCGACCTCGGCCAGGGGGACCTCGTCGAT
>Ga0335073_10001253_pt1 | contig 33883 bp, 40 predicted proteins | sample Lox_Sample_22_FD_207093 | JGI IMG/M metagenome (GOLD analysis project Ga0335073, IMG submission 207093) | Soil microbial communities from Loxahatchee National Wildlife Refuge, Florida, United States - Lox_Sample_2.2 | ecosystem: Environmental > Terrestrial > Soil > Wetlands | place: USA... | reverse complement strand
CCGGGGCGGGGAGGCGACTACTTGTACGTCGACTGGTGCGTCGTGCCTTCGTCGTCGACGATGGTGATGCACTCGCCTTCGCACTCGAAGAGGCACGCCTCGCACATGATGCAGTCCGGCCCGTGGATGACGGCCGACTTCTCCGCGCGGAACTGGAACTTCGCCGCGACGTTCGGGTCGTCGACCACGTCCGGCCAGTTCTCGCGGGGCTGCATCTCGAAGACGGTCACCGGGCAGACATCGCGGCAGTGGGTACACCCGGTGCACTTCTCGTGAGCGACTTCGACGCTGACCATGCCTTTCCCTACAAATCCGACAAACCCGCGGTATATTAACTCCTCTCCGCGGACGAGCTCCGACCGGCGGTGGAGGCGGCGTTCCGGGCCGTCCGGATCAGGGGATCTGCGCGGGGTCCCACTGGGTGACCCGCTTCCGGTCCCGAAGGCCGTCGAGCCGCTGCATCTCGGCCTCGGTGAGCGCGAAGTCGAAGACGCGGGTGTTCTCCTCGATCCGGTCCTGGTGGACCGATTTGGGGATCTCGACGAGCCCGTGCTGGAGGCCCCAGCGGATCATCACCTGGGCGGGGGAGCGCCCGTGCGCGCGCGCCACCTCGGCGATTGTTGGGTCGTCGATCCGGCGGTTCCGGGTGAGCGGACTGTACGCCTCGAGCTGGATCCGGTGGGCGCGGCAGTAATCGACCAGTTCCGGGTCGTAGACGAACGGGTGGAACTCGACCTGGTTCACGGCCGGCGGGATCCGCGCCTTCGCGAGCTCCTCCAGGTGGCGGATCGAGTAGTTGCTCACCCCGATCGCGCGGCAGGTGCCGCCCTCGTGGATCTCCTCCAGCGCTCGCCACGTGTCGAGACGGACCTGGGGGGAGTCCGCGCGAGGCCAATGGATCAGGTACAGGTCGATGTAGCCGAGGCCGAGGCGGTCCATGCTCTCCTGGTAGGCCCGCTTCGCGGACGCGTACCCGAGGTCGGTATGCCACAACTTGGTCGTGACGAACACCTCCTCGCGGGGGATCCCACTTTCCCGGACCGCCGCCCCGACGTCCGCCTCGTTCCCGTACATCGCGGCGGTGTCGATCAGACGATAGCCGGCCGCGAGCGCCCAGAGGACGGCCTGCCGCGTCGCGGGCCCGGGCGGGGACTGGAATACGCCAAGTCCCAGCACGGGGATCTCGGGGCCCTGGGAGAGTCTCACGCGGGTCGACAGGCTCTGCGGCGATGACGGACCCGTCATCGGTGCGACCCCCCGGGAACGGAGGCAGCGGATGCGACGGCGGCGCTCTCCGCCCGGAAGCGGGAGGCGATGCCCTTCGGCCGAAGCCGGTCGTCGTACGTTCGCAGCTGCCCTTCGTGCTCCGGGCACAACGAGAACGATCGCCAGGCCGCGGAGGGGGACCGGGCGTCCGCGTCGGCCGCGTACAGATCGACCCGCCGGGGACGGTCGTCGCACGGGCCCCCGGCCCCGGGGTCCGCGTCGCCGATGTGGGCGCGGAAGGCGAACTCGTAGGCCTTGCCCATGTCGCACAACGGCCGCTGGAAGATCGCGCTCATCGCCCGCGGGCCGGCGAGGGACCGGCCCAACATAAAGGGGGCGCGGCCCCGCGAAGCTAAGTCCGCGGCCCGTCCTCGTTCGGTCGCGCGGCGCGGTCCGACAGGTCCGAGCGTCGCAGGGGCGATGCCGAAGCAGACGGTCCAGGGTGCGGAGATCGCCTACGAGCTGCACGGGACCTCGGGCGACCCGGTGGTGCTGATCCACGGGTCGCTCGTCGACCGCCGGACCTGGGACCTCGTGGTCCCCGGTCTCGCCGAGGCGATGCAGGTCGTCACCTACGACCGCCGGGGGTACGGTGAGAGCCGGGGCCCGCCATCCTTGCACCGGGTGCGCGAGGACGCGAGGGACCTCGCCGGGCTGCTCGAGGCGATCGACGTCTTCCCCGCCCACATCATCGCCCACTCGTATGGGGGCGCGGTCGCCCTCCGCCTGGCGATCGACCACCCGCAGATGGTCCGGAGCCTCGCGATCCACGAGGCACCGCTCGTCGGTCTACTGGCCGACGACCCCGCGACGGCGTCGGAAGGCCGCTCGCTCCTGGACGGTGTGGAAACGATCCGCGGGCAGGTCACCGCCGGGGAACGCGAGCCTGCCGCGTCGGCCGTGGTGAACGTCTTCTCGTCCGAGCCCGGCGCGTGGGAACGGCTGCCGCCCGAGGTGCGCCGCTCCTTCGCCGGCACGATGCCCCTGTGGGCCGAGGAGTTCGCCGACCCGGAAGCCGTGCGTCCGGATCGCGTCGCCTGCCGCGACCTGATCGTCCCCGCCCTGCTCACCACCGGCAGCCTCAGCCCCCGGTTCCTCGCCCGGGTCGCTCTCGACCTCGACGGACTGCTCCGGAACGGACAGCGTCTGGAGATTCCCGACGTCGGGCACGCCCCCCACCTCACGCGGCCCCATCAGTACATCGGGCTGCTCGTGACGTTCCTGCTGGAGCGGAACGTGCCCGTCAGCTGACGCGGATCACTTGGGGGGACCGGATTTGCCCGGAACGACCGGGGGGACCGCGGCCAGCAGGTCCATCACGCCCTGACCGAGCCACTGCCCGCCGTCCACCGCCAGCACCTGCCCGGTGATGTAGCTCGCCCGAGGGCTCGCGAGGAATCGAACGCTCTCCGCGACCTCTTCGGGGGTACCGAACCGTCCGAGCGGCACCCCGCTCTTCACTCCCTCCACGATCTCCTCGGACAGCCACAGCTGGTGGTCGGTCCCCTCCGTCCGTACCGGTCCCGGCGCGACCGCGTTGACCCGGACCCCGTAGCGGGCCCACTCGACGGCAAGCGTACGAGTGAGCGCGAGAACCCCGGCCTTCGCCGCCGCCGAGTGGGCGGTTCCGGGACCGGCCATCCACGCGTACGACGCGACAATGTTGACGATCGACGGGGAGGGTGACTCGCGGAGGAGCGGCAGGGACGCTCGCGAGCAGAAGAACGTTCCATCGAGAACGATCCCCACGACCGCTCGCCATCCGTTGGGCGAGATCTTCTCCGCGGGGGCAATGAAGTTCCCGGCCGCGTTGTTCACGAGCACGTCGAGCCGTCCGTACTCCTTGCGCACCGCGTCGACCAGGCGGTCGACCTGCTCGGGGATCCGCACGTCGGTCGGCACCTCGAGCACTTTCGCGCCCTTCCCGCGAAGCTCCCCGGCGCCGGCCGCCAGGTGCTCGACCGAACGGCTCGCGATCGCGAGGTTGTACCCGTCGAGCGCGAGCGCGGCCCCGATCGCTCGGCCGATCCCCGTTCCGCCGCCGGTGACCAGTGCGACGGGTTTCGCGTCCGCGTGCGTGGCGTTCGGAGCGGTCGACACGCCCGGGCCGAGCCGGCCGAGGTCTAAAGGACTGTCCCGTCGGGACCGGCGGTCGGTTACGCCATCGCGGCCCGGATCGCGGCCACGTCCGCGTCGCCCAGGCCCCGTCCGAGCCGACCGTCACGGCGGAGCACCGGGGTCCCGTCGCGGAACACGATGACCGTCGGCACCACGTCGATCGAGAACTGTTCCCAGAGCGGCGACGATTCGTCGGTGGCGTCTGCCATCGCGACGCGGGCCGACCCCCGTCCCCCGAGCGATTCGAACGTCGGGGCGAACGCCCGGCAGAACGGGCACCAGTCCGCCAGGAAGACGACCGCCCAGAGGCCCGGCCTCCGGAACCGCTCTCCGTCGAACGCCTCCCCTCCGAGCCGCTCCAGCGCCATGGGTAGGGGATCGCAGCCCGGGGAAGCTCTTGGGGATGTCGCCGTTCCGACCGAGCGCCGGCCGTGGTTCCTTTATGCCGGAGCGCGTCGGAGCGGCGATGCCGTCCTGGCGCGTTCCGGTCGACGCCCGCACCGAAGAGATGTTTCCGCGCCCGCTCGCGGGCACCGTCGAGGTCCACCACTTCGAGAGTCGAGCGCTGAAGGGGAACCCGTGGGACGACCCATCGGACCGGGACCTGCCGGTGTACCTCCCGCCGTCCGGGGCCACCCGGGGGAAACCTTTGCTGGTGCTCCTGAGCGGGTACACCGGGAGCGGCTGGGAGAACCTGCAGCGCGGGGGGTTCCTCCGCGACTCGCTCGGCGGCCGCCTCGACCGGTTGATCCGCGAGAAGGCGGTTTCGGAAGCCGTGATGATCTCGCCGAACTGCCTTACCACCCTGGGCGGGAGCCAGTATCTCAACTCGACCGCGACAGGTCGGTACGAGGACTACGTGGTCGACGAGGTCGTTCCGTGGGTCCGCCGAAAGTACGGTACCGGTCCCACGGCGGTCCTGGGAACCTCGAGCGGAGGGTACGGCGCGATGGTCCTGGGGCTGCGTCACCCGGAGATGTTCTCCGCGCTCGGCACGGACGCGGGCGATGCGTACTTCGAGTACTGCTATCCACCGGACTTTCCGGCCGCGTTCCGCGAACTGCGCTCCGCGGGCGGACCCGAGCCGTTCCTTCGCGAGATGTTCCGCCACCCCGTCGATGGCTTCGGTCCGTCGCACCCGAAGGCGAAGGCGATCTCGACCCTGGCCTACGCGTCGTGCTACTCTCCCATCGAGAAGGAGCCGGGCCGCTTCGAGATCCCCTTCGACCTTGAAACCGGCGCGCTCCGGGACGATGTCTGGTCCCGATGGCTCGACTGGGACCCGGTCCGTATGGTCGTAACGCCCCGGTACGCGGAGGCGGCGCGCAAGCTGGCGACCCTGTACGTCTGCGGGGGGCGGAAGGACGAGTTCGGGCTCGACGTCAGCGCGCGGATCTTCGCGGACGCGGCCCGGCGCCAGGGAGCGAAGGTAGAGTTCGAGGAGTTCGACGGGGGCCACTTTGATAAGGCCCCCCGATACGACACGATCTACCTCCGCCTGCTCACGGCGCTGGGGTTCCCGCCGCCCTCCCGCCTTTAGTATCCGTTCGAGCTCGGCCCGGGGAACCCGAAATGATCCGCGACGGTCAGATGGTGTGCGACAACTGCCAGAAAGTCATCAGCCGTATCACCGAAGTACCGGCGGAGGGTTGGGAGAAGATGCACAATCTCTGCTCGCCGTGCTTTTCCGCCCTCGGGAAGACGGCGGTCGCCCGGGTCACGTAGTCGGGTCGTCCCCCGCCACGGGAGCATCCGTCCCCTCGAGGGGTACGAGGGCTTCGTCCTCGAACCACGCGAGGACGATAAAGTACCAACTGACGGCCAGGAGGATCGGCAGATCCGGGACCCCGGTCGCGTCCGCCGGCGCGATCACCGCCCCGCCCATCAGCTTCCGACCTTCCCGGACGGGTTCGATATGCAGAAGCTCGCGGCCGCCCTCGGTCGTGACCTTCCAGGCCGGAACAAGAACCCCGGCGCGATGGAAACGGTACGTCGACCCTCCGGCGACCTCGATGCGGTGATAATTGAAATGGACGGAGAGGCGCGCGGCGTCCGCGGGCGTTCCGTCCGCTCGGACCGTAACCCTCGGATTGAGGAACCCCACCCGCTTCAAGGTCCACGCGGCGTTCGCGGTCCGGGCGGTCGCGAGCGATCCGGACGGTCCGCTCCAGGCGAGCCGGGCGACGCCCTGGTCGCCGGCGAGAAGGTCGAACTCCAGCGGTTCTTCGCTCGTTCGCAACCACCGGAGCGAGGTGGCATCGACCCGGTCGAGCGGTACGAAGTCCATCGCGAGGCCAGCGCGCGAGAGGGTCTTAAGCGCGCCCCGCGGAATTCCCGACGGGGTCCTTCCGCGCGGGACGGCGACCCATGAGCTCGCGTTGAATGTCGTCGATCTCATCCAGGGCGCGCGAGATCTCGGAGGGCGCCTCCGGGGCCGGGGGCGCGGGAGCGGAGGCGGCCGAGACCGGGACGAGGTCCTCGTTCCACGGCTCGGCGGCCGGGGCGGGCGGAGCCGCGCTGCGCTCGGGGCGTGCCACGTCCGGTACGGGGCGGCCGAACTCGGACCGTCGGTCGGCGACGGTGAGAGCCGGCTCCGCCACGGCCGGGGTCGCGGCGGGGGACGGGTCCGAGGGGCGGTCGTCCGCGTAGACCCACGAGACGAAGGCCCCCGCCCCGGCGATGATCCCGAGCACGACGAAGAGCGACCAGAGCGGGAACTCGCTCGGTCCGAGTGCCGGGTCAAGGAGGAAAATGAAGTACGCCGCAACAAACAGGAACGCGACGAGCAGGAGGAGAGGCAGCGTTCCGCGCACCGCCTCCCGCTGGTCCGCGGAGGGAGCGAGTGCCGAAGCGTTCGCGTGCGAATTCATGTGCGCGGCGGGGGATCCCGCGCTGGAATAGATGCCGCGAGGGGGGAGTAGTAGTTATCGCCCGAGCGGCGAGGCCCGCGCGCGACTACGTATCAACACGTAGGGGCGGTCCGGCCGCAAATGCGCTATCTTCCGGCCACGACGAAGACGATGCCCGAGATCAACGTGAGCACCGCGCCGAGGAGCGCGAGGAGGCTCCCCCCGAAGCCGAGCGTGAACCAGCCCACGATCGAGAGCACGATCAGGACGATGCCGGCGAGCATCGCGCGGTCGGTGCCCCGCTGCTGGCCGAGGAACGCGAACAGCCCGATCACCAGGCCGATCACGAGGTAAAGGACCGATTCGGTGATCGACCCGAGCCCCAGATATCCGTGGCCGGTCGCGAGGAACACCACGCCGAGGAGGAAGCGGACCAGCGCCGCGAGGATGAGCAGGAGCGCACCGAGCACCCCGAACACGAACGCCAATCTCCGGTCGCCTTGTGCCGTCAACGTCGGTCCGTCCCGGGCGGGACAGTCTCCCCTACCGGGCGAGGTCAATACCCTTGCCCACCGTCCCGGCCGCGCGGCCAAGCCATAAGACCTTGGAGGGATGGGACGGGCGATGGCGCCTCCTACCGCGGCGAAGGGCATGCGGCGGGAGTTCGACCTCGAGGCGTCCGGATACGACCAGGCCGCGCCCGCCTCCATGCCGGGGTATTCCGACCTCCACCGCACGCTGATCTGGGGGATCCCGTTCGTCGCGACGCGCACGTTCCGGTTGCTGGAGCTCGGCGTGGGGACCGGCACGCTCACCGCCCAGATCCTGGAGAACTTCCCGCACGCGCGGGTCACGGGGATCGACCTATCCCCCCGGATGATCGCCCGAGCCCGAGAGAAGCTCCGCCCGTACAAGGACCGCGTCGAGCTCGTCGCCGGCGACCTGGGCGCCTTCGAGGAGCGCCCGTACGACGCGGTGCTGTCCGCCCTCGCGATCCATCACCTGGCGGACGCCGAGAAGTGGCGGCTGTTTCGGCGGGTGTACCGGTGCCTGTCGCCCGGGGGCTACTTCGGAGATGCCGACGACCATCTTCCCGAGGACTCGATGTTCGACACCCGCTACGCCCAGATCGCGGCGAAGCTCGAGTCGAGCGCCGCCGCCGGATGGTCGAGCCCGCAGGCGGTATGGCACGAACACGAGAAGTTCGACCGGCCGTCGACCCTGACCGCCGAGCTCTCCGCTCTGGAGCGCGCCGGCTTCGCGCACGTGGGGGTGCCGTGGCGGTTCTTCGGCCAGGCCGTCGTCTGGGCCTACCGGTAGCCCGCTCGTCCTTCTCGAGCGAAACCTTTTCTCCCGCGGCCTTCCTTGACGCGCCGTGGCCGGGATGGGGTAGCTTGGCCTATCCTGGGGGACTGTGGATCCCTCGACCCGGGTTCAAAGCGGCTGGGGGCCGACCCCCTTGCCCTGAGAGTCTCGGTCCCGGCCCTATCGGCGCTTCGGCGCGCGGGGTGCCCTGCCGCGGACCGGTTTGACCCGGCGCCGAGCGAGTCGCTCGACCACTTCCGGGAGCTCCGAAAGCGAGTATCCGGCCCACGCGGCCCCCCATTGCCGAAGGTCCTGCGGCGTGAGCCCCCAGCCCTTCAGGGTGGAAGCGCGACCCACGGCGGTGACGCCCGGAACGGACGACGCGGCTTCCATGTCGAATCGGGAGTCGCCGACCAGGAACATGGGAACGTCGGGGTACCGACGGCGGTATTCCGCAAGATGCTCCCGCTTCGTCCCTTCGCCGGAGCCCAGCACGTCCTCGAACCAGTAACGGAGGCCCTCGCGTTCGAGCAGGATGTCGGCCATCTCGGTCTCGGAACCGGTGGAGATGGCGAGCGTCCAACGCTCGGAGCCGAGGCGTTTCAAGAGCTTCGGGACCTCGGGGAACGGTTTCGCCTTCGCGTACGCTTCCGTGACCTTCCGCTGATGGAACGTCACGGCGGTCGATGCTCGGAGGACCGGCGGCGCCTCGGGGTACAGCTGAGCAAGCTGGGCCTCGAACGGCATTCCGGTGGTCGCGAGGTAGTGGACGCGGCCCTCTTCGGGCGGTGTGCCGAACGCTTTCTCCATGACGTCCGCGGCGACGGCGCTGATCAGTCCGAGGTCGTCGAGGATGGTGCCGTCGAGGTCGAATACCACGACGCCGCGCTCGACGCGTACGGGAGGAACGACGATCTTCGGCCGGCCCGCGGTATGACCGATCTCCGCGAACTGGCTGGTCGAGGAGACGACCGGGAGTTCCAGCTCGCCGGGAGGCGGGTTCGGCTCCCCCGGCGCGGGAGGCGGCCTGTACGCCCCGGGCATCGTTCGGCCGAGGGGCGGGGGCTCTTTAGGTCGCGGCATCGGCCGCCGTCGCGCTATTACCCCCCGAACGTTCCCCGCGCCGCCGGAATATCGGCAGGGGGGCGCGTGCATCCGAGTCGCGTGATCCGGGGGCGGACGACCAAGCTTCTGGAGGGTCGGCGCATCCTCGTCGGCGTCTCCGGCTCCATCGCCGCGGTCGAGGTGCCGAAGATCCTCCGGGAACTGATCCGGCACGGCGCGGACGTCCGCGCGGTGATGAGCCCGGAGGCGGCCCGAATCATCACCGCGGAGGCGCTCGAATTCGCCACCGGGCACCCCCCCGTGGTCCAGCTCACGGGGAACGTGGAACATGTCACATTCCTGGGGCCGGGCGAGGGCCAAGCGGACCTGTATCTCATCGCGCCGGCGACGGCGAACACCCTCTCGAAGATCGCGCACGGGATCGACGACACCCCCGTCACGTCCTGCGCTTCGGTTGCCCTCGGCGGCGGCGTTCCAATGCTGGTCGCGCCCGCGATGCACGCCCACATGGGGCTGAACCCGGCGGTGCGTGAGAGCCTCGACAAGCTCCGCTCGTGGGGGGTGGGCGTGATATCGGGTGCCTCGGCCGAGGGCGAGGAGAAGATCGCGAGCCCCGAGGAGATCGCCGCCGCGGTGCTCCATCGGATCGCTCACGGACCCTGGTCGGGTCGTTCCGTCATCGTGATCGGCGGCGCGTCCCGCGAGCCGCTCGACGCCGTACGCGCCCTGACGAACGAGAGCTCCGGCGCGTCCGCGGTGGCGATCGCGACCCAGGCGTACTATCGCGGGGCCCGGGTCGAACTGTGGACCGGCGGCATGCGCGTTCCGGTCCCACCGTTCCTCACGGTCGTGCCGTGGAAGACGGTCGCGGACCTGCTCGCGCTCGCCCGGGAACGAACGTCCGCGCTTGCGTCCGCCGCCGCGGTGATCGTTCCGGCCGCGCTGTCGGATTTCACCGTCGATGCCCGGCCCGGCAAGATCGCGTCGCGCGCGACCCCGGCGATCTCGCTCTCCCTGCGCCGGGCGCCGAAAGTGCTCCCGGTCCTGCGCGAGATCGCCCCGCCCCCCACACGCCTGGTCGCGTTCAAGCTCCTCAGCGGTGAGTCCCCGAAACGTCTCGAGGCCGAGGCGCGGCGCCTGCGGACCGAGTCGGGGGCCGACTGGGTCGTGGCGAACGACGCCGCGACCATGGGCAGCCCCGACACCGAAGCCCTTGTCGTTCCCCCGCGCGGCGCTCCCCACTGGCTGTCCGGGCCCAAGCCCGAGTTCGCCGGCGCATTGCTGGATGAGCTCGGTAAGGAACTCGGCGCGCCCCCGTCCTCCCGGGATCCGGTCCGGGGTACCCGTCCGGGGGGACCGCGTCGCCGCCCGACCTAGCCGCCCGCGCGGGGTCAGCCGCGTGGAATTCACAAAGTGAACCAGATCTGTCGCCCGTTCACTAACAAAGCGCTTAAATCGGTACACGACTGGGTACGATGGGCAGGGTGGCGGGTTGGACGATTTCTGGCTCTTCATGGCGTTCACCGCCGCGATGGGCCTCTCGATCTTCCTCTCCCTCCCCATCGTCTACAGTCGCCGCGCGCAGGGTTCGTGGGCCGTCGGACTGAACGCGGGGGCGATTGGCATCCTGGTCTTCCTCCTGGCCGACGTCTTCTCCGACGTGTCGCCGATCCTGTACCCCAGCGGGTACGTCGCCGACGCTCGGTACACCGTCGCCTTCGCGGTCGCGTTCCTCGTCGCATTCCTCGGGCTCTACGTGGTGGACAATCTCCCGCGCGACTCCCCTCGCGGTTCGAACGCGGGCGCCGCGGGCCCGGGCGGGCCGGCTCCCCCAGCCTCCGCGGCGGACGCGGGACCCCGTCGAACTGCCATGATCATCGCCCTTGGCATCGGGCTGCAGAACCTTACCGAAGGGCTCGTGTTCGGTGTCAATTGGGCCGCCGGCACGGTGGGGGTCGTGGCGGTCGTCTTCGTCGGCTTCTTCCTTCAGAACGTGACCGAAGGCTTCCCGATCGCCTCGCCGTTCCTGGGTACGAAGGCGCGGCGCAGCCTTCTCCTCATGACCGGGTTGTTCCTGATCGGCGGGATCCCGACCCTCCTCGGGGGCGCGATCGGGTACTACTGGAGCAGCGACCTGTTCCTGGTGATCTTCGACGCCCTCGCGATCGGGGCCATCGCCTATGTCATCCTCCCGATGCTGCGCGTCGCGTTCCGGCCGCTCGAGTCCCGCGAGGCTTCGGTTCGGCGGAACCGGTTCGTCTACCTCGGCGTCATGGTCGGCTTCCTCATCGGGTTCCTGGTGAACGCGCTGTAGTGCGAAGCCCTCGACCCGGGGGCGAGGGGCTCGGAGCCGAGCGCGCCGGCGCGCGAGGGGCTATGTACTGCCCCCGCTGGTTGGCCCGCGATGACCGAGACCTCGACCGCTCCCGTGGTCTGGGTGCAGGTGATGCAGGCCCTCATCGCGCGAGAGCTCGTCGAAGGGTTCGGACTTTCCGAGCGGCAGACGGCCGTACTGCTGGGCATCGTACCGTCGTCCGTTTCCCAGTACCTCTCCGGCAAGCGGCTGGGCCCGACCCTCTCAAAGTTCCTCGACGACGATCTTGCGCGGGGGCTGGCTCGCCGTACGGCCGAGCAGCTGATGTCGGGAGCGACCGCCAGCCGCGCGGTGCTCGAGGCGTCGATCGCGCTCGGCGAGCGCGCCGCTCCCCGCGGTCGGACCGCGGCGAGGGCCCCCGATGCGGGCCTGAAACCCGAGGTCCGCCGGAAGATCCCCGGCTGGCTCCGGGATCGGATCGCGGGCGAGCAGAACGCGGTCGCAGAGTGCATGCGGCTGGCGCAGCGCTCCCGCGACGAGCTCACGCGCGCGCTGTTCCGGCAGATCGCCTCCGACAGCCTGAGGCACGCCGAGATCGTCGCGTCGCTCGCGGCGTACCTCGACCGGGGGGTCGCGACGAGCACGCCGACCGGGATCACGCGAGCCGACGTGGACGACCTGATCCGACGCGAGCGCGAGGCCGAAGAGACCAGCGAGATCGACCTGGGCCCCGAGCTCGGGGGGATGATGCGGATCCTTTGGGAGAGCATGGAGTCCGACGAGCGGAAGCACGAGCGTCTGCTCGAGTTGCTGCTGGACGCGGGTCTCGCGGAGCGCGGCACGGACCGAAAAACGGCTCCCCGCGCTTCGAAGACAACCGCGCGCGACCGCCGTCCTTAATAGACGGCCGCCCTCGCGCGCCGAGGATTCCCTATGGTCAAGCTCGCCGAGTGGCGCGGGAAGGAACTGTTCCGAAAGTACGGCGTACCGCTCCCGAAGGGCCACGTGGCCCGATCGGCGGAGGAGGCGGAAACGCTCGCCCGGAACGGCACGGTCCCGCTCCCGTGCGTGATCAAAGCGCAGGTCCTCGCCGGCGGCCGAGGGAAGGGCGGCGCGGTCAAGTTCGCGAGCAGCCCCGAGGAGGCGCGCGCGGCGGCCCAGTCGATCCTCGGGCTCGAATTCAAGGGCGAGAAGGTCACCGAGCTCCTGCTCGAAGAGAAACTTCCGATCGCGAAGGAGCTGTACCTCTCGCTGACGCTCGACCGCAGCCTGCGGGTGCCGATCCTGATCGCCAGCGCGCAGGGCGGGGTCGAGATCGAGTCGGTGGACGACGCGTCGATCGTTCGGATCCCGGTGCACCCGTTCCCCGGGCTCGCGGCGTACGAGAAGCGCCGGGTCGCGGAGGTGTTCGGCGCGACCGGCAGCCTCGCGAAGTCGCTCGACCGGCTCCTCGAGTCGTTGTGGAAGGCGTTCCAAGACGAGGATGCGGAGCTCGTCGAGATCAACCCTCTCGCGATCGTCGGCGACGGACTGGTCGCGCTCGATGCGAAGGTGATCATCGAGGACGACGCGGCGTTCCGGCACCCCGAGTACGGTGACATCCGGGACGACCGGACCCCGCTCGAGGAGATCGCCCGCGAGAAGGAGATCGCGTTCGTTCAGCTCGACGGCAACATCGGCGTCATCGCGAACGGCGCGGGCCTGACGATGGCGACGCTGGACGTGCTGAAGGAGTTCGGTGGGAATCCCGGGGTCTTCCTCGACCTCGGGGGGACGGACGACCCGAAGAAGGTCACCGAGGCATTCTTGTTGATGGCGCAAGCGAAGCCGAGGGCCGTGTTCCTGAACATCTTCGGCGGCGTGACCCGGTGCGACACGGTCGCGAACGGTCTCGTGGCCGCGATGAGCCAGGTCCCTCCGGAAGATCGGTTCCCGCTCGTCGCCCGGATCCGGGGGAACAACGAGAAGGAAGGGATCGAGATCCTCCGGAGCGCCGGCATCACGTCCATCCCGACCCTGCGCGAGTCGGCGCAAGCGGTCGTCGCGGCCGCGGGGGGGACGGCATGACCGTCCTCGTCGACCAGAACACCCGCGTCGTTGTCCAGGGGATCACGGGCCACCAGGGCACCGTTCACACGCGTCAGATGAAACTGTTCGGCACCCAAGTCGTCGCCGGTGTAACGCCGGGCAAGGCGGGCGCGGAGGTCGAAGGGGTTCCGGTCTTCAACAGCGTCGAGTCCGCCGTGCGCACCACCGGCGCGAACGCGGCGTGCATCTTCGTCCCCGCGCCGTACGCGAAGGACGCGCTCCTCGAGACGGTCGACGCCGGGATCACCCTCGCGGTCGTCGTGACGGAACATATTCCGTTCCACGACATGCTCGTCATGTACCATTACGCCCGATCGAAGGGAGCGCGGATCATCGGGCCCAACTGCCCCGGGATCGGCGCCCCGGGCCTCGCAAAGGTCGGGATCATCCCGAACGTAGTCTTCCAGAAAGGTCGCATTGGCGTGATCTCGCGCTCCGGAACGCTCACCTACGAGATCGTGAACGGGATCAAGGAGCACGGGCTCGGCCAGTCCACCTGCATCGGTCTCGGCGGCGACCCGGTCGTCGGCACGTCGTTCGTCGATGCCCTGCCCCACTTCCAGGCGGACCCCGAGACCGACGTGATCGTGCTGGTCGGCGAGATCGGGGGGACGGCCGAGGAGGACGCGGCGGAGTACATTCGGCACCACGTCACGAAGCCGGTGGTCGCCTACATCGCCGGCCGCAGCGCCCCGCCGGGCAAGCGCATGGGCCACGCGGGGGCGATCATCTCCCGGGGGAAGGGAACCGCGGAGACGAAGCTCGCGGCGCTCTCCGCCGCCGGCGCCAGGGTCGCCCGATTCCCGTACGAGATCCCCGACCTCGTCGCCGAGATCGTGGCGAAGCAAGGCCACCGATGAGCCCGGACGATCCGGAAGGGGAACAGCCGTGCCTCGTGCCCGGCTGCGGAGCCCCGTCGGTCCGGCACCTCGCGCTCACCGAGGCCCGCAAGGCGTTCTCGACCCTGCCGGAAAAGGGACGACGCGCCCCCCTCTGCCGCGACCACTACCGCGAGTGGAAAAAATCCACCAAGGCGGCTCGCAAGCTGGACCGTCTCGGCTGGTAACGGGCGCCCCCACGGGACGAAGGGGTTCGCGTTACTGCTTCCGCATCTTCTGGGCCCGCATGCGTCGGCGCATCCGCTTCTTGCGCCACTTCCAGCGCATGTGGCCGCGCTTCTTCCAGACTCGGGAGGAACGTTTCATCGACCTCTAGCTCGAACGGGCGCGGGTAGGGTCGTCGGTTTATAAGGCTGCCTCGGGGCGGACCGCCGAGAAACGCGGTCCCGGGCCCGCCTTATGTAGCTCGCGCCGCTCGGAGCGTCCGTGCTGAGCGTCAGCGACCTCGAGATCAACGTGCTCGAGTTCCGGCAACGTTCCTTCCAGTTCCAGCGCGTCGTTGCCGCGGCGGGTCGGGACGTGGCGCTGTTCTCTCGCACCGAGACCGAGACCGAGAGCCGTTTCCGGCCCCAGCTTGTCCACCTCCACCTGCTCGTTCCCCCCGAATGGGTCGTGTACGACGAGCCGAACGACATCCTCCTGATCAGCCGGGACGGTGCGACGATCCCGGTGCGGCTCTCCGAGCAGGTGGTCGAGGTCGGGAGCGAGCCGCCGGAGTTCGAGGAGCAGGGGATCGCCTGGAAGCGCGTCCCCCGTCCCTCCGGCGGCTACGTGTACGCCCCCGCCGAACTGGCGGACGCCCTGCTGACCCCCGCGGTGTACGCCGCGGTGGGGCTCACGTAGCGGCGGACCGCTCGCTCAACGACCAGTCGACGATCGCGGCGATGAGGCCGCCGAGGATCGGGGCGACCCAGAACAGCCAGTCCTGCTCGATCGCCCAGCGGTCCCCGGTCCACATGGACGAGAGGATCGCCGGGGCAAAGCTGCGCGCGGGGTTGACCGAGGCGCCGTCGACCGGGATCGCGACCAGGTTCGTCATCGCGAGGGTGAGCGCGATGCCGACCGGCGCGAGGTTCTTCGTGGAGTTGTTCGGTCGGGTCACGAACAGGACGACCGCGACCAGGAAGAACGTCATCACGACCTCGAGCAGGAAGACGGAGCCGACGCCGAAGCTGTACGGCGAGCCGTTCCCGCTGTACCCCTGCGACGCGAGCGCGACCGTCGAGCCGGAAGCGACGTTCCACAGCGCGGAGTAGCCGTACGCGACGCCCGCGATCACTCCGACCGCGACGACGCCGCCGACCACCTGGGCGACGATGAACACGACCCCGTCCCTCGGCTGGACCCGGCGGCGAACGATCTGGGCGACCGTGATCGCCGGGTTGAACGATGCGCCCGAGATGTCCCCGAGCGCGTACGCCATGCCCATCACGCCGAGACCGAGCGACAGGCTGATCAGCAGCACCCGGCCCGCGGGGTCGAACGCCCCGTCCGGGATGGTGAAGAGAGCCGCTCCCGTCACGAACGAGAGCAGCCCGAACGTTCCAACGAACTCGGCGAGCGCCTTCTGGCCCAGGGAATACGCCATCGGCCGAGGACGAGCCCGGCGAGGGTTAAAGATTGCGTTCCCGCCCTCGACCGGGCCGCCCGGGCGACCCCGGGGTCACAGGACCCCCATCTCGGTGAGCTTCTCGGGCAGGTAGTGCTCCGTGACGTAGTTGAGCCCGTACTTCGCGAGCGACTGCTGCTCGGCCTTCTTCCCGTTCTTCAGCATCAGCTCGATCTCCGAGCGCCAGTCGGCGGTCCCGAACCGCGGGTCGGTCAGCTCGGCCTGCAGCGCCCGGATATCCTGCTCCGACAGCTTGTCGGAGGGCAGGTCGTAGTTCTCGATGTCGGACGCGGTGACGCCGAGGAACTCCGCGGACGGGGTCGCGAGGTAGCTCGACAGGTGGGCGGTCTTGATCGCGCCGTAGGCGACGCTGGCGAAGATGCGGAACGACCACGGGTCGCCGTCGGTGAAGACGACGACGGGCAGCTTGAGCTCCTCCGTGACCCGTCGCAGGAACCGACGGGTCGAGCGGGCCGGTTGTCCCTTGAGGTGGAGCAGGATCGCCTTCTGGTCCTCGTCGAAGTTGTTCTCGGCGAGCCGGTCGACCATGCCGCCGCACTCGATGGCGATGACGAACTTCGCGTTCGTGCTGACGAACTCGATCTTCTCCTTCTCGACGTTGAACGGCAGGGAGTAGCCGCCGTCTCCGACGTCGTCCTTGCAGTTGATCTTCTTGACGTCGCCCTTGCGATTCTTCTCCTTGATCGTGAGGTCGCCGATCACGGAGGCGCCGTTCTCCTCGGGGTGGAGGCGGAAGTCCTCGCGGAGGCGCTCGCACATCACTTCGAGGTCCTCGATGAGGAGGTTCGACTCGTCCTCCGAGTGGAACTTCGCGTCCTCCCACGCCTCGCTGATGTAGTACAGTTCTCGGAGGGTCGACGTCTTCCGGTCCTTCGCCATCTCGTTGATGAAGTCGACCAGGTAGAACGTGCGCAGCAGCATCAGGGCGCCGTCCAGCTTCCGCGCGCTGCGCGTCCCCATCGCCTTTCCGAGCTTCCAGACGCCGTCGCGCATCTGGAACGAGAGGTTCTGCTTCGTCCGAAGCGGGAGGCGCATGCGCGGGATCTCCCCGTCGCGCAGCTGGCCGTAGATCTGCTCGGCGAGGTCGAGCGTCGGCTTCAGTGCGTCCGCCCGGATCTTCCGGGTGTCCGCGTCCCCCTCACTCTTCGTCGCTGGCTTCCGTGCCCGACTCGGCGGCATCGTAGTCCACCTCCCCTTCGTCCCCGGATGCGGCCGACTCCGCCGCGGCGGCTTCGGCGGCCTCGACGATCGTCCGCGGCAGTCGGACGTCCCAGTCGCCCGGGAGCGGGTCCGCCCCGAGGATGTGCGCCTCGTCGATCCCGGCAACGTACCAGTCCACGTCGCTCGCGTCGACGTCCGTCTTCGGGGGGAATGCGACCGCGATCCGCGTCCGGCCGTTCGGGACGAGCTTCGGGAGCGTCCACCATGCCCGCCCGAGGGGGGGCTCGGTTCCTTCCGGCGCCGGGTCGAACGTCGCCCGCGCGAACTCGTCGGGAGGGATCTCCACGAACAGCTCAAGGACGCGCGGACGGGGCGTGTAGTTGGTGACCTCGACGTTCAGGTGGACGCCCGAGGCGTCCGTGGTCAGCGGGCTCTCGACGTTCACCACGTCCATGATCCGCGTGATGACGGGCGTCAGGTCCGGGGCCGGTTTGCCCACGAGGTGGCTCGTCTTCTCGGCGAGCTTGGGGAGGATCCGCTGGATGATCGCGAACTTGTCGCTCGCGTACTCCCGCCGGCTCACCCGCGAAATGTGCGCGCGCAGGTGCCGGGCGGCGGCCTGGAGCGCGAGGGTGATCTCCTTGTCGATCTCGGGGTCCTCGGCGATCGCCTCCTTGGCCTCCGAGGTGAACGGGACCTTCGTCGAGGCGACGTGGACGAGGATCACCGCCGGGCCGCTCGGGATCCCCGAACCGCCCTTCTGGTCGAGCCCGTACCGCCGCCAGTCGAGGCTCGAGATCGCGTTCGTGATCGCGCAGGCCCCCTGCTGGAAGAGGAGGGGGACGCGGTTCCCGAACCGAAGGATCTGGACCGGCTGGTCGGGCGGCAGCCCGCCTCCGTAGACGAGCCCGACCTCGACCATGAACGGAAACCCCCCCCGCACCTTCGGCGGTCGGCTCACCGGCGGGGCGTAGAATTCGGGCCGCAGCTCGCCGAGCACGTTCCGAAGACCGCGCTTGATCAGCACCGCGCCGATCGGGGAGAGGCAGTCGGAGGTCGGTGCCACGAGCGGGACCTCGTGGAGCGCCTTCAGGAGCGCCTCCTGCTCCTCGCCCTGCACGGACGCGGGGGGCGATCTCGGTTTCAGCTTCGAGCGCTCGAACACTTCCTTGGCGGAGCGGGCGCTCACGCCGGCGAGGTCCTTGGAGAGGAACTCGGCGAGGGTCGGCCGCTTCGTCGCTTTCAGCAGGTAGCCGAGCTCGCCGAGCTCGAGCCCGTACGGATGCGGCAACGTTTCCCGGGGGATCGCGGGCATCTCCTGGGAGGCGCGCTCGAAGGTGACCCGGGTCCCGTCCGGTTCCACAAGGACGATCCGCGCGTGGGGGTTGACGATCGCCATCCCGCGGAGGTACTCGTACGGCGACTGTCGTCCGCGGATGTACCGGGCCTTCAGGACGAGCTCGACCCGGGTGCCGTGGGGCCGGTCCCAGAGGACGAGGTCCTCGCTCGTCACCTTCGGCTGGTTCTTCTGCGTGTCGATGACAAGGTCGAGGACGTGCGCCGCCTCCTCCTCTTCGACCTTCGAGGTGATGTGGGCGGGCCGGGCGGTGGTGAGGTTGGCGTACAGGACCGCCGCCGAGATCCCGATCCCCTGCTGGCCTCGCGCCTGCCGGTTCGAGTGGAAGCGGGAGCCGTACAGGAGCCGGGCGAAGACGTTCGGGATCTCCTTGCGCAGGATCCCCGGCCCGTTGTCCGTCACCGCGACCCGAAGCCGGTCCTCCGACTCCTTGGCGATCTCGACCGTGATCTCGGGGAGGACCCCCGCTTCCTCGCAGGCGTCGGCCGCGTTGTCCGCGGCTTCCTTGACGGTGGTGAGGAGCGAGCGCTGGGGATTGTCGAACCCGAGGATCTGGCGGTTCCGCTCGAAGAACTCGGCCACCGAGATCTCCCGCTGCTTCGCGGCGAGCTGCTGAGCGATCGACTGGGGTGCCACCGACCGAAGGGGGTCGCGCCCGGCTCATAAGAACGGCGTTCGAATTGCGCGGTGCGACTACGGGGCCCCCGCCGCCGGGATCCCGGGCCGGGTCGCCACGTCGCGCAGGACGGGTCGGAACGGCCGCCAGCGCGCGGACTCGACCGGGTCGATGTCGACCCGGAACAGCGCCTCCTCGGCGGTCGCGCCCGGAAGGGGGACCCGGGCGAGCGGCAGGGGCTCGCCCCGCGCGTCCCACGCCCCCGATCCCCCGGCAAAGATCACCCCGTCCTCGACACCGACGCGGTTCACGAAGACGACCGGCAGGCTGTTCTCGATCGCGCGCGCGGGCAGGAGCTTGGCGAACATCGCCGCGCTCGTCACGGGCGAGGCGGAGACGACCACGAGGATCTCGGCCCCGCCGAGCGCGAGGGCTCGGGAGACCTCGGGAAAGAACGTGTCGTAGCAGACCTGAAGACCCACGCGCCGGGCGGCGACGTCGACCGGCTGGCTCTCGTCGGCGGGCGTGAAGTGCGCCCCCTCCTCGAACGGGCCGAAGTTCGGCAGGTACCGCTTCACCTGGGTGTGGATCTCGCCGTCCGGACGGACCGCGATCACGGCGTTCTGTATCTCGCCGTGACGCTCCGCCGAGGCGAGCGCGGTCCCGACGACGATCGTGGCGCGGCTCTCGCGCGCGATCGCCCGGAGCGCGGCGGTCTCGGCGTCCCCCTCGCGGAGCGCGAGGCGGTGGATCCGATCCCCGACCCGGTAGCCGGACAGGAACAGCTCGGGGAACACGGCGAGGTCGGCCGGCTCGAGGCCGGCGACGACGCGGACCCGCTCCAGGTTCGCCCGGACGTCCCCGGTCCGTGGCGCCAGCTGCGCCAGGAGGATTCGCATCAGTAGAAGTATCGGCGGACCGAGATAAGATAGACGAACAGCACGACGAAGACGAGGAACAGGATCGTGATCGAACCGGTGAAGAACAGGTAGGCGGTCGTCAGGAACACGAGGACGATCGTCGTCCAGAGCGCCCACGTTTCCTGCCGCCAGAGGCTCGTCGCGATCCCGAGGAGCGCGGCACCGAGCAGGACGAGGATCACGGCGCCGAGGATGTCGATCGAGGGGAACAGGTCGAGCGAGGCCGGCACGAACGTGCCGACGTACGCCGAGAGCAGGTAGATCATTCCCGCGAGCACGATCACGACCGCGAACAGGGCGATGAGGACCGCGAGGATGGCGACCCCGAGCGGTCGCCGGGGGATCACGGCGGTCGGTTCCCAGCGCGGCGGCAGGGTATCGAACGTGACGGGGGCGTCCGCCGAGGCGCCGCTTGAGACCGTGGACCCGCTCATCGTGCCGACCCCGGGAGGAGTTCGAGCCCGCGAGGGGAACTTGTACCTTTCGTTGGACCGGTGTCCTAGAAGCGACGGGTCGCGGCGCCGCGGGCGAGGAGCTCCAGGAGGTGGCGGTACGGCCCCGGCGGGACCGGTTCGAGCGCGCGGACGGCCCGGTCGGCCCACTCGGTCGACTGCGCGGCGACCCGGGGGCCCGCCTCCGTGAGGTCGGTGAGTTCCCGCAGCCGCAATAGGTGCTTGGTCTTCTTGTGACGAAGCTGGAAGAGCGCCTCGAACTCGGCCTGGTGCTTCGCGTCCAGGAGCCCGAACGCCTCGAGCGACACGAGCGTGGGGTTCCCCTCCCGGAAGTCGGTGTACAGCGGCTTGCCGAGCAGGTCGGGGTCCCCGTAGACGTCGAGGAGGTCGTCCCGGATCTGGAAGGCGACCCCGAGGGCGCGCCCGTACTGCGTGAGCGCGTCGACCCGCGGCGCGCTCGCCTCGGCGATCTCGGCGACCGAGGTCAGCGCCGCCGCGATGATCGCAGCGGTCTTCCGCTCGACGATGCGGAAGTAGTGCTCGCGGCCGGTCGAGAGCTCGAAGCGCGACGACTCCTGCAGCACCTCCCCCTCGACGAGGTCGGCGCACGCCTCTCCGCACTTCAGGATGATCGAGCGCGGATACTCGGCGGCCAGCTCGAAGGCGCGGACGAACAGGTAGTCGCCGGAGACGATCGCGAGCGGCACCCCGTACGCCCGCGGCATCGACGGACGTCCCCGGCGGGTCTCGGCGTGGTCGATGACGTCGTCGTGGACGAGCGTCGCCGTGTGGATCAGCTGGAAGGCGGCGGCGAGCGACTGGATCGGGCGGATCGACTCCGCCCCGAGCGCGCGGTGGGCGACGGCCATCAGGAGCGGTCGGACCCGCTTGCCTCCGGTCGAACACGCGTACCGCGCCGCCTCGGTGAGGCGGGCGTACGTCGAGCCGAGCACCTGCTGGAGGCGCCAGTCGATCTCGGAGAGGTCCCGGACGAGCACCGGGACGAGGTCGGACACCTGCGGGAACGCCTCCGGCCCGAACGTGTCCGAAACGATCGCCTCGAGCGACGGCTCCAGGCTCTCGGGGGGCGTGGAGGGGCTCGTCACGACCGTCTCCCGAGGCGGGGGGGCCATCGCAGGCGCATCATGGCGTCGAGACCGGACGCCCCGATATAGCGCATCCCTAACGCGAGGAGCAGGTCGGTGCCGGCGAACCGCTCACTGAAGGAGTAAATACGGGCGGCGCGCGCGAGCGGCTCGTACAGGGCGGAGCGCCACGCGGTGTCGTACTCCGCCAGGGGGTGACCGCCCCGGACGTGACGGGCGGCCGCGGCCCCCGCGAGGTAGCCGGAGAGCATCGCCGTTGGGATCCCGCCTCCGTTGGTCGCCATGACGAGGTTCGCCGCGTCGCCCGTGAACAGCGCCCGGCCGCGGACCAGGCTCTCGGGCGGCGGGCCGACCGGGACCCACCAGTGGGTCGGCTCCCGGGGCGCTCCGAGCTCGTGGACCGCGCACAGGTCCCGCAGCAGGCCGTCGAGCGAGGCGCCCGGCGCGAGGCGCGGGACCCCGAGCCCGATGTTCGCATCGGTGGCCCGCGGGAATCGCCAGGCGTACCCGCCCGGCGCGGTCCGGCCGAACAGGAGGTCGATCTCGTCGCCGAGCGGGCCGTCGACCGTGGCGGTGATCATCCGGAACATCGTCCGGTCGGGGCGGAAGCCGACCGAGCGGCCGACGGTCGAGATCGGTCCGTCCGCCCCGATCACCACCCGGGCCCGGACCGAGCGGCCCCCCGCGAGCCGGACCTCGTCGTCGTGGACCTCCGTGACGCCGACCGGGTGGCGGAGCTCCGCGCCGGCCCCCTCCGCGCGGTAGGCGAGCGCCTTATCGAACGCACGCCGGGAGACCGTGCACCCCGTGAGCGGGAATCGAAACCGATGGCCGTACGGCGAAACGCACGTCATCCAGCGGGTCGCGCGGAGGACGGTCCCCGGGGGGATCTCGAACGCTCGGGCGATCAGCTCGGGGCAGTCGAACAGGTCGGACAGCTCGCGCGCGTCGGGCAGGAACTCGCCGCACTGCACCGGGAAGCCGAGCTCCGGCCGATGGTCCAGGAGGAGCGTGGTGGCGCCGCCCTCCGCGGCCGCCCGGGCGGCGAGCGAACCGGCCGGGCCGGCTCCGACCACGACGACGTCGAACGCGTCCACGGGCTCACGCCCCGACGCTCACGAAGTGGTACGCCGCGGACTGGATCGGGCCGAGCACGGCCTGCGGATAGATGCCGAACACCACGATCAACGCGGCGATCAGCGCGATCGTTGCGGCGCGTCCGTAGCCGAGGCCCCCGATGGGCAGCGCCGGTGGGCCGGCCCCGCCGACGACCGCGCCCGCGAGCGCGGGGTCGGGGGCGGGCGGAGCGTCGAAGAACATCACCTTCAGGACGCGGGCGTAGTAGAACACTGAGAGCGCGCTGTTGAGAAGCCCGGCGACCGCGAGCCAGACGAACCATCCCTGGGCGTCGACCGCCGCGCTGAACAGCACGAACTTTGAGACAAAGCCGATCGTAAGCGGGACGCCCGCGAGCGACAGGAGCATGAGGCCGAAGGCGACGCCCAGCAACGGCCGGCGCGTTCCGAGCCCCCGCCAGTCGCTGATCAGCGGGCCGACGCCGAGCGCGGCGACGGCGCCGACGACCAGGAAGGCGCCGGTCTTCATCAGGACGTGCGCGAACACCTGGAGGGTCGCGCCGCCGAGGGCCGGAGCCGTGCCGATGACGATCCCGATCATCATGTAGCCGGCCTGGCTGATCGACGAGTAGGCGAGCATCCGCTTCATCTCCTTCTGCAGCAGCGCGAGCACGTTCCCGACGGTCATGGTCAGCACCGCGAGGATCGCGAGCGCGAGCTGCACGCTCGGACCGAGCGCGACAGAACCGCCGAACAGCCCGTACCCGCTCTGCGCATCGGGACCGAGCGCGAGGACGGGACCGAGGAAGACGAGGAAGAACGCGAAGATCCCGATCTTCTTCGTCCCGCCCGCGAGGAACGCCGACACGTCGTCCGGGGCCCCGTCGTAGACGTCGACGGCCCAGGCGTGGAACGGCACCAGGGTGACCTTGAAGGCGAGGCCGGCGACCAGGAACCCGTAGCCGAGCAGGACGAGCGTCGGGTCGGCGACCGCCGTTCCCGCGCCCCGGATGACGTCCAGGTTCGTGGTGCCGTAGGCGCCGTACAGGAGCGACGCGCCGAAGAACGACAGGACGGTCGAGAGCGCTCCGATGACGAAGAACTTCATCGCCGCCTCGAGCCCCCGACGGTCCTTGCGCGTGTACGCGACGAGGAGGTAGGAGGCGATGCTGACGACCTCGACCGCGAGGAGGAGGAAGATCAGGTCGACCGCGACGGCGACGAGGAGCATCCCGAGGGTCGCGAGGAGGAGGAGCCCGTAGAAGATCGGCGCCCCGCGTTCGTTCGACGGTCGGCTCGTCGAGGCGAGAGCGACCAGGAAGCCGGCGAGGAGGAAGATCGCCTGGAAGACGAGCCCGAGCGAGGTGAACGCCCACAGGGGGGAGGCGCCGGCGGCGGGCACCGCGTCGATCTGCCCGGCCGGGATCGTGGCCAGGGCGGCCAGCGGGGCGAACCCCAGGTCGGCGACCACGAGAAGGAGCGCGAACCCGAACGCGGCGGCCGAGATCCCCCCGGTGACCTCGATCCGCCGGACCTTCACGACGTCCAACAGGAAGACCAGCAGCGCCGCCGCCAGCAGGACGAGCTCGGGCAGGAACGGGGCGACGAACGCGCCGACCGTCATGGCGTCCTCACGTTCCGGGCCACCCCTTGATCGGCGAGCTCACGATCACGTTCACCAGCAGGCTCGGCAGCACCCCGAACAGCACGGTAAGCGCGACGAGAAGGCCCATCCCGACCCCTTCGTACCACGGGAGGTCGTGCGCGTCCGCCGGCACCGCCTTCGGTGGGCCGAACAGCATCCGTTGCATCATCCACAGGTAGAACGCGGCGGTGACGACGAGGACCGCGAGGGGGATCATCACCCAGTAGCCGAGTCCGTTCCACGTCGCGAGGAACGCGGTGAACTCGGCCGGGAACCCGATGAGCGCGGGCAGCCCGAGGGACGCGAGCGAACCGGCCATGATGATCGTTGCGAGGGTCGGGGCGCTCGGCGTGATCCCGCCGAGCGCGGAGATGTCGCGGGTGCCGTACTGGTGGTGGACGCTCCCGGCGCCCATGAACAGAAGGCCGCTCACGATCCCGTGGGCGAACATGAGCAGGACCGCGGCGAGCAGGCCGAGCGAGGAGTCGAGGGCGATCGCGAGCAGCACGATCCCCATGTGGTTGATCGACGAGTACGCGACGAGCCGTTTCAGGTCCCGTTGCGCGAGCGAGAGGACCGAACCCCAGATGATCGTGAGGAAGGCGATGACGAACAGCAGGGGCTGGACCGAGTGCAGTCCGCTCGGGAGCACCTCGACCGCCCACCGGATGAGACCGTAGCCCCCGAGCTTGAGCAGAAGCCCGGCCAGGAGGACCGAGCCCCCGGTCGGAGCTTCGACGTGCGCGTCGGGGAGCCACGTGTGGAACGGGACGACCGGGAACTTGACGGCGAAGCCGAAAAACAGCGCGAGGAACAGGAACGTCTGTACGACGGGGGAGAGCCCCCGGGCCGCGGCGTAGACAGCGGTGAAATCGAACGAGGTCGCGCCGGAGTAGAAGACGAGGGCCAGGAGGCCCACGAGCATGACAATCGAGGCGACATGGGTGTACACGAAGAACTTGATCGCGGCATACCGCCGGTTCGGCCCGCCCCAGTAGCCGATGAGGAAGAACATCGGTACGAGGACCGCCTCCCAGAACAGGAAGAACAGCAGGATGTCGAGCGCGACGAAGACGCCGAAGCAGCCGAGGCACGTCAGCATCATCAGGCCGAAGTATCCCGCGGGCCGGTGCGTCTCGCCCCACGAGTAGACGACCGTCGCGATCTGCAGGATCGCGGTGAGGAGGATCAGGACCAGGGAGATCCCGTCCACGCCGACCGTGTAGTTGATGTGCAGCCACGGCAGCGAGATCCAGCTGTAGGTCTCGGTGTCGGAAAACCCGGGGACGAGGGAGCTCGAATAACCGGGCCATCCGGAATAGCTGACGAACAGGAGCGCGGTCTCCGCGAGGAAGACGACCGACGTCGCGAGCGCGACCCATCGCGCCTTGGTGCCGGCGAAGAACGTCGCGACGGTCCCGACCGCGAGGGTCGCAAGGACGATCGAGATCAGCGGGAGCATCTACCCGCCTCCGAGCTTCGCGACGAGGTACGGTCCCAGGACGAGGAGGAGGAAGAACAATCCGATGAGCCCGGCGATCACGTAGGCGGCGTAATCGGACACGAGTCCCGACTGCATCGAGCGCGCCCGGTTGCTCGCGTACGCGAACATCCGCTCCAGGCCCCGGACCGTGCCGTCGATCACGAACCGGTCGAAGAAATCCGCCGCGCGCGAGAATCCGTAGACGGCCCGGCGGCCGATCCAGTCGTATCCGACCTTGAAGTAGTACCGGTTCAGGAGGAGCCGGCGGAGGGGCTGGAGCGCACTGTCCTCGGCAAGCACGTAGACGCGACCGTTGCCCCACATCGCCCAGGCGAGGCCGATCCCCAGGGCGCCGAGGCCCACGCTCGCGCTCGAGAGCAGCACGTCGGTCGTCCCGTAGTGCGGCGGGATCCCCGCGACGCCCGCGCCGCCGAGGAGCAGGGACTGGAAGCCGGGGAAGAAGACGAACAGGCCGGCCACGACCGCGAAGGCGGAGAGGATCAGGAGCGGAGCCTGCATCACCCACGGGCCCTCGTGGGCCGCGGGGAGCGTCGGGTCCCGGGTCGTTTCGCCCGAGAACGCGAGGAACCAGGCGCGGAAGATGTAGTACGCGGTGAGGAACACCGCCGCGAACGCGAGCAGGAAGAACGGCCAGTAGTCCGGATGGCTCCCGAGCTGCGCGTAGACCGACGAGAGGATGTCGTCCTTCGACCAGAACCCGGCGAACGGCGGGATGCCGGCGAGCGCGAGCCCGCCGATCGCGAACGCGGCCGCGGTGACCCGCATGTGCTTTTTCAGACCTCCCATCTTGAAGAGGTCCTGCGTGCCGACGGCGTGGATGACCGAGCCGGCGGCGAGGAACAGGAGTGCCTTGAAGAACGCGTGCGTGAACAGGTGGTACAGCCCGACCATCGCAAAGCCGGCCCCGATCGCGAACACCATGTAGCCGAGCTGGCTGATCGTCGAGTAGGCGATGACCCGTTTGATGTCCGGGTGGACGACCGCCATCGTCGCGGCAAAGAATGTCGTGAAGCCGCCGACCGCGACGATCGCGAGCGAGACCGTGGACGTGAACCCGATGAAGACGCTCGTAATCGCGAGCAGGTAGACGCCCGCGGCGACCATCGTGGCCGCGTGGATGAGCGCGGAGACGGTCGTTGGGCCCTCCATGGCGTCGGGGAGCCAGACGTGCAGCGGGAATTGGGCGCTCTTTCCGGCCGCGCCGCCGAGGATCAACAGCCCGGCGATCGTGAGGGTCGTGGAGTTCGCGGTCGCTCCGGCGAGGAACGGGGTCGAACCGTGGACGAAGACGAACCCGTTGGCGGCCCACCCGCCGCTTCCGGGGACGCCCGCGGTCGCGTAGGTGGAGAAGTAGAGAAAGATCCCGAGGAGGAACAGCACGTCACCGACCCGGGTGACGAGGAACGCCTCCTTCGCGGCGCTCGCCGCGCTCGGTTTCTCGTAGTAGAAGCCGATGAGGAAGTAGGAGCATACGCCGACGAGCTCCCACATGAGGAAGAACTCGAGCAGATTGTTCGAAAGGACGAGCCCCGTCATCGAGGCGAGGAAGAGCGAGAGCTCCGCGTAGTAGCGGGGGAGCCCGTGATCGTGGTGCATGTACCCGATGGAGTACAGCATGACGAGGAAGCCGACGACCGTCACGACGATGAGCATCAGCGCCGACAGCGGGTCGACGAGCGTTCCCATCACGAGCTCGAAGCCGTTCGGGAACGTGCCGGGCGCCGGCGGCAGTTTCAGCCAGACCGTCTGAACGTTCGTGTAGGAGCTCGGACTGATCGCCTCGCCGACCCCGATGAGCACGCCGAGCACCATCGCCGCACCGGAGAAACCTACGGCGACCCATCCTCCCCATTCGAGGCGCTTCAGGCGGGTCCCGGCGAGACCGATGATGACGAACGAGAGGACGAAGAACAGCGGGACGAGGAACGCCCACCCGAACAGCGCGTTGAGCGAGACCGTGACCTACTCCCTCCCTACAGTTTGAGGTCGGTCGCTTCGGCGACGTTGATCGTGCCCTTGAGCCGGTTCAACGCCAGCACGATCGCGAGCCCGACCGCGACCTCTGTCGCGGCGAACCCGATGAGGACCACCGCAACGGACTGGCCATCGAGCCCGTGGGTTCCCGTCGCGAACGCCGCGAAGTAGACGAAGTTCAGGATCACCGCGTTCATCGCGATCTCGATCGAGATCAGCAGCAGGATGAAGTTCCGCCGCGTGAGGATCCCGAACAGGCCGATCCCGAACAACGCGGCCGAGAGCGCCACGAAGCCCGTGACTCCCAGGGTCGTCACTCGCGCCCCTCCCGGACGAGGTAGATCGCGCCCGCGACGCCGGCGAGCATGATGAGGCCGAGGAGAAGGAGCCACGGGCCGTTCGGGCCGAACAAGTTCACGCTCAGCGCCTGCGGAGGGTACTGGGCGATCGCGGTCTCGCCCTGGGGGAGCTCCGCCAGCGCGGAGACGACGAAGACGAAGGTGACGATCGACAGGGCGACCGGGATCGGTCCGATCCCCGTCACGGCCTCGCGCGAGAAGATCCGCTTGCGGGTCGTCATGATGCCGAACAGGAGGAGGATGGTGACCGCGCCGGCGTAGACGCCGAGCTGGAGGACGCCGAGGAACGGAGCGTCGAGGAGGAAGTAGATCGCCGAGAGGTCGACGAAGAAGATCGCAACCCACAGGATCGTGTGGACGAGCTCGCGAACGAGGAGCGCCATCGCCGCGGTCGCGACGGCGACCAGCGCGAGGGCGAGGAACGCCAGTTCCTCGAGGCTCACTTCCGCGTCCCCCAGAACAGGCACTCTTTGGGACAGACGCTGATGCATGTACCGCAGCGGACGCAATCGGAGTCGTTGATCACCGGCTCCTTCCAGATCCGCTTGGCCGGTTTCTCACCGGGCTTCGGCTCCGCCTTCGGAATGTCCAGCATCGTGATGCATTGCGTGGGGCAGTCGCGGGAGCACGCGTTGCAACCGATGCACAGCGGGGGGTCGAGGAGGATGTCGTCCTCGTTCTCCGGCCGCTCGACCCGGATCGGGTTCATCGGGAGCTTGTGCCGGAAGATCTCGTAGAGCTTCTCGGGCGAGTAGACCATCTCCGAGCGCTTCGCCGTCGAGAGCTCGTAGCGGGTCGTCATCGTGAGGCACCCCTCCGGGCAGGCGTCCGAGCAGAACCCGCAGTAGCTGCACTTGCCGTAGTCGATCTCGGGGCACTTCTTCGGATGCTTCGGGTCCCCGCCGGGAACGGTGACCATCTCGATGCAGATGTCGGGGCAGGAGAACGCGCACAGATTGCAGCTGATGCACGTGGCCACGTTGAGCGCGTGGACACCCCGGTAGTTGTCCCAGACATGGCCGACCCCGATCGGCTTGCCCGACGCGACCGCGACCTTGTCGCGGAACGCGGGGTCCTCGAGCCGCTCGAACGGATAGACGATCGTCGACGGGCGGAAGAGGCTCTTGGCGAACTGGCGCGCGGCGGTCGCCATCGGGCGCGCGACGAAGAGGATCGGGTTCTCGTTCGGCTTCTCCTTGGCGACGATCACATCGGACATCGGAACCGGACCTCACACCCCCATCGACGGGAGGCAGCCGAACACGGGAAGGCACTTCACCGTGACGAGCGCAGCGGCGAGGAAGATCGCCAACAGGGAGAGCGGGATCATCCGGTTCCACCCCACGCGCAGCAGCTGGTCGGTGCGGACGCGGGGCAGCGAAGCGCGGACCCAGACGAAGAGGCCGAAGACGAGGTACGTTTTCACCATGAACCAGAAGATCCCGGCGAGAGGGAACGACGTCGCCGCGCTGGGCACCCACGACGGCAGGGTCCATCCGCCGAGGAAGAGGAGCACCACGAGGATGCTCCCGACGAGCGCGCGCAGGTAGTCGGCGAGCATGAAGAACGCGAACAGCATGCCGCCGTACTCGGTGTTCCACCCCTCGACCAGCTCCGCTTCCGCCTCGGGCAGGTCGAACGGGATCCGCTCCATTTCGGCGAGCATGCCCGCGACGAAGACGATCAGCGCGACGACGAGCGGGCCCCAGAACCAGTAGTTCTGCTGCTCGTACACAATGGTCGACAGGTCGAAGCTGCCGGCCACGATCACCACCGCGACGACCGCGAGGAGGATCGGGACCTCGTAGGCGATCATCTGGGCGGCGGACCGCATTCCGCCCATCAGCGAGTACTTGTTGTTGCTCGACCAGGCGCTGATGAAGATGAACAGCGGGGCGAACGAGAACAGGGCCAGCGCGAGGAGCAACGTCAGGGGGAGCGGACCCGAATTCCAACCGGTCGAGATCGGGAGAACGCCGAAGATGATGAGACTCGTGACCATGTACGCGACGGGTCCGGAGTAGAAGCCGAGCGAGTCGGCGTCTTTCGGCTGGAAGGTGTGCTTGCGGAACAACTTCAGCCCGTCCGCAAAGTTCTGCAGGAGCCCGGCGTAACCAACGTGCATCGCACCGCGTCGGTCCATGAACCGGCCCAGCATCTTTCGTTCGAACCAGATGAGCACGATCGTGTTGATCATGCTCGCCGCGAGGAGGATGGCGGCGAAGATCAGGACCGAGAGTCCGAGGATAACGTCCGAGTTCGTGAGCCAGCCGTGCAGCGGTTGCGGCAGGATCGAACCGATCCCGTGGAGCAGGACGCTCGACAGGTCGAAGGAGACCGAGTAGAGGGTCACGTTCGACATGGGCGCCTAGCGATCGACCTCCCCGACACACACGTCCACGCTCCCCATGATCGGCGGGATGTCCGCAACATGGTACCCGACCAGGTACTGGCGCGCCGCGCTGACGTTGGCGAAGACGGGGGAGCGGAACTTTACGCGATACGGGTGCTCCCCGCCCTCGTTCACGACGTACGCCTGGGCCTCGCCGTGGGGTTCTTCGACCGCGGAGAATCCAACCCCCTTCGGGTAGCTGCGCTTGAGCAGGTACCCTTCGTTGCCGATCGGAGCGTACGGCGCCCCGAGCCAGCGGGGCAGCCGCTCGGCGATCACGGGACCCGGATGTCGGTCGAGCCAGTCGAGCACCTGGTGGAGGATCCGCACCGATTGGCGCATCTCCTCCATGCGGACGAGATAGCGCGCGGTCACGTCCGCCGCGTCGGCGACCGCGATGTCGAAGTCCAGCTGGTTGTACACCGCGTACGGCCGGTCGCGCCGCAGGTCCCGCTTCACACCGGCCGCCCGGATCATCGGACCGGTAACGCCGTGAGCGATGCAGTCGTTCGCCTTCAGGATCCCGAGCTCGTCGCACCGTTCGCGGAAGATCGTGGATCCGACGCACAGCTGGTCGTACTCGGGAAATCGGTCGGAGAGCCAGCGGAGCACCTGGCGCGCCTGGTCGGTGAATCCGTACGGAACATCGGACCGCACGCCACCGACCCGCATGTACTCGTAGGTCATCCGGGCGCCGGTGTAGCTCTGGAAGAGGTCAAGGACGAGGTCCCGGTCCCGCATTCCGTACAGGAACGGGCTCATCAGACCGATGTCCTGCACGAAGGCGGCGTACCACATCAGGTGCGAGCCGAGGCGCTGGAACTCATCGCACATTACCCGAAGGTACTCCGCGCGCTCGGGCGGGACGATGTGGAGCGACTCTTCCGCGGCCAGGATGTACAGATGCTCCCAGGCGAACCCCGCAACGTAGCAGCACCGGTCCATCAGCGTGATGACCTCGTTGTAGTGCCGGTCCTCGCTGATCTTCTCGATCCCCCGGTGGAGGTACCCCATCTCCGGGTCGACGTCCAGGATCATCTCCCCGTCGATCTTCACGCGAAGATTCCACAGCCCGTGCGTCATGGGGTGCTGCGGCCCCATGTTGATCCACATCTCAGACACGGCGCTGCTTGACCTCCAGCTCCTCGGGCTCGTGGAGCTTGAACGAACGGAGCAACGGGTGGAACGTGTAGCCGTCGGGGAGCAGGAGGTGACGAAGGTCCGGGTGGTGGTCGAACGCGATGTCGACGAGCTCCCAGGTCTCCCGCTCGTGCCAGTTCGCGCTCGGCCAGACTGGCGAGGCTGACTCGATGTGCGCCGCTTCGGCGGGAAGGTCGGCGGAAAGGACCACGTACTGCTTCGTGCCGTCGGACCAGGCGATGTAGAACACCTCGCGGTGGTCGACCCAGTCGATCCCTCCGACCATCGAGAGGTGGCCGAACTGGAGGTCGTCCCGTACCGCGCGGAACAGCTCGAGCGCCGCGTCGGGTCGGAAGCGGACCCGACCGGCGGTGCCGGGGAACGGGTCCACCCCGAGGAGGCGATCCCCCAACTTCGGGCCCAATACCCGCGACAGGTCGTCCGGCAGCACCGCTCTCTCTCCTTCGGCGGGGTCGGGGCGCCGCCTATTCCTTGCGCTCCCGAATCAGTTCCTCGAGTTTCAGGATCCCGTCCAACATCGCCTCGGGCCGCGGCGGGCACCCCGCGATGTAGATGTCGACGGGAACGAGCTTGTCCACGCCCGGCACGACGGAGTACGCGGTGCGGAACGGGCCGCCCCCGGTCGCGCAGTTCCCCATGGCGATGACCCACTTCGGCTCGGGCATCTGCTCGTAGAGCGTGATCAGTTTGTGCGCGACCTTCCAGGTGACGGTGCCGTTCACGATCATCAGGTCGCACTGCCGAGGCGACGACCGCGGGACGACCCCGAACCGCTCGGCGTCCCAGCGGGCACCGAACGCCGCCGCGAACTCGATCGCGCAGCACGCAAGGCCCCAGTGCAACGGGAACAGGGAGTTCCGGCCCGCCCAGTTGAACACGGGGCGGATCACTTTCGCCTGCCCCTGCTCTGCGATCATGGAGGAGAGCGCCTCTCGAGCGGCCGGGATGAACTCCTTCGCGCGGAGCGTCTCGAGCTCGAGGAACGGGACCGCGGCCGAGGTCGCCATGGGCAGCTCCCCCTCGAGGCGGAACTCCTCCGCCGCGCGCCGCGGCGGTGCGGTCTGCGCTGCGGGGGTCGTCAGATCACCCACCTCTTCTCGCCGCTCAGCGCGTAGTAGATTCCGGTGATCGCGAGCGCCGTGAACCCGACCGCGATAAAGATCGGGAACCACGCCGAGTTCGGTCCCCGGAAGGTCAGGGCCCAGAGGGCCAGGATGAATCCCAGGACGTCCACCGCGACGAAGACGATCGCGAACGTGTAGTGCTGCGTCGGGAAGTCGATCTGCGCCTCTCCCTCGGCCTCCTCCCCGCATTCGTAGGTCGTCAACTGGAGGTACGACTGGCGACGCTTGGCGCCCAGCGTTCGGTTCGCGACGATGGATCCCACGCCGAAGGCGGCGGCGACGAACACGAAAACCAGGAACGTCGTGGTGCCCGCTTCCACCGAAACCTCCTACCGGTCGCCGGTGACAATTTGACGACCTCTTGACGTTATTTAACCTCCACCGGCCCGGACGCGAATCGTCGCGCCCCGGGCCTCCGTTGCCGTTATGGAATCGGGTCCGGTGGGGACGGAAAATGGACGAGCACAGCTTCCGAACCCCGGTCTCCCTTCGCGGTCGGTACATCGAGCTCGTGCCGCTGCTCCGGGGGCACCGGGACGCTCTGTTCGCCGCAGCTCGCGACCCCGCGGTCTTCCGCTACCTCCGCGTCGGCTCGGTCGGCTCGCCGCGGGACATGGACCACGTGATCGACGTGATACTCGCCGAGCAGACCGCAGGGACCGGGTTGCCGTTCACCGCCACGATCCTCCCCGACCGCCGTCCGATTGGAATGACCCGGTTCCTGCGCGTCGATCGCGAGAACCGGTCGGTCGAGGTCGGAGGCACGTGGTTCGCCCCGGAGTACTGGCGTACCCCGGTAAACTCGGAGTCGAAGCTCCTGATGCTCGGCCATGCGTTCGAAAGGGAGCACGCGCACCGGGTGCAACTCCAGACCGACCTGCGCAACGAACGCTCGCAGGCCGCCATCGCGCGTCTCGGAGCGGTTCGTGAGGGCGTCCATCGGGAGGACGCGCTGCTCCCCGACGGATACCTTCGTTCCTCGGTGTTCTTCAGCATCCTCGATCGCGAGTGGCCGGACGTGCGGAGGCGCCTCGAGTCCTCGCTCGAGCGCCCATGGACCGGCCCCGTTGCCCCCTAAGGACCGCCGAATCTCGGCGTACGCTTCTCCCGGAACGCTCGGATGCCCTCGGGGAGCTCCGTCCCTTCGGCCGCCTCCACTGCGCCTCGCCGCTCGAGCATCATCTGGCTCTCGAGGCTCTCGCTGAACGCCGCGGTCATGAGCCGCTTCATCCAGCCGTACGCGAACGTCGGACCCGCCGCCAGTTCCTGGGCGCGGGCCCACGCTCGGGCGTCCAGTTCGGCGGGCGGGACGATCTCGTGAACGAGACCGAGCTCGCGCGCGCGGACGGCGGGGATCTTCGCGTTCGAGAAGAGGATCTCCTGAGCCAGCCCGATGCCGAGGAAATGGGGGAGGAAGTACGTGAGCCCGCCGTCCGGTACCGCACCGAGCCCGGGGAACGCGGGGACCAGGACGGCGTTCTCCGCGGCGATCCTCCAGTCCG
>Ga0335073_10001251_pt1 | contig 33927 bp, 26 predicted proteins | sample Lox_Sample_22_FD_207093 | JGI IMG/M metagenome (GOLD analysis project Ga0335073, IMG submission 207093) | Soil microbial communities from Loxahatchee National Wildlife Refuge, Florida, United States - Lox_Sample_2.2 | ecosystem: Environmental > Terrestrial > Soil > Wetlands | place: USA... | reverse complement strand
GGGCGGGCGTTCTCGGCGGGCCTGGACCTGCGGGAGGCGGAAGAGCCGGCGCCCGGCGGCCTGATCGCCGACGTCGAGCTGTTCCACGACATCACCCGGGCCGCGCTGCAGACGCGCGTGCCGGTCGTCGGCGCGCTCAACGGGATCGCGGTCGGCGGCGCGTGCGAGATGACGCTGTGCTTTGACGCGCGGATCGGGGGCCTGGCGGCCGAGTTCTTCCTGCCGGAGAACTCGATCGGGCTGACCATCTCCAACGCCTCCAGCGCGCTGCTGCCGCGGCTGGTCGGCCACCGGGCCATGCGCATCGTCATGGAGTCGGCCCGGATCGGGGCCGAGGACGCCCTGGCCCTCGGCCTGCTGGACGAGATCGTCGAGCAGGCCGACCTCGTCGAGACCGCGATCGGCCTCGTGCACCGGTGGACGCAGCCCGGTTCGGCCGCGGCCGCGCATCTGCGGCTGCTGCGGCCGCCTCTGGCCGCGGTCGAGCAGGCGATGGCGGCCGAGACCGAGGCGGCCAGCGGCCCGGAGGCGGCCGGCCTGGCGGCGGCGGGAATCGGCCGGTTCCTGCACCGCCGCGAAGCCCGGCCATAACGTGGGCGATGGAGCGCCTGGTCTGCGGGTGCACGAAGGCGGCAGCGGCGAGCCCGTCCTGCTACTGCTGCACGGCCTCGGGGCGGCCGGCGATGTCTGGAACGGCTGGAGGCCGTTGCTCGCCCGGCGGTGGCCGGGGCGCTGGCTGGCGCCGGACCTGCCCGGTCACGGCGGCTCGGAGCCGCTGTCTGAGTACACCTTCGACAACCTCGCCGAAGCGGTCGCCGGTGTCGTCGGCCCCGGCGCGCCCACCGTCGTGCTGGGACATTCGCTCGGCGGCGTGGTCGGCCTGGCGCTCGGCAGCGGCCGGTTCGCCGTGCCGGTGCGAGCGGTCATCGGCCTGGGGATCAAGGTCGTCTGGGCCGATGAGGATCTGGAGCGGGCGCGGGCCGCGTCCCGGCGGTCACCGGCCTGGTTCGGCTCGCGCGAGGAGGCCGCGGCCCGCTATCTGCGCGTGTCTGGCCTGGCTGGCCTGCTGTCCGCCGATGACCCGGCCGTGGCCGCCGGGTTGCGTGCGCGCGGCCGGGAATGGCGGCTGGCGATGGACCCGGGCGCCTTCGCCGTCGGGGCGCCCGACATGGCGCAACTGGTGGCGCGCTGCCAGGTGCCGGTGATCCTGGCCCGCGGCGAGAACGACCCGATGAACACCGATGACCAACTCGCCCGGCTGGACGTCCCGACGGTCACGCTGCCGGGCCTGGGTCACAACGCACATGTCGAGAGCCCCGAACTGTCGATCGCCCTGCTCGGAGACCCTCGCCTACGCTGAGAGACGGCGCCGCAGCCACGGGCGCCGGGGCGGAACGCGTCCGTGGCCGGGATGTCGCGCCGGAGACGGTACGGGAGGTGACGAACGTGAATGCCGCTGAATATCCGGTTCCGCAGCCTGTGGCAGGGCGTGGCGCGCTGTTCGTGGAGCACCGGCTGAAGTCCCCGCAGGCAGCGGAGTCGGCGTACATCGCGCCGGCGGCCGTGCTGGCCGGGGATGTCACCGTCGGCCCGCACAGCCGGGTGCTGTTCGGCGCCGTGATCACCGCGGAGGGCGGCCCGGTGCAGATCGGGCGGGACTGCATCATCATGGAGAACGCCGTGGTCCGCGGCGTTCCCGGCCAGGAAACGCGAATCGGCGACGGCGTGGTTGTCGGCCCGCACGCTCACCTGACCGGCTGCGTGATCGAGGGCGGCTCGCGGGTCGCGACCGGCGCCATCGTGTTCAACGGCGCCCGCATCGAGACCGGCGCGGAGGTCCAGTTCAACGCGGTGGTCTACGTGAACACCGTCGTCGCGGCGGGCACGTCGGTGCCGATGGGCTGGTTCGCCGGCGGGCACCCCGCCGAGCTGGTGCCGCCCGGAGACTGGGAACGCATCCGCGCCGTCATGGGCCCGCTGGACTATCCGGGCACCGTCTTCGGGGTGGGCGCCAGCTCGCTGATGCCCGACATCGCCCGGCGTTACTCCCGAGGGCTGGCCCTGCATCAGCGGGATCATATTCTCCCCGACGAGCAGCACCTGCTCGCCCGGAAGGACGCGGGCTAACCACCGGATCGTCGGCCGTCTCCGCTGCGTGAAATGTCGGGGCCCGCGCTGACAACGTTGTCACACGATTTGACGCATCAGTTAGCGTGGCACTTTCGCCTGGGTGGGACGACGCGAACCGTCTGCGCCGGCAGCGCGCGTCAGGGAGGGGGAGCGCAGGGTGCAGCTGCCGCGAGGCGGGGGCGGGCGTCGCTGCCTGCTGCCAGCCGTCACCATCGTGCTGGCCGCCGGCCTCACGGCGGCCGGGCCGGGCGCGGCCGCGGCCGCGGCACCGGCGGCACCAGCCCCAACGGCCGTCACGGATCCGGCCTCGCTGGTGAACCCGCTGATCGGCACCGGCAGCGCCGACGGCATCCCCGCCGACTCCGGGCATACCAGCCCGGGACCGGACATGCCGTTCGGCATGATCCAGATGGGCCCCGACACCTGGCCGAAGCGGGTCAACGGCGGCGGGTACTGGTACGACTCGAACCGGCTCCTCGGGTTCAGCCTGGACCGCCTCAGCGGCGCGGGCTGCCCGGTCTACGGTGACGTGCCGATCCTTCCGATGGTGGGCGCGATCCCGTTGGATCCGGCCAACGCCACGGCGAACTTCACGCACGCCAGCGAGACCGCCCGGACCGGCTACTACAAGGTCACGACCACCTCGCCGGCCCCGGTCACCACCCGGCTGACGACCGCCACGCGCTCGGGCATGGCGACGTTCACCTTCCCGCGCTCCAGGCAGGCGGATCTGCTGCTCAAGGTGGCCGACAGCGAGCAGAAGCGGGACACCGACGGCCAGGCCGAGCCCGCCGACCAGAAGGTCTTCGGCACCTCGGCCCACGTCGTGGGGAACCGCGAGGTGACCGGATCGGTCACGGCCGGGCATTTCTGCGACATCGGCGCCGACGCGCACCCCAACTACACGCTGCACTTCGACATCAGATTTGACCAGCCGTTCACGGCCAGCGGGACCTGGCCCGGCGGTCCGTCCGGGGATCCCGGCGGGGCCTTCCTGACCTTTGACACCACCCGGCAGCAGACGGTGACGGCCAAGGTCGGGATCTCCTACACCAGCGCCGCCAACGCGGCCCTGAACCTGGACACCGAGATCCCCGGCTGGGATTTCAACGCGGTGCGCGACGCCAGCACGGCGGCCTGGAACCGGCTTCTCGGCCGCATCCAGATCTCCGGCGGCACGCACGGCCGGCAGGCCGGGTTCTATACGGCGCTCTACCACTCCCTGCTCGATCCGCATGTCTACAGCGACGTCAACGGCGAGTACACGGGCATGGACGGCAAGACGCATTCGGCGGCGCCCGGGCACGCGCAGTACGCCGATTACTCCGGCTGGGACATCTACCGCTCCCAGGTCCAGTTGCTGGCCCTGCTCGAACCCGGCCCGACCAGCGACATCGTCGGCTCCATGCTCAACGACTACGCCCAGGACGGCATGCTGCCCAAGTGGGCGCAGGGCAACAGCGAGTCCTACGAGATGTCCGGCGATCCCGCGGACGCGATCATCGCCGATGCCTACGCGTTCGGCGCCCGCGGCTTCGACACCCGGAAGGCGCTGGCCGACATGATCGCGGAGGCCACCCGCCGGAACAACATCCGCCCCGGGCAGGCGTTGCTGGACCGCTATGGCTACCTGCCGAGCGACCTGCCGGCGGCGCTGTTCGGGCGTAACTACTCGAACCCGGTTTCCACTCAGCTCGAGTACGACACCGCCGACTACGCGATCGCCGCGTTCGCCCGCGCCCGGCACGACCGCGACGCGTACACCAAGTTCGCCACCAGGGCGCAGAACTGGCAGAACGTCTTCAACCCCGCCGCCGGCTACCTGCAGCAGAAACTGGCCAGTGGCCAGTGGGACCCGGGGTTCCGTCCCGCCGCGTCCGCCGGATTCGTCGAGGGGACGTCGGCCGAGTACACCCCGATGGTCCCGTTCGACCTCGGCGGCGAGATCGCGGCCCGCGGCGGCCCGCGGGCCTGGCAGGACTACCTGGATGACCTGCTCTCCGACATCACCCGCCCGGGCCCGACGAACGCCCAGCTCAACAACGAGCCGAGCCTGGTGATCCCGTGGGAGTACGACTACGCCGGCGCGCCGTGGAAGACGCAGCGGGCCGTCCGGGCGGCGCAGGACGATCTGTACGCCGACCGCCCGACGGGCGAGCCCGGCAACGACGACCTGGGCACGTTCAGCGCCTGGCTGGTGTGGTCGGAACTCGGCCTCTACCCGGCGACGCCCGGCACCGGCACGCTGGTCATCGGCAGCCCGGTCTTCCCCCGGGCGGTCATCCGCCTGGCCGGGGGCGGGGCCATCACGATCAACGGCCGGGGCGCCGCCGCCGACGCGCCGTACGTGCAGAGCCTCCGGCTGGGCGGCCGGCCCTGGCCGAAGACCTACCTGACCAGCGGCCAGTACCGGCGCGGCGCGACGCTCAGCTTCGACCTCGGCCGCGCCCCGAACACGTCCTGGGGCAGCGCGCCGGATGCGGCGCCGCCCTCCGACGGCACGGGCGCCGCGCCCGTCCTCCCGTACCTGCCGGCGCAGCACGTCACCGTCGAGGCCGGCCGGTCCGCCACCCTCATCCTGAAAATGCGGTCCATTACGCCCCGTCCCGTCACCATCCTGGGCCGCGCCGCCGCGCCCGCGGGCATGACCGCGTCCGTCACGCCCGCCGCCGTCAGGCTCGCACCCGCGGGACCGGGGCGGGCCACGGTGACCGTCGCGGCCTCGCCGGGCACCGCCGCCGGGTCGTATCGCGTGCCGATCACGGTGGCGGCGGACGGCCATGGCGCCTCGGCCACGGCCGTGCTCGCCGTCACCGTCCGCCCGGCAGACTAGAGCGCGTGGCGGCCAGCCGGCCGAGCCGGGCGTGGGCGTTTTCGCACAAGACCGCGTGCTCGTAGACCAGCCGCGGCACCTCGACGTTGCTGTCCACCCGGACCGGGAGGCCGGGCGCGCGCCAGGCCAGGAACGCGGCGTCGCCGGTGAGCGCGGCGAGGATGGCGAGCAGCGAGGCGTCCAGCCGGAGCGAGTGCACGGCCCGGCGGTATTCGGCGGGAGTCAGGCAGGCCGCGAACGGGATGTTCATCAGGCACAGGGCGGTCTGGATGTCGAGGTTGAGGATCCGGCGAGTGCGCGGCTCAGGGTCGATGCGGGGCACGGCCAGCATCGAGAAGTCGAGGCCTGCGTGGTCCCGCGGCCCGGCCATGCGCTCGTCGCTGCCCGGAGCCCGGCGGCCGAGGGCGGACAGCACGCGGTAGACGTTCAGGTCGTGCTCGATCACCGCGCGGTTGCCCAGGTCGGCGAGCGTGGTCGGGCGCAGGGTGACCTCGCCGCGGCGGCCCGGGTCGCGCAGGCCGTTGCGGACACAGAAGTTCAGCAGGTTGGTCTCGATGATGAAGTGCCTGATCAGCAGGGTGACCGCGTCGGGGGACACGAACCGGCGCAGAAACCACAGGCACATCCGGTCCATGGTGTCGTGCGCGGAGAAGCGGACCGGGCAGGCCCGCTTGCCGGCCACGATGAACGTGACCGTCACGCGGGACAAGACCCGGACCCAGGGATAGAGCACGGCCCGGCTGACGCGCCGCTGGTCGCGGATCACCAACCGCAGGGTGTCGCGGTCCATCGGTATCGACGGGTCGACGGCCATGACCTCCCACAGCGAGTCGGCCGGGCATCCGGGCCGCGTGGCCGGTGCGTCAGACATGGTCCAGCTCCTCTAGCTGCAAGGCGTACAGCCGCGCGACGACGCGGGCGGTCTTGACGATCCGGGTCACGGCGGCGTCATCGAACGCCCCGGACCGCAGCGCCGCGCGCAGGATGCCGAAGTGCTCGTCGTCGCCGGCCGCGTGATAGCGCAGGAAGCTGACCTGCTCGTCGGCCAGGCCCAGGGCCTGCTGCAGCCGGTCGGCCCAGCCTGCGGCCTTGCGAACGCCGAGTCCTTCGATCACGAACATCGCGCCGAGCAGGTCGACGGGATCCGGCAGGCCGGCGCGGTAGAAGACGAAGGAGGACAGCGCCGTCGACCCGATGTTGGCCGGCGCGGCGGCCATGACCCGCGGGTCCCCGCCGACGGCCGCGAAGTCGCGTTCCAGCATCTGGAAGTCACGATGCTCGGCGGCGGCGTGCTGGATCGCGGCGCTGCGCAGCCAGAACAGCTCCGCCGAGAAGTTCGCGGCCGCGAGCGAGATCCACCGGCCACCGTCCACGACCTGCTGGCGCAGGTTGCGCAGCAGGGCGCGGTAGTCGTCGAGCGTGGCCGTCCCGTCCTCGATCCGCCGGACCACCGGCACCCGGGACAGGGCCTGGCCGAGCTCCGCCCACACCTGCGCCAGCCCGGTGAACGCGCGGCTGGCCGCCGGGTCATCGCCGGGCTCGGGCGCGCCGAGCGGGGATGCGGCCAGCTCGGCCCGGCTCGGGCGGTCCGGTACGCCGACGCAGGTCAGCTGGGCGAACGCGAGCGTGAACCGGCCGGATTCCGGCACGATCAGCAGGACCCGGTCGCCGGGACGCAGCCGGGACCGGGCCTCGGCGAGCATCACGAAGATGCTGGCCGCCCCGGTGTTCCCGGCGGTGTGCAGGTTGGTGAACCAGCGCTTCTCGTCCGGCGGAAAGCCGGCCTCGCTCAGCCGCGCGAAGAGCTTGGCGCGGAAATGCTCGGCACTGTAATGGCACAGGATGTGCTCGGTGCCCGGGTCGATCCGCCCGGCCCGGACCAGCGAGCAGAACTCGGCGATCCCGACGTCGACGAGGTCGGGCAGCACCGACATGTCCTGGCGCAGCCGGGGGATCTCGGCCGCGCTGCCGGGGCGCCGGTCCAGCCAGGTCGCGCCGGCTCTTGGGGTCCGGTCCTCGCCCAGCCCGGCGCTCATGCACACCGGATGCTCGTGCGCGTGCGAGACCAGGTGCATCCAGTCCACCCGCAGGCTGAGGCCTCCGGGCCTTGGCCGCGGCTCGAGCACCACCGCGCCGGCGCCGTCGGACAGCGTCCAGCGCAGGAAGTTGGTGTCGAGCGTGTCGGCGGGTGCGCTCGCGAGCGAGCGGCTGACCAGCTCCGAACCGACCGCGACCGCCACCGGGTGCTCGCCGAGCCGGACGGCGGACACCGCGCCCTTCAGCGCGGCCATGCCCGACGCGCAGACTCCCGAGGCCGACAGCAGCTCCATCGGCCCGCCGCCGAGCCGCCCGTGCACCATGGAGGCGAAGCCGGGCACAAGCACGTCGCCCTGGGTGGTGCCGGTCGCCAGCATCCGTACCGCGGAAACGGTGAGACCCCGGTCGGCCAGCGCGCACTGGACCGCCCGGGCGGCCAGTTCCTCGTTCAGCATGAGGGTCAGGCCGTTGCCGTCCACCGCGTAGTGCCGGGTCCGGATCCCGTTGGCCGCGAGCGCGCGCTCGCGCAGGGCGTTGCCGCGCGCGGTGCCGTCGCCGAACCGGGCCGCGAGTTCCTGGTTGTCAACCGGGTCGCCGGGCAGGTACGCGCCGACGCCGGTGATATACGCCTCATTCATGAGGTTCATTCAGTCACCGGCGGGACGGGCGCACATCGGCACACGTACTCACTTCGCGGCCCGGCGCCGGTGAGTACGGATACTCAGGGCGCCGCGCCCGGCTGCGGCCTCCCGGGCGTCAGGACAGCGTGCGGAGCCGCACGGTCGGGCCCATGGCCCGCAGCTGCTCGATGACCCGGTCCGGGTAGTCGACGCCGATGTCGGTCAGCACGTAGCCGAGTTCACCGCGCGTGCCCAGCAGCTGAGCCTCGACGTTCACGCCGTGCGCGGCCAGCACCGAGTTGATCTCCGCCAGCACGCCGGGCACGTTGCTGTGCAGGTACGCCAGGCGGTGCGAGCCGCTGGCCGGCGGCAGGGCCACCTGCGGCAGGTTCACCGACAGCGAGGTCGCGCCGTCGGCGACGAACTCGGCCAGCTTGGCGCCGACGAACGCGCCGATGTCGGCCTGCGCTTCCTCCGTCGAGCCTCCGATGTGCGGCGTCAGGATCACGTTGGGCACCCCGCGCAGCACGGACGCGAACTCCTCGCCCGCCGACTGCGGCTCTTCGGGGAAGACGTCGACCGCCGCGCCGGCCAGGTGCCCCGACAGCAGGTGACGGCGCAGCGCCTCGTGGTCGATGACGAAGCCCCGGCACAGGTTCAGGAACAGGGCGCCCCGCCGCATCTGGCTGAACTCCTTCTCGCCGAACAGCGAGCTGTTCGAGGGGCGTCCGTCCACGTGCAGGCTGACCACGTCGGAGACTTCGAGCAGCTCGCTCATGCTGATGCAGCGCCGCGCGTTCCCGAGGGCCAGCTTGTCGGCCGTGTCGTAGTACACGACCCGCATTCCGAGTGCCTCGCTGACAGCTGCGCGCCGATGTTGCCGTATCCGACAATCCCCAGCGTGCGGCCGCGGACCTCATGGGCACCGGTGGCCGTTTTGTCCCATACGCCGCGGTGCATGGCGCCGTCCTTCTCGGTGAGCCGGCGGGTCAGCGCGATGATCTCGGCCAGGGTCAGTTCGACCACGCTGCGCGTGTTCGAGTACGGCGCGTTGAAGACGGCGACGCCGAGCGCCGAGGCGGCCGCCAGGTCGATCTGGTCGGTGCCGATGCAGAACGCCCCGACCGCGAGCAGGTCGGGGGCCGCCGCCAGCAGGTCCGCGCTCAGCCGGGTCTTGGACCGGATGCCGAGCACCGCCACGCCGGGAAGCTCGGCCGCCAGGTCCGCTTCGCCGAGCGCGGAGGGCCGGCGGATGACCTCCAGCCCGGCATCCTCCAGCCGCCCGACCGCGTCGGGATGGATGTTCTCCAGCAGCAATGCCTTCACCGGCCCAGGCTATGGGACGCCGGCCCCGCGTCCGACCAGGCCTCCTCGAGCCAACCGGGCGCAGTTCTGGCCGTCCGGTCAGCCGGCGGCGAGGAATCGGGTGATGCCGTGGTCGCGGGCGAACGGGTAGAGGCGGGGCATCTCGGCGGCCAGGAAGCGCGCGGGGACGTCGTGGAAGATCCCGTGCCGCTTGACATAGGTCATCGTCGCGCCGCTGCCGTCGAATGACGGCAGCAGGGCGTCGTGCTCGCCGTCGAAGTCCAGCGGGGTCACGCCGGCCCGCTCGCAGGTCGCGATGTCGAAGGTCGGGCTGACGCTGACCCAGCGGCCGCGCAGGAACAGCTGGGCGTAGCCGTGCCAGGCGAAGACGTCGGTGGCCATTGCGGCCAGCAGCCGAGCCGAGGCCAGGTGGTTGCGGACGTCGGCGAAGCCCAGCCGGGCCGGGATCCCGGCCGCGCGGGCCAGCGCCGCGCATAGCGCGGCCTTGCCGACGCAGTAGCCGTGGCCGGCCGCGAGCACGCTGCTGGCGCGGTAGATCTCGAGGTCCTCGAAGTCGCCGCCCTCGTATCGCAGGTCGCGGACGAAGTAGTAGACCGCCCGGGCCGCCTCCGGCCCCGCGCCGGCGCACAGCTGGCCGACCCGGGCGGTGATCAGGGGATGGTCGCTGTCGATGTAGTCGGCCGGGGCCAGATAGGCGGCGATCGTTGCCGTCTGGAACCCGTCGGCCCGCCGGCCGGAGGCACGCCGATCCGCGCGCACCCCGGCCGCCCGCCGGTCGCGCGCCCGCGCATTCGCTGCCATGAGGCAAGATCCTGGCCCGACCGGCCGCCGGTGTCTTGGACAAACCGGCCATCTCCTGCCGCCCGCCGGAGGCAGATACTGGCCCCATGGCGGTTCCTCTCCGGCCGGTCGCCGTCCGGTCCGTGCCCGGCCGGGCGCCGGTGGTCTCGGCCTACCGCGAGTTCGGGCCGGCCCCGGCGGCCGCCCGGGCGGTGGCCTGCACGTGGCAGGGCGCCGCGAGATGGTCGCGGCGGATGCGGCTGCTGCCGGACGGGTGCCTGGACCTGGTCTGGGATGGCCAGCATGCCCGGGTCGTGCGCCCGGCCGCCCGCCAGGTTCGCCGGCCCGTGGGCGGGGACGCGCTGATCACCGGAATCCGGATCCGGCCCGGCTGGGCGGGCGTGATTCTTGGCCTTCCGCTGGGCGATCTCCCCGATATCGCCGACCTCGCCGACGTGTGGGGCGGCGCGGCCGCGGAGCGCCTCGAGGCGACGCTTTCCGCGGCCGCGACCCCGGCCGCGGTCCGGGACGGGCTCAGCGCGCTGGCGGTCGGGCGCCTGGCCGGTTCCGTCGCTCCCGACCCGCGTGTGCTCGCCGCGGTGCGGCTGCTCGGCCGGTCCCAGGCCACCGTCGGCGATGTCGCCGCCCGGTCCGGCCTGAGCGCGCGGCAGCTTCGCCGGTGTTTCGATGACCACGTCGGCGTGCCGCCCAAGGTGCTCCAGACCATCCTGCGGTTGCACCGGCTCCGGGCCTGGCTCACCGCGGCCGGCCCGGCGCCGGTCGCGCTGGCTCGCGCCGCCGCCGAGTGCGGCTACTTCGACCACGCCCACCTGTGCCGCGACTGCGCGCGACTGGCCGGCGTCACGCCCGCGGCCCTGCTGGCCGCATCGGCCGGCTTTAGCCGCTTTGCCATTCGCGAGTGCAATGATTTGTAGATGTTCGGCGCGGCCGGTGAGGGGCGAGGCTCGTGCTCTTCCTGAGCTACGCGGAGGAGGACGGCAATACGGGGCTAGAGGTGGCCGAATGGCTCGCCGACCGGGGCTTCGACGTCTACTACTGGCAGGATCCCCGGCGCCGGGGCGGCCGGTTCATCGAGCAGATCGAGAAGGCGATCGGCGAGGCTGACGCCTTCGTGGCCTTGCTGTCGCCCAGTTTCCTGCGATCGACCTGGTGCCGGCAGGAGCGAGACATGGCTCTGCGCCGTGAGCACGCTCTGCGGGTCGGCGCGCCGGAGACGATCTTCGTCCACGTGCTGAAGGTGGGCGACATGCCTCCCGAATCGGCGGGCTTGCTGGGCAGCTATGACTGGACCGACCTCACCAGCCCGCGGCACCGGGACCAGGCGCTCAGCGATCTGGCTGGCCGCCTCGGGCCCACCCGCGGCGAGACCGGGAAGGCTTCGCTGGCCGCGCCTGCCCCAGATCGCGCGGCCGTTAAGCGGGAGTCCTACGGTCACCGCGCCGAGCTGGACCACGTTGTCCGCGGCCTGACCAGCGCGTCGGGTCCGCATTTCTGGCTGGTAACCGCACCGCCCGGGCTGGGAAAATCACGGTTCCTGCGGCAGCTGAGCACGGCGATGTCGGGGCCCGGAACTACGGGGTGGGCGACGCATCTCGTGGACGTGCAGGAGCAGCCCTCCGACGTGCGAGGGGACGCCAACGCGCTGCTGGCGCGCCTGCTCGGCCTCACCGTCGGGGCTGGCGCCGACGCGGAGGCATGGTCCGATATCGCGACCGAGATCGACGCGAGCGGGAAGTCGTTCCTGTGCCTTCTGGATGGCGCCGAACTGCTGGACGAGCGGACCGCCGCCGATTTCAGGCGGGGCCTTGGCGACATCTACCGGAGTTTGCAAGCCTCGGCTCCGGCGAGCGCGAGGTTCGCTCTGGTCGTCGCGAGCCACCGGGACGCGCCATGGCGGGGCATCGCGCCCGCGCCGCGCCTCTCCTTGCTGCGGCTGCGCGAGTTCAGGGGCGACGATGTGCGGCGGTCCCTGCGCGACTTGGCGAGTCAAACCGGCGCCCAGGTCAGCAACGCTGTCTTGCGGGAAGCCACCGATTTCGTCCTTCGGCTGACCGAGGGGCTGCCGGTCCTGGTCGTGCGGTGCCTGGAGTGGATACGGCGCGAAAAATGGCAGCGGATGGAGCGGCTGGAGAGCCAGGCGGTCTTCGATGAACTCGCCGAGCCGTATATTCAGCAGCGGCTGCTCACGCCGGAAGGACTTGGCCCCGGCAGCCGGGGCGGGGCCGGGCAGCGACGATACGCGCTGGAGCAAGCATTCCGGGTGCTGGCGCCGTATCGCCTGTTCACGCTGTCCCACCTCCGGCATCACATCGAGTCTGATCCCGTCCTGCGCGGCTCCCTGGAGAACGCCGCCTGGTCGACTGAGGATCTCTGGGGCGCGATCAGCGATTCCGCGCTGCTGGCTCCGCTGGACGAGCCGTGGCTCGAACTCCAGTCGGCCATTCGGCGGCTGCTCTTCCGCTTCTACTACGACTCGGCCGAGCGCCGGGCGCGGGCGCATCGCGAGGCTCGCGCCTTCGTTGAGGTATGGTCCGGCCAGCAGCTGGGCAAGGAGCAGGTCATCGGCACGGTTGAGTGCCTTTGGCACCAAGCGGAGGCGCTGCGGCTCTCCGGGTCCGCGAGCACGGCCGGGGAACTGAGCGCATCGGCCGAGCGGCTCTTCGACGCACTTCAGCCGTCGGCGACCTATTCGGCCGCCGAGTTGCGGGCTTACGCGGCCGAGCGGATGCGGGGCGACGCGGAGTTCCAGCAGGCGGTTCACGACGTCACCGGCCTGGCCGGGATGGTCGTGGCGCCGACGCTCTCGGGGTATGTATCGCGGCCTGAGGAACTTCGGATAACCGAGCAGGCCGCTCTTGTGCAGGAGGACCTCCGCAGCCGCGTGGTGCTGCTTTACGGACCCGGCGGCGCGGGGAAGACGTCGCTCGTGCGCCAGCTGGCGCTGGCCAACACCGCCGAACAGACGACCATCTGGCTCGACCCGATCGACCTGGACGACCCGGAATCCTGGCTGCTGTCGAACCTGGAGCGGCGGGTCGCTCGTCGCATGGACCCGGAGAACCGGTACTTCGGGCCATACCACGACTACATTTCACGCCTGCCGGTATTCGCACGCCCCCCGGTGAACTCCGAGACGGTCCTGGGCCATCTGGGCCGGGTCAAGAGGATCTTCACGGAGTGCTACACAAGGTTCGTCGCGGAGACCGGCATGACGGTGGTCATGACCTTCGACACCGTCGAAGCCATCCGGGGGATGTACCTGCTGGTGACGCTGACTCAGTGGATGAAAGCGCTGCCGAACACGCTGTTCATTGTTTCGGGCCGCGAAAATCACCGGTCCCCGGACCCGATCAGAACCGAGCTGGAGGATTCCCACGCCAGTCTCCCGGTGACGACCGTCTCGATGGGCGGGTTCACCTGGCATGCCGCGCTCGGCTATCTCAACGCGAGTCCCGTCGTCGTCGGTCTCACCGACAACGAGAAGGCGAAGCTCGTCCACCTGACCCGCGGGCATCCGCTCTGGATGGCGTTCACGATCTCCTATCTCAAGGAGATAGGGCTCCCGGCGGAGGCCGAGACGGTGCCGCTCGCCGACATCGAGCGCGATCTCCCTTACGACGCGGACATGACGGCCGGCGGGCGAAGGTTGCACATGGAATTCACGCGTCGGCTGATGACCCCGTATCGGGGGACCGATTTCTGGCATGAGTCGGTGCGGCGCCTGGCGGTGATGCGGCAGAACATCAGCAAGGATTTCTGGCAGTCGCTGATGAGCGATTTCCGGCTTCCGGCCGAGGTCGCGGGCGTGGACCAGGCCTGGCAGGAATTGCTGCAGTCTCCGTGGATCCGGCCGCGAGCCGACGGCCGCTACCTGACGCTGCACGACGCCATGGCCGAGGAACTCGCGGAGCGCATCATCCCGCTGCATGACCAGGACAAGACCTGGCGGCGGGCGTTGTGGCGGCGAGCCGCCGAGATCTACGCCGGGCTGATCGAGCGGGGCGAGGCGGAACTAGACCGGCAGGTTCCCGCGCTCAACGAAAGGCTGGCGGACCTGGACCGGCGACTGCACCGCGGCGATGATCAACAGGACGCCACGCAGGCGGAGTCGATCGAGCAGGTGTCGCAGCTCGACGCCAGGAAGCGCGAGCTCGACCTGCTCAAGGCCGCGCATCTCTACTACCTGCTGCTCTATGACTTCGACGCGGGATGCCGGCAATTCCTTGATCTCTTCGGGCTGGCCCGCGATCGGCATAACGTCATCTTCCAGGATCTGCTGGCGTTCGAACTGCAGCGCTTCCTGCCCGGCGGCGACCTTCCCGCCGCCGTGGGCGACGTGATCGGCGGTGCCATAGCTGAGTTCCGCGCCTGGCTGACGTCCGAAGGCGGCGCCCTGTACCTCGACATGGGCCTGTCCCTGGCCGAATACCTGATCGACAGCGGGCAGGCGGCCGCCGTTGCCACCGTGCTCGACGGCCTGCCGTCGAAGGCCGCCGATCATCGCCAGCGTTACCGGTTGAATCTGCTGCGCGGCAACGCCTGCCTTCGCGTTGCCGCGCAGGTGAGGGAGGGACAGAGGTACTTTCGCCGGGCCCTCGCCGATGCCGAGGCGCTCACGTCGGAAGACCGGTCCAGGCTCGTGGCACGGGCGCACAACGAACTCGGCTTCTACTACCGGTGCGCGGGCGAGTGGGCGAACGCCGACCGCTCATATGAGAAGGCGTTCCGCGTTCTCTCCGCGACCCTGACCCGGCACAGCCCGGATGAGGATCGCCTGCAGATGGCCTCGATCCAGGCCAACTGGGCCTACGTGAAGGGACTCGGCGGGGAATATCGCCAGGGCAGCGATCTCGTGGAGAGCGCCATTGCCGTGCAGCGCCGCCTGGTTAGGCGGATGGAGGAAGGCATTTCGTGGTCTGTCTGCGGCGAGGTTTACCGCTACGAGCGGCGATTCCAGAAGGCCTGGGACGCGTACGCCGAAGCCGAGCGGATCTTTCTGGAGCTGAAGAACTGGCCCGGACTAGGGATCCTCTACCAGGAGCAGGCGATATGCGTCGTCCAGGCCGCGGACGACGCCATCGTGCTCGTCCCCGATCGCAACCCCGATGAGCTCGCCGGACGCCTCATCACGATGGCGCTGGATATCTGCCGCGACCAGGCTGTCCGGTCCTACCCGTCAGCCCTGAACCGGGCCGGCCGGATCTTTGGCCGGAGCGACCACGAGGTCGGCCTCCGGTACCTGGCCGACGGCGTTGACAGCGCCCGGAGTCTGTCCGACGGATGGTTCTGGTTCGCGAATCTGATCGAGTACGTCGAACTGTGCTGCCGGGCCTGGGAGGCCACCGGGCAGGACGACTACCTCGACAAGATCGCTGCCCGCGCCCCGGACATCGAGGCGGTCATGTCCCACTATGAGTTCCCCAACCTGCGCGGCCGGTGGGGGATACTGCAGGGTCACCTGGCCGTCCATCGGTCGCTTCTGACCGGTGATGACGGGCCGCTGGACGAAGCGCTGCAGGCCTACATCGCCGGATTCGCCATGATCGCCTCCGACCACCTCGGATCGTCGGGAGCCTCCGCGATACCGGGAGATTTCCGCCGTTTCAGGGACCTGGTGATGAGGTTGCCACCGGACGTCCAGGCCCGGTGGCTCTCCGAGCTGCGCCGGGCCTGGAGCGACAAGCGGGCCGGATCGACCCTGCTGCTGGCCCGCCTTGAGCAGCTGTACTAACGCCCCGTCTCGGCGGAACCAGATTCCGCCGAGACGGGGCGTCAAATATTCGATTGTTTCTTGTCAGTGGCCCGCGGGAGCGGGGGCGAGTTCCGTCACCGCGCTGGGCGCGGCGGCGACCTCGGTGATCGCCGCGTCCCACAGCTCGCGCATCCGGCGCCGCGTGGGCAGCAGCAGCAACGCCGCGAGCGCGCCGACCGCGAACAGGGCGGCCGACACCGTGAACGCAACGCTGTAGCCGTGCACCGCCGCGGTCGCCGGGGCCAGCGCCCCGGCGTGGTGCGCGGCCAGGTAGGTCGCCGTCGCCGTCAGCGCCAGCGTGCTCAGCGCCGCGGTCCCGATCGAGCCGCCGACCTGCTGCATGGTGTTGACCAGCGCCGAGGCCACGCCGGAGTCCTGGCGGGCCACTCCGGTGGTGGCGGTGTTGATCGCGGGCGCGAAGATCATTCCGAAGCCCAGGCCGAGCGCCAGCAGCGCGGGCAGGATGGCGCCGGCGTAGCTGGAGGTCACCGTGATCTGGGTCAGGTATGCCATCGCGCCGCCGCCCAGCAGCATGCCGGTCACCACCAGGGCGCGCGGGCCGACCCGGGGGAGCAGCAGGATGCTCGAGCTGTTCGAGGCGAGCAGGATGCAGGCGATCATCGGCAGGAACGCCAGCCCGCTGGTCACCGGGCTAAAGCCCTTGATCAGCTGCAGGTAGTAGGTCAGGAACAGGAACACGCCGAACACCGCGATCCCGGCCAGGCCGACCGAGATGTAGGCCCCGCCGCGGGTCCGGTCCGTGATGACCCGCAGCGGCAGCAGCGGGTGGCTGACCTTGCGCTCGGCCAGGACGAACGCGGCCAGCAGAATTACCCCGCCGACGAGCGAGCCGACGGTCAGGGCCGCGGTCCAGCCGGCCAGTTCGGCGTGGGAGAAGCCGAACACGATCAGGAACAGCCCGGCCGAGGCGAGCAGGGTCCCGGGCCAGTCCATCCGCGGACGGCTGGCGGGCCGGTTGGTCCGCATGTACGCCAGCGCGCCGGCCACGGCGATCGCGGCGAAGACCAGGTTGACGTACATGGTCCAGCGCCAGGAGAGGTACTGGGTGAGCAGGCCGCCGAGGATCAGGCCGACGGCACCGCCGCCGCCCGCGACGGACCCGAACACGCCGAACGCCCGGCCGCGCTCACGCGGGTCGCGGAACGTGCTGATCAGGGTGCCCAGCGCGGACGGGGCGAGGATGGCGCCAAACGCGCCCTGCAGCGTCCGGGCGGTGACCAGCATGCCGAACGACACGGCGGCGCCGCCGAGCGCCGAGGAGAGGGCGAACCCGGTCAGGCCGATGATGAAGACCCGCTTGCGGCTGAACATGTCGCCCAGCCGGCCGCCGAGCAGCAGCAGGCTGCCGAAGGCCAGGGCGTAGGCGGTCACCACCCACTGCCGGTCGCTGTTCGGGAAGCCCAGCGCGTGCTGCGCCGACGGCAGGGCGATGTTCACCACGGTGGCGTCCAGCACGACCATGAGCTGGGCGATGGCCACGATGACCAGGATTAGCCAGCGGTGGTCGCTGCCTTCGGCGCGCCGCAGGCCGGGGAGGGTTGTTACGGATGACATGTGGAGCTGGCCTCCGGGGGAGAGACGTGGCTGGTCGGGGTCGTGATGTCCGGGTCGGGTTCGGAGCGGCGAGGCGTCATGCCGGGTCCGCCGAGTCACCCGGCGGCGCGGCCAGCTGGCCGGCCGCTTCGTCCAGGCGGTCGAGCAGGCGCAGCAACGTCGCCCGGTCCTCCTCGCTCAGCGAGCCGAAGATCTGGGTGAGCGCGCGCTCCCGGCTGGCGTTCGCCACGCTCAGGCAGGCCTCGCCCGCATCGGTGATCGCCACGAGCTTGGCCCGGCGGTCGGTGGCGTCCGGTCGCCGCTCGGCCAGGCCGAGGCGTTCCAGCCCGTCGACGATGTCGGTGATCGAGTGCGGGGACAGCCCGAAGTCGGCTGCCAGCGAGCTCTGCCGGACCGGACCCTGCTCGCGCAGGCGGCGCAGCACCTTGGTCCGCGCCAGGGACAGGCCGCATCCGCTCATCGCGTCGTTGACCGCCCGGACCATCCGGTGATGGACGGCGAGATACCGCTCGCCGACCTGCTCAGTCGTGATCATCGCTGCCTCTGAGTCCGCTTTCCGCCGATCCACCCGTGATGGACATCACGTTGATGACTGTCATAATGAGGAACCTCACGGATTTATTCCGCCCGCCGCCGCCAGCGCGGCAAGAGCGCCCCGGAGTTCCCGGCCCCCGCCATCCGGCCCTCCGCGTCGCCGTCCCGGCCCCCGCCCCCCGCCGTCGCCATCTCGGCCCCCTGGGCGAACGCCCCGCGCGTCACATCGGCCCCACCTAACAAGATCGCTGCGGGGCGGGGGCTAGGTGGGTGAGTCGGCGGGGGCTAGGTGGGTGAGTCGGCGACGGCGGTGGGTGAGTCGGCGACGGCGGAGGCTAGGACGCGGCGGAATTCGACGGAGACGCGGTCGGCGCGGGTGTGCAGCTCGGCCGCGGGGTCGAGCGGGAACTCCAGGCCGGACAGGGCGCGCCGCTGCAGGTCCAGGTCTTCCTCGAAGATCGACATCTCGTACTTCGCGGCGCTCTCGGCCTGCTCGGGTTCGGTCAGGCCGGGCCCGGTCACGCTCTGGTAGACCCGGCAGAACCGCTCGTCCTCGGGCGTCACGACGAACGTCAGGAACTGCCAGCCATCGGCGTCGAGGTACTCCAGCAGCAAGGTCGCGGTCAGCGGCGCCTGATAGCGGTACGTCATCCGGCGCCGCTGGATCGCGGGCCGGGAACCGTCGACGACCGCCGGGTCGGTGAGGTTGGTGAACGTGTGCTCGCGGACCGCGGTGAACGACAGGCCCTGGCGGACCACGTCCGCTCGCGGAATGGGTTCCGGGCCGGCGCCGCCGATCGTGGCCGCGTGCACGAACGGCAGATGCGCCTCGTCGAGAAAGTTATCGATCAGCATCGCCGCGTTGGCCTCGACCCGGAGCACGGGGAGCCGCACCGTGGCGACGTCGTCGCCCTTCAGCGGCGTGGCGGGCACCAGTTCCGGCAGCGGGGCGCGCGGCGGCAACGGAGCCAGCCATACCAGGCCGTCTCGCTCGGTGACCTCCGCCGCGCGGCGCAGGGCGGCACGCGCCGGGATCTGCCCGGCGTCGCCGAGCGCCGGGATGTCCACGCACCGGCCGTCGCTGGCGAACCGCCAGCCGTGATACGTGCACTGGAGCATGCCGTCGCTGACGGATCCGGCCGAGAGCCGGGCCCGCCGGTGCGGGCAGGCATCGGCGAACGCCGCGACCGCCCGGTCGATCCGGACCAGCGCCCAGCCCTGACCGGCCAGCCTTGCCGCGACCGGCTCATCGCCGACGTCGCACGACAGAGCCACCGGATGCCAGAACTCCGCCAGCGCCGGGTGCGCGTTGGTGAACTCGTCGGACCCCATGTCCTTATCATCACCCATGCGACCAGCTTGATCGGCACGGCTAATAGCCCGCGCCATCCCGTTCGCGGCCAATGCGGTGTCGTTCGCCGCGGTCGAAGAATTCGTGTCGCCGATCTATGAGCTCATGCTCGGGAACTACCGGATCCTCGCCACCCCAGACGCGCTGCGGGGACGCGTAGGCAGCTCGGTGCAAATCGCGACGTACGGCGCCCAGTCCGTGGGGGCCCTCGCCAGCGGCTTCCTCATCGAGTGGCTGGGGGCCCGCCTCAGCGCCGTGGTCCTGGGCGGATGGCTGATCTGCCTGGCGATCACCGCACCCTGAGCAAGCAGGTCAGAAGCGCATCGCTGCCCAGGGAAGAGGCGGTGACCAGCCCTACGCCTGCGACCGGTCCAGGTCGATGAGCGGGATGCCGACGTCCGGGCGCATCACCTTCCGCAACTGGGCCGGGGTCTCGGTCACCACGGCCTCAAGGGTCGGGTACACCCGCCCCTCGAGCAGGTGGCCTCCGCGCGTCGTGCCGTCGGACAACCCGAGCGTCGCGTGCACGTGCAGAACCGGGCCGTCCTGCCCCACCGCGACGTCGCCGATCAGCGACAGCAGTTCGCACTGCTCGTCGACCGGGATGCGGCGATATTGCCTGGTCGCGGGATCGAACCAGCCGACCGTGGCGCGCTCGAAGCCGCCGACCGCCGTGATTTGGGCCGCCTCCAGGTCTTCCGATCGCACGAACTGGTTCAGCGCGCCGATGGCCTCGTCACCGGGATCACACACCACCACGTAGGTGATGACGTCGGCGTCTTCGACAACCTTGGATTTCATCGGAACCCCCGCGCCCGACGTACCCGATCCTCGGCCGCCGACACCAGGACCCGCTCCGTCAGGAGGCCTGCTCGCGGTCGGCCCAGCGGGTGAAGGTCGCGTCGAGGGAATCGACGATGCCCAGCCGTTTGGCGACCCGCCTTGCCTCAAACGGCGAATGCCGTCGGTGACCCGCACTCGAACCGCCTCCTTCGTCACTGCTCGGACAAGATGGCCTCGAGCTCGGCCAGGGGGTCGCGGACGACCGGGCCGCGCGTCTCGACCTGGGCGCGCCGGATCGTGCCCCCGAACGGGAACGGCGCCGTGTAACCGGTGCCGACGGCCGGGCCCCATTCATACCCGCAGGTGAGCCCCGCGCCGACGCCGTTGAAGCCGGACGGCGTGAACCGGGGGATGTCCGCCCGCGCGACCTCGCGCCCGTCGCAGCTCAGCACCCCGGTGCCGCCCAGGCCCTCGTCCTTGGTGAAGGCGAACTCGATGCGGTGCTCGCCGGGCGGGACCGGCGCGGCCGACTCGACCACGTGCCGTTCCTTGCCGTAGAGGTTGTGCACATAGCGAGGCCGCCCGCCGAGGATGTGCAACGACCAGCCGCCGAGGGCGGATCCCATCGCGATCAGCACCCCGTCGGCCGGACCGGACTCGGGAATGACCAGGTCCACGATCAGCGCGTGCGAGCGGTTGCGCACGTTCACCGCGACCGGCTCCGGCACCTGGGCCGCCCCGGGGAAGTACCGGTACGCCTCGCGCGGGGCCCGGCGGTCGGGTTTGGGATTTACCAGCGCCCAGAGAACCCGGTTGTCCAGCGGGAGGACCTGGTTGCGTTCGGCCTCGGCCCACCAGAGCTCGACCAGCCGCCGCAGCCGCTCCGGGTGCTCGGCCGCGAGATCGCGGGATTCCGAGAGGTCCTCGGCGACGTGGTAGAGCTCCCAGACGTCCTCCTCGAACGGCGCGTTGGGATCCTGGTCGTCATACAGCGGCCCGACCGGGTGGAACGTCACCGCCTTCCAGCCGTCGTGATAGATCGAGCGCGATCCGAACATCTCGAAGTACTGGGTCCGGTGCCGCCCCGCCGCCCCGGCGCCGCCCGCGCCGAGCAGGTAGGCGAAGCTCACCCCGTCGACCGGGGTCTGCGCCAGGCCCTCGATCTGCGCCGGGTACTCCAGCCCGGCCAGCTCGACCAGCGTCGGCGCGACGTCGATCGCGTGCGCGAACTGGCCGCGGATGGCGCCAGCGTCCAGGGACCCGCCCGGCCACGAGACGATGCATGGATCGGCCACGCCGCCCTCGTGCACCTCGCGCTTCCAGCGGCGGAACGGGGTGTTCCCGGCCATCGTCCAGCCCCACGGGTAGTTGTTGTGGGTGAACGGCCCGCCGATCTCGGCGAGCCGGGCGAACATCTCCTGGTCGGACGCGGGGTCGAGGTTCACCAGCCGGACGTCGTTGATCGACCCCTCGGCGCCGCCCTCCGCGCTGGCCCCGTTGTCGGAGACCACGACGACGATCGTGTTGCCCAGGTCGCCGGTGTCGGCCAGGAACGAAAGCACCCGCCCGATCTGCTCGTCGGCGTGCGACAGGAAGCCGGCGAAGCATTCCATGAACCGGGCCGCGACGGCGCGTTGCGGCGCGCCGAGCGCATCCCAGGGCGGCACCCAGTCCGGCCGCGGCGAGAGCGCGGTCGACGGCGGGACCAGGCCCGCGGCCAGCTGACGGGCGAACGTCCGTTCCCGCCACGCGTCCCAGCCGAGGTCGAACCGGCCGAGATAGCGCTCGCGCCAGCGCGGCGGGGGCTGGTGCGGCGAATGGCACGCACCGGTCGCCAGGTACAGGAAGAACGGCCGGGCCGGGTCGACCGCGCGCAGGTCGGCGACGAACTCGATCGCGTGGTCGGCCAGGTCCTCGGTGAGGTGATAGCCGTCCGGCATCGAGGCGGGCGGGCGGACCGAGTGGTTGTCGTGATACAGCGCGGGCACGAACTGGTGGGTCTCGCCGCCGTGGAAGCCGTACCAGCGGTCGAACCCCCGGGCCAGCGGCCAGGTCGCGCGCGAGGCGGCCATGTTCGTCTCGTCCTCGGGGGACAGGTGCCATTTCCCGACCGCGTAGCTCGCGTACCCGGCCGCGCGCAGTACCTCCGATAGGTAGCCGTTCTCGCGTGGCGGCCGGCCCCAGTAACCGGGAAAGCCGACGGCCAGGTCGGCCACCCGGCCCATGCCGCTGCGGTGGTGGTTGCGCCCGGTCAGCAGGCACGCCCGGGTCGGCGAGCACAGCGACGTGGTGTGGAAGTTCGCCAGCCGGATGCCGCCCGCGGCCAGGCCGTCGATCACCGGCGTCTCGATGTCGGAGCCGTAGCAGCCGAGCTGCGCGTAGCCGACGTCGTCGAGCACCACCAGCAGCACGTTGGGCGACCCCGGCGGCGGGGCCGGCTCGGGAGGCCACCAGGGCTGCGAGTCGCGCCAGTCGCGGCCGATCCGGCCGTGGAATGTCGCGGAGCCGTCCTGTCCCACGTCGTCGGACCTCCCTCGACCGCTGCCTGGTTTTCAGCCCGTCTTGCTCGCCGCGACGGTAATCCGGCCCGCGACGAGACGGGGCGTAAAATATTGGTTAATTTCAATGTGTGGCCTATGATCTCGCGGCGCCGGAGTCCGGGCGGAGCGCGGGGACCATGGTCCGCTACGTGCTGGGCGTGCTGATCGGCGTCGCCGTTCTGGTCGTGCTGTTCGGCGAGCGGGGTGACCTGGTCGCCGCCCGGCACGAGTTCCGTCATCTGGCTGTCGGCTGGCTGGCCGTCGCGGTGCTGGCCGAGGGCGCGTCGCTGTCCGCGTTCGGGTTCCTGCAGCAGCGGGTGCTGGGCCTGGCGGGCTCGCGCGTCGCGCTGCCCGGCCTGGTGGCGGTCAGCCTGGCCAACGAGGCCATCGCGAACACGGTCCCGGCCGGGCCTGCGCTGTCCTGCGTCTACCGGTACCGGTTCTACCGGCAGCGCGGCGCGACCGAGGCGAGCGCGGGCTGGACGGTGTTCACGGTGCTGATCGCCCAGGCGATCAGCATGTCGGTGGTCCTGCTGCTCGGCGTGCTCGTGGCCATGCTGGCCTCCGCGAGCGTCGGGGGCGCCGGGATCGCGGCGGTCGGCCTGGTGATCGTCGTCGCCGGAGGCGCGGTGCTGGCCCGGCGGGACCTGGTGCTGCGGCTGGTCGGCGCGGGCGTGCGCGCGACGCGGCGGGTTACCGGGCACCCCAGGGACGCCGCGCTGGCGCGGATCGAGGTGGCGCTGGCCCGGATGCGCGAGATCCCGCTGAGCGCGCGGTCGACGGTGTCGGTGGTCGCCATCGCGGTCGTGGTCTGGGCCTGCGACTTCCTGTGCCTGCTGTGCGGCTTCGCCGCGGTTCACACCGCGGTTCCCTGGCAGGGCGTGCTGCTCGCGTACGGCGCGGGCCAGGTGGTCAGCGCGCTGCCGATCGTTCCCGGTGGGCTCGGCATCGTGGAGGGCAGCCTCGCGGTCATCCTGGCCGCCTACGGGATCGCCCGCGTTCCGGCGATCCTGGTGGCGCTCGCGTACCGCCTGGTCAGCTTCTGGCTCTCGATCACGGTGGGCTGGATCAGCGCGGGCGGCATCGCCTACCAGGCCCGCCGGAGGCGCGCGGATATCGCCCAGCGCGGGTGAGGCGCGCGGCGCTCGCGCCTGACAGGGTGACGCCTGGATCACGGCCGAGCAGCGCGAGGGCAGATGAACGAGGGTAATGGCCGTCCGGACGGGCCGTCTCAGGGCCGGGCGGGGCGGCGGGAGAGCGGCCGGCTCCGATGGCGGCTGTGGGCGGCGCTCGGCGTCGCGTTCGCCGCGGGAGGGTTGGCCGGCGGCCTGATCGCGCCGGCGGCCGCCTCGTCCGGCCGGCCCGCGGCCCCGTCGTCGGTGGCCGCCGCGGCCGCGAGTCCCGCGGCCTGCCCGGTGACGTCCGTGGCCGACAAGGTCCTGCCGTCCGTGGTGACGATTGCCGTGAGCGGATCGAGCGGGAGCGGCACCGGGTCCGGCGAGGTGATCAAGTCCGACGGCTACATCCTGACCAACAACCATGTGATCGCGCCCGCCGCCAGCGGCGGCTCGATCGAGGTTCAGTTCGCCGACGGGTCCAAGGCCCCGGCGACGATCACCGGCCGGGATCCGCAGACCGACCTGGCGGTGATCAAGGTCCAGGGCGAGCGCGACCTGAAGCCGATCGCGCTGGGTTCCTCGGGATCCGTGCAGGTCGGTGACCCGGTGATCGCCGTGGGCGCTCCGCTCGGGCTGTCCGGCACGGTGACCTCGGGCATCATCAGCGCCACCGACCGGACGGTGGAGGTCCCCGGCGAGAACGACCGGTCGGCGCTGCTGGTGTCCGCGCTGCAGACCGACGCGGCGATCAACCCCGGCAACAGCGGCGGCGCGCTGGTCAACTGCGACGGCAAGCTGATCGGCGTGCCGACGGCGGGCGCGTCGGTGCCCAGCTCGTCGGGCGAATCGTCGGGCGGGAACATCGGGCTGGGTTTCGCGATCCCGGTCAACGTGGCCAAGACGATCTCCGACGAGATCATCGCGACGGGCCGGGCGACCCATTCCTACTTCGGCCTGCAGACCGCGCCGATCGCGCCGTCCGTGGCCGCCCAGGCGCGGGTCCCCGAAGGCCTCTATGTGGCGGGGGTTGCGAGCGGCGGCCCGGCCGCCCAGGCCGGCCTGCGGGCGGGCGACGTGATCACCAAGGTCGACGGCCAGGCCGCCACCAGCAACGTGCAGTTGCAGGAGGTGACGCTGACCAAGAAGCCGGGCGCCAAGGTGCCGCTCGACTACACCAGAGACGGGAAGCAGGCCAGCGCCACGGTCACCCTCGGAACGCAGCCGTGACCTGGGCGGTCCCGGCCGCCGCCGGGCCGCCCGCCGGTTATTTGCTTGACGGGCGGCTGGCCGCCGCCGATTATGGTCGCGTTCTGGGTTCCGCCGGGATGGCCAGCCGGGCTGGCCAGCGGAGCGTGAGAGGAGGCGAAATGACTGCCCAGCTTGGAGGCTCGGCTATGAAAGGTTGTCAGGCTTGTCATTTCCTCGCTCCTTCCAGTGCGGGCATTGCGGCGTAGACGTCTCGCTTGATGCTCCCGGCACATCGCATCGCAACCACTGTCCCGCCTGCCTGTGGTCCCGCCATCTGGATCGCAATGTGCCCGGTGACCGGAAAGCCGGCTGTCCAGGAGGCATGGAGCCGATAGCGGTCACCGTCCGCGGCGAGCACCGCTGGATGCTGATTCACCGCTGCACGAAATGCGGGCGGCTGCGGATGAACCGCACGGCCGGCGACGACAACGTGCTGCTGCTGATGCAGCTGGCCGCGTTGCCGCTGGCCACGCCGCCCGCTGCCTACCTGCGTCCGGCCAGCTCGCGCTCGCCCGGGCCCGGCTTCACCGCCGAGGACGCCCGGTCGGCGGGCGGCGCGGGCTGATCTTCTCCCCCCGGCCGGACCTGGGTCCGGTAGAACACCTTCCACATAAGAACCTGTTCGTCGTGGACCTTGCGGATGGCGCGGATTGCGGCGCGCAGGGCGTGCGTTGCGCTCATGACGATCACCTCGCGGGTAACTGCTGACGGCCCGCCTTTCAGGTCGTAGCCATGTTGTATGCCGCGGGGCGGTATTTCGTGTGTGCGCCCGTTGCAGCCCGGATGGAGAGAAATTGCCGGGTTAACGCGAGACCAGGGGCAGCGAGAGGCCGTCGACGTAGCCTGAGCCATCCGCGTTCATTCCGGCGGCGAATGTCTCGTGGCCGGCGACGAGGCCGTCGACGCGGATCGGCGCGGCGGGGGACCGGCGCGTCTGACCGCGGCCGGGCGAGATGCGCACGGACCCGGCGGGCACGTCGACCTCGAGCCCGAGCGCGGCCTGGACCAGCGCGCCGGCCGCGGCCGCCGCCCACGCCTGCGGCCGGCAGGCGGGCGGGTACGGCGACGGCCAAGGGACGTCGGCGCGGGCGTGACCGGAGAACAGCTCGGGCAGCCGCCAGCCGAACGCGGACGCCGCCTCCAGCAGCCCGTCGGCCAGCGAGGCGGCGGCGGTCTGATGCCCGCTGCGGATCAGGCCCAGGACGGCGATCGCGGTGTCGTGGCTCCAGACCGAGCCGCAGTGGTAGCTCAGCGGGGAATAACCGCCGTTGGCGGCCGACATGGTGCGCAGCCCGAATCCTGAGTTCATGTCCGGGTGCTCGAGTCGTTCGGCGACCCGGCTCTCCTCGCCGGAGGTGAGCAGCCCGGTACCGAGCAGATGAGCGATGTTGCTGGTCAGGGAGTCGACCTTGCGTTTTGTCCCGTCGAGCGCGAGCGCCGGGTAGGGGGCGCCGCGGCCGGTCACCCAGAACCGGGACCGGAACGCCGCGGCGAGCCGGGCCGCCCAGGCCCGCCACTGTGCGGCGCCGGGTTCGCCGAACGCGTCGAGCAGGTCGGCGCCCGCGATGGCCGCCTGGTGCGCGTACCCCTGAACCTCGCAGAGCGCCACCGGCGGCCGGGCGACCCTTCCGTCGGCGAACCGGATCGCGTCGTGCGAATCCTTCCAGCCCTGGTTGGCCAGGCCCTTTCCGCTCTCGTCCAGGTACTCGAGCAGTCCGTCGCCGTCGGCGTCCCCGTGATCGCGCATCCAGCCCAGCGCGGCGTTCATGCTGGGCAGCAGGGCCCGGACGTCCTGCGGCGGCATGCCCCACCGCCAGGCGTCATGCAGCAGGCAGACCCACAGCGGGGTCGCGTCGATCGTGCCGTAGTACAGCGGGGGGAGGGCGTCTTCCCGCACGGCCGCCCGGCTGGTCGGGCGCAGCTCGTGCGGGATCTTGCCCGGCGCCTCGCCGGTGAGCCGGTCGGTCCGCCGGCCCTGGAACGCCGCGAGGGCGCGCAGCGTGCCGCCGGCCAGCTCCCAGCCGAAGGGCAGCAGCAGCCGCGCGGCCCAGATGCTGTCGCGCCCGAACAGGGTCAGGTACCACGGAGCGCCGCCGGCCAGAAACACCTCGCCCGGGCCGCGGGCCGAGACCATGCGCAGCGCGGCCGCGTCGTCGATCGAGCGGGCCAGCAGCAACGGCAGCCTGCGGTCGGGCGACTCCGCGCGGACCCGTGGCCACGGGCCGGCCGGGCTCGCTGGGCCAGCCGGGGTCGCCGGGGTGGCCGGGCTGCCCGGCGTGCCCTCGGGTGCGGGCTCGGGCTCGGCGCGGCGGGCGCGGGGTATCAGCTCCCGGCCCGGCGTTCCCGGAGCGGCCATGACCAGGGCCGTCTCGTCCCGCACGGTGAGCTGCCAGGAAATCTCGTGCTCGGATCGCGGGGCCAGGGGGACGCGCCAGGACAGCCGGGCCTCGCCGTCGTCGCCGACGGTCGCGACCGCGCCGGGCGCGCCCAGCTGGACGGTCAGCCGGTGATCGCTCCATTCGAGCCCGGCACTCGTGGCCGTCATCGGCGCCAGGGGACGGGCCCGGCCGGCCTTGATGTCGGCCAGATCCGCCAGGTCAGCCGCCACGCGCAGGGTGATCGCGACGGTTCCCGAGGCACGCGGGCCGCCGGTCACCCGCACGAGTTCCTGAACGACGCCGGGGCGCACGGTGCGCTGGCGGGTGATCCACGCGGCCGGGTCGGCGGCGTCGGTCGCGGCCTGCCGCGGAACGGACGTGAACAGCGCGGTGTCGGCGGACACCAGGCCCGAGCTGAGCGCGGCGGGCTCGGCGCCGTTGATCTCGAGGACGGCCTGCGCGAGCACCCGGGAGTGGGCGTGGAGCGCACCCTGGGCCCCGGCCCGGCGCAGCTGCCCGTCCTGGTCACTGAGCACCATCGTGGGAGCGCTCAGCACCGTGACCAGGTTGTGCAGCCACGGCTGGCCCGCATCCACCATTCGACCCAGCGCTCCCAGCGGTCACGGATCTGCGACCGACCTTTGATACGCAACCTAATACGAGACTGACCCAGCCTGGCGTGCGGCAGCACCCGGCGGAGCGTAGCGGAGCCGGGTTCTTCTTCAGGCGGCGGGTGCGAGGGTGACTTTGTGTCCGAGGGCTTCGAGCCGGGCGAGGAGCCGCTGCGTTTCTTTTTCGGGGTTGGTTCGGCTGGCGTAGAAGTCGGGGCCGAGGTCGGCGTAGGTCTTGCCGGTGACCAGCATGTTCCAGACGATCACGATCAGGGTGTGCGCGATGGCGACGATGGCGCGTTTTTTGGCGGCCGGATTACGGTAGCCGCCGAACCGCAGCACCAGCCGGTGGTATCTGGCCCGGAGCCGCCCGCTGGTGCGGACCGCGGCCCAGGCGCATTCCACCAGCAGGGGCTGCAGATGCTGGCTGCCCTTGCGCGGTTTGCCGTGCTTGCGCTTCCCGGCGGATTCGTGGTTGCCCGGGCACAGCCCGGCCCACGAGGCCAGGTGTGCATCGGTGCGGAAGAACTCACCCGGAGTGGTGCCGATCTCGGAGATGATCGCTGCAGCGGCCTTCGGTCCGATCCCCGGGATCGTGGCCAGCAGGTCCCGCTCCCGGGCAAAAGGGACCATCATCACCTCTGCCTGCGCATCCAGCCGGGCGATCATCTCGTTCAGCTGCGCGATGTGGTCCAGGTGCAGCTGGCACATCAGCGCGTGATGCTCGCCGAAACGGCCTTCCAGTGCCAGGGACAGGTCGTTAATCTTTGACCGCATCCGTCCCCGGGCCAGTTCGGCGAGCACCTCGCCGCGGCGCTCCCCGTCTATCAGGCCACGGATCATCGCCAGCCCGGAGACAGTGTCGATGGAGGAGGCTACCGAGTCCAGCTTGATCCCGGCGTCCTGGAGCACGCCGCCCAGCCGCTGGGTCTCCGCGGCCCGCTGCCGGACGATCTTGCGGCGGTAGCGGATCACGTCCCGGACCGCCTTGATGTCCTCCGGGGGGATGAAGCTGCCGGCTAGCAGCCCGCACTCCAGCAATTCTCCCAGCCAGGAGGCGTCGACCGCGTCTGTTTTGCGGCCCGGCACGTTCTTGACATGCGCGGCGTTGCACACCAGCACCCGCTCGAAGCAGCCGGGCTCCAGCAGCGCGTGATACACCGGCATCGTATAGATCCCGGTGGCCTCCATCGCCACATGCGTCACGCCCTGCGACACCAGCCACCGGGTCATGTCCCGCAGCACCCCGTAGAACGCCCCGAACTTGCGGACCCGGGTCTGCCGCCCGCCCGGCCCCGCACCCGGCTCCCGCACCGCCACCGTCACCTGGTCCTTGTGCACGTCAATCCCCGCGCACCGCTCATACAGCACCTGCACCCCGGGCACCTTCCTCTCATCTGAGCAGGATGATCAGGTGCGCCGCCCGCGAAGCCCATCAAGATCAAAGACACTAATACCCGCGCTCACGGCGGCAACCGGGCGGCACCCGGAACCCACAGGGCTTCCGCGTCAATCTAGTACGCGGCCTCAACCGCGGGCCAAGGCAGAACGACGTCGGCGGGCAGCACACGCGCCCAGTCTCATGCACCGCGGGCAGCCCGTCAGGGCGATGAAAATCTAGTACGCGGCCTCAACCGCGGGCCAAGGCAGAACGACGTCGGCGGGCAGCACACGCGCCCAGTCTCATGCACCGCGGGCAGCCCGTCAGGGCGATGAAAATCTAGTACGAATTCGGAGAGAAGATCCCGTTCGTTACGTTCGGGCGGGGCGGGCCACCGTGACCCGCAGGCCGCGCGGGCTCATGGGCGCGGCCTGCGTGGTGCCGCGGTTCCTGGCGGCGCTGGAGACCTGCCATCCCTTCTGAGCTGGACGAGGAGTGGCGCGGGAAAAGCCGTGACCAGGCGGCGCGGCCTGACCAGGATGGGGGCCGACGGGGCGTTCAATATATTGGTCTTGATCGTCAAACTCCTACTGACGCCCGCCGCAGGAGGCGTCGTCGATGCCTGCCTATCCCGTCTTGATGCACACGGCCCTGGACGCGACGGACGTCCGGGCCCTCGCCGAGTTCTACCGGGAGCTACTGGGATTGCGGTACCGCCACGGCGACGAACCGCCCATCGGCGGCGGCGAGGATGACAAGGACTGGCTCGTCTTGACCGACGGGTACGGCAACCGCAAGCTCGCGTTCCAGGAGGTCCCCGCGCTGGCGCGGCCGACCTGGCCGGCCCACGATGTCCCGAAGCAGATGCACATGGACTTTCGCGTGCCCACGCTCGACGAACTGGAACGGCACCGCCGGCGGGCCGAGCAGCTCGGAGCCAGCGTGCTGCTCGACCGCACCGAAGACGCGGAAGAACCTCTCTACGTCTTCGCCGACCCGGCGGGACATCCCTTCTGCATTCTCGTCGCGCCGACGGGGTAGCGTGCCATGGCGCTGTCTTACTTCACGAAGTACCAGTTCTCCGGGTTGATGGACAACGTCGGGGACTGCGGCAGGACGCCCTTGAGGTTGTTCGCGACCTCGGTGATCTGATAGGCGGGGAACGGCTGCCACTCGAACGGCAGCTGCGCCGCCAGGTAGTCCTGCCAGGAGTACATATCGGACAGGCTCGAGCTGGTCAGCGTCTGCTCAATCATCGCGTCGTTTTGCGCGTCGCTGTAGGCGCCGTAGTTCGATGTCGCACCGGTCAGGTAGAGCACATCGCCGGTCGGCAGGTAGTCCGGCGAGAACGTGAATCCCTCGAAGTCGGCCATGTCCCAGTTGCACGGGGTCTTGACCGCCACGCAGTTGGCCGCGGCCACCGAGGTCACCTGGTTGATCGGCTGGGGCTCGATGTTCAGCTTGATGCCCGCCTGCGCCGCGTTCGACTGCAGCTCGGTCATCTCCGACGTGAGCCAGCTCAGGCCGCTGGCGTACGGGAAGTTGAAGACCAGGGTCTTGCCCTGGGCGATCCCCGGCCCGCACTTGGCCGGATCGGTGCAGCTGGTGCTCCCGCCGGGGACCACCTTCCAGCCGTGGTTGGAAAGCAGCGCCTTGGCCTTCGCGATGCTGAACGGGTACGGGTCGCCCTGCCTGCCCTTCGGGGACAGGAACTTGCTCACCGGGGTGCTGCCGACCGGGCCGACGGTGACCGTGCCGTAGCCACGCAACGGCCCGTTGATGACGCCCTCCTGGTCCATGAGGTAGGCCATCGCCTGCCGGAAGTACAGCTGCCGGATGATCGGGCCGTTGCCGGTGGTGGACTGGAAGTTCATCACGTAGAAGCCGATGCCCCAGGCGTACAGCGGGGCCAGCGTGTAGCCCTTCGAGGCCAGCGGGTTGGTCCCGACCGCCGCGCCCGCCGGTTTGGCCGGCAGGTCAGAGGACGGGATGTAACCGACGTCGATCTTGGTACTGCTGCTGGATGCCTGCATCACGTCGTACTCGGCGGAATCGGTGGTGAACGGCACCTCCTCGAGCGCGGCCAGCTTCGGCTTGACCGGGCCGGAGTAGGACTTGTTGGGCACGAACGTGACATGGCCGTCGGCGTTGAACGCGCTCAGCTTCCACGGCCCGTCCACGATGGACCAGATCGGCGACGTCGCGTACGTGCTGAGCTCCTTGGCCTGGCCGGCCAGGTAGGCGTACACCGCGGCGCAGTCGCTGACCGTGGTGTCGCAGTTGCTCGGCCCGGACGCGGTCCGGTCCCAGGCCGCGGGCATGGGGGTGATCTGGCTCAGGTTGTTGTACAGGAACCAGGTCGACGAGTACGGCTTGTTCATCGTCATGGTCAGCTCGGTCGGGCTGACCGCCCTGACATCCGAAACGTTCGTCGGGAACCCGCCGGGCACCGAGCCGAACCAGTCCTGCGGCACGGCTTTCATCATGTTGATCCAGAACATGATGTCCTGTGCGGTCACCGGCGTCCCGTTCGACCACATGTAATGCTTGAGCTTGATCGTCACGTTCCGGCCGCTGAACGTGGGCGTGCTGGCCAGGCTGAGCGACGTGTTCACCACCGGCTGGCTGCCATAGCCGAACCAGTACAGCGGCCGGTACATCAGGTAGGTGAAGTCGAACAGGTTCTGATTGGTGGAGACCGCCGGGGCCATGAACGGGAAGATGTAGCTCGGCGTCTGCGACGGCGGCTCGGCCATCACCGCGGTTCCGCCCTGCACCGGCTTCGTCCCCGAGGTCGCGCCGCCACCGCCGTTACCGCCACCGCTGCTGCAGGCCGCCGCCGTGAATGCCAGCCCCGCGATTGCCGTCACCGCCAGCACCACCCGGCGCCGGCGCCATAGTTGTGAAGGTGATCCGCGGTGTCGCACCTGTCCTGACCCCATCGCACATCCTTGCCATTTAACGAGTTACCGGTTCTCCGGATTGATGCCGAGCATCGGGCTCTGCGGGAGGGCGCTCTCGAGGTTGCTGGCGCGGCCAGCACCTGGTGGCGATGTCCGGCAGACAATGGGGCCCGACCATCGAGGCGGCCCAGTTGATATCGAACATCCGGATGAAGAGATCATCCGCCTGCCCAAATATAGGAAAGATTACGATAACAACTCAAGACGCGAACGATTAGAAATGCTTAACATTTGTTTGTAGAAAATCGTACTTGTGCCCGGAAGCGGGCTTGGTTCAGGCTAGGCGCAAGCAAACTGTGGTTACTGGCGCGCGCTACTTATTTACCGACATTGACCCGTGACGGGGTAACGAACGATTCGCGCGTGCCCGGAAGATGCAATGGCCCGCCAGGCCGCCTCTCGCCGGTTCCCCCGCCCGACTGAGAACCAACGAGGAGGCTTCGGATGGCCAGCGGCTCGCTCAAAGACGCGATCGAGTGGAAGACCTACGCGGTGGCCGCGGGCCTGGCCGGCGGGCAGGTGCCGGTGCGGATCGGCAGCGTCGGAAGCGGCGGACCGGTGGGGGTCCTGATCGCGAGCGTCCACGGCGACGAGGGCCCATGGAGCACGCTCGCGATCAACCGGATGCTCGCCCGCGCCAGCGCCGGCGAGCTGGTCGGGACGCTGCGCGTCGTGCCCGTCGCCCATCCGCTGGCCACGGAGGCCGACGCCCGCCAGACCGAGCTCGACCTCCTCGACCTGAACAACGCGTTCCCCGGCGACGCGCACGGCACGCATACCCAGCGCCTGGCTAGCTTGCTGGCCGAGGAGGCGCTCGACGGATCGAATGTCGTCCTGGACGTCCACGGCGGCGGAAGCTGGAACATCAACTGCTTCACCTACCGCTTCCCCGGCGGCCACGAGCTGGCCAGCTGGATGCGGACGCCGCTGGTCCTGGACGGTCCCGACCGTGCCGCGAGCCTGACCGGCTACGCGCGGGCGCAGGGCGCCACCGGCATATGGATCGAGATGGGCGGGCGCGGTGAGTGGGAGGACGAGCGGGCCGAGGCCGTGACCAGGGGCCTTCGCCACGCCCTCGGCCGGGCGGGCGTCATGACGACGGTCGGCGCCGAGGGCCCGGACCCCATCGTGGGCACGGCGAAGACCGCGCTCATGACCTCGAGGGCCGGGATCTACCGGCCGGTGATTCGTGAGCGAGGGCTCGGCAGCGTGGTCGAGGCCGGGACGGTCGTAGGCGAGCTGCTGGATCCGGTGTCGAGCGAGGTGATCGAGCAGTTCGCCACGCCGTACGAGCGGAGCGGGATTGCGCTGCTCAGGCCGACGCTGGCCCGGATCGAGGGCCCGGGCAAGGTCGTGGCCATGGTCGCCGACGTCACCGAGGCGACGCGTGGCTGAGAGCGGCGCGGTGCCTCGTAACGGAGCGATCGTCTCGGGGAACGCCGAGAACCTCGGCTATGCCGTGGCGGCCGAGTTGTGCCGGTGCGGCAAGACGGTGGTGCTGCTCGACGATGACCCGGATGCGCTGCCGGCCTTTGCCGCCCGGGTCCGCGAGAAGGGCGGCGACATCCTGCCGCTCACCGTCGATTTCGCCAGCGCCGAGTCGGTGCGCGATGCGGCGGCGGCCGCGATCGACCACCTCGGCGTGCCGCGGTTCGTGCTCCACAACGCGGCGGTGCGGACCGAGCATCCCATGGCGGACTGGCAGTTCGAGCCCTGGAAGCGCGAGGTCGATGTGGTCTTGCAGGCGGCCTTCGTCCTGTCCAGGGCGGTCTGGCCGCTCTTGCTCGACGCGGGCGCCGGCAGCCTGCTGTACGTGTCGCCGGGGTCGGCGGTCGCGGGCTTCCGCGATGACGCGGCCTACGGGCCGGCCAAGCACGGTCAGGAGGGGCTGATGAAGGTGCTGGCGCTGGAGGGCCGCGAGCGCAACATCGCGGTGAACAGCATCA